>JACDJC010000448.1_pt1 | contig 48362 bp, 43 predicted proteins | sample 7454191 | NCBI WGS metagenome assembly JACDJC01 (sample SAMN14253291, study PRJNA609438) | sludge metagenome | isolation source: sludge after 25d culture with pyrite and EDTA | collected 2018-12-20 | reverse complement strand
GGACATATTGCACGGACATGGCGCCAAAGGTGGCGTCTATGCACGTTTGTTCGGCTCAGTCTTACGGGTTTTTAGGTCTCGCGTAGCCCGTATCTATTCACCGCATGGCGGTAGTCTGCATTTCGACCGGAAGACGCGCCGTGGCGGCGCCGTCTTTCTGATCGAGAGAATGCTGGCTCCGATGACCGACGCGGTGATGTTCGTTTCCAACTTCGAAAAGCGTATCTATGAAGAAAAGGTAGGGCGGCCCTATGGCCTCCATGCCGTCGTCTACAACGGCTTGGCCGAAGACGAGTTTATACCCGTCGCCGACGCAGCCGATGCCACCGATTTTCTCTTTGTCGGCACGATGCGCGAACTGAAGGGACCCGACCTGCTGATCCGGGCCCTTGCGCGCCTACGCGACCAGCACCAGCGCAATTTTACCGCAACAATGGTGGGTGATGGCGCGGAAAAGTCCGCTTTCTTCAACCTGGCCAACGAGCTTGGTATTTCCGCGCAAATCCGCTTTCTGCCCGGAATGGCTGCACGAGAAGCTTTTGCTTTGGGGCGGATAATGGTGGTTCCATCGCGCGCCGAAGCGTTCCCCTATATTATTCTGGAGGCGCTCGCCGCCGGAAAGCCCGTTATCGCCAGCAATGTCGGCGGGATTTCAGAAGTGTTCGGGCCTCGTTCCTCGGCGCTGGTGGAACCCGAGGACGAGGCGCTTGCGAACAAGATGCTGGGCGTCGCAGATGATCCAGTTGCGTTTCGCGCCGCGATGCCGGATGCGATACGGCTGCACGAGCGTTTCAGCCAGCAATCCATGGCACACTCAATCGAGACGATCTATTACGAAGCCCATCCGGACCGGGCCGTACCAGAAGACTGAGGGTTACTCCCCTCAGCCCACCATCGCAACGAAGGGTTCGGATGCAGATACCGACCGTTCGAACTGTGACCGAAACCCACCCCGCGCCGCAAAATATATATAGTGGAACGCATCGGCCCGCCCGCCGATAAGCGAGATGTCCTCGCGTTGCCATTCCCAAGGCAGCATGTCGAGCTTATCTTCGAACGGTTCTGATATGGTTGCCGACCAGAATGCGGCAATACCATTTGGCTTCAGCGCCCTTTTCACCAACCTCAGACCATCATCGTCATAGATGGCTCCGTTGGCCGCGCGAACTGTAAAGTCAGGCCCATTATCAGTATCCATCAATATGGCATCGTATTGGCCGGGTTCGGCGCGAAGAACATCCATAACGTCAGCGACCCGAACATCGACACGCGGATCGTTCAATGGATGACTGGCAAGATGGCCGATATAGGTCCGGTTCCAGTCCACAATCTCCGGGACGAGTTCGCAAACCGTCACCCTGGCATCAGGTCCGAGCAAATCAAGAGCCGCCCGAAGCGTAAAGCCCATACCGAGCCCGCCGATAAGCATATGCGAAACCTGCCGCCCGTGCAGGCGAAGCGACCTTTCAGCCAATACGGTCTCGGACTGGAAATTGACGTTCGACATCAATTCCAGGCCGTTGTAGCGGATTTCGTAGATGTGATCGCGTTTTCGCAACAAAATTTCATCGCCGGCATGATTGCCCGCTCTAGCCAATTCGGCCCAGATAGTCATGTTCAACCCTAGAGCGCCCTCCAAAACACCAGAACGGTTTGGATAAAGCGCATTAAAACAAACAGTTAATGCGACCGGCTAGTGGTCTGATTCCGACATTTGCATTCCTCGGATATGAGCCCCGAGCAAATGTCGGAATCAAAAAGATCACTAGTAACCTTATGTATCCAGTGGATTTTTCGAATTTGACGTTTGAAACAGCATCTCATTCAGTCGGGATTCAAACGTCAAATTCAATCCACAAGGTCGCAGCGTGAATTGCTCTCATCAGGATTTTTTGGGTCGCTGTGCGTCAGGCGCGCAGCAACCCCATGACATCGTCCGATCTGGTGCCGATCAGAAGTGGAAACAAAGCTGGCCTGTTGGCGGCAACATCTGCCGAACAGTTCGACGGCAAAATGCCGCTTGCAGCTTTTTCTTCCAACGGTTTCATATCACCGTGCTAGGCAATATAATCATGCAAGGCAAGCCTTGCATCGGCTTGGGTTGCGACAACTGACGTCGCCCCTTCCCGTCGTCAATGCTATAGCTGTACGGGCATCAAACATGTTATTTTAGCCGTTACTAACAGTAACGGTTTTCGACCGAGTATTTAATTGAGTGTTTACCTAAGTCAAAAGCTTGCCATGCGATGTTTATATTCTGCTTAGGACTCTCGGTCTAATTACGAGGCTATCAATTTACGATCAGGGGCAATGTTGTGCGAGACAATGATGCGCTTTCTCCTTTTGGCCGCAAAGCCATGGAAGCCAGCAGCAAGCCAGATTCCGGGCCAGATTCCAAACCGCGCGGTCCGGTAGAACTCAGCCCACTGGCGCGCCAGATGGCCGAGCAATATCAGCGCGATACATTTTCGCCGCTGATGTTGAGTGGCGTCATGCGTATGGTGGAGTTTGGGATTGTCTTTTTCTCCGGCATTCTGAGCTTCCTGTTCTATGTCGGTATCCGTACGCATCTGATCTTCTATTACCCGCTCATCATGGTCGCTGGCGGCGCGCTTTTTGTCCTGCTGATGGAAATCAACGATGGCTATCAGATCAACGTGCTGCGCAGCCCCGGTCGATATCTGCGGCGGCTTTTTATCAGTTGGGCAGCCGTGCTTGGCACCCTTGCCATTGCCGGTTTCCTGCTGAAAGCTTCGTCCGACTTCTCACGCGGCTGGTTCCTGTACTGGGCGCTCAGCGCCTGCGTACTACTATTGATTTCGCGCATTTTCATCGCATGGAAGATCAAGCGCTGGGCACGTAATGGCACGATGGAGCGCCGCGCCGTCATCGTGGGCGGTGGTCCCAATGCAGAAGCGCTCATCCGCTCGCTCGAACAGCAGCCCGACAACGATATCCGTATCTGCGGCATCTTCGACGACCGCGATGACAAACGCTCGCCGCCTATCGTTGCAGGCTACCCAAAACTTGGCAATATCAACGAGCTGATCGAATTTGCACGTATCGCTCATATCGACATGCTGATCGTGTCGCTCCCGATCAGCGCGGAAGCCCGCGTGCTGGCTCTGTTAAAGAAGCTCTGGGTTCTCCCGGTCGATATCCGGCTGTCCGCGCTCAACAATCACCTGCGCTTCCGTCCGCGCGCCTATTCCTATGTCGGCGCGGTGCCGATGCTGGATATTTTCGACAAGCCCATCAATGATTGGGATTCAGTCGCTAAGCGCATCTTCGACGTTGTCTTCAGCATTTTGGGTATCATTCTTCTGTCGCCGATCATGATCGGCACGGCAATTGCCATCAAGCTCGACAGCAAAGGCCCTGTGATTTTCAAGCAGAAGCGGCATGGCTTCAACAATGAAGTCATCAATGTCTGGAAATTCCGGTCCATGTACACCGAGATGTGCGACCCGACCGCCAAGCAAGCCGTTACCAAAGACGATCCTCGCGTCACCCGCGTCGGGCGCTTCATCCGCAAGGCCTCCATCGATGAGCTGCCGCAATTCTTCAATGTTCTCGCTGGTTCCTTGTCGCTCGTCGGCCCTCGCCCGCACGCGGTAGCAGCTCACTCGCATAATGTGCTCTATAACGAGGTGGTCGATGGTTATTTCGCGCGTCACCGTGTGAAGCCGGGCGTTACCGGCTGGGCGCAGATCAATGGCTGGCGCGGCGAAATCGACAATGAAAACAAGATCCGCATGCGCACGGAATTCGATCTTTATTACATCGAAAACTGGTCGCTCTGGCTTGATCTCAAGATTCTGCTCCTGACGCCGGTACGGCTTCTCAACACGGAAAACGCCTATTGACCAGCGTGGCACAGCGGTTTGACGGCAATTCGCGTCCAGCCGTAGTGCTGGCCGCGGATGCATCGCGCAAACGCGCGCTTAACCGTCTTATCGTCAATATTGCAATCGGCTTCGGTGTTTTTCTACTCGGTTTCGTGATGAGCGAGCCGGCCCCCTATGAACTCTATATGGTTGGCCTGATCGCGCTGGCATTGCTGTTCGGGCTGCGATTGACCCGCACCAGCCTTGTGCTGCTGGCGCTCCTTGTGGTGTTCAATTTCGGTGGGATGATTTCAGTCATGCAGATGGCTGACGTCAAGAAAGCCCCACTCTACATTGCCGTTTCGCTGTTTCTGGCTTTCACGTCGGTATTCTTCGCCGCTGCCATCGAAGGGGACTATCGGCGTTTAAAGACCATATTCAACGCCTATCTTCTTGTCGGCGTGCTTTCTTCCGTCCTCGGCATTGCCGGTTATCTCGGCCTTTTTCCGGGTGCAGAAATCTTCACGCGCTACGGGCGTGCGCAGGGCGCATTTCAGGACCCCAACGTCTATGGGCCCTTCCTGATATTGCCCCTGACCTGGACGCTTTACCGCATCATGCGCGGCGGTCCGCGTGATGTCCTTGTCTATCTGCCTTTCTGCTGCCTGCTCACGCTCGGCGTTCTTGTGTCCTTCTCGCGTGCGGCATGGGCTATGGTTCCTCTCTCCTTCGTCATCCTGTTCGGCATCCTTTTCCTGCAAAGCAACAGCAATCGTTTTCGGCTACGCCTGATGGTAATTGGCCTGCTTGCTGTTGTAACAATTGTTCTCGCGATCCTGATTATTCTGCAAATTCCCGGCGTCGGCGATTTCTTCCGAGAGCGCGCACGCCTCGAACAAAGCTATGACAGTGCAAGACTTGGACGATTTGCGCGGCACTGGCTTGGAATGATCCTCGCTACACAACATCCGCTCGGCATCGGCCCGCTCGAATTTGGTCCGATGTTCGGTGAGGATACGCATAATATCTGGCTCAAAGCCGTACTCGATTATGGCTGGATCGGCTTCATCGTTTTTCTGACGCTGACATTCCTGACACTCGGTATTGGCTTCAAGCTTGTACTTCGCAATCGTCCCTGGCAGCCATTTCTTCTCGTTGCTTACGCGACCTATCTCGGGCATATCCTGATCGGCAATGTCATCGACACGGATCACTGGCGTCACTTTTATCTGCTTTTCGGGATTATCTGGGGTTGTGCTGGGCTGGAATACAAGTATCAGCTTCTACCCAAGCAAAAAGACCGACAAGGAGAGCAGCATTTTGCAGTTCGCGATATACGCCGCAGCGGCCCTCTTTGAAATTGCCGGATGCTTCGCCTTCTGGGCATGGTTGAAGCTCGACAAGTCACCGCTTTGGCTGGCACCCGGCATGGTGTGCCTGGCATTGTTCGCCTATCTTCTGACCCTCATTGAAAGTAATGTGGCCGGTCGCGCTTACGCCGCCTATGGCGGCATCTATATCATCGCTTCGATCCTATGGATCTGGTTTGCTGAGGGTACCCGCCCCGACCGTTGGGATGTCGTCGGCGCATGTACGGCTTTTGCAGGAACATGCATCATCCTCTTTGCGCCTCGATCCTGATGGCTGAAACGATGCATGAATGTCATGTGCAATTTGCCAGTTTCGGCAAATTAGCCCTTGCGTGCCAAGTCGTTATAATCTACGGCTTTCCCCGGCTCGGAGCGTAGCGCAGCCCGGTAGCGCACTTGACTGGGGGTCAAGGGGTCGTGGGTTCGAATCCCGCCGCTCCGACCATTTTTAATCAAAGACTTAGCTACATCTTTGATTACTGGCTATTTTAGAAATAGCCACAATGTAGCCAGATGTTGACCTTGGCTTCATCCCGCCCACCAACTTGGCAGGTGGGGCATTTCTTTACATCTGGATCTGCCTAGTCTTGATGCCTCTCCGAACGGCGGTCAAAACAGCCCGGTAGAATTCAGTGCTTTTCAGAAGGTCGCCGTAATTTGCTTCCGGCAAACGTGCGATACTTTCCGCAACGCCTGATGACGGACCCGTCGCCTCTGCGATGCTTTCAGTCCAGCTTTTGCAGGCTTTGGAGAACGTTTCGCCAATGTGCTTGCGCGGGTCGAAAAGTGGCACTTCGGTGTGCACGTCATCCTTGAGATAAGACCTGAGACTACGGATGATGTCGGTTGCTTTACCGATCGGAATAACGACATCCTTCAGATCATTGTGCGCCACGCAGACGTTTGCATCCGTGCCATCCTCATTGATCTTCACGTGGAGCCAAGCGTGCTTTTCATCGAGAGACTCGACCGTCAATCGCGGCTCGCCAACATAGATATTCATCGATACGTGGCTCGCATGTTCGCCGCCGGTTTTGACTGACATACGCAAGATCTCGTTCTGGAGCGTGCCGATCCTCGAATCTAGGAATTGCATGAACCAATCTTTCTTGCGGGGTCATGATGCTTCCTTCATTTCTGGGTATCGGTCGGGGTGTTCTGCGGCGTGCATGAACAAGGTGAAATCAGCCATCATCGTGCGCCAATGCTCTTGATGAACATCGAGAATGCAGGTCGGATCTCCGATGAGGTCAGTCCAAAGCGCGATTTTGATTTCGAGGTCGGCACGGGACTGAGCGCGGAGTTTGAGAATGGCCTGCTTCAGATGCCAAACAGCCATCCATATTGCAGATTCCAGTGATTTACCGGACGCGATTCCGATCAAAAACCGGCCATTAATCCAATCATTTACCGGACGGATTTCCGATTAATTACCGGACGCTTTTTCAGCTCTGAGAGTACCTCCTGGTCCGCAACTTTGGCATGCATTTCCTTATCACAAGCAAGGAGATGCGGATGCCGCAAAGACGGAAGCTGACCATGAGACAACTGCGACAGATGCTTCGCCTGAATGCAGACGGCGTGAGCGTGCGCGACATTTCGGTAATGCTGGGGATCGCGCGCAGCACGGTGCAGGACAACATCGAACGCGCGACAGCCGCCGGGCTTTCCTGGCCGCTACCGGGAGAATTGACGGACGATGCTCTCGAGCATCGGCTTTTTTCACGCAGAGGGGTCGAAGCGGGTTTTCGCCGTCGTCCCGAACCGGATTGGGCCGCGATGACGACAGAGCTGAAGAGGCCCGGCGTGACACTGGGAATCCTGTGGGAGGAATACCGAAGCGTTCATCCCGATGGTTATGGTTACAGCCGATTCTGTGATCTTTATCGCGGTTTCGAGAGACAGCTCGCGCCTACGATGCGGCAGGAGCATGTTGCCGGCGACAAGGTGTTTGTCGATTACTCCGGCAAGAAGCTCCCAATCGTGGATCCAGCGACCGGCGAGATCCGGGAGGCGGAGATATTCGTCGCGGTTCTCGGCGCGTCGAGCTACACCTACGCTGAGGCCACATGGAGCCAGACGTTACCGGATTGGATTGGCTCGGACCTTTGGTGGGACGCAAAGCAAACGCGACACTGACGTGATTGTCACATTAATTATGAAACGAAAACCCCGCTCGATGGCGGGGTTTCTGACTGGATATGAACGCCGATTTCTAATTCTCGTCAATGGCGCGCTGTATCCAAAAATAAGCGGCGCCGAAGCTCCCGCTTTATAGTACGCCAAGTTACTTTTCGGCACGCCTTATGCGCACCTCAAAAAACTTAGATATCGTATTGTTTTCTAGCGATATCTCCCAAGCCAGCCGCATCTAGATTCTTCAGTGGGGCCAAGAAGGTGACCTGAATAACACCAGGATCGCGTCCGATCTCAATTGCACCATTAACCGTCGCACGATTGCGAACCTCACCGACGGACATGCCGAGCAGTTTTGCTGCTCGTTCGAGGCCATTGACGATGGCGGCATTCATGTTGGGCGCCGTTCCGATTACTGAAATCGGCGCCACTTCTTCTGTTTGCTCGACGCCCCACTGCTCGGCCAACTTTGCTGCTTTCAGTTTTTCATCAGCAGTAAACGGTCGTGCCAAGGGTGGGAGGTCTTCCAACAAAGGGAACAACACAGGTCCATCATTGTTGTATTTCTTGAGAATTTCCACTTGAAGCGTCACGCTTCCTGCAACATCCATGGTGTGGCCTGCAATCTCACCATCTCCCTGAGAGGCGTGCATGTCCCCCATGTAAACGCCTGCCCCCTTAACCTTCACAGGGCAGACAAGAACAGCTCCAGCGCGAACCGCATCGATGTCCATATGACCATCTGTTTTGTGTTCCAGCAATTGTTCGGGCGTCAGCGAATAGATGTGAGGAGCGCCGACGAGGAAGGCGCCAAAATCGCCAGCATTGTGTGAATCAGGCATCGCAATAGACGGCGTCGTGCCGAGCTGTCCCAGGAATGGCCGCATACGAACGATAGCGCCAACAAGATCAGCGGGCGCGTAGTTCAGGATGGAATGCTGCACGGAGTTATCTGGTAGCGACGCGTAATGGTCTGCATTCTGCGCAATCTTTTGTGCGGCATGCTGCGGCAGCGTGAGGCCAACCGACTGCGTGTCATCGAAAACGACCGTGTAGCCATGCTCCATCGTAAAGGGCTTGATAGCTTCTCCACATTTGTTGCATTTTACGGAATCCTGCCCAACGCCTTCGATGTGCGTTTCAGGCCAAACTTCATCGCAAGTGGGGCATCGTGCTGCCACGAACGGATCACCGAGACAAAATTGATTGGACACGGTGTCATGGCCAGACGCCGTTGCAAGAGATGTCACAGAAATATCTCGAATGCGAATGACTACGCCGTCGCCAACTTCTGCTCCATCAATGAAAACAGGCTTAGTGACTTCATGGCCACCGCGTAATCTAGGCGTTATCATTGGGCCCCAGCATCCCGGCGCGGTATTTGCAATGATGGTGCCGCCATTCTGCAACGGTCCAAGCATTGGCTGTTTTGGGTCGAGAACGCTGTTCGTAAAGCCATCAACCACGATGCTGCGCTTTGCGCCTGAAAAGTTACCGTCCGCCATAATAGCCCTCCTATTTGCTCTTCATGAGACTGTAGCCGCGAGGCGCGTTTTTGCTAAGTCATTTTTTGCGCCTTTAGGACGCAACGGCCCTCACGAAAACATCGTACGCCGCTGTATCGCTATGGCGCATATCCGCCGTCATTCCACAGCTTCAAGATCATAATTAGCTCAAATTACAGATGAAAACATTCTAGGAAGTTTGGAAGGGCAGGCGCTTCAGCGATCATTGAACAGCGAGAAGCCTCTTTTATTAGAATCCCTCATTTAAATCCGTACTGTAATTAAAAGCGGATCTACCGTTAGGCTCTCGACATCAGCAATTTTGGTATATATAAAAAAATTGACATTTTTTTAGCTAAGCAAAATATCGGGAGTATTTTTGCCGATGACAAAGATCATGAAAGCCGGAAACAATATGCCTGCGCAGGCTCCATTGGTTCCGGATCCGGTTCTTCCTTATAGCTGCAAAAACAGCAGAACTGTCTATGCAATTTGTGAGGCAGACGAAGCGACTTTACGTCACCATTTGTCGGCTACACCGTTTGAGTATGTGAACAATCTTTGCATGGTGTATGTGAATGATTTCACTGAAAGCCCGGAATTGCCTTACATGGATGCAGGCATCATTTTCACTGTAAAATATAAAGACACCTATGGTGGCTATTATATGTATGAGTGGGAGGATGACGATGCTGCAATTGAAACCGGCCGTTATTGGGGATACCCGAAAAAATTCGGACACATGACCTTAGAGAAAAATGGCGAGGTTATTCGTGGCACAGCAACTCGCCGCGGCGTTAAACTCATTGATATCGAATTGGATTGTTCAAAACCCATTGAAAATTTGCCTACCCTTCATACAGTTTATCCTCACCTCAATTTGCTCACTATTCCAAATCCAGACGGTCCGGGTATTTTCTCTCAACGCGTCACAGCCCGTGATAATTCATCTACATGCAAAGTTATCTCAAACATTCATGCTGAGGTGAAAGTCGTTCTGGACAGTTCACCAACAGATCCTATCGGTGATTTTGCAGGCCTGAAAGTTATTGGCGGCGGATATTCTGTGACTGATTTTAAAGCCACAACTGAAAACGGCTGGGCGAAAGTCATTGATACGCTCATTTAAATTCTGCTTCCAATTTAAAAAGCGCTAACGGGAGGGTGTTGTGCAAAGAAGTGGCCTGCTTACAGTTTTTCTTTTGTCTGGTGCATATATTGCTTATCTTGCGGGATCCGGTTTCGGCAGTGGACAAGAGATCATGCAATATTTCATGTCCTACGGCTATGTAGGCACTCTTGGAATATTATTCAGCGCAATCCTCTGGGGAACATATGCTGTCTTTATCGTACGGGATTCCCGTGACTTTGAACTCAAAACCTTGCATCAGGTGTACATATTTTATTGCGGTAAGTATTTAGGGAATGCGCTGTTTGTATTCTCTATTGCTTACCTGTTTTGTATGGCCAGTCTTATGATTGCAGGTTCAGGTGCTGCGTTTTCTCAATATTTCAATGTCGGCAATGAACTTGGACGCATCATTATGACGGTTCTGGTTCTGATTACCGGTCTACTTGGTATGAGGAAAATGGTCGATGTTATTGGCAGTCTGGGACCATGCATTATTGTCTTCGTCATGCTGATTGCAATTATTGCATTGTTCCGGGGGGCAGACGGACTTGAAGCAGGAAATCAGTACATTCATGCGAACGAAATGCTGAAACCGAGCGGCAGCTGGCTCTGGGCAGCTATCATGTATTTCTCGTATTGCATTCTTTTTCAGGCTTCATACTTATCCGGTCTGGCTGCCACCAATCCTGCCTCAACCAGCCAATTGACCCAAAGTGTTGTTATTGGTGCCATTGTCTATGTCATTGCATGCATAATCATGCTGCTGGCGTTCATGGCAAATATCACCGAGCTACATGGTATAGAGGTTCCCACATTGCATCTGGGAGCACAAATCAGCCCGTTCCTCGGTGCGATTTACGGCGTGATACTGGTTGCAGCACTCTACACAACAACAGCTCCATTGGTGTGGTCTGTGACGAATGTTTTTGCTCAGGAAAAAACGCAGTACTATAAATGGGTTCTGATGTTCACGGCGGTTCTGGCATATTTAGCCAGCGGTATCAGCACTTTCTCCGTACTGGTAAATCTCGTCACGACAATCGCGGCATATGTCGGGATACTTTACATAATTCCGGTTTTTTATGTGAAATTCATAAAACGTCCGATGCCTGTATCGAAACAATCTGCGTAAATAATAAAAGGTTGTTAGTAAAAACTGACAGCCTTTTATTTTATGACGCCGACGGAGCGCCGATACCTAAAATTTCAGTCGGTTCATTGGTCGGATTAAAAAGCCGGTACGGCAAATTTGCCCGATAGCAAATTGAATCACCTTTATTGGCCAGATACATTTGCCCATTATATTCGAATCCCAAAACGCCGGACAATACATAGATAAATTCTTCGCTTTGGCATGTTACAAACAGCCCCTGAGGCTCCTCATAGTGAGGAGCTATCTTGATGATTGCGGCCTGTAGATCAAAGCCAGCCATACTGTTGCGCAATAATTCATAAACCAGAGGGGAGTCAGGACGACCAAAGGTAGGTCTTTGATCAGCACGCACCAAAATTTGGTCTGCCTCTTCGGATTCAAAAAAATAAACGACACCTACGCCATAGTATGCCGCCAAGCGCCGCAGTTGAGAAATTGACGGTTCTACTTTGCCAGTCTCTATCTGGCTAAGATAGCCTACAGATAATTCGTTCGCTTTTGCAACATCTTGCAAGCGTTTATTGGATTTCTTCCGAAGTTCCCGAAGCTTAGTATGTATCATAAAATTTTTCGTCGCCTCCTCACTTGGGGTTTTGCTTTACCCAACTTAGCTGATATCTATTTTTCAAACCATCTGCGAAATATATGATTTATTAGATCGTACATTCGACAGGCAGCCGTCCTTCTCACCAACCGATAGCAGGCCTTGAAGATTTTGCCGAGCGCAAAAGAGTGTGGAATGCCACGATAATGTGGTGTTGATGGGCACAGCGAAGAGCGCCATATCGCCCAACTCAGGTATGACCGGATGGGTTGTGGCGTCAAACGATTTGGATAATCATGATACCATGAAGACATAGCCCACAAAGTACCCTGGGAAAAGAAGCGAATCAGATGCGCTAAGGTTAGGCGAAATAGCTAGGGTGAGAACTATAATTCGTCCCGAAAGCTATCCCGGCCAAGCCTGGCGCGATCTTCACGGTTAGGTAGCCACCACCAAACGAGGCCAACCTTGGCAAACATGGATCTGATCGAAGCAATCGCGGAAATTCTCTGCACCGAATGCGACGGAACCGACTTTGTCAGTCTGCCTGAGACGGCGAAGTATCTCGAGTGCAGAGTGGAGCAACCTCGCGCTATTGCCGACAAGGACAGCGCCAGAAAGATCGCAGATGCGATCTTGGCTGAGGTTCTTGCCGCACTACAGGATCATGCCAAGCTTGCCGGCAGTCAGCAGATCAGCGAATGGCTGGAAGAAGGTCCGATTGGGGAACGGGGATAGCTGAGGCTGGCGGAGAAGTTGGGGCGATGACGCCCTCCCCGCGAAAGCGAACCCGCTTAATGCATTGGAGCTTTCTTTGATCTAGCGCAAATAACGGCGAGAAGTGGTAAGATATGTTTTCCTCGACGGAGGACCACCATGGCGGATAACAAACGACCCGGTAAAAATGCCGTAATCATTGACGGCGACCGTTCAAGCGGCGGGGATTCCGAGGGTAGCACACTTACCCCGATGCTGATCGGAGGGCTTGTTCTTGTCATTCTGGGTGGCATTATCGTGATGATGTTCGTCTGATTGGACCACGAAACAAGACCATGCTGCCCGCCTTTCGCTATTCAAGGTGGCGGGCGCGGACGCTGTTGGCAAGGGAGCCAACTGCGGCAAGACAGGGTTTTCCGCAGGAAAGAGACACCACTCGGAATCGACGGCCACCCGTGGTTGGGCCATTTTGGTCAAGGCTTGGAGGGGGATCATGAAAAGAGTCGCGTTTACCTGTGCGTTGCTCCTGTTGGCAACCGCAGCACACACTCAAACATCGAAAGAGTTTGCCTTAATGGCGAGAAAGTCGTGGTCGGCTTTCGAATGCTCCTATTTGGCGGCGCAGGCAAAAGTCAAGGCGAATACGGACGACTTTTCAATATTGGCTACGAATTTGGTAAAAAAGCAATTGATGCGTTTCAGAACAATAAAATCAGCAAGGACGACGTCTTAGGCAATATGCCATGGGGCTTTACAATAAATTTGGCAGGCCCGAGCCCTGATTTTATGTTGGGCGTAATTTATCACGCTGCTTCCTCCAATGCCGAAACAGATGTCACGCGCGATATGTTTAGCAAGCCCATCGACACATCGTTGTGGCAAACCAATGCCCAAACCAAATACCAGAAAACAAACTGCGCACTTATTCAGTGAGCCACCGGCTCTGGCACGGCCAGCACATCACGGATGCCGCGTTTATCGTCCGAGATATCGAGGGTCGGTAGTTAAAGTCATGACCTCCACCAGAGGTGGAGGTCATGACTTTTCATACGATCTTTCCTTTGCACCGAAAATGCAAATCGGATTAGCTCTGCCATGCATTGCATGGAGGAAAGCATGAAGAACGCCTTGATCACTGGCGGCAGTCGCGGCATCGGCCGCGCCACCGCTCTGCGCTGCGCGGCGCAAGGCTGGTCTGTAGCCCTGAACTACGCGAGGAACGAACAGGCAGCCCAGCAGGCAGTGACTGGGGCAGCAAAGCTGGGTGCGAAAGCGCTTGCGATCCGGGGTGACATATCCAGCGAGAAAGACGTTATCGCCATGTTCGACAAGGCAGATGCCGATCTTGGTCCGCTGACAGGTGTCGTCCTGAATGCCGGTATCGTGGCTCAAACCATGCCTCTTGCAGACATGAGTGCCGATCGTCTGAAAAACATGTTCGATGTAAATGTTTACGGCACCTATCTATGCGCCCGCGAAGCAGCGCGGCGCTTGCAGCCCGACAGCGCAATCGTCATCGTTTCCTCCATGGCCTCGCGGCTTGGATCACCGTTTGAATATGTGGATTATGCCGGAGCGAAGGGCGCCCTCGATACGCTCACCACCGGTCTCTCTAAAGAGCTCGCGCCGAAAGGCATTCGCGTCAACGCGGTGCGTCCCGGCCTGATTGATACCGAAATCCATGCCAGTGGCGGCAATCCGGATCGCGCGGCAAGGTTGGGCGCCGAGACACCCGCTGGAAGAGCCGGCAAGGCGGAGGAAGTCGCGGAGGCCATTTTCTGGCTGTTGAACGACGCCCCCGCCTATGTGACCGGAACATTCATCGACGTTGCCGGTGGGCGTTAATCCTGAACCGCCTCGACCTATTTCTCGCGCAGCTGATAGGTTTCCGCGACGTAGCGATAGCCCTCGCCTTCCCGCTTGAGATAGGCCAGCGCCGGAAACGGCATATGATAGCCGATGAACGGTAGCCTGTCTGTCGCGATCATATCGAACATGCGCTTGCGGGTCCGGACAGCGGCTTCCTTGTCGATATCGAAGGAAACGTGCCATTCGGGCCGCTGCAACGTTATGACGAAATGGTTCGCCGTATCCGAAACCAGCATCAACGACTTGCCTCCCGTTTCGACCCGGAAAGCCAGATGGCCCGGCGTGTGGCCATAAGCTGCCACAGAATGAATGCCGGAAACGACTTCGCTGTCATCACCCAGAAACGTCATCTTCTCAGCCAGTGGCTTCACGTTTTTGGCCACCATTTCGGCAATTGTCTTGGCGGGGCTGTCAAGCCTTGCGGGATCTGTCCAGAAGCCGAATTCCTTCTGTCCAGCAGCGTAACGCGCATTGGCAAAGGCCGGCTTGCCGTCCTCCATCAGTCCTCCGATGTGATCGGGATGGAAATGGCTCAGCACCACCAGAGACACATCGTCCGTCTTATAGCCCGAAGCTTCCAGCGCGCTGGTCAATTTGCCCAATCCCGCCTCGCGGGCTCCTGCTCCCATGCCGGTGTCAAACAGGACAAGCTCCTTGCCCGTATTGATGAGTACCGGCGTGAAACTGTTGACGAAACGGTCGGCGGGCAGAAGATTTTCCTCAAGAAGTGCAGCGATCACTTTCGGGTCCTGATCCACCGCATATGTTTTTTCGGGCGCTTGGCCTGCCCTGCGTCCATCGGAAAGCGTGGTAATCTCGAAATCACCAAACTGAAAACGATGGAAGCCCGGATTTTCTACCTGTGACGGGGTTTCACTTTGGAACTGCCTGTTTCGGCTGCGGCCCTAGTGAGTTCCAGAGGCGACAAGGCCAATCCGGCACCGGCAGCAGATGCTGTAACAATGAAATTACGTCTTGAGATGCTCATCGATCGATCTCCCGGCATAATCTTTGGATAAGATCGACAGGATACCCGAAAAAGCTCCCTGATACATGGGATGCGCGATCAAGTTTCTATTGGCGCGACAAGGGCGGCATCCCTCTTGCCTCTCCGTTCAAGAATCACTATTTACAGGGCCGCGCGGGACGACCCGTGCCAGTGTTCGCATCGGGGACGGCCCCATAGGAGGGTGTCCTGTGGCAGGGCCGATCGAACAATTCGCAATCAAGCCCATCGTTGAACTTGGCGAAATCGGCGGTCAGCCGATTGCTTTCACCAATTCGGCACTCTTCATGGTGCTGACAGTGCTGGGCGCAGCTGTGTTCATGTACCTGTCGGCCCGTCGGGCTGCTGTTGTGCCGGGGCGTTGGCAATCCTCTGCCGAGATTCTCTACGAATTTGTGTCGAAGACATTACGAGAGAACGCCGGTGAAAAAGGCATGACCTTTTTTCCCTTCGTCTTCTCGCTGTTCCTGTTTATCCTGTTTGCCAATTTGATTGGCATGTTTCCTTATGCCTTTACGGTGACGAGCCACATCATTGTGACCTTTGCGCTGGCCATGCTCGTATTCCTGACAGTTACGATCTACGGCCTTATACGAAACGGTTTCGGGTTCTTCCGGCTGTTCATGCCTGCAGGCGTGCCAGTCGTGCTGGCGCCCATCATCGTGCCAATCGAGATCATGTCCTATATCTCGCGCCCGGTCAGCCATTCGGTTCGTCTGTTCGCTGTGATGCTTGCGGGGCACATCACGCTGAAGGTTTTTGCGGGGTTCGTCATCGGTCTGGGCAGCCTGGGCACGCTTAGCATGTTGACTGCCGTACTGCCGCTGGCAATGACCGTCGCGTTGACAGCGCTCGAATTGCTGATGGCAGTCATTCAAGCTTACGTATTTACTATGCTGACCTGCATGTATCTCAACGATGCACTGCTACCGTCACACTGATTGCACAGTTCGCGGGAAGGACGACCTTCCCGCTTTTTCAACGAACGGGACGGCCCGTTCAGAACCCTCGTGAGGGAGCATTAAAATGGCATGGCTTTATCTGATCGTGGCCGGAGTTCTTGAGGTTGTCTGGGCTTATTTCATGAAAAAATCGGAAGGCTTTTCCCTTCTGACACCGAGCGCTATTACCATCGTAACGATGATCGGCAGTTTCATTCTGTTGTCCATCGCCATGCGCAGCCTGCCGCTCGGCACGGCCTATGCAATCTGGACAGGCATTGGCGCGGTGGGTGCATTTGTGGTGGGCATCTTCATTCTTGGTGAGGCTGCAACCTTCTTCCGTGTTGCAAGCGTGACGTTGATTCTAGCCGGTATCATCGGGTTGAAACTCTCATCCAGCTGATCCTCTCGGCTAAAAGAAAAGGGAGGCAAAAGCCTCCCTTTTTTCATGCGATCCAAAGTCGATCAGCGCACCTGATCGAGAAGACGCTTGCATTCCAGAAGATCGAACAACGCCTCCTGCAGGAGCGAGCGGTTATCCTTGGAAGGCCGCTTTCCATCAGCTCCGATGGGGCCATCCTCCTCGCCCTTCAACAAGCCGAAAAGTTTGCGCGCTGGTTGCGGTGCTTTGATGCCGCTCGGCAAAGCCATTTCATTGTCAGCCGCCTCTTCGGCAGCACGCTTATCGGCGGCAGCCTGCTTCTGGCGTGTGATTGCCTCTATGGCCTGAACATCGCCATTGCCGAGCGCGATGATGAACTGCGCATTGTTTTCGCGGAGCAGGCGCTGCACGCCCTTGATCGTATAGCCCTGATCGTAGAGCAGATGACGAATGCCCTTGAGCAATTCGACGTCAAGCGGTCGGTAGTATCGGCGACCGCCGCCGCGCTTCATAGGCTTGATCTGGGTAAAACGCGTTTCCCAGAAACGCAGCACATGCTGCGGAAGATCAAGATCATCCGCTACTTCGCTGATCGTCCTGAATGCATCAGGGCTCTTGTCCATTCCACTTGCCCTTTCCAGTGGTTCGGGTTTCGCCGTTGCGGCGCAACCTCGCCGATCCAGATAGTTCAACTCGCTGCCAACGCGGACGCGTCTGTAACACGAAAGGCGCTTGTTACCATCGGATTTTAAAAGACGGGAGTTAACAAACTCCAGCGTGTGGAAAGACACGGCGCAAACGTCATTCAAAACCGGACGGCGTGCAACACGAACTCGCTCTGAAAAGCCAGGCGCTTTCCAGATTTCAATATCAGCGAAGCGATTCGCTCCGCTGAATCCATTATATAATATCAGAGCTTTATAAGCATCCCTTCACGCATGGCCGAAGGTAGCGTGGCCAACCCAGGGCCAACAGCGACCGCCCCCCCTGAAGGGGCTGGCGGTCGAAGCGACGTTCTCCGCGCATGGTCCTGAACCAGACACAGAAAACTGTCAGCGATTTGCAATGATGGGCCAAAAATAAAATGCTGCCCGATGGGCAGCATTCCAGCAATTACTTCTGGCTTTTGGTTTCACGCTTCTGGTGTTCCTGCAGAATACGCTGCTTGAGAACGTTGGAAGCTTTGAAAGTCATCACACGACGGGGAAGAATTGGAACCTCCTCGCCTGTTTTCGGATTACGGCCAATGCGCTCGTTCTTGTCACGAACCTGAAATGTCGCGAAAGACGACAATTTCACGGTTTCGCCGTTGACGATAGCGTCACAGACTTCATCGAGGATCATCTCGACAAGAGCCGCCGACTCCGTTCTGGAAAGGCCTACCTTCCGGTAAACAGCCTCTGCCAGATCAGCTCGCGTGACCGTTTTACCTCCCATGACCGAACCTGCCTGGTTAGCGTTTGAACAGATAATATCCTTACGTGACAGGACGTTACACAAATAAAAGCGCAACGGTCAAGCCGCGAGTTCCCTCACGGCAGATCAAATTTGTACTTACCAGCGCAACAGAACCGCGCCCCACGTGAATCCGCCGCCCATTGCTTCCAGAAGAACGAGGTCGCCCTTCTTGATGCGACCGTCTGCAACGGCGGTCGCAAGAGCCAGCGGAACCGACGCTGCAGAGGTGTTACCATGGCGATCAACGGTGATGACCACCTTGTTTTCAGCAATGTTCAGCTTCTTGGCGGAAGCATCGATAATGCGCTTGTTGGCCTGATGTGGAACGAACCAGTCGATATCCTCGGCAGTAAGGCCGGTTTCCGCGAAAGAAGCCTCGATAACGTCCGTAATCATGCCAACGGCATGCTTGAAGACTTCACGGCCTTCCATGCGCAGGTGCCCGACTGTCTGGGTGGTAGACGGGCCACCATCCACAAAAAGTTTTTCCTTGTGATTGCCGTCCGAGCGCAGATTGGCTGCGAGAACACCGCGATCCGAGGTCAGCCCGTTGCCTTCGGCAGCTTCCAGAACCACCGCGCCGGCACCATCGCCGAACAGAACACAGGTCGTACGATCATTCCAGTCGAGGATTCGCGAGAAGGTTTCCGCGCCGATGACCAAAACCCGCTTCGCCATGCCGCCGCGGATATAGAGGTCAGCCGTCGTGATGGCATAGATGAAGCCGCTGCACACGGCCTGCATATCGAAGGCAAAACCCTTGGTGATTCCCAATTCGCGCTGAATTTCCACGGCACTTGCCGGAAAAGTATGGTTGGGCGTCGAGGTTGCCAACAGAACGAGATCAATATCGGTCGGCTGAAGACCGGCATTCTCGATTGCCGCGCGGGCCGCAGCCGCGCCGAGCGAAACCGTGGTTTCGTCATCGCCTGCAATATGGCGCTCACGGATACCCGTGCGCTGCACGATCCACTCGTCCGAGGTTTCGATAATACCTTCGAAATCGGTATTCTTCATGACCCGCTTCGGCAATGCCGAACCGATACCCCGCACGACAGATCTTATCATCTCTTATTTCCTGTCCTTACATGCGACCGGCGCGACAAGCATTCGCGCGCGCAGCCGTGAATTCTGGCCCTACACATATTCGGTAAAAGTTACTTCACCGCTTCGGTGCCGAAAAAATAATCGGCGAACCGCAAATCTTATCCAATTCCGTCTTCCGGATGGCGTTGCCGGAATTATGCCTTTGCGGCCTCGCCACCTTCATTCGAAACATGCGGATGACTGTGGTGGAAATGCGCCAGATCGGCTTCGATCTTTTCCAGAAGGCGATTTCTCACCATGTCATAGCCGACTTCCACTGCCGAGCAGAAACCTTCTGCGTTCGCGCTGCCATGACTTTTGATGACAATTCCGCTGAGACCGAGGAAAACGCCGCCATTGACCTTATTCGGGTCCATCTTTTCACGCAGACGGTCGAACGCGCCCTTGGCGAAAACATAGCCGATCTTGGCAAGCAGCGTACGACTCATTGCCTGACGCAACAGTTCCGCCATCTGGCGGGCCGTGCCTTCCGCAGCCTTGAGCGCGATATTGCCGGTGAAACCTTCGGTCACGACTACGTCCACCGTGCCCTTGCCGATATCATTGCCTTCAACGAAGCCGGAATAGGCCAGCCCGTCCAGCGGAGTATCACGCAGAATCTGGCCCGCTTCCTTGATCTCGTCGAGACCCTTGACCTCTTCCGTGCCTACATTCAGGAGACCGACGGTCGGCTTGCGCACTTCGAACAGGGCACGCGCCATGCCCGCGCCCATAACAGCATAATCGACGAGCTGACGTGCATCGGCACCAATTGTGGCGCCAATGTCGAGCACGATGCTTTCGCCGCGCAGCGTCGGCCAGATGCCTGCAATCGCGGGGCGCTCGACGTCCGACATCATGCGCAGGCAGAATTTGGACATGGCCATCAGAGCACCCGTATTGCCGGCGGAGATACACGCCTGCGCGTCACCGGTCTTTACAGCCTCGATAGCCTGCCACATGGACGACTTGCCCCGACCGGCGCGCAAAGCCTGGCTCGGCTTGTCATCCATGCTGATGGCAACCTCGCTCGCGCGAAACTCGGATGCGGCCTTCAGTTTCGGGTAACGTGCCAGAACGGGCTCCACCTGAGCGGGGAGACCGAAAAATATGAAACGGATGTCAGGATGGCGCTCAAGCGCCTTCGCTGCGCCGGGGATGACCACTTCAGGGCCAAAATCACCGCCCATCGCGTCAATCGAAATTTTGATCACTCTTGATTATTCCTGTGCGATCCCTGTCCCTGCCCTGCATTTGCAGCAGACAGGTTTTCGGCGAAAATAGTGTTTTTGCGTTTCCGCACAACCAAATTCTATCAAACTCACCGTGAATCACGGCTTCTTTTGCCATTCCGAAAGTTTCGCAAACGGCGAAACGGGCTTCTCGTCCCCCTCTTCGTCCCCGAAAACCTTCGGCTCGCTCTCGTCAGGCAAGCCCGGTTTGCGGGGATATGGATCAATGGCGAGATCGAAGAATTCCTCTGCAATCGCGCCGACATCAATCTTGTCACCGACAAAAACTTCCGGACTGTCCGCGCCTTCCGCATCGAGCAGCATTTCACCGCTTTCATCAAGCTGAATTCGGGCGAGCCGTGAATTTTCCGGCACGAAGATCGTGTCGACCTCTTCAGCGACACTGTTGGTCAGCGGCTCCAGCGTCACGACGCAGGATTGAACGATCTCCGCATCGATGCGGCCGCGCACCCGGATACCGTCCTTCTTCCAGGGCGTAATCAGAAATTCCGCGCTAAAGGCGTTCACGGCCTCAAGTCCATGGTCTGCCGCAAGCGCTGCGCGCTCTTTCTCATCCGTGCCTATTTTCACCGTTACGCCTTTTTGCGGCAGGTGAAGAACCGGAACAGGATAGGTGAGCGCCGGTTTATCAGTCATTCTTATTGGCCTCTTCAGCATTGTTCGTTGGCGCAAGGCCAATCTCATCGGCATCCATATAGGAAATGTCGCCTGCCGCCAAAGCATCGTCCGCAATTTTTTGCAGGCGGTCGCGGCATCCCAGAACATATTCGCTTAAATGGTGGGCATGCGGCCAGAATTCGAGGTCCGGACGGATATTTCGCGTCAGCGCCGCTGCCAACGCCTCTGCATCGTTTGCATCCAGCGCCTCACCATAGGCCGCGACACGACCGTAGAACATGCGCGCAAGTTTCTTCATGCGCTTCGGCACGCCCTGATCGCCGATGCCGAGTTCGCGCAGCGAATGGTCGACATCCTTGAAAAACTCATCCGCGATTTCCTGCGCAAGATCGGCAAGCACCTTGTTTTCTCCCCTCATGCGGTGAAGGGCGAGAAAAATATGCAAGGAAAGCATTTCATAGCGACCGAGTGGCGTATCGGGCACCTGAAATTGTGCATAAAACCGTTTTTGCCGCGCCGCCGCCACGATCACCTCGTAAACGCGAAGCATAATTGCCTCGTTTGCTTTCGACTTGCGGCGGAATAGTTGGAGAATCATGTCCGTACGACCGTTCCAGTTGCATAAATAAGCAAGGTGGTTTACCGAAGTTCTCCCGACGGCGAAAGTGCCGCGCTGATTTAGAATGTATGGAGAGGTCTTTGTTGCAGCGAATTTTACCAAGTGTACGCAAGCAGCGTGCTCTTCTCGCAGGCACGGCAGTTCTCGTCTCAGTGGCTCTTGCCGGATGTAACACTGCGTCCACGCTCAATCCATCCGAAACGCTGACAGAGGGTTACGTGCTCGATCAGGGTGCGCTTGATTCGGTTCCTGTCGGTTCCAGCCGCGAGCAGGTGCTTCTGGCGCTCGGCACGCCGTCCACCACTGCGACCTTCGACAACGAAGTGTTCTATTACATTTCGCAGAAGCGTTATCGCGCGGCGCAGTTCATGAAGCCGAAGATCGTTGAGCGGCAGATTCTTGCCATCTATTTCGACAAGGACGGCAAGGTCGAGCATATCGCCAATTACGGCCTGAAGGACGGCAAGCTGTTCGACTTCGTGTCGCGCACAACGCCGACAGGCGGCAAGGACCAGACCTTCCTCGGTCAGATCATTCAGGGCGTTTCCAAGGCCCCAACATCATTGCCGGGCATGGGCTCTTCAGGCGGCGCCAACAACTGATCCGTCAAATATCTACAAAAAGAAAACCCGCCTTCACGGCGGGTTTTCTTTGTTTGAAGTTCAATCCGTCATGCCATATGCGCCAGCACAGCCAACAGAAGAAGGGCCACGATGTTGGTAATCTTGATGGCCGGATTGACGGCCGGACCAGCGGTATCCTTATAGGGATCACCAACAGTATCGCCGGTCACCGATGCCTTGTGCGCTTCCGACCCTTTCAGGTGCTTCACGCCATCGGTGTCGGTAAATCCATCTTCGAAGCTCTTCTTGGCATTGTCCCAAGCGCCGCCGCCGGACGTCATGGAAATCGCCACGAACAGGCCGTTGACGATGACACCGAGAAGCGATGCGCCGAGTGCTGCAAAGGCTGCTGCCTTCGAGCCTGAGATGAGCAGCACGCCGAAATAGACGACTATCGGCGCCAGCACAGGCAAAAGCGACGGGATGATCATTTCACGAATGGCCGCTCTGGTCAGCAGATCGACCGCCCGGGCATAGTCCGGACGTTCCTTGCCGGTCATGATCCCCGGCTTTTCGCGGAACTGGCGGCGCACTTCCTGCACGACCGCGCCGCCTGCCCGGCCCACGGCCGTCATGGCCATGCCACCGAACAGATAAGGGATCAGACCGCCGAAGATCAGTCCCGCAACCACATAAGGATTGGAGAGATCGAAGGAGACAGGTCCCATATCCGCGAAGTAGGGATAGGTTTGCCCGTTGGCGGCGAAATAGGCCAGATCGTTGGAATAAGCCGCAAACAGCACCAGTGCACCAAGTCCCGCCGAACCGATGGCATAGCCCTTGGTGACGGCCTTGGTCGTATTGCCCACGGCGTCGAGCGCATCGGTAGCCTTGCGGACTTCCGGGTCGAGACCGGCCATTTCCGCGATGCCGCCCGCATTGTCCGTAACCGGGCCGAAGGCATCAAGCGCTACGATCATGCCCGCGATGCCAAGCATGGCAGTAACAGCAATAGCGGTCCCGAACAGGCCTGCAAGCTGGTAGGTCGAGATAATGCCACCTACGATCACGATTGCCGGAAGCGCGGTTGATTCAAGCGAAACCGCCAGTCCCTGAATGACATTCGTGCCGTGGCCTGTGACGGAAGCCTGTGCAATGGAATTGACCGGGCGCTTGTTGGTACCGGTATAATATTCCGTAATCACGACGATCAGACCGGTCACGATCAGACCGATCAGACCGCAGATGAAGAGATTGGTGCCGGTAATGCTTTTTCCGGCCACAGTTCCGATTTCACCCCAGCCGATGGTCAGTGTATTGGCAACGGCAAGACCGACAATGGAAAGCAGGCCGGTCGCGATCAGCCCCTTGTAGAGCGCACCCATGATGGAACCATCGACGCTGAGCTTGACGAAGAAAGTTCCTATGATCGACGTAATCACGCAGGCACCGCAGATCATCAGCGGATAAAGCATGACACTCGGCAAAACGTCCGATCCGTTGAAGAAGATTGCGCCGAGAACCATGGTAGCAACGACCGTCACGGCGTAAGTTTCGAACAGGTCAGCGGCCATGCCTGCGCAATCGCCAACATTGTCACCGACATTGTCTGCAATAGTTGCAGGATTGCGCGGATCATCTTCGGGAATACCGGCTTCCACCTTGCCCACCAGATCGCCGCCGACGTCGGCGCCCTTGGTGAAGATACCACCACCCAGACGTGCGAAGATCGAAATCAGCGAAGCGCCGAAACCGAGCGACACCAGCGCATCGATAACGGTACGGTCCGACGGCGAATAACCAAGCCAGACGGTGAGAATGAAATAGTAAACGGATACGCCGAGCAGCGCGAGCCCGGCCACCAGAAGGCCGGTAATGGCCCCGGACTTGAAGGCCAGTTCAAGCCCTCCGGCAAGGCTCAGCGAAGCTGCCTGCGCGGTGCGCACATTGGCGCGAACCGAAACGTGCATTCCGATGAAACCAGTGACGCCCGACAGAACCGCACCAATCAGGAAGCCGATTGCGGCGCTGATCGACAACAGATACCAGGCTGCCAGAAAGACCACGACGCCGACGATGGCAATCGTTGAATATTGTCTTGTGAGATAGGCTGAGGCACCCTCGCGGATGGCTTCAGCAATTTCCTGCATGCGCTGCGTCCCCTGATCGGCTGCAAGAACCGAACGGATCGCCCATATGGCGAAAAGAACGGAAACCACGCCGCAAGCAATGACGAGAACTAAGACTGCCACTCCCATTTGCATAAAGGCCAACTCCCATTGAGTTTGCGCTGGCTACCGTCAGACCGCGAGCCGCGATTGTCGGCAGGCACATGCGCAGGATAGGCCCGAAAACCCCTCCCCGGACCCGATTGAGCGGCATGGAAGTGCCTGAAGCCAATAAAGGATACCGGGCTTCATCGGTATATTCACGTCTGGAACTTACGCCTTGGAATCAATCAATTGGCGCGATTCCTTGTATTTCAGCATTCTCAATGCCGCACGCCCAACATGCGAAACGGTTTAACAAACGTCAAGTCGTTCTTTGCCAGCGCACAATGAAAGAAGGGCTGCGATTTCTCACAGCCCTTCTTTCATATTTGTTGTTGCTTAAATCTGATCAGCGCGGCTTCACGCCACGGCTCTCGCCACGAATGACAAATGCCAGTCGGTCAAGCACGGCGTTGACCAGCTTCGGCTCTTCTTCCGTATAGAATGCCTTGGCGATATCGACATATTCGGACACGATCACAGCCGTTGGCACGTCTTTGCGCGTCTGCAATTCCCATGCGCCTGCACGGAGAATTGCGCGCAGCGTCGAATCGAGACGCGACAGCGGCCAGTCTTCCGTCAGCGCCTGATGAATCAACGGATCGAGCTTCAGCTGTTCATCGACGACACCGGCCACAATCGCGCGGAACCATTGCGGATCGGCATCGAGATACTGGGTGCCGTCCACTTCCTTGCCAAGACGGAAAGCTTCGTACTCAGCCACCACTTCCAGAACCCCCGTCCCGGCAACATCCATCTGATAGAGTGCCTGAACTGCAGCAAGACGGGCAACGCCGCGCTTGTTCGCCGTGCGTGGAAGATTGGGGGTCGGGCGGCCTTCGGTAGAAGAAGTCATGGTAATCAGACTCCGAACTTCTTGCGCAGGTCGATCATGGTCAGTGCGGCACGAGCGGCAAATCCGCCCTTGTCCTTGTCTTCACGGCGAGCGCGAACCCATGCCTGCTCTTCGTTTTCCACGGTCAGAATGCCGTTGCCGATAGCGATGCTTTCCTCGACCGAGAGATCGGTAAGCGCACGGCAGGATTCATTGGACACGATATCGAAATGATAGGTCTCGCCACGGATAACCGTGCCGAGCGCGACAAAGCCGTCATATTCCTTGCCGCCATTGTCTTCGCCGTCGAGTGCGAAAGAAATGACTGCCGGAACCTCAAGCGCACCTGGAACCGTCACGACATCATAGGTCGCCCCTGCTTCATCCAAGGCTGCCTTTGCGCCATCCAGAAGCGCGTCGGCGAGATCATCGTAGAAACGCGCTTCAACAATAAGCAAATGCGGCGCATGCGCCTCGTGCTTGGACATGAGAGACTCCATGACAAATTTTGCGGACCGCAACGATTGCGGTCAACGCTTAAAATCGGGATATGCTTTTACAGCCTGGGAATTTAGGCTGTAAGCCTATTTCTGATATTGCGCAAGCCTTGCCGCGTAACGTGCCAGCTGGTCGATCTCGATATTTACCTTGTCACCTGCTTTCCGCTCGCCCCAGGTCGTGACTTCAAGCGAGTGGCGGATCAGGAGCACATCAAACTCGTTTCCGTTGACGCCATTGACCGTCAGCGAAGTTCCGTCGAGCGCAACCGAACCCTTCTGGGCAATGAATGGAGCCAGTTCTTCCGGCGCGCGCAGGGTGAAGCGCACTGCGTCGCCCTCATCCTTGCGTTCGATGATTTCAGCCTGTCCGTCGACATGGCCCGAAACGAGGTGGCCGCCCATTTCATCACCGAGTTTCAGCGAGCGCTCCAGATTGATGCTCCGTCCGCTCTGCCAATTGGAGATCGTGGTCAGGCGCAGCGCTTCTTCCCATGCCTCCACCTCGAACCAGCGGGCATTCGTGCCTTTTTCCGGAAGTGCCACCACCGTGAGACACACACCGGAACAGGCAATCGATGCACCAAGCTCGATCGTTTCGGGATCATATGCGGTTTCGATACGCAGAAGAACGCCTTCATTCAGCGGCTTGATACGGTCAACTTTGCCGATATCGGTAATAATGCCTGTAAACATCAAGTCTTCCTTACATATTCCGCATAGGCATCGTCACCATAGCGAGCCTGCCTCAGAATTTTGAATTCGTCTGCGATATGGGTTTCAAGCCCTTCCACGGCAACCCCGTGTTCGCCGCCGATTTCACCCGGCGAGCGGAAGATAGCAAGCCGATCTACCAATCCCTCGTCCATAAAGCTTTTCGCAACACCTGCTCCGCCCTCAACGAGAACCGATGAAATACCCTGCGCCGCAAGATCATCCATCAGTTCAGGCAAGGCGATGCGGCAGTCATGTGCTTCTGTTGCGAGAATGCGGCAACCAGCGGCCTTCAATTCATACCGCCGTTCCGGCGATGCCTCTTCACCGCAGGCGACCCACAAGGGCTGCGCATCGGCCGTCTGCACGAGCTTCGAGGACAGCGGCAGGCGCAATCCGCTGTCGAGCACGACACGAACGGGTGAACGCTGCTCCAGCCCCGGCAGACGACAATTCAGCACCGGATCGTCGGCCAGCGCTGTTTCGATACCAATCAGGATCACATCGGTTTGTGCTCGCAGAATATGCGACTGCGCCCGCGCAATCGGTCCCGTTATCGCAACCTGCCCCACGCCCCGGCGACCGATCATGCCGTCGGCGGAAAGTGCAAGTTTCAGAATCACTTCCGGGCGCTTCTTCGCAGATCGATTCAGATAACCGGCAAGATCGTCAGCAGCCTGTTCGGCGAGAATGCCCGGCACGACCTCAATCCCTGCCTCGCGCAGTATGGCAAAACCTTTTCCGCTGACGCGTTCATCCGGATCGGTTGCGGCAACCACGACACGCGCTACCCCTGCCCGCACCAGCGCCTCCGCACAAGGCGGCGTGCGTCCGTGATGTGCGCATGGCTCCAGCGTCACATAAGCCGTCGCGCCGTGAGCGGCCTCTCCCGCATCAGCCAGTGCCTGCGGCTCGGCATGGGGTCTGCCGCCAATTGCAGTTACACCGCGTCCGATGATGACGCCATCTTTGACTATAATGGTGCCGACGGAAGGATTGGTTCCCGTCAGCCCCTCGTGACGGCGGGCATGACGGATCGTTGCTTCCATGAAGCGAACATCTTCCGAGGTTGCATTCGAAGGCGGAAACTTGCTGCCACTCATACTCAAGCGTCCAGATCGTCCTCGATTTCAGCAACTGTCAGTTCATCGATGACGTTGTGGAAATCGACGGCCTTGCTGAAATTGCGATAGACCGACGCAAATCGGATATAGGCAATATCGTCGATGCCTTTCAGCGCATCCATCGCCAGCCGCCCGATTTCATCGGATGTCACCTCTGCCTCACCCGAGCTTTCAAGCTGGCGCACAATGCCGGAAATGGCGCGTTCGACCCTGTCGTTATCGACATCGCGTTTGCGCAGCGCGACTTCGATGGATCGTGTCAGCTTGTCACGATCGAAGGGAACCCGACGCCCGCTTTTCTTCACGACCATCAGGTCGCGCAACTGCACGCGCTCAAAGGTCGTGAAACGACCGCCGCACACCGAACAGACACGGCGCCTGCGAATGACTGCGCCGTCTTCCGCCGGACGGGAATCCTTCACTTGCGTATCTTCAGACTGGCAATAGGGACAACGCATGGAACTCTTTCGATTTCAATATCGGCAATCTCAATATCGGCAGCTTCAATACTGGCAAGTTTGCACTGGCGACGAACAGCTCATATGTGGGGTTACCCCCGCCAAAAACTCAAGAGCTGTACCATCGGCAACCGATTCCCGGCAATCATAGCCCATAAGCGGCAACCTACCTACCGGATGCGACAATGAAAAAGCCCCGCTCAACAAGTTGAAACGGGGCTTCATCTCAATCATGGAAACAGGCTTATCCCTGATAGTCGTACATCGGGAAACGGGCGGTCAAGGCGATGACCTTTTCCTTCACGGCCTGTTCGACGGCAGCATTGCCTTCGTCGGAATTGGCAACCTTGAGGCCGTCGAGAACTTCGGCGATCAGCGAACCGATTTCCTTGAATTCAGCAGCGCCGAAACCGCGGGTCGTGCCTGCAGGCGTGCCGAGACGGACGCCGGAGGTGACGAACGGCTTTTCAGGGTCGAACGGAATACCGTTCTTGTTGCAGGTGATGTTGGCGCGGCCGAGAGCGGCTTCCGCACGCTTGCCCGTTGCGTTCTTCGGACGCAGATCGACCAGCATCAGATGGTTGTCAGTGCCACCCGAAACGATATCGAGGCCATTCGACTTCAGTTCTTCAGCCAGCGCGCGCGCATTGTCGACGACGTTCTTGGCATAGAGCTTGAATTCAGGCTTCAGTGCTTCACCGAAGGCAACCGCCTTGGCGGCGATGACGTGCATCAGCGGGCCGCCCTGAAGACCTGGGAAAACAGCCGAATTGAACTTCTTCGCCAGGTCGGCATCATTGGTGAGGATCATGCCGCCGCGTGGGCCGCGAAGCGACTTGTGCGTCGTGGTCGTGCAGACATGGGCATGCGGAACCGGCGAAGGATGAACGCCACCGGCAACCAGACCGGCAATATGCGCCATATCGACCATGAGATAGGCACCGACTTCGTCAGCGATCTCGCGGAAGCGCTTCCAGTCCCAGACGCGCGAATAGGCCGTGCCGCCTGCGAGGATGAGCTTCGGCTTGTTTTCACGTGCGAGACGGGCAACTTCGTCCATATCGAGCAGATGGTCGTCCTTGCGAACGCCATAGGACACGACATTGAACCACTTGCCGGACATGTTGACCGGCGAACCGTGGGTAAGGTGACCACCCGAATTGAGGTCGAGGCCCATGAATGTATCGCCCGGCTGAAGCAGAGCGAGGAACACGGCCTGGTTCATCTGGCTGCCGGAATTCGGCTGAACATTTGCGAATTCGCAGCCGAAGAGCTTCTTGGCGCGTTCGATGGCCAGTTCTTCCACGACGTCCACATACTGGCAGCCGCCGTAATAGCGCTTGCCCGGATAGCCTTCGGCATATTTGTTGGTGAGGATGGAACCCTGTGCTTCCAAAACAGCGCGCGAAACGATGTTTTCCGAGGCAATCAGCTCGATCTCATGACGCTGACGACCGAGTTCGTTGCGAATTGCACCGAAAATCTCGGAATCGATGTCCTCGAGGCTTGCATTGAAGAAAACGTCGGAAGACGCATTCTTGGCGGCGGCGTTGGCTTGAGACATGTTTCACACCCTCCGGGTTAGCCGGTAAAAGCTATATGGATGAGGCGCATTATCACACTTGAACGCACAAGGCCAATGGTCGCAAAGCGAAAAGCTTATTCCAAAATGCGGCAAACCGATTTGATAATTAAACGGAGACGAAAAAGCCGCCCGAAAAGCTTTCGGACGGCTTCGAAAACTCAAACTTAGGATGAGAATCAGGTGTCAGTGCCGAGTGCGAGTTCGGTCGCACCGTCCATCTTGTAGATGTCGTCGCGGAACTGCACCACGCCATCGCCAGTGGACCAGGCGGAAATGTAGACAAAGTGCAGCGGAACCGGATCAGCAAGCTGGATCGGGGTGTTCGTGCCGGACTTGATCGTGCTTTCGATGTTCTGACGGTCCCAGCCTGCGGTGTTCTTCAGCAGCCACACATCGAGGTCGCGCACGTTCTGGACGCGAACGCAGCCCGACGAGTCAAAGCGCATAAGCTTGTTGAAATAGCTCTTCTGCGGCGTATCGTGCATATAGACCGCATACTGGTTGTGGAAGTTGATCTTGGTCGAGGACATGGCGTTGATCTTGCCTGGGTCCTGACGGAACATCAGCTTCACCGCATCGTCCGTATTCCAGTCGATGCTTTCCGGTGCCACTTCCTGACCGGACTGGTCGTAGAGGCGGATCTTGTTCTTCGCCAGATATTGCGGGTCTTTCCGCATCAGCGGAATGATATCCTTCTGGATGATCGACTTTGGCGCGGTCCAGTAAGGATTGAGAATGACTTCGTGAATCTTCGAATTGAGGATCGGCGTCTGACGGTCGATCTTGCCGACAACCGCCGTGTGGCGCTGCACGACGCTGCCGCCTTCAACGGCCTCGATGCGCGCGGCCGGGATGTTGACCATCACGAAACGCTGCTCCTGCATACCCTGATTGGCCAGAGGCGAAAGGCGCTGCAGATTGGTCTGGAGCTGTCCGAGGCGCGTATTGGCGTCCACATTCATGGCCGCATAGGTAAACTGCCCCATGACGCCGTCGGCTGGCAGGCCATGACGGGACTGGAAGCGCTTCACGGCAGCATCGACATAGGTGTCGAAGGAACTAGAAAGCCCCGCTTCCTGCGGCAGATCGCCGGAAATCATGAGGCGCTTGCGCAGCGCCTGCACTGATGGATCGGTGACACCGATCTGAAGCTTTGCATTACCCGGAACGCTCGGCCAGCCGCCGCGACCGGCGATGTCGGTATATTGCGCGATAGCAGTCTGGAGATTGCCGACCGTCTGCTGGCTCAAAACCGGCTGGTTGGTCGCGACCCGCTGGCCGCCCGTTGCACGGGCGTCGAACTGGTCAGCCCAGTTGCCGCGGCGCGACGATCCAATAACGTCGGTCAGAGCTTGCTGAGCATAAGCCGAGGAAACCATGGCGGAGGCTGCCACGGAAAGGCCGGCGGTTGCCGCGCCGCGCAGGAAACTGCGGCGATCTACTCTGAAAGCATCGGCTGGTCTGTCGGTCTTGGTCATTTTGCTTAGTCCCAAAAGGCTAACCGCTCGCGCGGAATCTTCCCAGAGAATATCAGCAATAGGTCAACAAGGCGATATCCGGATTGCAAGCAATGCAAAGCTGCTCGCTTATCCGAAATTCGATTTCGAGCCCATTCCTGACTGAAGGTGGCACAATATTGCCCGTGCCGCTCTAAAACGCTTATGTCGTTTTTTATGGCTTAATCATGTCGCATGGCCGGAATTTCAAGCCATGCGCCTTACGATTAGCAGCTTCACAGTACCTTATTCTTCTCAATGACAGCCTGTTGTGACAGTTCTGCAACTACTTAGAGCCGATAAGCGATGCTGTCGTTCCAGAAGCGATCGAGACGCTGCAGCGACTTGTTCATCGCCGTGAATTCTTCAACCTGAATGCCGCCGACCTGCTCGATCGAGGAGATATGGCGTTCGTAGAGCGAAGCCACCTGATCGGCAATCGCATTGCCCTTGTCTGTCAGGCTGACGCGTACCGAACGACGGTCGACGCGCGAACGCTGATGATGGATGAAGCCCATTTCGACCAGCTTCTTCAGATTGTACGAAACATTGGAGCCGAGATAGTAACCGCGCGAGCGCAGTTCACCGGCGGTCAGTTCGGAATTGCCGATGTTGAAGAGCAGAAGCGCCTGCGTCGCATTGATGTCGCTCTGGCCATTGCGGTCGAACTCATCCTTGACGACGTCGAGCAGGCGGCGATGCAGGCGCTCGACCAGCTGGAGCGCTTCCAGATAAAGCGAACGAAGTGCAGTTTCCGGCGTCGTGAGCGGAGCGGATATGTCCGTCTTGCGCTGTGCGTTGATCATTTCTTTTGCCTCTCTGTCGGAGCCACATTTCATGAAACCATGATGCAGCTCTCTGTCCTGTTTTATGCGGTGTATTGTTCTCACCGTGTCTTGAGAGGAATTTAGGGGAGATGCATAAAATTCGACTTAAAAGTCAGCCTTAACAGTAACTTACCGGAGAGATTGCGCATTCAGGCTTAATGTTTGCTTACTTCAAGCCATTTGCGGGACGGCGCCCGGATACATTGTTACAGCGCCAGAATGCCGGTTTTCCGGCCGTTAGAAAGGCCTGCCACATTAAACTTTCGTCATTTGAGAAGTGTCTGGATAGCGGCTAAATACGAGCCATCTACAATCCATTGGAGGGACCATGGCGCTTCGTCTTGCACATTATTTCGTGGTCGGCGGGCTGTTAAGCTTTACCGGCTTTGCGAGTTTCGCTCACGCGGAACCGGTTACCGCAGCTCCACAGATGACCATGTATAAAGACCCTTACTGCGGCTGCTGCGAGGGCTGGGCTGAACATATGAAAGCCGCTGGCTTCAATGTCACAGTGAAGGTCGAGGAAGCGATGGATACCGTAAAGGCAAAGTATGGCGTCGGTGCCAATCTTGCCTCATGCCACACGGCAGTCGTCGATGGATATGTCATCGAGGGGCATGTTCCAGCCGGTGCGGTCAAGCGGTTGCTGGCTGAACGTCCGCAGGCCACGGGACTGACCGCACCCGGTATGCCGATGGGATCACCCGGCATGGAAATGCCGGGCAGCAAGGCCGATACCTATGATGTTCTGCTTTTCAAAGGCCAGATGACGAAGCCATTTGCCCGCTATGAAGGGACACAGGCGCTATAAAGCTAAATCGGCAGGTTCGCACGGGCCTGCCGCCTCTTCTCGAAGAAGAGCAGAATGCGAAAAGCGATGAAAATGACGATACAGGCCGCGTTGAAACCCACGGTCAGCGGCTTGTATTCGAAATGTCGCGAAAAAACGGAATAAATGGCAATTTCGCCGAGCGCTGCCACAAACCAAAGCACAGGTCCCCACGGTGCGCGCATCCACAGCCCCGTCGCGGCAACGGGCATCAGCACCGCCAGAGCCACAACCGCTGTCTGCCACGGCCATGGCATGAGATCGAAACGCCAAAGAAGCCCCGGGTGAATCCCGATCAGCCTGATCCAGTAGAAAACGCCGCTGGCCAGCGCCACAAGAGCGAGTATCCGAACGAACCATGTGAAGGCCCATTCGGTTCCACTCGGCTGGGTATGCTGGCGCAGCTCGTTCATATGCATCAAAAGGTCAGTTCCTTGTCACCCAGATTTGCAAAATAGACATTGACCTGTTCAGGCTTCACTTCATCGAGTGTTGCCGGTTTCCACGCGGGCGCACCGTCCTTGTCTATAAGCAATGCGCGAACGCCCTCATAGAAATCGTGCGCTTCCAGCATGCGGTTGGCAATGCGGTATTCCATGCGCATGCAATCATCGAGATTAAGCGGGCGACCATCTGCAATCTGGCGGAAAGTCACCGCGACACTCGTTGGTGAACGGGTGGCGATCACCTTCACGATGTCCATCGCAGCCTTGCTGCCCGCTTGGGCTTCTTTTTCCAGGGCGGCCATGCAATCGCCAAGCGTCGCACCTGAAAAGCATTCCGCGATGATCTGGCGCGTTTCGATAGAGGTTTCAAAATCGGGATACTGGCTGCGCGTCAGTGCCGCATCGATGTCGGCGGTTGCGATGATGTCTTCGCGCAAATCATGCAGATCGCTTGCAGCTACGGCGTGTGTTGCAATCCCGCTTTGCAGGCAGTCGCCCCAGCGAATGCGGTTGCCGGTCAACGCCAGATAATATCCGAAATTGTCATGCAGATGCGGCAGGAAAGCACTGCCGCCGACATCCGGGAAGAAGCCGATGCCGGTTTCCGGCATGGCAAACATGGTGTTTTCCGTCACGATGCGATGCGAACCGTGAACGGAAATGCCCGCACCGCCGCCCATGATAATCCCGTTAATGAGCGAGATATAGGGCTTTGGGAAACGGCCAATACGCGCATTGAGCCGATATTCGTCGCGGAAGAATTCGTAGGCAGGCGTTCCGGACTGACCGGCCTTGTAGGCGGCAACGACATCGCCGCCCGCACAGAATGCACGCCCCTCGCCTTCCAGAATCACGCAGGCCACTTCAGGATCGTCTTCCCAAGCCTGCAAGGCGCGGTCGAGCGCCAGAATCATTTTATGCGTGAGCGCATTGAGAGCTTCGGTTCGCGTAAGCTTCACAAGCCCCGCTTTTCCCTTGCGTTCAAAGCTGATTTCGCTGCCACCGCCGAAGTCAATCTGCATATCCTGTCTCCCGTTCCATCAAATGGGTAGAAAGTGAGACGCCCCGCGTCAATCCTGCACAGGTCAATGTTCTTGGTTTCATCACTTTTCCCATGATAAACGGTGCGCATCCGATGCTAGTGGATTGAATTTTACGTTTGATACCCGTCCGATATTAATCCCGTTTCAAACGTCAAATTCGAAATATCCATTAGATGGATAAAGTTACTAGTGGTCCTTTTGATCCCGACATTTGCTCAGCGCTCATATCCGAGGGATGCAAATGTCGAAATCAGGCCACTAGTCTTGAGATTTCATATTCCAAGACATCAATTCTCGGGAATAGCTTCATGACCGACCGCCAGTCCAAATATCTGCCCGCCAATATCAGCCAGCATGTCGATGACGTTACCGGCAGCAGGCGCCTGCGCCGCATGCGCAAGGCCGACTGGTCGCGCAGGCTGGTACAGGAAACCCGGCTGACGGTCGATGACCTCATCCTGCCGTTCTTCCTGACCTATGGAACCGGCGTGGCGGAGCCTGTGGAAGCAATGCCCGGCGTTGAACGTCTTTCGGTCGATATGGCCGTTCGCATGGCGGAAAAGGCCGCCAAGCTTGGCATTCCTGCCATCGCCCCCTTCCCCCGCGAAAAGCTGGACGTGAAGACCGAGGACGGTGCCTTCGTCGCCAGTCCAGACAATCTGATCAACCGCGCCGTGCGCGCCATCAAGAAGGAAGTGCCGGAAATTGGCATCATCACCGATGCGGCACTCGATCCCTTCACCACGCATGGCCATGACGGCATCCTGCGGAACGGCGAGATCGTCAACGACGAATCGGTTGCCATGGTGGTTCGCGGTGCTCTTTCGCAGGCTGAAGCCGGTGCGGATATCATCGCGCCTTCCGATATGATGGACGGTCGCGTCGGGGCTGTGCGTCAGGCGCTGGACGAACATGGGTTCTGTCACCTGCCGATCATGTCCTATGCCACCAAATTCGCCTCGGCCTTCTATGGCCCTTATCGCGATGCCATCGGCACGCAGGGACTGCTCAAAGGCGACAAGAAAACCTATTATCTTGATCCGGCCAATCCGGAGGAAGCCGTGCGCGAGGCCGAGCAGGATGTTGCCGAAGGTGCGGATATGTTGATGGTCAAGCCAGGCCTGCCCTATCTCGACATCATCCATCGCCTGAAAAGCGAGTTCCGCCTGCCCACCTATGCCTATCAGGTGTCGGGCGAGTACGCGATGATCAAGGCTGCTGGCATCAATGGCTGGATCGACGAAGAAAAAGTGATGACGGAAAGCCTTCTGGCGTTCAAGCGTGCCGGTTGTGACGGAATTCTTACTTACTTCGCAATCGAAGTGGCTGAAAAGCTTAAACAGCAAGGCTAAACGGCGGGTCCTTTCGGCGGGAAATCTTCAAATTTCCTTGAAACCGCCGGTTTTGGTTCCCATGTTGATGACTGTTCCGCTGAGGTAGCGGGACAGCGCCGGTTGTCACACTACCCCGGACGCTTCCTTGGAAACGACTGGAAGGAAAAATGTCCGACCATATTCTGCACGGCGAAGTCATGGGACCGCGTTATGAAAGCCGCGCATTCTTTGAAGGCGTGCGCACGCGCCGCATTATGGCTTTTCTTATCGATTACCTGATTGTCTTTCTGCTCTGCATTCCGGCAGCAATCGTTATTGCAATCCTCGGCATCATTACGCTGAGCCTCGGCTGGATGCTCTACGGCATCATGTTTCCCATGGTCGCGCTATTTTATGTAGCCCGCACTCTGGGCGGACCGCAGCAGGCCACCAAGGGCATGCAGATGATGAACATCAAGCTCGTCCGGCTCGAAGGCGGCACGGTTGATCCGATGCTCGCTATCGTTCACACGGTCCTGTTCTGGGGTCTCAATGTGGTGCTGACGCCGCTGATCCTGCTCGCTTCGCTGGTTCTCGACCGCAAGCGCACGGTGCACGATCTTCTGCTTGGCACGGCTGTCATTCGTTCAGATCGATAAGCCTATAGAGTTGGCCTATAGAGTTGGATCGACACATCTGTTTTTCGAAAATCGATTCCGAATTTCGGGTTGATGCTTCAGATCAAAAAAATTCAGAGCCGGCTGCGCAAAATGCCTATTGACGTTTTGTGCCGTCGGCTCAATCCTTAGAGACAGTATCGTGATGGTTTTGCCAGAGCATTTCCAGCAAAAGTGCGAAGCGGTTTTGCGTAGGAAAATGCGTCAAAGCGAGTAAATTAAGCCATTTCGTGGATATTGAATGACCCATCAACCGCAACAGTCTCCGCAGTTCTTTCTGACAGCTCCGTCGCCCTGCCCTTATCTCGAGGGTCAGATGGAGCGAAAAGTCTTTACGCATCTGGTCGGCGACAAAGCGAACGAGATCAACGATCTTCTGACCCAAGGCGGTTTCCGCCGTTCCCAGAACATTGCCTATCGTCCAGCCTGCGAATTGTGCAGGGCATGCATATCCGTTCGCATCCTGGCCGGAGAGTTCAAGATGACGCGCAACATGCGCCGCGTCTGGACACAGAATAATGACCTGATAGGACGTGTGCACAAGGCACAGCCCAGCACTGAACAATATGCGCTTTTCCGCGATTATCTCGATGCGCGCCACCGTTCCGGCGGCATGTCGGACATGACGGTCCTCGACTATGCAATGATGATCGAGGATACGCATGTAAATACGCAGATCATCGAATATCGCAAGCGCGGCCCGGAAAGCTTCATCAGTGCCAAGGGCGACGGTGAGCTGATCGCTGTAGCACTCACCGATGTGATGGCCGATGGCCTGTCGATGGTCTATTCATTCTTCTCACCGCATATGCATGACCGGTCGCTTGGGACCTACATGATCCTCGATCATATCCAGCGCGCACATGCCGCCGGTCTGCCGCATGTCTATCTCGGCTATTGGGTCGAGGGATCACGCAAGATGCAGTATAAAATCCGCTTCACTCCGCAGGAGCATCTGGGTCCCCGCGGCTGGCAGCGATTTGAGGGTTAGACACGAAAAAGGCGGCAAAAGCCGCCTTTCCTTGTACACGCAAGCCAATCTAGAATTTACCCGAACGCGGAAAGCCCTTCGGCACCAGACGACCCGCAGAGGCGCGCGCGCCGATCCACTCGACAAGCTCTTCCTTGTTGCGATTGAAGGTGCGCTCTGCGGAATCCTGCCAGGAAAGCCCTTCAGCAATTGCAAAAGTGCGTACGTCGGATACACCGCCATCCTTGTACTTCTGCAGGCGTACGCCCTTGCCGCGTGTCATTTCCGGAATATCGGAAAGCGGGAAGACCACCATCTTGCGGTTCTCGCCGACGACAGCAATGTGATCGCCGGAGACGCGCTGGCAAAGCTTTGCCTCGTCCGGCGTCTTGACGTTCATCACCTGCTTACCCTTGCGGGTGTTGGCGACCGCCTCATTCTCGGGAACAATGAAACCGTTACCTTCATGGCTGACGAGCAGCAGTTTCGCGGATGGATCATGCACGAAGGCGGTCAGAATATCCTGATCGTTTTCCATATCGACGAGAATGCGGATCGGCTCGCCATGGCCGCGCCCTCCCGGAAGCGTGTTCGCGCCGATGGTGAAGAACTTGCCGCCCGTCGTGAAGAACAGAAGCTTGTCGGTCGTCTCGGCATGGAAAGCGAGCTTGAGCTTGTCGCCTTCCTTGAAGGCAAGCGTGGAGAAGTCGGCCAGATGCCCCTTCATCGCGCGCAGCCAGCCCTTTTCCGACACAACAATCGTGACCGGCTCACGCTCGATCATCGCCTGATGAATATCTTCCAGATCATGGGTTGGCGCATCAGCAAAGGTCGTACGACGTGCGCCGAGCTTGGTCTTCGGACCAAACTTTTCGCGCACCGACTTGATTTCGGCACTGATCTTCTTCCATTGGCGCGTGCCGGAAGCGAGCAGACCTTCGAGGTCTGTCTTCTCGACGGTAAGGTCATCGAACTCCTTGCGGATTTCGAATTCCTCAAGCTTGCGCAACGAACGCAGGCGCATATTGAGGATCGACTCGGCCTGAACATCGGTCAGCTCGAAGGTCCGCATCAGGTCCTGTTTCGGCTCATCTTCCTCACGGATGATGCGGATCACCTCATCCAGATTGAGATAAGCGATCAGGAAGCCGCCAAGGATTTCCAGGCGTCTTTCGATTTCCGCCAGACGGAATTGGGAACGGCGGACAAGCACTTCCTTGCGATGGTCGAGCCACTCGCGCAGAACGCTGCCCAGCGACAGGACATTCGGCACCTTGCCATGCGACAGCACGTTCATGTTCAGCGAAACGCGGCTTTCCAGCTCGGTCAGCTTGAAAAGCGATTCCATCAGCAGTTCAGGATCGACCGTCCGATTCTTCGGCTCCAGAACGATGCGAATGTCTTCTGCCGACTCGTCGCGGATGTCGTCGAGCAATGGCAGCTTCTTTGCCAGCAGCAGCTCGGCGATCTTTTCGATCAGGCGCGATTTCTGCACCTGATAGGGAATTTCAGTGACGACGATCACCCAGGTGCCGCGATTGCCCTCTTCCTTCTCCCAGCGGGCACGAACGCGAAATGCGCCGCGGCCCGTGCGATAGGCATCGAGAATATTATCGTGTGCTTCGACAAGGATGCCGCCCGTCGGGAAATCCGGGCCACGCACCTTGCACTTCAGAAGAGCAGCCGGATCAGTCTCGGCTTCGCGCTTCAGTTCTTCCCATTGCTCCGGTGAGGTTACAAGTTCCTCAACCGGCGCGTCGGGATGATTGATGAGATACAGCGCCGACGAGCAAAGCTCCGCCACATTATGCGGCGGAATATTGGTGGCCATGCCGACCGCGATGCCTGCCGAGCCGTTTGCAAGCAGGTTCGGGAAAGCGCCCGGAAGAACGATCGGCTCCTCGTCCTCTTCATTATAGGTCGGACGGAAATCAATGGCGTTTTCGTTGATGCCTTCCAGCAGCAGCGTCGCCACTTCCGTCATGCGTGCTTCTGTGTAGCGCATGGCGGCAGCGTTATCGCCGTCGATATTGCCGAAATTGCCCTGCCCGTCCACGAGCGGATAACGCACCGCGAAATCCTGCGCCAGACGCACCAGCGCATCGTAGATCGACGCATCGCCGTGCGGATGGAACTTACCCATCACGTCGCCGACGATACGGGCGCATTTTGCATAGGCCTGATCGGGATTGAGACGCAGCAGACGCATGGCGTGCATGATGCGGCGGTGCACCGGCTTCAGGCCGTCGCGCACGTCCGGCAGCGCACGATGCATGATCGTGGACAGCGCATAAGCGAGGTAACGTTCCTCGAGAGCCGATTTGAGATCGACCCGCTCGATGTGTTCTTCGCCGTCATCCGGCGGAATCAGACTTTTTCCCATGTCTCTCAGTACCAACTGCGCGATTCGCCAGCAAGAGTTCAGGAGAACCAATCCAGTACATTAGTGCGTCGTGCGTCCATTTGGACGCACAAAGGTCGCCCTAACTTAATGAATCTACGCATCGTGCTTTCCAAAAGTCGATTCCGATTTTTGGAAAGCACGATGCTGTAGTGTGCAATAGTCGCAATCCTGCCGCCATTTGTGTCCTATAGAGCTATCAGGGGTGAATTTCCCCGGCTGCAATCGCAGGCTGAGGAAATCATGTTGTTATTGCGAGTGATTTCCGCCTATGAATGCCGCGCTATATTAGAGATCAGGCAGGAGCTTCGAATGCAGGTTTTCGTCAACATCAAGCCAGCGGCACGTATTTTAGCGGCCGGAACAGCGCTTTCGCTGATTTTCGGCAGCGCGGCCATGGCGGCAGACGCCAATGCAGTTGCTGAGCGCATCAAGACGCTCTACGCAAAACAGGGCGGCGAGCTGAGTTTCGCCAATGTTCAGGCGAATGGCTCCGACATTGTGCTTCAGGGCACCAAGATCAAGCTGCCGACGGTCGCTGAAAAGGAAACCGCCCTTGGCGACGTGACGCTCCAGAACGTTCAGGATACACCGGACGGCGGCTACAGCATCGAACAGGTTACAGTGCCCGATCTTGCTTTTGCCGGTCAGGAAGACAAGAACGACAAGGCCGAGATCAAGGGCCTTGCCATGCAGAACGTGCAGATTCCGTCGGAAACGGCCAAGGGTCCGCTCGACAGCATGGTTATGTATGACAAGCTGAAGATCGACGAAATCCAGTTCGGCACGCCCGGCACGGATGGTGCAACGGTGAAGGGTTTCGACCTGTCGCTCGACACCTCCAACAAGGCCGAGAAGATCGGCTATGTCTGGACCATCGCCAATATCGATGCGACCTTTGAAAAGGACGGCAAGAACCCGCTTGCGCCGCTCGACATGAACACGTTCAACGGTTCGCTGAACTCCAAGGGCAACTGGTCGCCATCTTCCGGTGATACTTCGCTGGACCAGCTTGAGCTTCAGGCAGCAGAACTCGGCAAGATCAACATCACCGGCAGCCTCGGCGGATATGATCTGGCTTTCCTCGAAGCCGTCCAGAAGACGCAGGAAAACATGAGCAAGGCCGATGCAGACAAGGACGCTGCCGGTCTCGCAATTCTGGGTCTGGCAGAACAGCTGAACCTCAAGAATCTGTCGATCCGCTTCGACAATGAAACCCTGACCCAGAAGATTCTCGACTATTACGGCAAGCAGCAGGGTGCCGATGGCAAGCAGCTTGGCGAACAGATGAAGATGATGGTTCCGCTGATGGCAACACAGCTCAAGAACCCTGAGTTTGCCCAGCAGCTCAAGGCCGCATCCGACAAGTTCTTCGACGATCCGAAGTCGCTGACCATCAGCGCATCGCCGGACCAGCCGGTGACCTTCGCTTCGATCGTTGCCACGGCATCGCTGGACCCGACGAAGATCATCCAGCTTCTGAAAGTCAGCGTCGACGCTAACAACTAAAATGAAAAAGCCCGGTGAGTTTTCTCACCGGGCTTTTCTTCACCTAATAAAAAACCCGGCTCCAGGCCGGGTTTTTTTATTCCATCGTGTGCTTTTAGCTTTTCTGTACCGGAGCCAGACGGATATGCAGATCGCGCAGCTGCGCGGGCGACACATCCGAAGGCGCGTTCATCAGAAGATCGAGCGCCTGCTGGTTCATCGGGAACAGCGAGATTTCGCGCAGGTTCTTCGCACCGACCAGAAGCATGATGACGCGATCGATACCGGCAGCCATGCCGCCATGCGGAGGCGCGCCGTACTGGAACGCACGATAGAGACCGCCGAAACGCTCTTCCACGTCCTGCTGGCTGAGACCAACCTTTTCAAATGCCTTGACCATGACGTCCGGCAACTGATTACGGATCGAACCGGAAGCGATTTCAAAGCCGTTGCAGACGAGATCGTACTGGTAAGCCTTGATCGCAAGCGGGTCCTGGTTTTCCAGCGCGTCCATGCCACCCTGCGGCATGGAGAACGGGTTGTGTGCGAAGTCGAGCTTCTTGTTGTCCTCGTCCCATTCGTAGAACGGGAAGTCGATGATCCAGGCCAGTTCGAAACGGTCGCGATCAACGAGATTCAGTTCTTCACCAGCGCGCGTGCGGGCATCGCCTGCGAACTTGTAGAACTTGGACGGCAGACCGGCAACGAAGAAGCAGGCATCGCCGTCTTCCAGCCCCATCTGCGTGCGGATCGCTTCGGTGCGCTCTTCACCGATGTTCTTGGCAATCGGGCCTGCGCCTTCGAGCTTGTCGCCTTCCTTGCGCCAGAAGATATAGCCGAGACCCGGCTGGCCTTCGCTCTGCGCCCAGGAGTTCATGCGGTCGCAGAATGCTCTGGAGCCGCCGGTCTTGGCCGGAATGGCCCAGACTTCGACCTTTGGATCGTTGGCGATCATGTTTGCGAAGACCTTGAAGCCCGAACCGGCGAAATGATCGGTCACAGCCTGCATTTCAATCGGGTTGCGCAGATCAGGCTTGTCCGAACCATAGGTGCGGATCGCATCGTCATAGGCGATACGGCGGAAGGTCTGCGTGACCGGCTTGCCTTCGGCAAACTCTTCGAAGATGCCGCGCATGACAGGTTCCATCGTTTCCCAGACTTCTTCCTGGGTCACGAAGCTCATTTCGAGGTCGAGCTGGTAGAATTCGCCCGGCAGGCGGTCTGCACGCGGATCTTCGTCGCGGAAGCAAGGCGCGATCTGGAAGTAGCGGTCGAAACCGGCAACCATCAAAAGCTGCTTGTACTGCTGCGGCGCCTGCGGCAGCGCATAGAACTTGCCTTCGTGAATACGGCTCGGCACGAGGAAGTCGCGTGCACCTTCCGGCGACGAGGCCGTCAGGATCGGCGTGGTGAACTCATTGAAGCCGATTTCTGTCATGCGGCGACGCATCGCAGCAATGATCTTGGTGCGGCTCATGATGTTCTTGTGCAGCGTTTCACGGCGCAGATCGAGGAAACGGTACTTCAGGCGGATATCTTCCGGGTAGTCCGGCTCGCCGAATACAGGCAGCGGCAATTCCTTGGCAGCCGCCAGCACTTCGATTTCGGTTGCGAAGATTTCGACTTCGCCGGTCGGCAGATTCGTATTGACCGCATCGTCTGCGCGGGCCTTCACTTCACCATCGACACGGATAACCCATTCGCCACGAACGGTTTCAGCAACCTTGAAGGCGGGCGAATCGGGATCGGCCACGATCTGGGTAATGCCGTAATGATCGCGAAGATCGATGAAGAGAATGCCGCCATGGTCACGGACGCGGTGAACCCATCCGGAAAGGCGAACGTTCGAACCAACGTCCGTCTTGCGAAGGGCTGCGCAGGTATGGCTGCGGTAACGGTGCATGATTTCTGCCTTTTGGTAAGATAAGTCAGTGCAGGCAAAGCGCTGCAAATTCTGGCGGAAAAGCGCATTTTGACCGGGTTTTGTCAAGTCTGCACTCTCTACAAGGGTCGAGGTTCGGGCCACATGACGCAACGTATCGACAAAAAACACGATTTGCACTTGTTATGCTGCGGGTTTTGAGCATTCTTTCGCGACAAGCGGCCGCGCTTTCTCTAAAAGGTAGACATGCATCTCATCACGACGACAGAGGCCCTCGAAGAGGCCGTATCCGCCCTTGCCAAATCCGATTTCGTCACGGTCGATACAGAATTCATCCGTGAAACGACGTTCTGGCCGGAATTGTGCCTTATCCAGATGGCTTCGCCAGACCATACGGCGCTAGTGGACGCGCTTGCGCCGGGGCTCGACCTCGCGCCGTTCTTCCGCCTGATGGCGGACGAGAAGACCGTCAAGGTTTTCCATGCCGCGCGGCAGGATATCGAAATTGTCTTCCATCTCGGCGACCTCATCCCTTCACCTGTCTTTGACAGTCAGGTTGCGGCGATGGTTTGCGGGTTTGGCGATGCCATTTCCTATGACCAGCTTGTGCAGAAGGTCACCGGCAAGCACATCGACAAGTCTTCCCGGTTTACCGACTGGCGCCGTCGGCCGCTTTCGGACAAGCAACTCGACTATGCCCTGGCCGACGTTACCTATCTGCGTGACATCTACCTCTATCTGAAGGAAGAACTTCAGAAAGAAGGTCGCAGTGAGTGGGTGAATGAGGAAATGGCGGTGTTGACTTCCCGCGAAACCTACGACCTGCATCCGGACGATGCGTGGCGGCGGGTAAAGGCGCGCGTTCGCAAGCCGCTTGAACTTGCCATCGTGCAGGCTGTGGCCGCCTGGCGTGAACGCGAAGCACGCGAGCGCAATGTGCCGCGCGGACGCATCATCAAGGACGACACGATTGCCGAAATCGCGCAGCAGCAGCCGCGCGATGCCGAGGCGCTCGGTCGCCTGCGCTCGATCCCGAAAGGCTGGGAGCGCTCGGCGCAGGCCGCCGGTCTGGTGGCTGCAATCCAGTCCGCGCTTGAAATCCCCAAGGAAGATTTGCCGAAATTGCCGAAGCCGTCGCATTCGCTGGAAGGCAGCGCTGCTGCTGCAGATATCCTCAAAGTTCTGCTCAAGCTTGTGACGGAAGAGCACGGCGTCGCGGCAAAGATCGTCGCCAGTTCTGATGACATCGAAAAGATCGCCTCAGAAGGCGACAAGGCCAATGTACCTGCCCTGCATGGCTGGCGTCGCGAGGTTTTCGGTCAGAAAGCCCTCGATCTCATCGACGGCAAGATCGTCATCAAGTTCGAGAACCGACGGATCAGGGCAGTTGAGTTAGGGCAATAAGGCAATGGGGCAGTAAGGCAATATGTGAACGTTTGCCTTAAACATTCTGCCTTACTGCCCTACTCACTTACTGCCTTATTCCCGTGTCCCCTCAATCGCAGCGTCGCCTACCGCGAAATAGATGTTCTTTCCGGTCAGCTTGGAAAGCTGTTGCAAGCGTCCTTCGGGACGATCCGAAATCAGATCGGCCAGATCTCCCGGCACGACAAGCGCAATGCCGTTTTCCTCTTCACGCCAGACAAGGCGCGGGATGACGCCCGGCATCGAAGCCGACAGAAGGTAGACCACACGCAGCAAGGCTCCGAGCAACTTCGCCCTTTCACGCAGACGCGGCGTGGCGAGCTGCATGATTTCCGGTGCAATCTCGTCTTCGATCAGGCCCTCGTGGCGATAATAATTGGCAAGCGCCATGAAGGAACGCCCGGCATGGTCGATACCGCCGAACGAGCCGTGGGCGATGATGTTCAGCGCCTGTGATCCGCGATAATCTGGATGCGCGCGCCAGCTTATATCGGCCACTAGACAGGCGGCCTGCCTGTAGCGCGCTTCGTCCTCGGTTTCGTCAAAACCGAGCACCGGCAAGGACAATGTCGTCCATGTTGCCAGTTCGCGAGCATGACGCGGAGAGCGTGAGCGCAGAATGGACAGTTCGTCTGCCGAGGCCAGCAGAGGATCGAGCCGCTGTTCGTTCTTGGGCAAAAGCGAATAAAGATAGCCTTCGCGTACGCCGAGCGCCGAGAAAACGATCTTCGAAGGCTTCATCAGACGGATCGTCTCGAGCAGCACCGTAGCGCCATAGGCCAAAAGCTGGCGACGGTTTTTCGAAACCGCCTCGATGCCGCGCATCGTGTCCAGATTGCCCTTGGCAACACGCTTGAGGAAGCTTTGCGCTTCCACCGGGTTTATCTCATAGCCGTGCATGACATGCAGCGGATAGTTCTTCGCCGTCATATGCAGCTTGGCAAGGTTACGCCACGTACCGCCGACCGCATAGAACACTTGTCCCTGATGCGCTTTCAGAAGCGTCGCCTTTGCCAGCTCCGTACGCGCGATCTTGGTTGCCTCTGGCAGCCGTCCATCGGACATATCCTGCAAGCGCAGGCCACCGAGCGGCAAGGTGATCCCCTCGCCTACCTCGTGGTCATCCACCGCAATCAGTTCAAGGCTGCCGCCGCCAAGGTCACCGGTCACGCCCTTCGGTCGATAAAAGCCCGAAATGATGCCGAGCGCCGAATAATGGGCTTCTTCCTTGCCGGACAGCACTTCAATGTGCCGGCCGAGAATGGCTTCTGCCTGAGCAATGAAGTCCGGACCGTTTTTCGCTTCACGCGCAGCCGCAGTCGCCAGCGCGTGGATGGATACGGCGCCAGCCTGTTCAGCCAATGCGCGAAAACGCTTCAGCGCACGAAGCGCCGCCTCAACGGATTTCTCGTTGAGCTTGCCGGTTTTCGCGAGGCCTTTTCCGAGGCCGCAGAGAATCTTTTCGTTGAAAAGCACCGTCGGAGAACGGACGATGCCTTCATAAATGACGACACGGATCGAGTTCGAGCCAATGTCGATGACCGCAACGGGCTTGAGCCCCTTCAGACGGCCTTGTGCTAAAGCTGCGCTCATGCAGTCGTTTTTCTTTCCGCCTGCGCGCGCTTGCGATGCGCGATAAGACGGGGGGCCGAAGACTTCAGCGACTTTCCGCGACCCGACAGGCTAGGATTGGTCATGAAATATTCCTGCGCGTTGAAAGCTTCCTCTCCTGCTTCTTTTTCTATCCGGCGAGAGGTGCCGTCCGCAAGTAGCTGATAGCTCTGTTGGTTATCAATTATGTTGGCAAACATGATTTGCGACAGGATTTGCTGGTGCACTGTGGCATTTGTGATCGGAACGAGGGTCTCCACCCGGCGGTCGAGATTGCGCGGCATCATGTCGGCGGAACCGATATAGACGATTGCCTTATCGGAAGGCAGGTCATTGCCGTTTCCGAAGCAGAAAATACGGCTATGCTCCAGAAAACGCCCGACAATCGACTTGGCGCGAATATTGTCGGAAAGCCCCGGAACACCTGGACGCAGGCAGCAGATACCGCGCACGACCAGATCAATCTGCACACCCGCCTGGCTCGCCATGTAAAGCGCGTCAATAATCTGTGGATCGACGAGCGAGTTCATCTTCATCCAGATCGCAGCCGGAAGCCCCGCCTTCGCATGCGCGACCTCATCCTCGATGTGCTTGAGGATTCGGGCGCGGAGCGTAAAAGGTGAAATCGCGATCTTCATCTCTTCGGCAGGCTGGGCATAGCCCGTGATAAAATTGAAGATATGCGCCACGTCGCGTGCAATATCCGCATCCGACGTGAAGAACGACAGGTCGGTATAGATGCGCGCCGTGATCGGGTGATAGTTGCCCGTACCCAGATGCACATAGGAACGCAGTTTCTGGTCCTCACGACGCACCACGAGCGACATTTTCGCGTGGGTTTTCAATTCGATGAAACCGAACACCACCTGAACGCCTGCGCGTTCCAGATCGCGTGCCCAACGAATATTCGCCTCCTCGTCGAAGCGTGCCTTCAGTTCGACAAGCGCCGTTACGGACTTTCCGGCTTCGGCGGCATCCACCAGCGCGCGCACGATCGGGCTGTCATTGGAGGTGCGATAAAGCGTCTGCTTGATCGCCAGCACATCCGGGTCGGCTGCGGCTTGCCGCAGGAACTGCACAACCACGTCAAAGGATTCATAGGGGTGATGGACCACAATGTCCTTTTCGCGAATTGCTGCGAAGCAATCGCCGCCATGCTCGCGAATACGCTCCGGGAAACGCGGATTGTAAGAAACGAATTTCAGGTCTTCACGCGGGATCGAAACGATCTCCGAAATCATGTTGAGCGCCAGAAGCCCCTCATGCACGCTGATGCGGTTTTCCGAAACGCCAAGTTCCGTCGCCACGAAAACGCGCAGAGCTTCCGGCATTTCTCCATCAAACTCGATGCGGATCACCTGACCGCGGCGGCGGCGTTTCAGCGCCGTCTCGAAGAGACGAACGAGATCTTCCGCCTCTTCTTCCACTTCGATATCGCTGTCGCGGATGATGCGGAATGTACCGGCGCCGCGCACTTCATAACCGGGGAACAGCCGCCCGATGAACAGGCTCACCGCGTCCTCGATGGTGATGAAGCGGTAAACGTTGGCCTGATCTGTCGGCAACTGGATAAAGCGTTTCAGCGCAACAGGAATGCGCAACAGCGCCGTCATCGGATGATTATCAGCGCGGCGCGCAAGCTGCAGGGCGATGGAGAAGCCGAGATTCGGAATGAACGGGAATGGATGCGCCGGATCGATGGAGAGTGGCGTCAGGACCGGAAAAATCGTTTCGAGGAAGTGGTTTTCAAGCCATTCCTTCTCCGGCTTCGCAAGCGCCGATGGGCGAACGATCTCGATGCTTTCCTGTTCCAGTTCCTCGCGCAGTGTGCGCAGGCGCTGCTGCTGTTCTTCCTGCAGGCGCCCTACTTCGTCCAGAACGAAATCAAGCTGCTCCTGCGGCGTGCGTCCGTCGGCGCTGCGCATCGCCACACCGGCGCGCACCTGAGCGGCGAGACCGGCAATGCGGACCATGAAAAATTCATCGAGATTGGCGGCGGAAATAGACAGGAAGCGCAGGCGTTCGAGCAAGGGCTGGCGCATATTCGCGGCTTCTTCGAGAACGCGCCGGTTGAATTGCAGCCAGGAAAACTCGCGATTGACGAAGCGGTCGGCGCTTTGCATCAGCTCGCTGTTCAAAGCTTTGTGAACGTTAGGGCCTATGTCCATATCGGGAACCACGGTTGGGTTGGGGGCTAATCCGGCTGTCATCTCGTGTGTTCCGCCTTGGGATGCGCTGGGGGTTTCGCTCGCCATAACGCTGTTTTCGCTCATTTTTCCTGTCCCGACTTCC
>JACDJC010000446.1_pt1 | contig 48551 bp, 48 predicted proteins | sample 7454191 | NCBI WGS metagenome assembly JACDJC01 (sample SAMN14253291, study PRJNA609438) | sludge metagenome | isolation source: sludge after 25d culture with pyrite and EDTA | collected 2018-12-20 | reverse complement strand
CAGGCGGCCAACTTCGTCGGCGAACTGCTCGGGCTCCATCGTCACGCGGAAGAAATGCTCCGGCTCGGCCGGGCTGGCAGGGACGATGTACGGCAGGAACGGCCATTCGCTCGGCAGCTCCTCGGCTTCGACTTCGCCAAGCCCAACCTGCAGCAGCAGATTGCGCACGGCCTTGATGCCATCGGGCGTCTGCTCGCGCTGGCGCACCCGGCGTCCGAAGATCACCACCTGCTTGAACTGCGTTTCCACCGCTCGGTAGATGCGCAGATCGGTGTAGTGGCGCGTCAACCAGCCGACCAGCTCCGCGTCGAGCACGTAGCCGGGGACGATGAAGACCAGCACGCCGCCGTACTGCAACAGCGACAGGCTGCGCTGGTAGAACAGCTTTTCGAGGCGGGCACGGCCCTGGCCCTGATAGCCGATGTTGCCGTTGACGTCCTTGGACAGATCGCCATACGGCGGGTTGAGCCAGAGCAACCCGAAGGATTGCTTGGAGATCATCGTGTCCATCAGGTCCGCGTGCAGGCAGTGATCGACCAGGCCGCGGGCATGGCGTGCCCGCTCCGCGTCGAACTCGACCGCAAACGCCTTGGCCTGCTCGCGCCCGAGGGCGTGGGCGGCTTCGGCGATCGCCACGCCTTCGCCGGCGCAGGGATCGAGGATGCACATCGGCCCATCGCTGGGCATCAGTGCGTTGAGGGCTCTTTCGAGCGTGGGTTCGTCGGTCGGGAAATATCCGTTCTTGACGAAATTGCGGGCGAGCCGCGGGAACATGAGGGCCATGGAAGTCTCCTGGTTGGCGGGGATGAAAGACGGAGGCATGCCAAGGCGTGCCTCCGAGGGTGGATCAGGCCGCTACCGCTTCCGGCGTCCAGATCCTGGACGGATACGGATAGGCAGTGAGCGTGTCGCTGCGGATCAGGGAGCCCAGCGCCAGGGTCAGTGCCGGCACGTCGATGGCGAGCCGATGGCCTTCCAGCGGCCCGAGGGCGAACGGAAGGCGGGCCAGCATCTCGCGGCTTTGCAGCAGGTCCAGCACGGTCTCGCGCCAGTGGTCGAGCAGCGGCAACGGACAGGTGTCCCGCACCAGCATCCACAGGCGGTCAAGCCGGTGGGCGCTGTCGCGCGGCAGCAGTGCCAATGCGCTGGCGTTGGCCTTGTCGGGCTTGACGCAGCGCCGGTCGAACAGCCACACGTTGGACAGCGAACCGAACAGCGTTCGCCGATAGGCGCGCGTGACGCGCTTCTCCAGGCGATCGACGTTGCCGATGAACACCGGGACGCTGCCGCCCTGGTCGGTGAGGATGTGGAACTGGTCCAGTCCCTGCTCGTCGCGCCCGAGGGTCAGGCGAGCGAGGATCTGCTGGACGGCGGTGTCCCGCGCCCAGATGGACAGGAAGATCAGGTTGCCCTGGTCATCGCCGACGCAGGCGTCGGCCATCACGTCCGGGCATTCGTCGATGCGGTACAGCGTGGAAGAAGTGTTTGCGGGCATGGTGGTGTCCTCGGATGAACGGGAACAGCACCGCCCGCTGGGGCAAGTACTGCCCCAGGGGGTGGGAGAAAACCGCTCAGTCCGGCTCGAACTGCCGGGTGTGCGGGTTGAAGTGAAGCGCCTCGTCCGCCGCCGTGATCGGCGTGAAGCCGTCCAGGTAGATGTTGTTGAGGTACTGATCGCGGTAGGTCAGTGCCTGTCGCGCCTGCTCCTCGGTGAGGCCGTTGTCGATGAAGTACGCCAGCATTTCCTCGTCGGAGGACACTTCGTCGTTGGACAAACTGCCTTCAACGAGTGCCAGCAGCGATGGCGTGAGCGAAGCCAAAATCGGGTCCATGTCGGTTCCTCCTGGCTCAGGCCATCGACGCCGCGGCGGATGCCGCGGATGCCGTGGGTGTGCGCCGCCGTGCGTGGTAGGCGCGAACGCCTGCACGCCAGTCGGCGGACTGCTCCGGTGCGAGGTCCAGATAGGACAGCGGGCACGTGTAGTAGTACGGGTGCATGGACTCGTCCCCACTGGCCGCCGCTGCGTTCAAGCAGATCGCAGCGGATGTAGCGAAGGGACTGGTCCGGTGCGAGATCACGATGCACGCCTTCGACCTTGGCGGTCATTTCGGCGACGGACCACAGCACGTTGCCGCGCAGGGTGTGAGCGATGACCTTGACGCTGGCGCGCTCGGTCTCTTGCGTTGCGATCAGTTCCGCGATCAGTTCGGACCGCGATTGGTTTGAGAAATACCAGCCCATGAGAGGCCTCCTCGAAAAGTTGAGCCGGAGGCCTCCCGTGGGGAAGAACCCCCAGCGGGTGATGGAATGTCGCAGGTGCGCGAAGGAACCTATGCCCTGTCCTCAGTCCCAGTCGTCATCGTCTCGATCACAACCGGCCGGGCAGTAGCCAAACTCGATGCCGTGCGAGCAGTAGCCGTGCGTTGCATTCCAGTCCTGGGATTCCTGCCGCTCGGCAGGTGTTGCGTAGTCCCATTCCTGTGCGGCGATTTCGAGAGCCTGAGCACGCTGCTCTTCCGGCAATCTATTGGCCAGCGCGTCGATCTCCGAACTGAAGAGCGTCACGTAGTGGTCCTAGGACAAGCCGCAACCGCGCTGGGCGTGTGCGGCGGCCGCCTTGCAGAGTTCCCGCCACGCGGGTTCATCCAGCGTTGAACGCGGGGTATCGCAAGCGATGATGGACATGATGGAGACCTCCAGAAAATGGCCAGGGCCTCCCCCGCATGGGGAAGGAACCCCGGCGGGTGGATGAAGAACACCGCGCATGCGGCGTCTGCTCACGCAGCTTGTGGTTCGGCCTGGCGGCTCCACTCCTGCGTCTTGAAGTCCAGCGCGTAGCCCAGCTCGCCCAGGCGGGCGATCTGCGCGCGCAGGGTGCGGCGGTCGATGGTCGAATCCAGTTTCACGGACTCGCCCAGCGGCCACAGCAAGCCGAACAGCGCGGCGTCACCGTCTTCGGTGCTGCCGGGGGCAGCGGCCGCAGCAGGCGGTGGCGCATCCACGCCGAAGGGCGTGGTATCGACCAGCGGGTCCGCGGACGCCTGCACGGGTGCGGGCTTGGCAGGCCTGGATGCCTTGGCGGGCTTGGCCGGCGTTGCCGCAGGCTGCGCCCCTTGCTCTTCATCGAGCGGATCGACGTCCTGGGTGGCGAAGCTGCGGGCTTCGTCGCGGCTCAGTTTGTCGATGCCGTTGAGCGTCATTCCGTCGAGGCTGGCACGGATCTCGAACCGCATGCCGCCGCCGACCGGGTAGGACTTCGGGAAGATGTAGCGGATGATGAATTCCCCGTCGTACTTGCCTTCGGGGTACTGCTCCAGCTCCGGGTCTTTGACCTCGAACGTACCGAGGTGCGTGGCGAGACGGCCGACCGTGAACGGGCCGTTCTTGCCGCGGATGGTGCGCAGCGTGAGCTGGCCGGGGACGACGATGGGCGCGACCGATTTCTCGGGTGCCGATGTGACTGCCATGATGGTTCTCCTTGAAGAATAGGAAAAGGCAAGGCCCCGTGAGGGGCCATGCCGGATCAGAACGAAGCAGCCAATGCCGGCTCCTGCTCTTCGACCTCACCTGCGGGCTCGCGCTCGGCGGGCTCGACAGGCTGGTCGGCAGCGGTGCCGGCGGCGTCCTCGGCTTCGGGCGCGGGTGCGTCCTCGGCCTGCGGCGCCTCGGCTTGCGCCTGGCTCGTCGGATAGACCTGGGTGCCGTCGATCTTGATCAGACCGATGTGGATCAGTGTCGATTCCAGGCTCGCTCCCGGCTCCCCGGCGCGCTCACCCTTGGTGCGGATGTACGGATCGATCTTCATGTCGTTCAACTTGAAGGCGATCAGCACCTTGCGGTCCCCTTCGATGGCCTGCACGCACCGGCGAACCAGGTGCTCGGCTTCAGGGGTGGCGACGATGGTGTCGAAGTACCGATAGTCCGGTTCACCGACAGGCCCGGCCAGAGCCGCGACGCAGCACGACAGGAACGGATCGCCATCCTTGGGGGTGACGTCCTTCGGACGGCTGAGGTAGCCGATGCCGCGGGTGATCAGCTCGTGCTGCTTGATGGAAGCCAGTTCGGCCCGGTCAAGCGGCTCGGTCTTGAGCAGTCGCGCCTTGAGGGACGCGGCGGCTTCACCCTTGCGCTCGCCCTTGTCGCGGATGTACGCATCGCCCCAGAGGTCGCCGAGGCGGAAGCGCACCAGCGGGCGCTGCTTGGGATCATCAACGCCGATATAGCGTTCGACCAGCTTCTTGGCCTCGGCACCGGAGACCTTGACATCGAAGTAGCGGTAGCTGGGGTCCTTTGCGGAGCCGACCAGCGCGGCAACGGTGCATGCCAGGAAAGGCTGCGCACGGCGGCCGCCCCGGACAGGCACTTCACGGACACGCTGGATGTAGCCGATGCCCGAGGTGTGGAGGTCGAAATACGACTTCTCGTTGGATGTGGTGTTCATGGTGAATCTCCATAGGGAAGAAGCGGAGACACACCAGCCCCACGCATGCGGGGAAAGGTGCGTAACCCCGCGGTGGGTTGATAAGGCGAAAGCATCCGCCACCAGAGACTGGTGGCCGCTCGCGGATGGATGCGGTGCGAGCTGGCTCGGTCACGCAGTGGGAACTGCGACGCAACCTCGAAGACCGATGGTTGCCTGGCATGTCGCTGACAACGTCAGCAAGCATGGGGTCAGCATGGCCGGGCCTCGCGCGCGCGACAGCAATCAATCGGCATCCGGGCGTTTCCCTTTGTCCGCGCCGTCAGGCGCGCGCCACAGGCACTTGGGGCCGCGCAGGTGGTCGGGGGTGTCGGCGCGAGGACGGCTGGGGCGGCTCCAGGTACCGCCGCCGCGCGTACCGACCAGCCGCCAGCCGGCAGCGCGCAGGCTGGCACCGCCTTCCTCGGGCAAGGTGTAGGTGATCAGCCGCGTGTAGCCCAGGGCCTTAGCCGCCTTCCAGGCGGCTCCGTAGAGCTTGCTGCAGGCGTTCGGCGCGCCATCGGTGCAGAGCCTGGTGACTTCGAGGGTCCAGCCGTCGTCCAGGTGACGCGCGACCGGGCGACCGACGATGGCCACGCCGCAAATACTGTCGCTGCCGGACAGCGTGACCGCCAGCGCGAACTTCGCCCCCTGAACCGGGCGGTGGTGTCGGTGGTGCTCCTGCACGAAGGCATTGGCGGTGCGCAGCGACACGGGCACCAGTTGCAGCCGTGGCGAGGCCAATGCCGTGCGCACAGCATCAATCGCCGCAGAAGCAGGCGAGCGGTTCCTCGGCGGCATCGAACAGGTCGCCCTGGTCGGCGGCGAAGCGCGCCAGGTCGGCGTAGCTGGGGCCATCGGCGCGAAACCGAGCGCCGCTGGGCTTGCTCGCCAAGTTCAGGGATTCCATGCGAATCCACCACACGGCGGCTTCGGGCCGGGCCTTGATGAGGGCCAGGCGCTGCCCGCGCGGCTTCAGGAAGCACAGATCGCAGTTGCCTTCGAGCGTGCGTCCGTTGACCGTGAGCAGGTCGAGGTCGAACGGCTGCGCCTGCCAGAAGGTGCCCACGTCGCGCACGGTGACGCCGGCATCCGCCAGCGGCATGCACATGGTTTCGTGGGTCGATTCGGTGGAGTGGCCGCGTGCGCGAATCTTGGCGACGCGCCGTTGCTCGTCGGCCCTGATGCCGATCATCTGGTCCCAGTCCGTCCAGCCCAGGTGCCGCAGGAAGCGGTGCATCGGGCGAATCTTCAGGCTGGTCGTGCAGCCGCGCGCCACGGGATTGGGCAGGTACTGGCGCTTGCGTATCAGCGCCTCGAACGGTTCGCCCTGACGGCTGGCTCGCTCGAAATCGACCAGCATGAAGCCCGGCTCCATGGGCAGGTATTCCAGCCAGTGAATCGGCATCTGCCAGCGTTCGGCGCAGTCGCGCACGAAGCGCAAGGTCGCTTCCACTTCCTTGCCGGTGTTGGCGAAGCAGACCACGGTGTCAGCAGGCAGGCCGCCATTGGCCTGCAACACACGCCAGAGCATGTACGCGCTGGTGCGTCCCCCGGAGAAGCTGATGCAGGTGGGTTGGGTGATCTTGAACGGGTCGTGCATGCGGTCGTCTCCGTGGGCATGTCGGCGGCAGGCCGACGAGGCAGGCCATGGCGGCCGGAGACGAGCGCGCACGCGCGGCGGTGGCCGCGGTACGAAGAAAGGAAAGCCCCCGGATGGGGGCTGCGAGGGCCCGCGCGGCGGTTGCTGCGCTATGCCGGGGGAACCACCTCCAGCGACAGATGCGTGGCGGTGGCGGACAGCATCAGGTCGTCCGTGCCGTGCAGGATGCGTGCGAAGACGCCTTCCTTCGGATCGAAGAACTCGCCGAAGTCGTCGCCGCCCAGTTCGGCGCGTGCCAGCTCCCACCAGTCATCGAACGGATCGGTATCCGGGTTGCAGCCGACGGCATAGGCCAACAGCTTCACCCGACCGTCCGGGCGTCGTTCCCCGCGCTCGGCGAGGAAGTACACGCCCTGATCCTTGGCGAGGATCACGCGGCCCTGAGTGGCGATCGCCTCGGCCAGCACGGGGCGCAGGTCGGAGCCTCTGAATCGCAGGGACATGATTGAAATCTCCTGTGTGGAATGGAAAAGAAAAGGCCCTCCACCCGGATGGATGGAAGGCCCGTGGGGCATGCGGCCGGTAGGCTTCGGCGTCAGCCGTAGTGCCGCCGGGCCTCCTGCCATGGAACGAAGCGCGCATCACCGCCAGTGGAGATCGGAAGCTGCAAGCTCCCGGTCTCTTCCGCCGAGAAGCACGTCGCCTGGTCGAACGGGACCCAGCCGAACTCGTTGGACCAGAAGCCGGCGCTGTCGCCGATGGCCGACTCGTTGGGCGAATACACCACCCAGCAGTCGCCGGCCTTGGACGTCATGCCGGCACTGCCTGGCGGCGGGCCGCTTTGGCGTCGATCACGCTCACGTCGATCAGGCGCCAGCGTCCGTCGTCGATGAGCCGCTCCAGCACTTCGCCGAGCATGTCGAAATACACCTCGTCGTGCCGATCGACCAGCTCGCCGTCGCGGCGCAGTTCCACCACGTAGGTGTCCCCGCCGCGGTCGTAGAGGATCGTCACCTGGCCCTCGAACTTTGCGGTCGAGACCGTGAAGCTGATCGCCGGCGGGGTCTCGATGATCTTCGACGGCTTGGGATCGACCCAGGTGAAGTCCCGGGCGCCCGCATCGACCAGCATGTGGGTGATGCGCCGGAACCCGTCGGGCGCCGGCATTTCCTCCAACTGCTCGATGAGCTGGCCCAGCTCCATGCACTGCGGCTCGGGGATGGGCAGCTTGGCTGGCGCGGAGCCGAGAATATGCCTCGTGATGGTGTAAGGCGTGCCATCCGAGGTTTTCTCGGTGATGACTTCCGGGGTGTCCGCGCGCAGGCCGTCGAAGCGGTGGCGGGCATACGGTTGGACATGCACCTTGGCGCCTTCGCTGGGAACGGCGGTCACCAGGTTGGGGTCGAGCACCGCGAACTCGCTGGGTTTGAGCTTGACGACGATGGCATCGTCCGTCGCGGCGACCACCTTGCCGTCGAAAGGCTGGGGATCGAAGGCGAAGCCCAGCGCCGAAGGCTGCGGCTGATCATCGAACACACGGTACTTGATCGACCGCACGTTGCGGGGCACATGACCCGCGACAAGCGAAGGCATCAGGGTCTTGATGAGAGAGCGATCCATGGGAATCTCCTTGAGGAAAAACAAGGGATTCCCTGCCCACAAGGGAGAGGTCCCTTGTGGGTGGATGGACGCGGTACGTCCGTAGGAAGAAACGACCAGCACGGTTTCCCGCGCTTGCAGCCTCGAAGGTCTTGGCTGCCTGGGCATGTGTCGGCAACGCCGACGAACATGGGGCAAGGATGGCCCTGGAGTGAGCGGTCCGCCCGTAGGAAACCGCACCGCGCCGCATCCGCTTTCCTTCGCTGCGGGCAAGAAAAAGCCCCTCGGAAGGGGCTTGGGGGGTCAAGCTTCGTAAACGAAGTAGTGCTCGCGCTGGCGCGGGAAGAAGACATGCTTCCATGTATCGCCGCTGGTGTTGCCACCGTCGAACACGACCATTTCGTAGTCGTCCACGTCGGTGTCCACCAGGTCGGCGCTGGCGATATGGCGCATGTGCAGCGTGCCACGCATGCGCTCGAATACCAGGATCTGGCCGATGGCGTCGTCCTGGCTCATGGCATTGACGCAGGCTCCAAGCTGGTGCTCGAAGTCGAGCGCGGGCGAGATGAGGTCGGGGAACATGAGGGTGCTCCTGTGAAAATGAACCAGCCCGGCTCCGGGCAGGAGACGGGCTGGTATGGGGGAGAAAGAGGAAGGATGGCGCGTCGCGTGGCTGCTAGGACTCGGCCAGCGGCAGGCCCGGTAGCACGGAAGCGTCGGCGTCGAGGATCAGGATGCGCACGTCGGCCTGGCCAGCCAGTTCAAGGATGTTCGCCAGTTCGTCCGGCATGCCCTTGTTCCGGTGCTCCTGCCGAAGCTGCTCGGCGGTGATGCCCTCGGCATACTCCAGGTTCTGGTCCGTCCAGGGCGTGGAGATCAGCTTGATGCCGATCGCCGGGCTGTACGGAACCCGGAACGCGATGAACAGGAAAGCCTCCGGCGTGGCGAGGTCTGCCAGGTTGGCGAGGTAGTGCCAGGTATCGACGGTGATGTGCTCACGGCTGATTTCCCAGGCCCGGCTGAAATACCCGGTCTCGAAACTCAGGCGCTGCACGACTTCCCGCGCGGCCTCGGCCGAATAGGTGTCACCGACGTGGACCGGACGGCCGTCGAAGTCGTCGCCATGGATGGCATAGACCACGGCGCCGATCACGCCTTGGCCGCTGACGCCCTCACCGGCATCGCATTCGGCCAGCACCTCGGCACTCACGGGGTGAGGACCATTGCTGACCACGGCGAAATCGCTGGTGACGATGCAGGACGATGAAACCAGCTCCTCGTCGGAGAGGTGTTCTTGGCTCTGGTGGATGTTTCGCCAGACATGCGGGCTTCCGTCCTCGTAGCTGATGCACAGCGTGCGGACGATTTTCAGATTCCAGTAGCCGCGGAGAAAGGGATTGGGTTTCTGGGACATGGGAACTCTCCAGATTTGAATAATGGAGCCAATCCCCGCCACCGGGAATTGGACCCGGTGGGTTGAAAGTGGAAAATGCGTCAGGCGGCGCTGATCGTCGGCGTCTGGGCCAGTCGTTCGGCGACGCGATGGCGCACACTCAGGCGGAAATGCTCGTCGTTGATGCCGGCGAGCAGGTTGGCGGCCTCCAACGCGATCAACGCCGAGGCCTCTTCGATGTCGGTGGCCACGATGGCCTTGCGCAGTTGGTCGCCGAGTTGGAGCGCCTGCGAGGACGTTCTGAAGACCTGTACCTCGCGGCTCAGGTAGCAGCCGTGGCCACCGAACTCGAACAGCCTTGGCTTGCTGCAATACCAGCAGCCCTCGAACTGGATGGCGGTCAGGTGATGGCCGTCATCGAAGCGGGAGGCGATCAGAAGCAAGGCTTCCAGGTCGGCGCTGTCCTCGAACTGGTGGTGCTCGATCAGGTTCTCCAGCTCCCCGTCCTGGTCAGCGCCGAAGTGCGCGGCCAGCCGTTCAAGCAGAGGCGGAATCGACAACTCTTCGTCGTCGGGCATGGGGATGCCGAGTTGTGCGGCCAGGTTTTCCAGACCGTCCAGCACATCTGTCCATCGCGGATTATTGGTCTCGGCGATCTGGGCGATGTAGGCCTGCCCATTGCTGGGATGGTGTTCGTCCAGCCTGAAGGCACCGAACAGTGCCTTGATGACGGGAGTAACGTGGTCGAGCACGAGAACGCCCGTGCCTTCGTAGTAGTTGTTTGCCATGCTGGCTCCTTTCGGGGAAGTGAGCGGAGCCAGCCCATGCGGACGACGGCATCCGCAGGGAATCGCCCAAGGCCGTTGGCGCCGGGCGATGGGGAAGAAATTGAGGGACATGGCCTTGTGGGCGCATGTCCCTCACGGGGGGGATCGAGAGGACGGTGGCGTGCCGGAGACCGGCTCACCAGCCGTTGTAGTTCACCAGCAGGTCGGCGATGACCTTGCGGCGCTCCAGATCGAGACCGTCGAAGTCCGACAGCCCGTGGAAGTGGCAGCGCTTGAGCATGGCACCGCCCTCGCGCGCGTTGTAGAAGCTGACCATGGCGGACAGGAACATGCGTTCGCCGCTGCTCAGGACGCCGAGGGCATCGTTGAGCCGCAGCATGTCGGGACGCAAATCCCACTTGGTGTTGGCCTGGTTCAGGCCTTCACGGGTGCCGTCGCCGAACCACTCGGGACCAGCAATCTCGACACCGCGCTTCCAGGCCTCGAAGAAGGCTTGGGGCGCGGCAGCGAAACGCTGATCTTCCCGCATGATCTGATCGACGACTTCCCGCGGCAATAGCTGGTTCATGACGTGATTTCTCCAGTTGGATCAGGGAACGGCGAGCTGGGACCAGCCGCCTCTTTCGAGGGCGCGTTGAGCCGCGGCATAGCTGCGGAAGTACTCGCGGGATTCCCGCGAAACGGGACCTTCGGTATCGCGCGTGCCGATGTAGTGGCCGGCGGCGCTTTGCAGGACTTCGAGCGGCAGGAACTTGCCGCAGTAGGTCAGGGCCAACTGGCCGAAAGAGGCTTGCTGGGACATGGACGGGCTCCTTGGAAAAGCGGGGCCTCGTCCCTCACGGGATGGCAGCTCCCGCACGCGGTTGGAAAAAAAGCATCGGCGTCACGGGGACGCGCGTCCGCGAGATTGATGCGATGCGGACTGGTGGGTGACGCGGGAGAGACCCGCGGCAGCCTGGAACCCTGGCTGCTGGCATGTGCTGACGAATCAGCGAACATGCGGGCAGCTTCGTGCGAGGGCCGCTCGGCGTCAGTGGGAAAACGGCATCCGGCCCAGCCCCGATTGATGGGCGCAGAGAAAAGAAAAGCCCCGCATCGAGTGCGGGGCTGTCAGGAGGGTGCGGTGGCGCTGGGTCAGTCGGGCTTGTCGCCCAGGACATGCTGCTTCCACAAGTCGAATGCCTGCTCGGGCGGAAGCTCGGCGAGGATGACGATGGGCTGGGCCTGCCGGCTGCGCAGCTTTGCAAAGTACGCCGCGCGGTCGGCAATGGCCTTGAGCTTGATGCCCTTGATGAACAGCAGTTTGCCGTCCTTGATGAACAGCACCTTGTTGCCGATGTCGCGGTTGAACGCGGCTCGCACCTTGCGTTCCGCGTGCATGGCATCGGCCAGCTCATCGACCAGGAAGTCGAGCGTCATGTCGATGTAATGAGGATCTTCGCCCTCCTGGCCGAGATCGAGCGGCGTGGGCGGCAGGCCCTTGGCGAAGGCTTCGGCCTGAGCCAGCAGCGCCGCCTTGCCGTTGAGTGCGCGTAGGAACGTCGATCCGCCATGCCCGTCGTTGCGGGCCTCGGCGATGGGAGTGTCGTCGAACACGATGGTGGCGGTGAAGCACAGCGTTTCCTCGCTGGCGAAGTCGGCCACCTTGAGGTTCTTCAGCGTGATGCGGTTTTGCTTGGTGATGGTTTCCATGGGAAGTCCTGAAATCGACCGGGCGGCGACATGCCCCTGACGGGACGTGGCGACCATCCCGTGGGTTGGAGAAAGGAGGCATCGATGCCCCGGTGGGCAGCGTTCGCCGGTGAGATGCCGAAGCGAACTGGCGGGTGGCGTGGGCGGAACCCACGGCAGCCTGGACACCCTGGCTGCGGGCTGCTGCCGATACATCGGCAATGCAGGAAGGAGAATGGCGCGGCCCGCAGGCTGCGTCGCCGATCAAACCGAAGCGGTCGAGCCCGTCTTGTGCAGGCACTGCATCAGCCGGTGGCCCAGCCAAGCCATGCACGGGACGGCCATGGAGTTGCCGATCGCCTTGTAGCGCGGAGCGTCCGCGGCAGGCTTGCCGCGGTATGGGATCAGCGTGTAGTCGTCGGGCATGCCCTGCAGCCGCTCGCACTCCATGGGCATCAGCCGCCGCACCCGCCAGTGCGACCAGTCGCCGGGGCCGGGGTCGTTCCAGTCGTAGCGGAAATGCGCCTCGAAGTCGGGGGCCAGCACATGGGGCTTGTCCGCGCCGCCGCCGCTGGTGCGCAGTGCGGCCGCTACGCTGCCGCCCAGCTCGGCGGCAAGACCCTGCGGCCGTCCCCGCAGGGCAACGCAGGCCACCATCGGCACCCCGTAGCCTGGCTTGCCGTTGGACAGGACGGTGCAAGCCACCTGTCCGTGGCCCGACTCGAAGCGCACTTCGCCGCGGTTATTCTGCGCGAACGCGATGGCAGGCACGACACCGGCGTTCGCATGGCTGTTGCGATGCCCGCCAGCGCGCAGCGTCGGCGTCAGGTCGATCGTCGCATCCGCGCCGTTGCCCTGGGCGGTGAAGGCGATGATTGGCACGCCCTTGCCCGTGCCGTCCTCGCTGCTGCCCTTGCCGTTGTTGGCGGTATCGAGGGCATGGGCGATGCTGCCGGCGACCGACTGCACCATGAACGTCTCGGTGCGGATGTCGTGCTTGGGGCCAGCGGCCATCAGGCATGCCGCCACATCGACGGGGCCGGTGCCGCCGCTGAATCCGAACGTCGTCGTGACCTGACCGTAGGGCTGCTTCAGTCCTGCGTATCCCGAGTACTCGCCTGCTGCCGCAGCACCCGGTCCAGCAGCGCGGGCAGCTTCTTGCCACGGCGCGCGGCCCGCAGAAGAATCCCCGCGCAGGCCTGGGCGCTCAAAAAGTACTTCGGCGGGATCGAGGTCATCACCACCACATGCCACAAGAAACACGCGCTTGCGGCGTTGGGCGACACCGAAATATTGAGCGTCGAGCACGCGCCAGGCGATGCGGCGGCGGGGTCCAGACACACAACCAGCGTGCGCCCATTTTTCCCCTGGCGGCTGGAGCGCACGGCCTTCTCCGGCCAGTGCGCCCAGGAAATGCCCGAAGGCATTGCTGCGGTCGTTGAGGACGCCGGGGACGTTTTCCCAGACGAGCGTTGCCGGCGAGCGGCGGTTTTGGTGGCGGGTTTGGTCGATGGCATTTGCAAGCTCCACATAGGCAAGGGTCAAGGCTCCACGCGGGTCGTTCAGCCCCTGGCGCGCGCCGGCAACGCTGAACGACTGGCACGGCGTGCCGCCGACCAGGATGTCGGGCGCTGGCACGATGCCGGAGCGCACCTGGCGGGCGATCGCGGTCATGTCGCCGAGGTTGGGCACGTGGGGGTAGCGGTGGGCGAGCACGGCGCTCGGGAAGGCGTCGATCTCGGCGAACCACGCGGCTTGCAGGCCGAGAGGTTGCCAGGCGAGGCTCACGGCCTCGATGCCGCTGCACACGCTGCCGTACAGCAGTGGCGCGGCCTGGGGCGCACCGCGAAGGGTGCGAGGTTGCGGGTTCATGTCGGGTCTCCTGTTCGTGTGGCCCTGGGCGGGCCGGGACGTTGATCGGCAGGAGAAAGACGCCGAAGGCCCTGCGGCCTTCGGCTCGGGAGGACAGAACCACCCGTGGGCTGTTGCAGGCCCGGTCGTCGCTAGAACCGTCTGCTCATCAGCAATCACACCCGGCCCATGTCGTGGCTGGGGCCGGCATCGTCTGGCGTGTATCCACACACAAACGGAGCCCAGTGTTTCGCCGGCGGGCACCGGCACCGAATACCGCTGACCACGAAGGGTCTCCGGGTGGCTCGCGCAGGCAAGCCATCGGGGGACCCTTCGCAGCGGGCGGAAAAATGCAGATCAGCAGAACGCGCGGGAAACGGTTCGCGGAGAAGCTACCTTCAGGTCCCGTGGCCGGGGACGGCCGGGCGGGACGCGCACGCGGACAAGAAGGCGTTGCGCGCTGGGCGTCCCGCAGGGCGTGCGGAACACGGGCCGCGCCGCCGATGGCGGGCACGGCTCACGGGAAACGGGGTCGTTCAGGAGCCTTTGCGGCCGCTGTCACTGGTACGGCGCGGGCGCGAGGCCCCGCGCTTGGACGTGCCGGATTCGACCGGCAGCGTGCCTTTGCAGTCGGGGTAGCGACTGCACGACCAGAACGGGCCGCTCTTGCCGGTGCGCTGGCGTGTGGGTGCGCCGCATTGCGGGCAAGTCGGCCCTTGGGGAACCTTGATGGACAGGGATGTGCTGCCGTACTGCGCGATCAACTGGGAAATCCATGCGGCCTGCTTGCCGATGAACACGTCCAGCGTGAGTTGGCCGGCCTCGATCATGTCCAGCGCCTGTTCCCAGACGGCGGTGGTCCCTGGGTCGGCAATCGCTGCGGGCACCGCGTCGATCAGGGTGAAGGCAGCTTCCGAGGCGCGGATGGAGCGCCCCTTCTTCACGAGGTAGCCCCGCGTCAGCAGGCCGGTGATGATGTTGGCGCGCGTGGCTTCGGTGCCGATGCCCGTCGTGTCCTTCAACTTCTGTTTCAGGCGCGGGTCGGTCACGAAACGCGCAACGCCCTTCATCGACTTGACCAGTTCGCCCTGAGTGTAGGGCTTGGGCGGCATCGTCTTGAGCGCCTTGATCTCGGCCTCGGCCACCTGGCATGCCATGCCTTCGCGCAGCGCGGGCAGAGCCTGGCTGCGCGCGGTGGCCTCGCCATCCTCGTCGGGCTGCGGCTCGGCCAGCACCAGGTGCCAGCCGCGGGCGACGACTTGCTTTCCCGTGGCCGCAAGCGTCTGCTGGCCGCAGGAGAAGTTCGCCACGGTGCGATCGAACTCGTGATGTGGCAAAAATTGGGCGAGATAGTGCGCCCGGATCAGTCGGTACACCGCCAGTTCCTTCTCGCTCATGGCCGAGAGGTTCGCCGGTTCGAGCGTCGGGATGATGCCGTGGTGCGCCGTGACCTTGCCGTCGTTCCAGGCGCGCGAGCGTTGGGTACGGTCGAGCTGGCCCATGATCGGACGCAGCGACGGATCGGTCTTGAGCAGGCTGTCCAGTACCGCAGGCACCTCGGCGAACATGCTTTCAGGCAGGTAGCCGGAATCGGAACGCGGGTACGTGGTGGCCTTGTGCGTCTCGTACAGGGCCTGGGCAATCTCCAGGGTTTCCTGCACGTCCAGCCCAAGCTGCTTGGAGCACACCTCCTGCAAGGTGCCCAGGTCGAACAGCAGCGGCGGACCTTCGCGCACGCGTTCGGTCTCGACCGACACCACCTGGGCACTGCCGGCTGCGCGGATCTGCTGCGCGGCCTGCTGAGCGATGGGCTGCTGCACGCATCGGCCGGCGGCGTCGGTGCAGCCTTCGGGCGGAACCCACTGCGCGCTGAAAGCCTGGCCGCCTGCGGACAGGGACACGTCGATGGCCCAAAACGGCACCGACCTGAAAGCCGCGATCTCGCGGTCGCGGTCCACCACGAGCTTGAGCGTCGGGGTCTGGACGCGCCCGACCGACAGCACGCCGTCATAGCCTGCCTGCCGCCCCAGCACCGTGAACAGCCGGCTGAGGTTCATGCCGACGAGCCAGTCGGCCCGCGAGCGCGCCAGTGCCGAGAAGTACATCGGCAGCGTGTCGGACGACGGCCGCAGCTTGCCGAGCGCGGTGCGGATCGAGGCATCGTTGAGCGCCGACAGCCACAGGCGCTCGATGGGGCCTCGGTAGCCACACAGATCGATGATCTCGCGGGCGATCAGTTCGCCCTCGCGGTCGGCATCGGTGGCGATGACCAGGTGGGTCGTCTTCGCCAGAAGCGCCTTGACGACCTTGAATTGCGTGGCGGTCTTCGGTTTGACCTCGACCCGCCATTGCTGGGGAATGATGGGCAACTGGTCCAGCGACCAGCGCTTGAGCGCCGCGTCATAGACCTCGGGTGCTGCCGCTTCTACGAGATGGCCGATGCACCAGGTGACGGTGACGCCGGAGCCGCTGAGACAGCCTTCACCGCGCTGCGTCGCGCCGAGAATCCGGCCAATGTCGTTGCCCTGGGAAGGCTTCTCGCACAAGAACAGCCGCATGTTCGTCCATCCGATTTCCGTGGTTCGCTGAGTTGCTGGAAACTAGGATGCCGAGCACCACCAGAGGCAGCAGCAAACAAGCCGCATGCGGCGGCGACCACTTTCACGGGATGGAATGGCTGGGTCGGGGATGGCGTGCAGCCGGGGATATGCGGGCCGGGAGCCGCGATTTTCGGGAGCGCGTGGAAGCCGGTGGACGTTGATGGAGCTATCCCCTGGGGATAGCTCGCGAGAGCATGGAGGGCGGCGAAGACGTGCGACCGCCCTCCATGCCGGGTCACTTCCTGCGCTTGGCTTCTTTCGGCGCAGCCGGCTCCTGCGCGGGCTGGGGCTTGGGTTCTGCCTCCTGCGGCTTCGGACTGAGGGCCACGGACTCGATGCGGAATGGCAGGATGCCGACGCTGCGCGCGTTGACCTGCCAGGTCTCACGCGGCTGATCCTCATTGTCCGTCCAGGGTTCGCGCTCCATGCGGCCGACGACCAGCACGCGCATGCCTTTCTGGTACAGGTCTTTCCAGTGCGCGGCGTCCCGGTGCCAGATTTCCACCGGCGCCCAGAAGCCGCCGCGGTCCTCGAAGTCGCCGCCCTTGGTGGGAACGGGGTTGTCGAAATAGACGTTCAGCCGCAGCAAGCGCCGCGGTTCGTCGTTGCCGTTGGGGAACTCCCGGTACTCGGGTGGCGAGCCGATGTTGCCTTCGCCGGAAAAATGCGTGCTCATGGTGTGATCTCCGTGGTGGTTGAAATACCCGTGCCTCGTCGGCGTCGGGCGCGTGCTGGGGTGCCCGACGCGATCACCGATCGCGCATTGCAGAGGGGATGGACGTGAGCCGGCGCAGGTAGGCGTCTTCCGCCTCGGCCGCCTTGCTGGCGCATTCCTGCGCCTGCCTGCCCAAGGTGTGCAACAGGCTGATCTGCATGTTCAGCGTGATGCGCTGAAGTTCGATCGCGTGCAGATCGGCCAGCAGGTTGACCGGCGTGCTGGTGCTCGCCATCAGTGCCTGCCACAGGGCCACGCCCATGGCCGAGCGGTCGTGCCTGCGCCAGCGCAAGAACGTCGTTCCCGCGCCAGTGGTCTGCTGGGCCAGTTCGATGGGCAGCAGGTGGAAGGGATGCCCGATGGCCTGTTGCAGCACTTGTCGCTGCGCCAGGCCGATCAACTCGTCGCGCATGGCGAAGCACTGGCTGGCCCAGACCTCGAAGTCCCTCTTACCTTTAAAAGGCTTTAAAAGGCCTTTTAGAGAGGCCGCGTGTTCCAGCCGCATGAAGGCACCCTGTTGCAGGCCCCGGAAGTAGCGGGTGGACTGGTTCAGATCGCTCATGCGGATTCGTCCTCGCCGACAGCGGGTGCACCTTCGGACAAGTCGGCAGCAGCGGCTTCGTCGCCATTGGCAAGGGAAGCGCCTACGGCTGCGGCAGGCCCCTCACCGCGCTGCTGCAGGCCACGACGCACGATGGGCGGTGCAAACTTCGAGCGGCGCATGCCTTCGAGCACGTCCTGTGGCAGTTCGCCGAATTTCTCCAGCGCCGCCCGCGCTGCGGCATTCTTCGCCGCGAAGTCGTCGCGGGTGCAGCCCGAGTAGCGGTACTGCTGGGCCAGCGAGAACAGGCTGCGCAGCGCGTGCGCGCCCTCGTTGAGCCAGCGCTCCAAGGTGCTGCGGTCGATGAGCGCGGTGTGGTGGGCGAGGATCAGCTTGCGCGCGATGTCGTCGTAGTCGGCCAGCAGATAGACCGCCGCGAAGCCCAGTTGCGCGTTGACGAACAGCGGCAGCTTGACGGGTTGCACATTGAGGTTCTCGCCCAGGCTCAATGCCGCAGGCACGCCCGCCAGTGCCTGGTCCACCTGTTCGCGCAAGGTCTGCAGCGTGGTCCTGGTCTGGTCGAGCTTGTCCTCGATGCGCAGCATCCACCAGTCTGAATACGGGTCGTCCTGCTCCGAGCCGCGCTTCATCTTGTTCATCACCGCGATGTAGCCGTTCAGGCCGACGATGCCAGGTCGCCCTTCGGCGGCGGCGCGGCCGTGCCAGATGCGGGAAGCGTGGTGGGTGTGCAGCGTCAGCGACATCGCGCTGCGCAGGGAGCCGAGGTTGAGTTGCAATGGTTCGTTGCTGGTTGCCATGGTGAGCGCTCGCAGGTGGACAGGGAGCCGCCAGCATCCGCATGCAGCGGAAGGCAGTCAGTCAACAAACCGAAATGGGCCAGGCCCCGGTTTCGTCGTGATCGTCGCGCGCGGGTGAGAGCTATCCCCAGGGGATAGCTCCACCAAACACCATGGAGCGCTGTTCGCCCCGAGCACGACGGACATGCGCTGAGAAAGGCATCGTGCAGACCCCGCATGAGGGCGTTACACCTTGCATCACGGCTATCCCCTGGGGATAGCTCCATGGAGCGCCAACGAAAGCGATTCGCCGGGCTCAGCGCGGATGGCCCGGTCTGGGGCGATCATTCGATGCCTGGTCCGCCCGCATCCGAGATCCATCACCGCCGACGAACTATCCCCAGGGGATAGCTCCACTGAACGCCATGGGCGTCTGCTTCATGGTCTGATCGCACGAAGCGGTCAACTCTTGCGCAGAAGCTCGCGTAGCCGGTCGATGTGCTGCTTGGCCACCTCGGGCGGAACCACGTTGCGTGGGGGCTCAGGTGGCGCATCTCGCGTGGCGGCTGGTGGCGGTGCCGACCCAGCCTGCTTGGCCCACGCATTGAACTCGCCACGGATGGCCCGCTGGATGATGCCGAACAGGTAGCCGGCCGGGTTGCGGATGGCGCTGCCACGACAGCGCTCCGCCCATTCGTCCAGCACGGCTTGTCGCAGCGAGGCATCGACCTGCTGCAAGGCCACCATGGCGCCGGCCTGCTGCTCTTCTTTCAAATCGAGGAAGCGCTCGGGCAGGCGAATGCCCTGCATCGCGCGCGCCTGCTCACGCTCACGCGCGGTAGTACGTACTTCATCAATACGACTACTACGTACTGTACGGTCCTGCTTCGGATTCCGAAGAGAGGCGTCTGACGCGGGTTTCGGCCCTGCTTCGGAATCCGAAGAGGGGCGTTCGCCATTCCGAAGAAGGCTCGCGGGCCCTTCTTCGGAATCGTGGGAGGCTCCCCCCTGTGGATAACTTTCGGTGGCTCCGATGCCCTGGCGCGCCAGGCGCTCGGCAAGCACCTGCAGCCGCGACGGCAAGGTGCGGCCGGACAGCAGCGGGTCGTCCGCGATCTCCTTCAAGGTGTTCAGGCCCACGACCTGCACGGCCTTGGCCGAGTGGCCGAGGGCCTGGCTGACCAACTCCAGGTAGTCGGCGTCCAACTGCATCGCCTCGAACGGGGTCAGGGGCTCGTCATGCAGCACGTAGAGGTTGCCGAGGATGCGGCCGGTCTTGGGGTCGCGTCGCCGGCGCACCAGGCTCAGCCAGCGCGTCAGGCGCAGCAGCGTCAGCGCCCGTGCCACGGTTTCATGCGAAGCCGATCCTGCGCAGGGCATCGACGCCAGCCAGGGGCGTAGCTGCTCATAGGTGGGGAACGCGGTCACCCCGTCCTGGTTGAGCATCAGCCGGAACACCTGCCAGGCATTGCGTTCCAGCGGCGTCAGCCGACGATCGAGGAACAGTCGCCTGGGCACGCTCTCGTGCCGGTTGCCGCTGAAGAGGAAGCCGTCGCTGGGTGCGGTCGCGGGTGCGCTGGAACGGGGCGCGAGTTCCTTCAGGGCGCCCGCGAACAGATCGGCGAGGGCGACGGGGCCTTGGCGCGGTGCGCGTGGTGCGGGGTCGTCCACGGCCATCGCTTAACCCAGTCCCTGATCGACCCAGTTCTTGATCGCGGCCCAGACCACCGACAGCGGCAGTGACATGCCTTCGGCCAGGTCCATTGCCGCATCGAGAATCGAGGTTTCATCCTCCAGATCGACGTTTCTGCTGCTGGTCACGGCCTTCCATTGCCGCCACAGTTCCGTATCTTGGGTCTCGTCCAAGACAGGGTGGCGCCCCTTGCGCTTAGGCAGGCCGAGGATCTCGCGCCGCAGCGCAACTTCCTGGTGGGTGAGGCCGTAAAAGCGGCTCACCATTTCCGTGCTGGCACCCAGGCGCAACATGCGATCGACCGTGGCGATCTCCTTCTCCACGTCCTGCGCCTGTTTGAGCAGCCGCCGGAGCACTTCGCGATTGACCGTCACCGAACACCACGACACATTGGCGTTGGCCAGCACGCTGATCAGCGCAGGGTGCTTGAGCGCGTCCAGTTCTTCCTCTCCGAACCCCATCAGCTTGCAGCGCCGCAGTTGCCCATTGCGCAGGTCATACAGCGCCTGGGCAATGACGGCCTGGTTGAGGGGGTGCGGTGCAGACATGCTGGACTCCCTCGCTCAGGTCCCGGAAGCCGTGGTGCTGGCTTCCAAATCCAGCAGGCGCCGAGCCAGACGCAGCAGCCGAAAGAGCTTGACCACTGCGGTGTCGCTCAAGCACGTGGCGTCGTGGCTTTGACCCTGGCCGTGCAGCAGTGCCGGCAGATCAAGGGCGAGTTGCCCGTTGTCCAGGCCAAGCTCGGCGAGGCTCTGGCCCGCAAGGCACGCCAGCAGCGCCAGCACGGCGCGGCCCGCCGGTGATGGGGCCTGGCCACGGCATGCGAAGCCGATGCCATCGGGACGGTCATCGATGCACCCGTCCAGGTCCGCTTCGGCCGCGATCTCGCGCGCGAACTGAGCAATGTGAATGCGCAGCCGGTCCGGTGTGTCCAAGCCGGGATCGATGTACCAGACGTCCGAGATGGGATAGAGGCCACCGGCCTGCACCGGGATGGACTGCAGCACGTTGGCCGAGAAATCGGGCGGGAGCGCATCCCCCAACTGGTCGGCGACCATGCGCTGGATGGATTGGAGTCGCTCCGTCGTCGGTGCCGGCGAGACGATGTGCCCCTGCAGCAGATCGCCCGACGCTGCCACTGGGTTGCCCGAAGACGCCTCGCCAGCCGCGTTGTCCTGGCGTGGGGGCACGGCGCCTGGCCGTCCCACAGGGGATGCCACGGTCGGCGCGGGCGTTGACGCATCACGTGGCGGCCGCGCCAGGGGCACGGGATCGGGCAAGGTCGGTTGTGCCGGGGACGGCGTCGGGTCGCTGACCAATGCACGGTGACGGCTTTCCGATTCGGTCAGGTCCAGCGCCAGCACGTCGTAGTCGATGCCCAGCAACTCGGACATCTGGCCGATCAGCTCGTCCTGCACGCGCTGCGGCGAGAACTCGTCGGCCTGCGTGTCGAACTGCGACAGCACTTCCTGAAAGAACCCCTCGAAGTCCAAAGGAAGCGACTTGGCTTTGGCGTACTGCTCCCAGGTGCGCTCGCAGGCCTTGCGCATGACCGACAGCCGCTCGACCTGGTGGCGGCCGAGCCCTCCATAGAGCACGGTCGGGATCGCGGGCAGCAGGTAGCGCACCGCATCGGCCATGCGGCTGATGTGTGACTGCTGCACGGGGTAGCCATCGGCGCCCAGACGGCGGGCCAGTTCGGACTGGCTTAGCGTGGCGCCGCTTTCCGCTTCATAGAACTCGCGAGCTTTCTCGACGCCCAAGGCGCGTTCGATGAACGTGAGGCCGCCGCGCAACTCGTTCTCCGCAAGGTGGCCGGTCAACGCGACGATTTCGCCCCGCGCGGGCCAGGGCCGAAACAGGCACGATATGCGGAAGAAGCGCTCGTCCCGCGTTTCCGACCAGAGTTCACGCAGGATCGCCAGGCGCGTGTTGCCGCCGTTGCGGATGATGTAGTGATCTTCGCCTGGTCGGCGGGTGATGGCCGGCGCCGCATCCAGGCCCCGTTCGCGAATGGATGCCTTGATCTCCTCGTAGGCGGGATTGCGCTTCTTGCGCGGGTCGTGGTCGTAAGGGCGCAACTGGTCCAGCGTCACGACCATCGGCGTGTCGGCGATCGGATCGCTCAAGGCCGTGGCCGATGGACCGCTGCGCTCGAACCCGGCGGCAAGCAGCTTGCCGGCCATGTCCTGGGAGGTCATCTCAGCCATGGCCGCATCCCTTCGTGCTGGCGGCCTGGGCCAAGCGAGCCTCGCGCTCGGCACGGCGGATCTGCGCGCGGGCATTGAGGGCCGCCCGGTGGTCGCTCGCGGTCGAGCTGGTATAGATCGCAGCGCAACCGGCTTTGGTGAACTTAAGGTGCCCGCTCGGTGTGCGCTTGACGTGCCAACCTTCGCCGATCGCGAATTCGATCAGGGCGCGCAGCCGCTTGTGGCCGCGCGCCAGTTCATGTGCGTTCGCCATGGGGCCTCCCCATCTCAGAGGGGCGCTGCGGGCGGCCGGACACGCGGGCCAGTTGCTCCTGCCATTGCGGGAACAATTCGCCGGCAAGGGCGCGCATGGTGTCGAGCGCGGCGGGCGCGACTCTGCCCAGCGGCTGTCGGTATTCGACCCGATGCACAGGCAGGCCACGGGTCGCAGCGCGTGGATAGGCTTCGATGGCCGGCACGTCGGTGTCGAGCACGCGGATGCCGGCGTGGTCCTGGAACAGGTCGCGCAGGGCCTGCTGGATCAGCCGCGCGTTGGCGGACACGGGGTGGACGCGGTTGATCAGCAGATGCAACGGCGGCGGTTCGATGCCGAGGTGGCGATACGGCGCGATGTCTTCCAGCAACTGCATGGTGCCGCGTCGCAGTTCGCGGGCTGCGAGGATTTCCGGGGTCACGGGCGACAGCGCAAGATCGGAGGCGAGCACCGCCATCTCCAGCAGCACGCTGCGCGCCCCCTGGGTGTCGATCAGCAGCAGGTCGTAGAGGGGTGCCAGCACCGGCAACAGGTGGCGCAGCCGCAAGCGCCCGTCTGGCGCATGCAGCAGCAAGGTGTTCAGTTCGCCCCGGTGATCGTTGGAGACCACCAGGTCCAGCCCCGCGATGATCGTGCGGGACACGAGCCGGCCGAGGTCGCGCTCGTTGAAGGCCAGCAGCTCGTAGATGCCGCCGGGCGCGCGGTGGGCCAGCTCGTAGTAGGAGGACAGCGTGGGCTGCACGTCGAGGTCGAGCAGCAGCACGCGTAGGCCCGCATCGGAAACGAGTCCGCCGAGGTTGGCGGCGGTGGTGGTCTTGCCGACGCCGCCCTTGGTCGAGATGATGGATACAACCTGCATGGCGCTCTCCGTCTGGGAATGGGAAGTCCAAGGGAGAGCGGATCAGGTCCGGTTGTTGAGGCGTTCGGCGATCCACTGGTCGATTTCGATCGAATCCCAGCCGACGGCGCGAATGCCGAGGCGCAGCGCCTGGGGGAACTGGCGCTTCTTCATCAGGCTGTAGATGTGGGCGCGCTTGAAGCCCGACTTGGCTTCGACTTCATCGAGCCGCAAGATGCGGCGCTCGTTCGGTGGCAGGACAGGTGCTTGCGACATGTCGGTCACTCCTGAACGCTCGGTGGCGTTTGTTGGCGTGACCTCTATTCAATAGACATCGCTACGAAAAGACATTGCAAATGCAATCTCCGCGACTGCACATACAAGCTGGAAAACCTCATGCGCTTGCGCTACGGACGTACTTCCTGGCGTTGGCGAACTTGCCGTTCAAGGTTCGCTCCGTGATGCCCATGGTGCCGCCGTAGTGGGCGACCAATGCCGAGACAAGGGCCTCCTGCGTTTTGAAGCTGGAGTAAGGCACGCCCGAGGGGGACTGGCCCAGCATCAGCGTCAGCATCCCGCCGATGATGTTGAGATACGTCGTCTCCGCCCGTTCGCTGATCTCGCACTGGCTGGCAGCCAGCAGCACGGTGGACTGCTTGAGCAGGGTGTCGTGCTGCTCCTGCAGTTCTCGTATCTGGCGCCCGGCTTGCTCCAGCGCTGCCTGAAGGGCCAGCCGCTCCACCAGGATCGCCTGTCCTGTTTCCATGGTGATGAAAGGATGCGCCATGCGTTCGCCACGGCTGAACAGGAATCCTGGCCGGTGCTCAGGATAGTGGGTGCGCATCCAACGTTTCAGATCAACATGGCGAACGGTCAAATCCGGCGACTGCAGTAGCTTCGGGTCATTGAGCGTGATCCCGTCCGTGCCGTAGGGCAGGTCTCCGTTGAGGATGCCGTCATAGATGCGCTCCGAGTACAGCCGGCACTCGTTCCACCGCGGGCAGTTCAGCGACGGTGGCAGGAAGCGCGGTGATGCGATCGCGGCCAGGATCATCGGCAGGTACCGCAGCAACCCGGCCCATCGGATGGCCGCTTCGATGGGTCGATAGAACACCTTTGATGTTGAAATGTCCTTGTGCATGTCTTCGTCTCCTTTCGGAAGCGCTACATCACCGGCTCCTTTCTTGCCCTGCCAAGGGCTGTCGTGTCGTTATGGCCTGCAGCGGATGCCTGGGACGATGCCCTGAACGTAGGCGGGCGAGATGATTGGCATCCGCCGCAGGTGGCCTCGTCTTGTTCGATGTGCAAGAATTGACCGGTTGCCGGCCCATCGAGCGATGAGGACGCAAGCTCGATATTGGCGCTCACGGTATCAGCGTCATGCGCTGCGCTATCCCTCGCAAAACCGGTTCGGTATGGTCTGATACGCCGACGGTTTCACAAAGCCGTGAGCAGCGCCATTTATGCCTGTAGGTCTCGGATCAGCAGAGGAAAGCGGCGGTGTCATATCTGGCCCGGATGCTGATATTGCGATATAGCATCACGCACGTGCGGGCCAAGGTGACTGCTTACCTCAGATTCCATGCTCACAAATCCCGGCCGCATCTGACGATCGCAGGGGGGCAATGCGAAGTGGCAGGCCTACTCGCTCTTTGCTTCTTCGACCTTCGACAGGGCAGCGCTGTCGTCGGAACCGAGGTGGGGGCGATCTGCTGGAGGCTCGGTGCTGTCGGAGGTGGCTTTGCCAAACATGCTCGTGGTAAAATCCCAAAGGCTTACTTTGGAATTCCGTTCGGGCGCACTCGGGCTGAGTTCTAGCTTCTAAATTCAATACTTTGGTCTGTCCATGACCCGTACCGCTTCGACCAACATCGCTCTGTGGTGGCGCTTCCAATAGGAAGCGGCATGTCGTTGCGGTCTTGACCGCACCTTGCCGCCGTACCGGCAGGCAAGGTTTCAAGAAGGCTTCCCCGGCACGGCGGCTCCAAGATTTGAGGAGATTGCCCGATGCCCTTAGCTGATCATCCCCATCGTCGAACTGATGCTCCGCGCCCCGCGACGCTGCGATGGGGGAGTCTGCCCGTTCCGTCTCATCACTCGGCCCAACCATGCTGGCGTAGGCGCTGCTCCAGTGCGCCGCGTTGGCGCGCTTTGCCACTTCTCTCAAGATCCGTTGCCGCTGTCAGCAAGCACCTGCGCGCACTTCGTCCATCGCAAGCGACTGTCGATGTGTGTAATGAAGTGAGTAATGGAGGGTGCGTGTAATGAGAAACATCAATAAAATCAAGGACTTATAATCATGAGACTCCTGATGATCGACAACTACGACAGCTTCACCTACAACCTCGTGCAGTACCTGGGCGAGCTGGGACAGCAGGTGAAAGTGGTGCGCAATGATGCGCTGGACGTGGCCGGGATTCGTGCGCTGGCGCCTTCGCACATCATGATTTCGCCGGGGCCGGGCACGCCGGATGATTCGGGCGTGTCGCTGGAGGTGCTGCGCGAGCTGGCCGGGGAGATTCCGGTGTTCGGGGTGTGCCTGGGGCATCAGGCGATCGGCCAGGTGTTCGGCGGCAAGGTGATCCGCGCCAAGCAGATCATGCATGGCAAGACCTCGCCAGTGCGCCATCATGCGCAGGGTGTATTTGCCGGCCTGCCCGATCCGTTCGAGGCCACGCGCTACCACTCGTTGGTGGTGGAGCAGGCCTCGCTGCCCGATTGTCTCGAGGTCACGGCGTGGACGGAAAACCCGGACGGCTCGCTCGACGAGATCATGGGCCTGCGCCACAAGACCTTGCCAGTCGAGGGCGTGCAGTTTCATCCGGAGTCGATCCTGACCCGGCACGGCCACGACATGTTGCGCAACTTCCTGGGGCTGCCGCTGCAGTTGGCGGCATGAAGAGCGAATTCCCGGGCAAGGCCGGACGCGCGAACGAGATCACGCCGCAGGAGGCGCTGCAGCGCACGATCGAGCACCGCGAGATTTTCCACGACGAGATGATCTCGCTGATGCGCCAGATCATGCGCGGCGAGGTGAGCCCGTTGATGACCTCGGCGATCATCACTGGCTTGCGCGTGAAGAAGGAGACCGTGGGCGAGATCACCGGCGCGGCGCGGGTGATGCGCGAGCTGTCGGCCAAGGTGCCGGTGACCGGCGACGACGCCCACTTGCTGGACATCGTCGGCACCGGCGGCGACGGCGCCTGCAGTTTCAACATTTCCACCGCCTCGATGTTCGTGGCGGCGGCAGCGGGCGCGCGCGTGGCCAAGCACGGCGGACGCAGTGTGTCGTCCAAATCCGGCAGCGCCGACGTGCTGGAGTCACTCGGTGCATCGATCGATCTCAAGCCCGCGCAGGTGGCCGCGTGCATGGCTGAGACCGGGATCGGCTTCATGTTCGCGCCGAACCATCACCCGGCGATGAAGGTAGTGGCGCCGGTGCGCGGCGAAATGGGCGTGCGCACGCTGTTCAATATCCTGGGTCCGCTGACCAACCCCGCCAATGCGCCGAATATTTTGATGGGCGTGTTTCATCCGGACCTGGTCGGTATCCAGATTCGCGTGCTGCAGGCACTGGGCGCGCGCAACGCGCTGGTGGTCTGGGGCCGCGACGGGATGGACGAGATCTCGCTCGGCGCAGCCACCATGGTCGGGGAACTGCGCGACGGTGCGGTTCGCGAGTACGAGGTGGAGCCGGAGGATTTTGGCCTGGCGATGGCGTCCAGCCGCAACCTGCGGGTAGCGAACGCGGATGAATCGAAGGCCATGCTGCTGGGGGCATTGCAAGGGCATGCGGGCGTGCCGCACGACATCGTCTGCCTCAATGCCGGAGCGGCGCTGTATGCTGCCGACGTGGTTGACGGTATCCTGGCAGGTATCGAGCTGGCCCGCGCCACGATTGCCAGCGGCGCCGCGCATGCGAAGATGCAGGCCTTCGTGGCCGCTACCCGGCGATTGGCAGGCGTGCCCTAGGCGCGGCATGCATGGGATTCGAGGCAAGCGGGTTACACCGCGCGCCATCGCGCATTAGGATGCGCCCATAACCTACCGGGCGAGATGCCATGGCCGACATCCTCAATCGCATTCTCGCGCGCAAGGCGGAAGAAGTTGCCGAGCGCCGCAGCAAGCTGCCGCTGGCCGAATTGACGGCGCGCATCGCCGATCAGCCGGAGACGCGCGGCTTTGCCGCCGCCATCGAGGCCAAGATCGAGGCCGGCTTGCCTGCGGTGATCGCCGAGGTGAAGAAGGCCAGCCCCAGCAAGGGTGTGATCCGCGCGAACTTCGACCCCACCGCGATCGCGAGGAGCTACGAGGCGGCTGGCGCAGCCTGCCTGTCCGTGCTGACCGACAGCGACTTCTTCCAGGGCAGTGAGGCGTTCCTGCAGCAGGCCCGCGCCGCCTGCTCGCTGCCGCTGCTGCGCAAGGATTTCATCATCGACTCCTATCAGGTGCACGAGGCGCGCGCGATCGGCGCCGACTGCATTTTGCTGATCGTGTCAGCCCTCGACGACGACGAGCTGTTGCCGCTGGCGCTGCTGGCCGCCGAGCTCGACATGGACGTGTTGTGCGAAGTGCACGACGAGGAGGAGATGGAGCGCGCGCTGGCGCTGCCGGTGCCATTGATCGGCGTCAACAACCGCAATCTGCGCAACTTCGAGACCGCGCTGGAAACCTCGCTGGCACTGCAGGAACTGATCGAGTACGACCGCATTCTGGTCGCCGAGTCGGGTATCCACACGCCGGAAGACGTGGCACGGCTGCGTGAGGGCGGCATCCAGGCCTTCCTGGTCGGCGAGGCGTTCATGCGCGCCGAGGATCCGGGCCGCGAGTTGCGACGATTGTTCGCCATCGCGTGAGCATGTCCGGGAAAGTCGCCACTGCCGCGCCGCAGGATGCCGCGGCCAGCTCGCCGCGGGTGGTGCTGTTCGATTTCGATGGCGTGCTGATGCACGGCGATGCGTTCTACCTGTTCGTGCGTGAGTGCTACGCCGGTTCGCTGTGGCGCAAGGCGCTGGCGCTGCTGGGTGCGCCGCTGCTGTTGCCGCTGCTGCCGTTTTCGCGCCGCCTGCCGGCGTACCTGCTGGTGCGCATCGCGTTGCTTGGCATGGGCGAGCCGCGTTATCGGGCGAGCGCAAGCGCCTTCGCCGCCACCCTGGCGCGGCGGCCACGGCAGTTCTGCCGCGACGGCCTGCGCCAGCTGCGCCAGCACCAGGCACAGGGTGACCGGGTGATCGTGGTGACTGGCTGCGAGGACACCCTGGTCAGCTCGATCCTGCGCGAGCTGGGGTTGTCCGATCTGGAGGTACTCGCCTCGCAGCTGCGTCTGGGCTGGGTCGGCATGCGACCGATCAGGCACAACGTGGGCCGACGCAAGGTGCAATCACTGACCGAGCATGGCGTCACCGCATGGCAGATAGCCTATGGCGATTCGATGGTCGATGTGGCCATGCTCAAGCTGGCGGCCGAGCCGGTGCTGGTCAACGGCACGCCGGTGCTGTGCAAGAAGGTCGAGAAGGCGCTGGGTCGCACGATCAGCCGGGTGGAGTGGTTCTGAGCACGGCCCGGGTAGATGCCCCGCATACCGATCCGCGTCCGTTGGCGAACGCGCCGCCGGATCAGCGGGTGCCAAGCACCACGATGGTCTTGCCGGAGACGTCGATCATGCGCTGTTCCTCCAACTGCTTGAGCACGCGGCCGACCATCTCGCGCGAGCAGCCGACGATGCGGCTCACTTCCTGGCGCGAGATGCGAATCTGGGTGCCGTCGGGATGGGTCATCGCATCCGGTTCCTGACACAGGTCGAGCAAGGTGCGCGAGATACGGTTGCTGACGTCCATGAACGCCATCCGGCTGACCTGACGCGAAGTACGCAGCAGGCGGTTGGTGAGCTGCGAACCGATCGCGAACAGGATCTTCGGGCATTCCTCGCGCAACGGGCCTTCCATCAGCTGGAACAGGCGCTCGTAGCTGACCTCGGCCATTTCGCAGGGCGTGCGCGTGCGCACCACCGACTCGCGCTGGGCCTGCTCCACGAACAGGCCCATCTCGCCGATGAACTGGCCGCGACTGATGTAGGCGAGGATCAGTTCGCGTCCTTGCTCATCCTCGGTGCAGACTGCCAGCGAGCCATCGACCACGTAGTACAACGTGTTGGCCGGGTCGCCGGGCCGGATGATCGCGGTCTTGCCCGGATAGCGGCGGCGATGGCACAGCGCCAGGAAACGCTCCATCGAGGCAGGGTCGGGAGCGAAGCCCAGTGGAGCCTGCGAGCGCTCGAAGGCCTGTTGCAACTGGTATTTGAGATGTATGGCCACGATGACTCCCGAATCGGCAGGGGGGCGGCAAAAGCCGCATTCGCGACAAGCGTCGCGGCAATCACCTCATCTTGCCAGACATTATGACAAACGTCGCGATTGACTGCAGTTCAATTTTTCGTGTGTTTGTCGCATACTGCGCGGTCTTTCGACAGCGGCAAGGTTGTCGCTTGCCGTCAGCAAGGGTCGTGCGGGCTCTGGCCTGTGTTTCACACCAATCGCGGGGACCCTTGTCGCTAACCCGCCTCTACAGCTGACCGAAGTCCGGTCATGGAGAGTCGCCTGTGGTCAAACCACTGCCTCGTCTGCGCCTGCAGGGTTTCAACAACCTCACCAAGGCTTTGAGCTTCAACATCTACGACATCTGCTATGCGGTGTCGGAGGAACAGCGTGGCCGCTACATCGAGTACATCGACGAGCAGTACGACGCCGACCGGTTGACCCAGATCCTCACCGACGTGGCCGAGATCATCGGCGCGAACATCCTCAACATTGCGCGCCAGGACTACGACCCGCAGGGCGCCTCGGTGACCATCCTGATCTCCGAGGAGCCGGTGGTGGAGAAGCTCGGCCGCGACACCATTTCCGGTGCCGTGGTGGCACACATGGACAAGAGCCACATCACCGTCCACACCTATCCGGAGACGCATCCGCACAACGGTATCGCCACCTTCCGGGCGGACATCGACGTGGCCACCTGCGGCGTGATCTCCCCGCTGAAGGCGTTGAACTACCTGATCGACAGCTTCGAGTCGGACATCGTCGTGTGCGACTACCGCGTGCGCGGTTTCACCCGCGACGTGAAGGGCAAGAAGCACTTCATCGACCACAAGATCAACTCGGTACAGGATTACCTGGCGCGGCACATCCGGCAGAAGTACGAGATGTTCGACGTCAACGTCTACCAGGAGAACATGTTCCACACCAAGATGCACATCAAGGACTTCGACCTGGACACCTATCTGTTCGAGTCGCATGCCGACGACCTCTCGTTCAAGGAACGCCAGCGCATCGAATCGTTGCTTCGGCGCGAGATCGAGGAGTTGTTCCACGGCCGCAACCTGATGTAACCAAAAACCCGCCGAAAGGCGGGTTTTTCGACTCTGGCCAGGTCAATGCAAAAACCGGCGGGCAGTGCCCGCCCTACGGCACCGTGGTAGGGCGGGCACTGCCCGCCGGCTGTTCGGCATCCATCCCGGATGCGAGCAACCGAACCACCCTCACGCGTGCTCCAGCCAGCCCCACTTGTCGTGCGTGCGCCCATCGAACAGCCCGAAGAACAGCTCCTGCAAGCGCAGCGTGACGCCGCCGGCCTTGCCGGCGCCGACCTGCTTGCCGTCGACCGAGCGGATCGGGGTGATCTCGGCGGCGGTACCGCACATGAGTAATTCGTCGGCCAGGTACAGGTACTCGCGTGGGAGGTCGCGCTCGACCACCTCGATGCCGTCTTCGCGAGCCAGGGTTTTCAAGGTGTCGCGAGTGATGCCGGCGAGAATCGAGGCGCTGGCGGGGGTGGTGTGCAGCACGCCATCAAAGACCAGGAAAATATTCTCGCCAGCACCCTCGCTGAGCAGGCCGCTGGACGACAGCGCGATACCTTCGCCAAAGCCCAGCCGACGCGCCTCACGCGCGATCAGCTGGCCGGAAAGGTAATTGCCGCCGGCCTTGGCGCCGGCCGGAAGGGTGTTCGGCGCGAAGCGTTGCCAGCTCGACACGCAGGCGTCGATGCCGTTCTTCAGCGCTTCCGGGCCGAGGTAGGGGCCCATCGGCCACGCGGCCACGGCCACGTCGATCGGGGTTTCCGCGGACAGCCCGAAACCGCCCAGCCCGCGATATGCGACGGGGCGCAGATAGGCAGCGTCCAGTCCGTTCCTCTTGATCACCTCGCGGCAAGCACCGGCCAGCTCGTCGGCCGAGTACGGCAGCGTCATGTCGTAGATCCTGGCCGAGTGGTACAGGCGGTGCAGGTGGTCGGTGAGGCGGAAGATCGCCGCGCCATCGGGCGTGGCGTAGCTGCGGATACCCTCGAACACCGACGAGCCGTAGTGCAGGGCGTGTGACATCACATGGGTGGTGGCTTCCGCCCACGGCTTGATGCTGCCGTTCTGCCAGATCCATTCGGGGTATTGCTGTGCCATCTCGGTTCTCCCATGCGGACTGCTCATGATAACGCCGCGCCCGGGGCCAGCGGTCAATTCGCGTTGCGCAGCCACAGGCAGCCGGCCTGGCGCACGATGTCGAAGCGCCACGTCGATGCCGCCTCGCCGCTGCCGTCGCCGGCCGTGTGCAGCAGCAGTTGATCCAAGGAATGCGGCGTCGGTGGCGCGCTGTCCGAGGGGAAGAAACCTTCGTCGGCGGGTGTTGTGGGGGTCGTTCGAGGTGGCGGCGTTTCGACCTCCAGCAGCGGTTGTTTCATCAGCGTCGCCAGTGCCTGGAGGTTCGTGATCGCGGCGCCCCGGCCGTAGCCATCCCACAGGACCAGGCCGGCCATCCGGATGACGTCGCGCCGGGCGACCGCGTCGATCACAGCCTGGCGCAGCTCGTCCACACTGGCTGCGCACAGGACCGGTGGAGGGCCTGCCGGTGGCGAATGGCTGGCGACGGCAGCGGCAGGGCTGACCGGGGTGGCCTTCAACGCGGAGCAGGGCTGGTCGGTGAACACGGCCCCGCCGTCGGCGCCGATGCAGCGATGGATGTCGGTCTGCGCCAGCGTCGGCGCCGCCAGGGTGAGCAGGACCAGACGGAACAGGGCGCGGCGCAGCAGGGCGAGCGGGTGCGGCATGCGACCAGCATACCCGCCGCGGCAGTCAGGAAAGTTGGCGCAGTACCGCTTCGGTGGCACGGGCCCGGTTGAGCGTATAGAAGTGCAGTCCCGGTGCGCCGCCATCGAGCAGCCGCCGGCACAGTTGCGCGACCACCTCGGCACCGAGCTCGCGTACTGCATCCGCGTCGTCGCCATGCGCCTGCATGCGTTTGGCGATCCAGCGCGGGATCTCCGCCCCGCACATTTCGGAGAAGCGCTTCAACTGGCTGTAGTTGGAGATCGGCATGATGCCCGGCACGATTGGCACCTCCACGCCCAGCTTGCGCACATCCTCGACGAAGCGGAAATAGGCGTCCGGGTTGAAGAAATACTGGGTGATCGCGCCGTTCGCGCCGGCATCGATCTTGGCCTTGAAGTGCCTGAGGTCGCGCAGCGCATCGTCGGCCTGCGGGTGGGTTTCCGGATAGGCCGCCACTTCGATGTGGAAGTGGTCGCCACAGTGCTCGCGGATGAAGCCGACCAGCTCGGCGGCGTAGCGGAAGTCGCCGCTCGTGGCCATGCCTGAGGGCATGTCACCGCGCAGCGCCACCAGGCGTCGGTAGCCTGCGGCGCGGTAGTCGTCCAGCAGCGCGGCCAGTTCGGCCCGGGTGCCGCCCATGCACGACAGGTGCGGCGCCACGTCCAGGCCGTGGTGTGTATGCAGCCGCGCCACAGTGTCGCCGGTATAGCTCAGGGTGGAGCCGCCGGCGCCGAACGTGACCGAAGCGTACTCCGGCTGGTACGCCTTCAGCGCCTGGGCCGCACGATCCAACTGCGCGCGCTGTTCATCGGTCTTGGGCGGGAAGAACTCGAAGCTGATCGGCGGCATCGCGTGGGTTCCATGAAAGCAGTGTCGGCGAGTATATATCTTTGTGTCGCGATGAAGCGATAGACGAGGCGCCGGAGATCGGGAGTGGGTGGCGAGCCCCAACGATGTCTGCCTCACCGGCAAAAAAACGGGGCGCATCGCTGCGCCCCGTTTTACCTGGAATATCGGACTTCGATTCCCGATCCCCGGCATCAGTACCGATAATGATCCGGCTTGTACGGTCCTTCCACCGGCACGCCCAGATACTTCGCCTGCTCGGGGCTGAGGGTGGTCAGCTTCACGCCGATCTTCTCCAGATGCAGGCGTGCCACTTCCTCGTCCAGCTTCTTGGGCAGGATGTAGACCTGGTTCTCGTAGCTGTCCCTGTGTGTCCACAGGTCGATCTGCGCCAGGGTCTGGTTGGAGAACGAGTTGGACATCACGAAGCTGGGGTGGCCGGTGGCGCAGCCAAGATTGACCAGGCGGCCCTCGGCCAGCAGGAACATCGCGTGCCCATCGGGGAACACGTACTTGTCCACCTGCGGCTTGATGTTGATCTTCTCCACGCCCGCCATGGCGTTCAGCGCATCGACCTGGATCTCGTTGTCGAAGTGGCCGATGTTGCAGACGATGGCCTGGTCCTTCATCGACTTCAGGTGATCGAGCGTCAGCACGTCCTTGTTGCCGGTGGTGGTGACGTAGATGTCGCCGCGGCCGAGCGTGCTCTCGACGGTGTTGACCTCGAAGCCCTCCATCGCCGCCTGCAGCGCGTTGATCGGGTCGATCTCGGTGACCACCACGCGCGAACCGTAGGCACGCAGGCTGTGTGCGCAACCCTTGCCCACGTCGCCGTAGCCACAGACCACCGCCACCTTGCCGGCCAGCATCACGTCCATCGCGCGCTTGAGGCCATCGGCCAGCGACTCGCGGCAGCCGTACAGGTTGTCGAACTTGCTCTTGGTGACCGAGTCGTTGACGTTGATCGCCGGGACCAGCAGCGACTTCGCCTCGGCCAGCTGGTACAGGCGATGCACGCCGGTGGTGGTCTCCTCGGAGACGCCCTTCCAGTCCTTGACCACCGTGTGCCAGTAACCCGGTCGATCCTTCTGTACGCGCTTCAACAGGTTCTTGATCACCTGCTCCTCGTGCGAGGACGCCTTCTCGTCGACCCACGTCGAACCGTTCTCCAGCTCGTAGCCCTTGTGGATCAAGAGCGTGACGTCGCCGCCATCGTCGACCACCAACTGCGGGCCGAGGAAACCGCCCTTGCCGTCGGGGAAGGACAGCGCGGCCAGGGTGGAATCCCAGTATTCCTCCAGCGTCTCGCCTTTCCAGGCGAATACTGGCGTGCCGGTGGCGGCGATCGCGGCGGCGGCATGGTCCTGGGTGGAGAAGATGTTGCACGAGGCCCAGCGCACGTCGGCGCCGATGTCTTTCAGCGTCTCGATCAGCACTGCGGTCTGGATCGTCATGTGCAACGAGCCGGTCACCCGCACGCCCTTGAGCGGGGCTGCGGGCGCGTACTTGCGGCGGATCGACATCAGGCCCGGCATCTCGTGCTCGGCGATGTCCAGTTCCCGGCGACCGAAGTCCGCCAGCGAGATATCGCGGACCTTGTAGTCGCGGGTGTTTTCTTTCAGTGCTGCGTTCATCGGGCATCTCCGGTTAGTGCAAGCCTCTTCGCTCGTGAAGGGGCTCGCGTACAAACAACCGGGCGCCGTTGTGGAACGTGCCGCGCCGAGCCTGGCCGTTGTTGTGATGAATCCACACCGGAAAGTGCGGAATCTGCGGTTGGAACCGCCTTCACAGCGAACGGTCGCAGCGCCCCTCGGCGGGCAGGAAAAGAGGGTTATTGTAACGGCAGACATAAGCTTATGCCTGTCCGCGTGGTGCCTCGGCCGTCCCGATTCGGTACGCTGGGGACTTGGCCAGCCTGGGAGCATCTGAGTGGAAGCAAACCGTGAACCCGAATTCCTGCCGCACGACGGCCCATTGCGCGAGGACGTCGGTCGGCTCGGCGCGATGGTCGGCCGGATGCTGGCCGAGCAGGGCGGCACGGCCTTTTTCGAGCGGGTCGAGCAAGTACGCGTTGCCGCGATCCGGCGTCGCCGTGAAGGTGCTTCGGTGGCCGAACTGGCCGAGTCGCTGGCCGGTCTCGACGCCAGATACGCCGAAGCCCTGGCGCGGGCGTTTGCCACTTATTTTCAGGCAGTCAACACGGCCGAACGGGTCCACCGCATCCGCCGTCGACGCGATTACCAGCGTGAAAGCAACCAGGAGCAGCCCGAGTCCCTGCTCGATACGCTGGGTAAGTTGAAGGAGCAGGGCGTCGGCGTCGACGAGTTGCTGGGCTGGCTGGATCGGGTGTGGATCGAGCCGGTGTTCACCGCCCATCCGACCGAAGCCGTGCGTCGTTCCTTGCTGGAGAAGGAGCAGGCGATCGTGCGCTCGCTGATCGACGGCTTCGACCGCGAGCGCACGCCGCAGGAGCGCAAGGCGGACGACGAGCGCATCTACATGGAACTGTCCGCCGGCTGGCAGACCGCCGAGGCCTCGCCGATCCGCCCCACCGTGCAGGACGAGCACCACCACGTGGGCTTTTATCTGGCCAATCCGCTGTATCGGGTCGTGCCGGTACTGTACGAATCATTGGACGAAGCGCTGCAGAGCGTCTATGGCGTGGCAGTCGCGCTGCCGCGACTGCTTGGCTTTGCCACCTGGGTAGGTGGCGACATGGATGGCAATCCGAACGTCGGCGCCGACACCATCGCCGCCAGCCTGGCTACCCAGCGCGCACAGGTCATCGAGCATTACCTTGCCGACGTCGGTGCGCTGGCGCGCCTGCTCAGCCAGACCGAGAGCCGCGTGGCGGTGGCGCCGGCCCTTGAGCAGCGGCTGGCCGACTACCGCGAGCGCTTTCCGCGCGCGGCCGAGAAAATCCGCCCACGCCACGCCGACATGCCGTATCGCAGCCTGCTCACCCTGATCGCCGCGCGTCTGGAAGCAAGCCTGGACGACGATCAGCCCGAAGGCTATGCCTCCGCGGCAGAGCTGCTGGCAGACCTGCAACTGATCGTCGACAGCCTCATCGAGCACCGCGGCCTGCATGCTGGCGCCTTTGCCGTGCGACGCCTGATCCGCCGCGTCAGCACCTTCGGCCTGCACCTGGCCCGGCTCGACGTGCGCCAGGATTCGCGCGTGCACGACGATGCGCTGGCGGCCTTGTTCGGCGACGACGATTGGGCCGGGCGTTCGGCCGGGCAACGCACCCAGCAATTGCGCGACTATGCCAGCGGCAGTGCGCGCTTCGCGATCAGCCATGCCGAGGTGGTGACTGCGCTGTACGACGTGTTCGCCACCCTGGGCGACACCCGCCGCCGCTATGGCAGCGAGGCGGTGGGTCTGTATATCATCAGCATGGCGCGCAGCGCGGCCGACGTACTGGCGGTGCTGGCGCTGGCGCGCTACGGCGGGCTGGTCCAGGGCGACAGCGTACCGCTCAACATCGCGCCGCTGTTCGAGACGGTCGACGATCTGAAAAATGCACCAGCCACGCTGCAGGCGCTGCTCGACGACCCCGTCTACCGCCGCCACCTTGCCGCACGCAACGACCAGCAGTGGGTGATGCTCGGTTATTCGGACAGCGGCAAGGACGGCGGCGCGCTGGCCTCGCGTTGGGGATTGCAACGCGCCCAGGTCGAGCTGCTGGAAGTCGCCAGCCAGGCCGGCATCCAGTTGGCCTTCTTCCACGGTCGCGGCGGTTCGGCCAGTCGTGGCGGCATGCGCATCGCGCCGGCGCTGATGTCCTCGCCGCGCGGCTCGGTTGCCGGCGTATTGCGGTTGACCGAGCAGGGCGAGGTGATCCACCGCAAGTACGGCATCCGCGCTCTGGCGCTGCGCAATCTGGAGCAGACCGTCAGCGCGGTGCTGCGCGCGTCGCTGCGTCCGCGCGAGGATGAGCCGCGCGAGGAGCGCTGGCGGGCGCAAATGGATGCGCTGTCGGCGAACAGCCGCGCGACCTATCGCGCCTTCGTCGATCATCCGCATTTCGTCGATTACTTCCGCAGCGCCACGCCGATCGACGTGATCGAGCGAATGACCCTGGGCTCACGCCCGGCCAGCCGGCGCAGCATGCGCGGCGTTCAGGACCTGCGCGCGATCCCGTGGGTGTTCGCCTGGACCCAGTGCCGCTCGATCCTGCCCGGCTGGTACGGTCTCGGCAGCGCGCTGGAGTGGGGCGTGCAGGAATTCGGCGCGGCGGCGATGGCCGAGATGGCCAACGACTGGCTGTTCTTCAGCAACATGCTGGACGACGTGGATATGGTGCTGGCCAAGTGCGACCTGGACATCGCCGAGGCTTTCTCGCGCTTGTCCGGTCCGTTGCACGAGGAAATGTTTGGCCTGATCCGCAGCGAGTTCGAGCGTGTCCGGCGCGAATTGCTGCAATTGAAGGGTCACCGCGCGTTGTTGCAGGATGCCCCCCGGCTGGATGCCTCGATCCGCCTGCGCAATCCCTACGTCGACCCGATGAGTCTGCTGCAGGTGGACTTGCTGCAACGCTGGCGCGCCAGCGACGGCGAAGACGACGATCTGCTGCAGGCCTTGGTCGCCTGCGTCAACGGGGTGGCCCAGGGGCTGCAGAACACCGGTTGAGCGCGCGTCTGTCCGTTGCCGGATGGGGTTGTCCGGAATCGGACGGCGCAGGCCATCTTGTGATCCGCGGTAGCTGCACAAGTAGCTGATCTGGCGAGGATATTGACTCGCCACAGGGCTTGGCACACGGGTTGCACCAGCCATGGCATGGATATGGCCAACCCCGCCCTGAAGCTTCGCAAGCGCCGCCGACTCCGACTGACCGTGGCCGTCGTCGCCGTGGTGGTCGTGGCCCTGACCGTGCTGTTGTTGCGACTCGGTCCGGCCTTGCCGCGAGTCGATCGCTCCAGCCTGTGGGTCGACACCGTGCAGCGCGGCGACATGCTGCGCGAAGTGCGCGCCACCGGCACCCTGGTCCCGCGCACCTCACGCTGGCTGGCCGCCGCCACCGCCGCCCAGGTCGAGCAGATCCTGGTGTGGCCGGGGACCGCGGTGCAGCCGGACACCGTGCTGATGAAGTTGTCCAACCCGGAAGTGCAGGACAGCCTGCGCAACGCGCAGGCCCAGGTGGCGGCGGCACAGGCCGAGGTGGCCGCCAAGCGCGCGGAGCTGCAGTCGCAGCTGCTCGACGAGCGTTCGGCCGAAGCACAAGCCCAAGCCGATTACGCCTCGGCCAAGGTCAAGGCCGACGCTGACGCCAAGGCCGCCGCCGCGCACCTGATTCCGCAGGTGACTTTCCGCCAGGGCCAGATCGCCCTGGCCCAGTTGAAGAACCGGATGCAGATCGAACAGGAGCGGGTGCGGGCCTTCGGCGGCAACATGCAGGCCCAGCTCGACGCGGTGAAGGCGAGACTGCTGCAGCAGCAGAGCAACCTGCAACTGCGCCAGCGCCAGGCCGACGCGCTCGAGGTGACCGCCGGCATCGCCGGCGTGCTGCAGGAAGTGGCGGTGCAGGAAGGCGCCCAGGTCGCCGCCGGCGCCAATCTGGCAAGGGTGGCACGCACCGACGTGTTGATCGCGCGGCTGCTGGTGCCTGAGGTGCAGGCCAAGGACGTGTCGATGGGCATGCCGGTCAGCGTGGACACCCACAACGGCGCCGTGGCCGGCACGGTCAGCCGCATCGATCCAGCAGTTCGCGACGGCAGCGTGCAGGTCGAGGTCACCTTGACCGGAGCGCTGCCGCCGGGCGCGCGCCCTGACCTTTCCGTGGATGGACGCATCCGCATTGCGCTCCTGCGTGACGTGCTGTCGGTGGGGCGCCCCGCGCTGGCCAAGCCGGATGGCGATATCAGCCTGTTCCGCCTGGCCCCTTCCGACCATACCGCCACGCGGGTGCCGGTGCGTATCGGGGCGGCTTCGGTCGATCGGGTGCAGATCCTGCGCGGGCTCAAGGCCGGCGACCAGGTGATCCTTTCCGACACCAGCCAGTGGGACAAATATGACCAGCTGCGCCTGCGCTGACGCCGTAGGGCGGGCACCGCCCGCCGGCTCTTCGCCTTGCCACGATCGCACCCGGCAGGCGCGGCGGGCGGTGCCCGCCTTGCGGGGACGGCATCAATCCCGTGATCGGCATTGCAGACCTTTCCGAACCAGGACAAATCCATGAACGACACAGCCAACGTCATCGCCCTGCAGGGCATCCGCAAGGTGTTCCAGACCGACGAGGTGGAAACCCACGCGCTCAGCGACGTGCACCTGAGCGTGCGGCGCGGTGAATACGTCTCGATCTCCGGCCCGTCCGGCTGCGGCAAAACCACCCTGCTGTCGATCCTCGGCCTGCTCGACACCGCCAGCGCAGGCAGCTACGTGTTGAACGGTCACGACGTCGCCGGGCTCAATGCCGCCGCCCGTGCACGCATCCGCAACGCCGAGATCGGCTTCATCTTCCAGGCCTTCAACCTGATCGGCGACCTCAGCGTGCAGGAAAATGTCGAACTGCCGCTGACCTACCGCAGCGGTATCGACGCGGGCGAACGCCGCGCGCGGGTGCAGGAGGCGCTGCAGCGCGTCGGCATGGCGCATCGCACCCGGCATTACCCGGCGCAGCTTTCCGGCGGCCAGCAGCAGCGCGTGGCGGTGGCACGCGCGCTGGTCGGCCGGCCAGCGATCCTGCTCGCCGATGAGCCCACCGGCAACCTCGACTCGCGCAACGGCGAGGCGGTGATGACCCTGCTCGACGAACTGCACAAGGGCGGCGCCACCATCTGCATGGTTACCCATGACGCGCGCTACGCCGAGCTGGCCCAGCGCAAGATCCGCATGTTCGACGGCCGCGTGGTCGACGAGGAAACCTTCGAGCGCCTGCGCCACGAGGACGAACAGCGACTGGATGCGCTGATCGGCCAGCGCGTGGATGTCGGCGCATGAAGGTCTGGCTCAGCGAAATCTGGCGTGCGTGGCGCGCGAGTCTGCGCCGCCCGGGCTTCCTGTCGCTGGCGGTGGCGGTGCTGGCGCTGGGTGTGGGTTCGTGCGCGGCGGTATTCACCTTGGTCGACAACGTGTTGCTGAAGCCATTGCCGTATGCGCAGCCACAGCGGCTGGTGGCGGTCGGGCCGATGCCGGGCGGCCAGATAAACGCCGTTTCTCCGCAGCAGTATCAGCAACTGGCGGGGCTGGACGGGATCGGCTCGCTCGGTCTGGTCCAGGCGTTTTCGCCGCCGGTGAATATCGCCGGTGATGGTACGCCGGCGCTGGTGCCGGCGCTGCATGTCGATCGGGGCTTGCTGCCGACGCTGGGTGTGCAGCCAGCGCTGGGGCGCAACTTCAGCGCCGCGGAGGATAGCCCGCATGGTCCCACCGCCGTGATCCTGACCTGGGGTTTCTGGCGGCAGCGCTACGCCGGCAAGCCCGATGCGATCGGTCGCACTCTGCAGGTGGAAGGCGTGCCGCACACCATTGTCGGCGTGCTGCCGGCGGGCTTCGGCATTCCCGGCATCGAAGGTCGCATCCTGCTGCCGACCGCGTTTGCTCTGGCCAGTCAGAATGACGGCACCAATTACCGGGCTATCGCCCGGTTGGCGGATGGTGCGACCGCTGCCGGCGTTTCCGCGCAGGTGAACACGCGCTTGCACACGATGTATGTTGCCGCCAACAACACCTATTGGATGCGGGGCCATTTCGGCGCTGCCGACCTGAAGACCTCACTGCACGCCGACGACAAGCCGGTGCTGCTGATGTTCACGGTCAGTGCGCTGCTGCTGTTGCTGATCGCGCTGGTCAATCTGACCAACCTGACCTTGCTGCGCGCCTTGTCCCGCACGCACGATGCGGCGGTGCGCGGTGCGCTGGGGGCGCCGGCGTTGCGGCTGGCGTTGCCGGCGCTGGCCGGGGGATTGTTGATCGGTCTGTGCGGTGCGCTGTTTGGCATGCTGCTGGCCACGCTAGGGCTGGCATTGCTGCAGGGATTCATTCCCGCGGGCTGGATCGCTGGTGGCCGTTTGCATCTGGGTGTGCAAACTTGGGGAATGGCCTTGCTGCTGGGCGTTGCCGCTGCGCTGCTGGCCACGGCGCTGGGGTTGTGGCGCGGCCGCTCAGTATCGGGTATCGACGAACTGCGCGAAGGCGGCCGTTCCGGCATCAGCCGCCATGGCGGGCGGTTGGGGCGGGTGCTGGTGGTGGCACAAGTGGCATTGGCCACCGCCTTGTTGTCGGCGGCCGGTTTGTTTTTGCATACGCTTTACGTGGCGGCCAGCACACCGCTGGGATTTTCCAGCCAGGGCATTTTCACCTTCGAGCTGGCGCCGGTGAAAGCGGACTACAAGGACGCCGCTGCGGTGCAGGGCTTGTCCAGGCAACTGAGCGATCGGCTGCGCACGGTACCCGGCGTGATCGATGCCGCGGCCACCACGAATCTGCCCGCAGGTGATTTCCTCGGTCAGTTCAACATGGGCATGCACGTGCCCGGCGGAGAGGATTTCAGCGCGCAATACCACGGCGTCGATCCGGGGTTTCTGCCACTGTTTCAGATTGCGCTCTACCAGGGGCGCGGCTTCAACCGTGGTGACGTTCACGGTAGTGAAGCGGTGGCGATCGTCAACCGCGCGTTTGCCGAGCACCATTACGACGGCCACGCGTTGGGCAAGCTGATCCAGCGCGGCAGCGGCGCGGATGCGTGGTCGGCACGCATCGTCGGCGTGGTCGCCGACACGCACCAATATGGCCCGCTGGGCGAGCAGCCCGATGTGCTGTACCTGCCATTGGCACAGGTACCCGACGACGTGCTGCGGGTCTTCCGCAGCTTCGAGCCGCTGCGCTTCGCGTTGAAGGTGCACGGCAATCCGGACGACTATCGCGTCGCCGTCGGCAACGCGGTCAGCGAGGTGGCGCCGAACCAGCCGATCGCCAATTTGCAAAGCATGCAACGCATCGTGCACGACACCACCGCGGGCATGCGGCTCAATCTGCTGCTGGTAGGTCTTTTCGCCATGCTTGCGCTGCTGCTCGCGGTCGCCGGCCTCTACGCGGTGATGGCGGTGGCCGTAGCGGCGCGCGAGCGTGAGTTTGGCGTGCGGCTGGCGCTGGGTTCGTCGCCGACGCGGTTGACCAAGCTGGTGCTGCGGGGGGGCCTGTTGCAGATTGCGGTGGGTCTGATACTCGGCGTCGTGCTCGCCCTGACGCTGTCGAAAGTGCTGAGCGCGCTGCTGCAAGACGTTGCACGCAGTGCGTTCGACCCGGTGGCGTTGTTTGGCGTTTGCGTGGTGCTCGCCACTGCCGGCCTGCTCGCCTGCCTGTTGCCGGCGGTGCGTGCTGGCCGCGTGCAACCGATGCGCGCGTTGCGTGGAGAATGATAATGATCCTGCGCGAACTGCGTGGTGCCTGGCGCCGGCTGACCGGGCGACCGGGCTATGCGGTCCTGTCGATCGCCATCCTGGGCATCGGCTTGGGCGTGGTGCTGTTCCTGTTCAGCCTGGTCAACACGATGATCCTGCAGCCGCTGCCGTTTCCGAACGCGCAGCGGTTGATGGCCGTGGGCGAAACCACGTCGAACGGTTACGGCATCTGGGCCATCGACAGCGATCAGTATTTGCAGCTGCAGGGCCACTTGCACAGTGTGGATGTCGTCGGTGCCTATGTGGAGAGCGGCTTCAACCTCGGCCATGCAAGCGGTGCGACGCGGGAGCGCGGCGCCTTGCTCAGTGCTTCGATGATGCAACTGCTCGGCGTGAAGCCCATCCTCGGGCGCGGCTTTACCGCTGCGGATGACGCGCCCGGGGCGGCGTCGGTGGTTCTGCTCGGCGAGACGCTTTGGCGGCACGACTTCCACGCCGACGCGCATATTCTCGGACGTGCCGTGCAGGTGGATGACCAGTGGGCGACCGTGATTGGCGTGCTGCCGGCGGATTTCGGATTCCCGCAGGTCGGCCAGCTGTGGATGCCGCTGAAGCTGGAGCCAGGCAAGCACCGCACCATCTGGGAAGTGGCCCGACTGGCGCCCTCGGCAAACCTGCAGCAAGCCCGCGCGGAACTGGCAACGTGGGCCGACGCGATGCAGCGCGCGCTGCCCACGGGCCAGCGTACGCGAGCGCTGACGATCAAGCCTCTGTCTACCAGTTTCGTCCCCGAGGACGAGCGCGGTTGGGTCTGGCTGATGTTCGGCGCGGCGACGCTGGTGTTGCTGCTGGCCTGTGTCAACGTGGCCAACCTGCAACTGGTGCAGACGGTGAACCGGCGCCGCGAACTGGCCTTGCGCAGTGCGCTGGGCAGCAGTCGCTTGCGGTTGATGGTTGGGGCGCTGGCGGAGATTCTGCTACTCAGCGGGGCGGCGCTGGCGGTGGCGTTGCCGATTGTGCATTTCGCCAATCAATGGTTGGTGGGCGTGCTGGTTGCCAACAGCAATCCGCCGAGCTCGATCCTGCGCTTCGGTATCGACGGCTGGGTGCTGCCGTTTGCGCTGCTGGTTGCGGTCGCGAGTACGGCGTTGGCCGGGCTGATTCCGGCATGGCGCGCTTCGCGTGTCGATCTGCAGGATGCCTTGCGTGATGGCAGCAAAGGTTCCGGCGGCGGCTTTGCGAAAGTGGCCAAGGCCTTGGTGATCACCGAAGTGGCGCTGACTGTGGTGCTGCTTGTGGGTGCTGGGATGTTCGTGCGCGCGCTGGGTGGCCTGATGGAACAGCACGGGGTCGGTGCCACGCATGCCAGTCAGGTGCTCACTGCCTACGTGGCCTTGCCAGCGTCGCCATATGTCAGTGACGATAGGCGCATCCAGTTCTTCGATACCGTGGTTGAGCGCCTGCGCCAGGATCCCGGCGTGGTCGATGCCACGGCGTCGAACACGATCCCCAGCGCCTTGTTGGGTAGCCACGAAGACGTATCGCTGCCAGGTCAGCCGCAGCCAGCTGATGGCTGGCCACGCGTGCAGATGGGTATCGTCGACACGCACTTCCTCGACACCTACGGCGTGCGCTTGCGCGCAGGCCGCTTCATCGATGCGCGTGATCGCGCGGACAGCCAGCAGGTGGTGGTGATCGACGCGAAGATGGCGGCTTCGTTCTGGCCGGGCAGCGATCCGCTGAACCGCATGCTGGTCCTGTATCCGGGCAAGTCCTACGCCGAGACGGTCACGGTGGTTGGTGTGATCGAGCCGCTGCAACTGGACAGCGTGCTGGAAAAATCACTGCCCGGCCTGCTGATGCCATTGCAACAGGCGGTCGGAGCCAGCCCGCTGCAGGCGATGCGGCTGGCCGTGCGTACACACGGCGACGCGGCGGCCCATGTCCGTCAGCTCACGACGGCCGTGCACGAGGTCGATCCCCAGACAGCGGTCACCGCGATCTATACCCAGGCCCATACGATGGCGATGGCGCGGCTCAACCTGATGGTCCTGACCGAACTGTTCGGCGCGCTGGGGCTGGTCGCTCTGCTGTTGGCGGCGGCCGGGCTGTACGGCGTGCTGTCGTTCTCGGTGACCCAGCGCACCCGCGAGATCGGCATCCGTCGGGCGATCGGCGCCGGCCATGGCGCGATCCTGCGCGACACTGGCCGGCAACTGGGCTGGCAGCTCGGTATCGGACTCGCCATCGGCTTCGGCCTGGCGCTGCCATGGTCGCAACTGCTGGCCGATCCGGGTCTGCATACGCACGCCTACGACCCGGCGGTGTTCGTGCCGGTGTTGCTGGTGGTGGTTGGTGCCGCGGTGCTGGCCGCGCTGGTGCCGCTGCTGCGCGCATTGCGTGTCGACCCCGCCGTCGCCCTGAGGTACGAGTAGGGGCTGCGTTTGCGGGCGATGTTTTTGGCCGGGATACGAGATACGGGATACGAGATTCGCAACAGCAGTAGAGCCAGAGCATCGCCCCCGAACGGGCTCCTTCGGTGTCGGACCGAAATCAGGTCAGTCTTCGGGCTGCCATGCCTGCGCATCCTGGTGAATGGCTGATAGCTGCCGCAGCAACTCGGGCAGGGCCGTTTGCACGGTATCCCAAACTACGTCCAGGTTGATGTCAAAGTAGCCATGAGCCATCCGATTCCGCATGCCTTTCATGCTCCGCCATGGAATCTCCCGATGCTTATCGAGAAACCGGCTGTAGTCCTGCAGCAGCCTCGTCACTGCCTCGCCCATGATCACGATGTTGAGGATCACGGCCTGCTGGGTGCGGGTATCGCCGAGAAAATCCTGCCTGGTCATGCCGTCCGTGTAATGACAAGCGCGCTGCGCCGCCTGCTCCATGTGGGCGAGGTAGTCGACCAGTCAGGGGATGGGTCATACCGGCACGGCCTCGGCCAGCACGCGGTTGCGGAATGCCAACGGAAGATCGTCGGGCGTCAGCAGGTCGACGCGCACGCCAAGCATGTCCTCGAGTTCGATCTGCAAACCGCCGAGATCGAACAGGGTCGCGCCGGGCAGCGGATCGACCAGCAAATCCAGGTCGCTGTCCTCGTGATCCCGCCCGTGGCGGACCGAGCCGAATACGCGGATATTGGCGGAGCGAAAGCGTCCGGCCGCATTGCGTACGGCCAGCCGCTTGTTCTCGAGGGCGACGGATGGCTTCATGTCAGGCTCCTACAACGTGCTGCCACCAGGTCCGTATCATCTCCACTCACGGACCCGGGCAATCTCGTACGGATATTATCATTGAAGCGGCCTTTCCCCGGCTGCATGGGATAGCGCATGACGGCACAGTCGACCCCCACCGTATTGCTGGCCGACGACCAGCCCGACGTCCGCGAGGCCCTGCGCCTGCTGCTGAAGTCCGAGGGCATCGCCAGCGTCGGTACCGATGGTCCCGCCGGTGTTCTGGAATCGGTGCGCCGCGACGAATTCGACTGCGCGCTGGTTGACCTCAACTACACCCGCGACACCACCTCGGGCGAGGAGGGGCTGGCGTTGCTGCAGCAGTTGCGCCAGCTCGTGCCCGGGATGCCGGTGGTGGTGATGACCGCCTGGGGCAACGTGCCGCTCGCGGTGGAGGCGATGCGTCGCGGTGCCGCAGATTTCATCGAAAAGCCGTGGGACAACACGCGTCTGCTCGGTGTGCTGCGCGCGCAGATTGCGCTCGCGCGCAGCGAACGCCGGCAGCATCGTCTTGAAGCGACCAACGCCTTGCTGAATGAAGCAGACAAGGCGATCGACTTCATCGCCGAGTCGCCGGCCATGCAGCGGGTGATGGCGATGCTTGCGCGCATCGCACCCAGCGATGCGAATGTGCTGGTGCTGGGCGAGAACGGCACCGGCAAGGGCGTGATCGCGCAGCAGTTGCATGATTTGTCGGCGCGTGCGGCGCAGCCGCTGATCAAGGTCAACATGGGCGGCATCGCCGAGACGGTGTTCGAGTCGGAGATGTTCGGCCATGTGCGCGGCGCCTACACCGACGCCAAGAGCGAGCGCATCGGTCGCTTCGAACTGGCCGACGGTGGCACGTTGTTCCTCGATGAAGTAGGCAACGTGCCGGCGTCGCAGCAACCGAAATTGCTGCGCGTGCTGGAGGACGGCGAGTTCGAGCGGCTCGGCTCCTCGCGCACCCGGCATGCGGACGTGCGGCTGGTCTCGGCGACCAATGCTGATCTGGCGGTAGAAGTGGCCGCAGGGCGTTTCAGGCGTGACCTGCTGTATCGCCTGAACACGCTGGAGATCAGGCTGCCGCCGCTGCGCGAGCGGCTTGAGGACATCCTGCCGCTGGCTCGCGCGAATCTGGCGCGCAGCGCCCGGCGTTATGGTCGCGCCGGTTTGCGGCTGGCGCCTTCGGCGGAGCGCGCCCTCCAAGCCTATGCTTGGCCGGGTAACGTGCGCGAACTCGGGCATCTGATGGAGCGCGCGGCGCTGTTGGCCGATCACGACGAGATCGGTGCGGCCGGGCTGGCCTTCGGAGCGCCTGCCCAGGCCGACGACGACTTTGCCCGGATGACCCTGGAGCAGGCCGAGGCCTGGTTGGTGCGCCAGGCGATGGAGCGCCACGAGGGCAACTTGCAGCATGCCGCCGATGCGCTGGGCATTACCCGCCAGGCGCTGTACCGGCGCCTGGAAAAGCACGGCTTGCGCGATGACACCGAGCAGCCCGATGACAGCGACTGAGCCTGCGCACGACTCGCGCCGACCGGCGCGGATGCCTGCCTACGAACGGCGGGTGCTTGGCGGCAGCCTGCTGGTGGCGTCGCCCGCAGTCATCGCACTACTGGCTGTACTTTTCTGGGGGCGCCCGGCCGGGGTCGAGCTGTGGGTGCTGCTTGCGGCGGTGGTGCTGTGCACCTGGTGGCTGGCGTACTGGCAATACCGGCGCCTGATCTATCCGATCCATACCCTGGCCAGTCTGCTCGAAGCCCTGCGCGAGGGCGACTACAGCCTGCGCGGGGCACAGCACAGCGTGCTCGGCGACGTGGTCTACGACATCAACGCACTGGCCGACCGGCTGCAGAGCGAACGACTGCAATTCGAGGAATCCTCCTACCTGCTCGGCAAGACCCTGGCGGCGCTGGACAACGCCGTGCTGGTGTTCGACCAGGACGATCGCCTGCGCCTGCTCAATCCTGCTGCACAGCGTCTGTTGCACGCCGAGCGGCACGATCTGTTCGGCCGCACCACGCAGGATCTCGGCGTGCAGTCGTTGCTCGATGCGCCCTCCGGCCAGTTGCTCAGCCATGTTTTCCCCGGTCGCAGCGGCCGCTTCGAGATTCGCCACGCGCCGCTGCGCCGCGGCGGCAAGGGTGGCCAACTGCTGGTGGTCAACGATGTCGGCCGCGTATTGCGCGAGGAAGAGCGGCAGGCCTGGCAACGCCTGCTGCGCGTGCTCGGGCACGAGGTCAACAACTCGCTGGCGCCGATCCAGTCGATGGCCGAGACCCTGGCGACGCTGGTCGCGCGCGAGCCCATGCCCGCAGATTGGCGCGAGGATTTTCACAGTGGGCTGGAGGTGATCGGCAAGCGCGCCGGCGCCTTGGGGCGATTCCTTTCCGGCTACAGCCGGCTGGCGCGGCTGCCGCCGCCGCAGATGCACGAGGTGGACGTGGCCGCGCTGGTCGAGAAAGTGGTGCGTCTGGAGCAGCGTCTGCCGGTGCAGATTGAAGCGGGCGCGGCGCTGGTGGTGCAGGCCGATCCGGACCAGTTGGAGCAGGCGCTGATCAACCTGCTGCGCAATGCCGTCGAAGCGAGCCTGTCCAGCCACGGCGGGGTGATCGTGCGCTGGCGCAGCGAGGGTGAGCGTGTAGTGATCGAAATCCTGGACGATGGCCTCGGCTTGCCCGGAAGCGACAACCTGTTCGTGCCGTTCTTCACCACCAAGCCCGGCGGCTCCGGCATCGGCCTGGCGCTGGTGCGGCAGATCGCCGAAGCACACGAGGGCGGCGTCAGCCTGAGCGCCCGTGGCGACGCACTTGGCGCCATCGCGCAACTCTGGTTGCCCCGGGAATCGCCCATGTCACCTCCTGACTAGCGTCGAACCTCAGCTGTCAAAAGCCCCTCTCCCGTCGCTGTCTCTTGACAAGATATCGATTGAATACTGCGACAATACCGGCGGGGCGTGGCCCCCCCACCACGCCCCGCGCGGAGGGGGGGGGCGGCCCCCCCCCCCATAAGCGCCCCAGCCACAATTGTT
>JACDJC010000443.1_pt1 | contig 48806 bp, 49 predicted proteins | sample 7454191 | NCBI WGS metagenome assembly JACDJC01 (sample SAMN14253291, study PRJNA609438) | sludge metagenome | isolation source: sludge after 25d culture with pyrite and EDTA | collected 2018-12-20 | reverse complement strand
TGCCCCACCAAAGAATTGAACGCCTTCTGCTTGCCGGCCCGGTATTCCTCGATGGCGGCCGGATTGGCGGCCAGGACCTCGTCGATCATGGCGCTGATGGCGCCCGTGTCGCTGATCTGCTTCAGCCCCCGCGCCTGAATGATCGCGTCGGGGTCGCCGCCGTTCTCGCCCACCCACATGGCGGCGAAGACCTCGCGCGCCAGCTTGTTCGAGATCGTGCCGTCGATGATGCGCAGGATCAGCGCCGCCAGCGCCGCCGGCTTGACCGGGCTTTGATCGACGTCGATTTCATCGCGATTCAAAGCGGCCGCGAGCTCGCCCAGCATCCAGTTGGCGGCCAGTTTCGCCTGCCCCTGCGGCAGCTGCGCCGCGGTTTCCTCGAAATATACCGACGTGGCGCGCGACATCGTCAACTGCGCGGCGTCGTAGGCGCTCAGGCCCAGGTCGCGCTCGAAGCGCGCGCGCTTCTGGGCCGGCAGTTCCGGCATCGCGTCCTGCACGCGGCGGATCCATTCCGGCTCGATCACCAGCGGCGGCAAATCCGGGTCGGGGAAATAACGGTAGTCGTGCGCGTCTTCCTTGCTGCGCATGCTGCGCGTTTCATCGCGGTCGGCGTCGTACAAACGGGTTTCCTGGACCACCGTGCCGCCGTCCTCGATCAGCTCGATCTGGCGCCGGGCCTCATACAGAATGGCGCGTTCCAGGAAGCGGAAGGAGTTCACGTTCTTGATTTCCGCGCGCGTGCCGAACGCCGCCTGGCCCTTGGGCCGGACCGAAACGTTGGCGTCCACGCGGAACGAGCCTTCCTGCATGTTGCCGTCGCAGATGCCCAGCCAGACCACCAGCCCGTGCAGGGCGCGGGCGTAGGCGACCGCTTCGGCGGCCGAGCGCATCTCGGGTTCGGACACGATTTCCAGCAGCGGCGTGCCGGCGCGGTTCAGGTCGATGCCGGTGGAGGATTCGCCGTGCGGGCCCGTGAAGTTCTCGTGCAGGGACTTGCCCGCGTCTTCTTCCAGATGCGCCCGCGTCAGGTTGACGGTTCTTTCCTCGTCGCCGACGAAGAAGGTGATGGAGCCGCCCTGCACGACCGGGATCTCGAACTGGCTGATCTGATAGTTCTTGGGCAGGTCGGGGTAGAAATAATTCTTGCGCGCAAAAATGGAGCGCGGCGCCACGTGGGCGCCGACGGCCAGCCCGAACTGGATGGCGCGCTCGACGGCGCCGCGGTTCATGACCGGCAGGCTGCCCGGCAAGGCCATGTCGACTTCATTGGCCTGTGTGTTGGGCGCGGCGCCGAAACGCGTGCTGCTGTCAGAAAAGATCTTGGATTCGGTGGAAAGCTGGGTATGCGTTTCCAGGCCGATGACGATTTCCCATTCCATTATGCTAGTTCCGGTTTCCGTTGATGCCAGTCGGTCAGCTGCTGATAGCGGTCGGCGACCGCGAGCAGCAGGCCTTCGCTGAAGTAATTGCCGATGATTTGAAGGCCGATGGGCAGGGGCCGTTCGGGGCGGCCGAATCCGCAGGGAATGGACATGGCCGGCAGGCCCGCCAGGCTGACGCCCAGCGTGTAGATGTCGGCCAGCCAGTCGCTGGTCGGGTCGTCGCGGTTCTCGCCGATGCGCTTGGCCGGATTGGGCGTCACGGGCCCCATGATGACGTCGCACTGGCTGGAGAACGCCTGCTGGAAGTCGTTGACGATCATGCGGCGCACGCGCTGGGCCTGCAGGTAGTAGGCGTCGTAATAGCCATGGGACAGCACGTAGGTGCCGACCATGATGCGGCGCAGGACTTCGGGGCCGAAGCCTTCGGAACGGGAACGGCTGGTCATCTCGGCCAGGTCGCGGTATTGCGCGGCGCGGTGGCCGTAGCGCACGCCGTCGTAGCGCGACAGGTTGCTGGAGGCCTCCGCCGGCGCGATGACGTAGTAGGTGGGAATGGACAATTCCGTGCGCGGCAGGGAAATGCCGACGCGGACGGCGCCCAGCGACTCGAAGGCCCGTAGCGCGACCTCGACGGCGGACGCGACTTCGGGCGACAGGCCTTCATTGAAGAACTCGGCGGGCACGCCGATGCGCAGGCCCTTGAGCGGCTGGCTGCCCAGCGCGTCTTGCCGGCGGACGGCCTGGTCGAACGCGGCGCGGATCCGGCCGGGGGCGTTGGGCTGCTCGTCGCAGAACTGCAGGCTGGTGGAGTCGCGGGGATCGAAGCCGCTGATCGGGTCCAGGATTTCCAGCAGGTCGCGCGCATGGCGGGCGATGGGGCCGGCCTGGTCGAGGCTGGAGCCGTAGGCGATGATGCCGTAGCGGGAAACGGTGCCGTAAGTGGGCTTGATGCCGCTGACGCCGCACAGGGCGGCGGGCTGGCGCACCGAGCCGCCGGTGTCGGTGCCCGTGGCCGCAGCCGCCAGGCCCGCGGCCACGGCGACGGCCGAGCCGCCCGAGGACCCGCCCGGCACGGCCTGCGGGTCCCAAGGGTTGCGCGCCGGCCCGAAGGCGGAATTCTCGTTGCCCGAGCCCATGGCGAACTCGTCGCAATTGAGCTTGCCCAGGGACACGGCGCCCGCCGCCGCCAGGTGTTCGACGACGGTGGCGTTGAAGGGGCTGACGTAGCCGTCCAGCATCTTGCTGGCGGCGGTGGTGCGCCAGCCGGTGGTCACGAAGACGTCTTTGTGGGCGATGGGTATGCCGGCCAGCGGCGGCGCGGCTTCGCCCGCCGCCAGGAGCTGGTCGGCCGCGTCGGCCTGTGCCAGGGTCAGGTCGCGGTCGACGTGCAGGAAGGCGTTCAGGCCGGCAAGCCCGTCGATGGCGCGCAGGGCGCTGTCGGCGACTTCCCGGGCGCTCAGTTTGCGGGCGCGCAAGGCGTCGCGCAGCGCCGCGATGCCGCCGAATTCTGTATGGAGGGGGGTGTGGGACATCGTTTACTCGATTACCGTGGGTACCAGGAACAGCCCGCCGTCCTGGGCGGGGGCATTGCGCATCAGCGCTTCGCGCTGGGCGGGGGCCTGCGTGGGAGCGGCCTTGTCGTCGCGCAGCCGCAGCTTGATTTCCTGATGGGCGGCCAGCGGGTGGGCCATGGGCTCGATGCCGGCGGTGTCGACCGCCTGCAGTTGCTGGATCAAGCCCAGCATGCCGTTGAGTTCGGCTTGCGTACGGGGCGTTTGGTCGGGCGAGATTTCAATGCGCGCAAGCCTCGCGATGCGGGCTACGTCCTGCTCGGTGATTGCCATGGGTGTCTTTGCCAGAAGAGGTTCGGGGCGCGTGCGTCGGTGTGCGGCCGCGGTTTGAAACGGTGGTTACAGAAAATAACATGCCCCAGTTCGATCTTATCAACAGCCAATTATAAGTTATCATTGCTGGTTTAATTCGTTAGTCAAATTCCTGCGCCCAGCGGCGCTAGATGGCAGTACCCGGGTGACGAATATTTCTCCAATTCTGATATTACTGAGCGCCCATGTTCGGATTCCTTCGTAGTTATTTCTCCAGCGATATGGCGATCGACCTCGGTACCGCCAATACCCTGATATATGTTCGCGGCAAAGGGATCGTGCTGGACGAGCCATCGGTCGTCGCCATCCGCCACGACGGCGGGCCCAGCGGCAAGAAGATCATCCAGGCGGTGGGGCGCGAGGCCAAGCAGATGCTGGGCCGCGTCCCGGGCAACATCGAAGCCATACGGCCCATGAAGGACGGCGTCATTGCCGACTTCACCGTCACCGAGCAAATGCTCAAGCAGTTCATCCGCATGGTGCATCCGCGCAGCATGTTCGCCCCCAGCCCCCGCATCATCGTGTGCGTTCCCTGCGGCTCCACGCAGGTCGAGCGCCGGGCGATCCGCGAATCGGCGCTGGGCGCGGGCGCCAGCCAGGTCTACCTGATCGAAGAACCCATGGCCGCCGCCATCGGCGCGGGCCTGGCGGTCTCCGACGCCAGCGGCTCCATGGTGGTCGACATCGGCGGCGGCACGACCGAAGTGGCCATCATTTCCCTGGGCGGCATGGTCTACAAGGGCTCGGTCCGGGTCGGCGGCGACAAATTCGACGAATCCATCATCAACTACATCCGCCGCAATTACGGCATGCTCATCGGCGAGCCCACCGCCGAACTCATCAAGAAGGAAATCGGCTCGGCGTTTCCAGGTTCCGAAATCCGCGAGATCGAAGTCAAGGGCCGCAACCTCTCCGAAGGCGTGCCGCGCAGCTTCACGGTGTCTTCCAATGAAATCCTGGAATCCCTCACCGATCCGCTCAACCAGATCGTCTCCGCGGTCAAGACCGCCCTGGAACAGACTCCTCCCGAACTGGGCGCCGACATCACCGACAAGGGCATCGCCTTGACCGGCGGCGGCGCCTTGCTGCATGATCTTGATCGGTTGCTCCAGGAAGAAACCGGTTTGCCCGTGGTTGTGGCCGAAGATCCGCTCACTTGCGTGGTGCGCGGCTGCGGCGAAGCGCTCGAACACCTCGAACGCCTTGGTTCCGTATTCATCTACGATTGAAGTAACGACTATTAGGGTCAGGTGCCCATTCATGTGCGCCAGGCATACTTGGGCGCAGGCACGACTATTTCATGCAAGAAACAGGCACGATCAGGCTATTCAAACGCGGACCCACCGCTGAATTGCGGTTGTTCGTGTTCGTTCTGATGTCGCTGGCGCTGCTCGTGGTCGATTCGCGCTGGCCGGTGCTGGATCCCGCCCGCCAGGCGATTTCGGTCGTCATCTATCCCTTCCAGCGCATCATGCTGGCGCCGCGCGACCTCATTTCCCACGTCCAGAACTGGACCGACGCCGCCGCGCTCGCCAGCAAGGAAAAGGAAGCGCTGCAGCGCCAGCGCATCGAGCTGGCGCAGATATCCACGCACGCCGCGCAGCTGGCCACCGAGAACGAACAGCTGCGGCGCCTGCTGAACGTGGCCGACGCCGTGCTCCAGCCCTCGGTCGCGGTCGAGGTCCTGTACGAGCCGCCCAATGCATTCTCGCACCATCTGATATTCAACAAGGGCTCGTCCAGCGGCATCCGGCCGGGCATGCCCGTCATCGACGAGGGCGGCGTGGTCGGGCAGATCGTGCGCGTCACGCCCTTCACCTCCGAAGCGGCCCTGCTCACGGACGACAAGGTCTCCATTCCCGTGCAGGCGCTGCGCAACGGGCTGCGGCTCATCGCTTTCGGCGGCAATATGTCCGGCAAGGTCGAGGTGCGCTACCTTACCGCCAACGTCGACCTGGTGCCCGGCGACACCCTGGTCACCAGCGGGATAGGCGGGCTTTTTCCCGCGGGGCTGTCGGTCGCCGTGGTCGACGAAGTCCGGCGCGACGCGGCATCGGGCTTCGCCGTGGCGATCGCATCGCCGCTGTCGCACCCCGAACGGCACCGCCACTTCCTGGTGCTGCGGGTCGACGTCTCCACGCCGGGCCTGAACCAAGAGAGCGCGCGCCATGGTTCGCAAGCAGAGTAATCTTCCCGCCGCGGGCAACGGGCGTTCTTCGCTGAGCGCGCTCCAGCCCATCGACAGCACGCCGTTCAAGCGGCCATCCGGGCTGGCCTTCATCTGGTTCACCATTCTGCTGATGTGGCTGCTGTCGCTGCTGCCCTGGCGGCTCTGGCAATCCGCGCCCGATCTCCTGCTGCTGGTCATCGCCTTCTGGTCGGTGCACGAGCCGCAGCGCGTCACCATGCTCACCGCCTTCGTCTTCGGGCTGTTCATGGACGTGCACGACGCCGGGCTGCTGGGCGGCCATGCGCTGACCTATACGCTGGTGGCCTATGGGGCGGTGGTCTTGCATCGGCGGCTCACGCGCTTCAACGCCGTCGTGCAGGCCATACACATGCTGCCGGTCTTCCTGGTGGCCGAAACCCTGGGCAACATGGTGTATGCCTGGCTGTCCGGCGAATGGGCCGGCTGGCATTGGCTCTGGTCCACGTTGCTGACCGCCGCGCTTTGGCCGCTGGCGGAGTTTTTACTGCATATGCCGCAGCGGCGGCTGGACGAGGCCGACGCCGGCTCCGTCTGACCGCGCCCGCATAGCCCATGTTCGAGTTCAAGAAAACGACCCATCTGCAGAAGCGGCGCATCCTGATCCGCGTCATCGTGGCCGGGGTCTTCGCCCTGATCTGCTTTCTGGGCCTGGCCACCCGGCTCTGGTATTTGCAGGTGGTCCGCTACGAGGGGCTGGCCGCCCGGGCGGACCGGAACCGCATCGCGGTCGTGCCCATCCCCCCGCGGCGGGGCGAGATCCTGGACCGCAACGGCGTCGTGCTGGCGCGCAACTACCGCGACTACACCTTGTCGGTGGTCCCCGCGAACGTGAAGGGGCCGGTCAAGGAGATGCTGGACGAGCTCGGCGAGCTCGTCTACCTGAGCGCCAGCGACCGGCGCAGGTTCCTGCAGCAGCTGAACCAGAGCGGGCGCTACACTCCCGTGCAGCTGCGCAATAACCTGAACGAGACCGAGGCGTCCTGGTTCGCCGCCCACGCCTTCAAGTTCCCCGGCGTCGAGCTCAGCGCGCGCTGGGTGCGCGAGTATCCCGAAGGCGAAGCCGCGGCCCACGTGATCGGCTACGTGGGCAGGATCTCCGAGGCCGACCTGGCGGCGCTCGAAGAAGAAGGCCGCGCCGGCAATTACCGGGGCAGCAACATCATCGGCAAGAAGGGCATAGAAAAAACCTGGGAAGAAGCCCTGCACGGCCGCACCGGCGTGGAAGAGGTCGAAGTCACGGCCACCGGGCGGCCGGTCCGCACCCTCAGCCGCATCGACCCCGTTCCCGGCTCCGACCTGCACCTGTCCATAGACATCGAGCTGCAAAAGGTCGCGGAGCGGCAGTTCGAGGGCCGCCGCGGCGCGCTGGTGGCCATCGAACCCAAGACCGGGGAAATCCTGGCCTTCGTATCGGCGCCGTCCTTCGACCCGAATCTGTTCATCGACGGCATCGACGTGGAAAACTGGCGCAAGCTGAACGAATCCCCCGACCACCCGCTGATCAACCGGCCGCTGTACGGCACCTATCCCATCGGTTCCACCTACAAGCCTTTCGTCGGGCTGGCGGCGCTGGAACTGGGCAAGCGCACCGCCACCCAGCGCATCCCCGACCCGGGTTATTTCGAATTCGGAGGGCAGCGCTTCCGCAACGCCGGCGGCGCCGCCTACGGCATGACCGACCTGCACCGCGCCATCGTCGTGTCGTCGGACACTTATTTCTTTTCCCTGGGGCCGGAAATCGGGGTCAACGCCCTGCACGATTTCAGCAAGCAATTCGGTTTCGGCCAACTGACGGGCATAGACTTGGAAGGCGAGCGCCGGGGCGTGCTGCCGTCCACGGAATGGAAGCGCCAGGCCTACAAGAAGCCGTCGCAGCAGCGCTGGTATGCGGGCGAGACGGTGTCGGTCGCCGTGGGGCAGGGGTACAACTCTTTCACCCTGCTGCAGCTCGCCCAGGCGACCTCGGTGCTGGCGAACAACGGCACGTACATGAAGCCCCATCTGGTCAACCTGGTGCGCAACCCGCAGAACGGAAAGGCGACGCGAACGGTGACGGGGCCCTTGTACACCATTCCGCTCAAGCCCGAGAATCTTGCCGTCATCCGCAAGGCCATGGTGGACGTCATGCGCAGCGGCACGGCGCGCCGGGCATTCGCCGGCACGCATTACCAGGCGGCGGGCAAGACCGGCACGGCGCAGGTCTACAGCCTGCGCGGGGCCAAGTACAAGGCGAGCGCGGTCGACGAGCGCCTGCGCGACCATGCCCTCTTCATGGCCTATGCGCCCATGGAGGACCCCAAGATCGCCGTCGCCCTCATCGTCGAGAACGGCGGCTGGGGGGCGACGGTGGCGGCGCCGGTGGCGCGCACCGTATTCGACTACTGGCTGTCGCCCGAGCGCATGGCCCGCGACGCCCGGCCGTTGCCGCCCGCCGAGCTCGACGAGTCCGAGGGCGTGGAGGAGGGCGCCTCGGGCGAATCCCCCGACGCGATCGTGCCGCTGGAAGACCTGCCCGCCGGCCCCCCGGAAGACGAACCCGAAGACCATGTTCCTGAAATCCATGCGGCGTTGTCCACGCAGCGCGCGGCGGTGCGAGGCCGACAATGAAGCGGATATTGCATTGGGTCGTCAAGGCCTTGACGGCATTCGACTGGCCGCTGCTGATGCTGCTGGTGCTGATGACCATACTGGGCATGACCGTCATGCATTCGGCGGTGGGCGGAACCGATTGGCGCTTCGCCGACCAGTCGCGCAACTTCCTGATCGCCTTCATCTTCATGTGGGTGGCCGCCATGATGCCGCCGCCCTTGCTGATGAGGCTGTCTCCCTACGTCTATGCGATGGGCGTGGTGCTCCTGCTGGGCGTGGAGTTCTTCGGCGAAACCAGCAAAGGCGCCACGCGCTGGCTGGACCTCGGCTTCGTTCGCATCCAGCCGTCGGAAATGCTCAAGATCTCGGTGCCGATGATGCTGGCCTGGTATTTCCATCGGCATCAGGGCACTTTGCGCGTCCTTGACTTCCTGGTGGCGGGCGTGCTGCTGGCGATACCGTTCACGCTCATCGTCATGCAGCCCGACCTGGGCACGGCCCTGCTGGTGTTCGCCTCGGGTTTCTGCGTGATCTATTTCGGCGGCCTGTCGTTCCGGCTGTTGGCCCCCATCGCGCTGGCGGTGGTGGTGGGCCTGGGCACGCTGGTCTATTACGAAACAGACATCTGCCAGCCGGACGTGGACTGGGTGGTGCTGCATGACTACCAGAAATACCGGGTCTGCACGCTGCTGGACCCCAGCTCCGATCCCCTGGGCAAGGGCTTTCACACCATCCAGTCCATGATCGCCGTGGGTTCGGGCGGCCTCTATGGGAAGGGCTACATGATGGGCACCCAGACCCATCTCGATTTCATCCCGGAACGGACGACGGACTTCATTTTCGCCGTCTATGCCGAGGAATTCGGGCTGTATGGCGGGGTGATGCTGCTGGTGCTCTACGCCGTGCTCATCGCCCGCGGCCTGGCGATCGCGGCGCGCGCGCATACGCAATTCGGACGGCTGCTGGCCGGTTCCATGTCCATGATGTTCTTCGTCTACGTATTCGTGAACGTCGGCATGGTCACCGGCATTTTGCCGGTGGTCGGCGTGCCTCTGCCGTTCATGAGCTATGGCGGCACGGCGCTGCTGACCCTGGGCGTGGCTTGCGGGATTCTGATGAGCATCAGCCGGTATCGGCCGGTCAGGACCTGAGCGGCCAGGGGGCCGACCCCGTCCGGGATCCGGCCCCCTATCAACAGAGGGTGAGGCTGCGGCCTCGCACGGGGTCGGCTCCCGCCAGCCCGTCCAGGATCTTCCGGACCGGGGCCGGCAGGGCCGCGCCGGGAAGGTCCCGCCCGGGAACCCAGACATAGCCTTCACAGTCCGGAGCTGCCGCTTCCGGAGCATCCCACTGCAAATACCAAGGCTCGATGTTGAGCTTGAAGTGCGTGAAGACATGCGCCAGCCCGCCCATGCGCTGCGCGCGGGAGGCGTCCACGCCCAGGCCGGCGCAGCCCGACAGCAGGGCATCGGCGTCGGCGAACTCGGGCAGGCTCCAGAGCCCGCCCCAGATGCCGCTGGGCGGCCTGCGCTCCAGCAGCACGGCGCCCCGGCACGCCAGCACCAGCATGGCACAGCTGCGCTCGGGTTTTTCCTTGCGCGGCTTGGGGCTGGGCAGTTCCGCCTGCCGGCCTTCCGCGTGGGCGTAGCAGCTGTCTTGCAGGGGGCAGAGAGCGCAGGCCGGCTTGCCGCGCACGCACACCGCGGACCCCAGGTCCATCAGGCCTTGCGTGTAGGCGGCCATGTCCAGGGTCGGAGCGGCGGCGGCCAGCACGGCTTCCGCCCTGCGCCAGAGCGTTTGCTCGGTGGCGCGTTCCGAGGTGGCGCCGAAGATGCCGAAGTGGCGGGCGAAGACCCGCTTCACGTTGCCGTCCATGATGGGGCTGCGCTCGCCGTAGGCGAAGGCCGCGATGGCCGCGGCCGTCGAGCGGCCTATGCCGGGAAGCGTCGCGATTTCCGCCGCGCTCCCGGGGAAGCGGCCCGACCAGTTCAGGCAGATTTCCTGGGCGCAGCGATGCAGATTGCGCGCGCGGGCATAGTAGCCCAGGCCGGCCCAGTAGGGCATGACCTCGTCCTGCGGCGCCTGGGCAAGCGCTTGGAGCGTGGGAAAGCGTTCCAGAAAGCGCTGGTAGTAGCCGATGACGGTCGCCACCTGCGTCTGCTGCAGCATGATCTCGGACAGCCAGATGCGGTAGGGGTCGCGCGTGCCCTGCCAGGGAAGCTGGTGCCGCCCCGAACGCTTCTGCCATTCGGCCACGGCGCCGGCGAAATCGGGGGCGGGGCGGAGTTCTGCGGGCATGGGTCAGAACCGGGTGTTGCGGGTCACGGACCAGCGGGCGGACAGGGCCGCCAGAATGGCGACGAGGCAGCCCGACAAGGTCAGGCTGAGCGCATCGGGCAATTGCACCGTCAATTGCGTGCCATAGCTGCTGGCCAGGCGGTTCAGGGCGGCGTTCAGGGGCTGCAGGGCCAGGGCTGCCAGGCCGGTGGCGATCAGGCTGGCCGCGATGCCGGTCAGCGCGCCCAGGTACAGGAAGGGCCGCCGCACGAAGGCTTCGGTGGCGCCGACCAGGCGCGCCACCGCGATCTCTTCGCGCTGGGTCAGCGCCTGCAGGCGCACCGTGTTGAACACCGTGGCCAGCACCACCAGCGCCACGCCCGCCGCCAGCAGCCCCAGGCCGATGCGCCCGAAGCGCAGCAGGGCCTCCAGCCGCCTCACCCATTCGCTGTCCAGCTGCACTGCGTCGACCACGTCGATTTCGCGCCAGGCGGAAGCCAGCCTGCCGGCGGTCTGCGCGAGTTCGGCGGAATCCCGCAGGGTGACCACCACGGCGTCGGGCAGGGGGTTGTCGGGCAGGGCGGCTAGGGCGTTGCTCCAGGCCGGGTCGGCCTTCAGGCTGTTCAAGGCCTGGTCCCGGGTCACGACGCGGGTGCTGAGCACTTCTTCGGCGTGGTCGGCCTGCAGCCGGCGGGCCAGTTCGGCCGCCTTGCCGGATTCCGCGCCCGGCGCCAGGAACAGGGTGAGTTCGGGCGACACCGGTATCTGCCTGAGCACCGGCTGGGCCGATACGATCAGCGATGCGGCCACGATGGGGATGGCCAGCGTCAGGCTGATGACCAGGACGTTGGACAGCGACGAGAATGGCTGGACGCGGAGCCGGCGCAGGGCGACCAGCAGGGCGTAGCGGTGGTGGCGCAGCCAGCGTTTCATAGGGCGGCCTTCTGGGAGTCGGTGAACTTGCCGGCATCGATGCGCAGCGTGCGATTGGCGTAGGCCGCCATCAGGGGGAGATCGTGCGATGCGATGAGCGTGGTGACGCCGACGCGGTTGAAATCGCGGAAGACCTCCATGATGCGGTGGGCGCTGTCCTTGTCGAGATTGGCCGTGGGCTCGTCGGCGATCAGGATGGCGGGGCGGTTGACGATGGCGCGCGCGATGGCCAGCCGCTGCTGCTCGCCGCCCGACATTTCGACCGGGTTCAGGTCTTCCTTGCCCGACAGCCCGACCTTTTCCATGGCGGCGCGCGCGCGCGTCGTGGCCTGGCGGGTGTCCAGGCCCGCCACCGACAGCGGCAGCAGGACGTTGGCGATGGCGCTGCGGTCGTACAGCAGGTGGGTGTCTTGCAGAATGACGCCGACCGCCCGTCGCAGATACGGCCGCGCGCGCGGCGGCATTTTATCGATGCGGTGCCCATGGACCTGCACCGAGCCGCGGCTGGGCGGTTCCAGGCCGCCGATGAGTTTCAGCAGGGTGGACTTGCCGGCCCCGGACGGCCCGGACACGAAGACGAACTCGCCGGGTTCGACCCGGAAATTGATGTCGGCCAGGATGTTGCGGCCTCGGCCGTAGGATTTGAAGACGTGCTGGAATTCGATCATGGCGTTGAATGACTACAGGACTCCATGATAACGGCGCAAAGCGTATCGCAAGGGATATCCCCCATGTTTTAAATAATATCGAACAGCTACGATTTGAAGCCCGTCGGCCCAATGCGCAGTACAGATTGTATGCCGTGTTTCATTGAACCGGGCCCTCTAACCTAGGAAACCCAGACATGAATTTGATCAAAGCCGCAGCGCTTGGCGCTTCCTTGTTCATTATGGCCGGCGCTTCGCAAGCCGGCGAAACCTTCGACGCCGTCAAGAAGAAAGGTTTCGTCCAATGCGGGGTGCATACCGGGCTTCCCGGCTTTTCCATCGCCGACAGCAAAGGCGTCTGGACAGGCATAGACGTCGACCTTTGCCGCGGCATCGCCGCCATGATGTTCGGCGACGCCACCAAATTCAAAACCACGCCGGTCACCACCCAGCAGCGCTTTACCGCGCTGCAATCCGGCGAAGTCGACGTGCTCACCCGCAACACCACGGCCACGCTCACGCGCGACACGACGCTGGGCCTCATGAGCACCGGCGTCAACTACTACGACAGCCAGGGCGTCATGGTCGCCAAGAGCCTGGGCGTGAAAAGCGCCAAGGAACTGGGCGGCGCCGCCATTTGCGTGCAGCCGGGCACCACCACCGAACTGAACCTCGCCGACTGGTTCCGCGCCAACGGCCTGGAATTCAAGCCGGTCGTCATCAACAGCCCCGATGAAGCCATGCGTTCCTACGTGGCCGGCCGCTGCGACGCCTACACGACCGACAAATCCGGCCTGGCCACCATACGCTCCACGCTGGCCAACCCGGACGACCACGTCATCCTTCCCGAAGACTTCTCCAAGGAGCCGCTGGGCCCCATGGTGCGCCAGGGCGACGACCCATGGTTCATGGTGGTGCGCTGGACGCTCAACGCCATGCTGGAAGCCGAGGAATACGGCATCACCTCGAAGAACGTCGACGAAATGCTCAAGAGCTCCAACCCCAACATCCAGCGCATCCTGGGCGTGACCGGTGAAATGGGCAAGGGTCTCGGTATCGACAACAAGTGGGCCTACAATATCATCAAGCAAGTCGGAAATTACGGTGAATCCTTCGAGCGCAACATCGGCATGGCTTCCGCCATGAAGCTCGAACGTGGCCTGAACGCACAATGGAAGAACGGCGGACTGATGTACGGGTGGCCCATCCGCTAGGGCCGGTCAAGACTCCCATGCGTAAAACGCGGCGGCGTCGCCTCTCCTGGAGCGACCCCGGCACCAGGTCGCTCATCTATCAAGCGCTGGTGCTGGGGCTCGTCGGGCTGTGCGCGTGGTACCTGGTGTCCAACACGCTGCACAACCTGTCGGTGCGCAACATCTCCACCGGTTTCGGCTTCCTGCGCCGCGAGGCCGGCTTCGCCATCGGCGAAAGCGTCATCGACTACACCCCCGCCGACACCTACGGCCGCGCCATCTGGGTCGGCATATTGAATACGCTGCGGGTGTCGGTGCTGGGCATCGTGCTGGCCACCCTGCTCGGCACCCTGCTGGGCATCGCCCGGCTCTCGCGCAACTGGCTGGTTTCGCGCGTGGCAAACGCCTACATCGAAGTCATGCGCAACGTGCCGCTGCTGCTTCAGCTGTTTTTCTGGTATGCCATCATCACCGAGGTCATGCCGGGGCCCAGGCAGGCGCTGCACCCCGTGGCCGGCGTTTTCATTTCCAACCGCGGCCTGAAGCTGCCCTCGCTGCAGGGCGATGCGCTCGACTGGATCCTGGCGGGGCTGGGCGTGGCCATCGTGCTGGCCATGCTGATCGCCCACTGGGCCAGAAAACGCCAGGACGCCACCGGGCAGGTCTTCCCGTTGGGAAGGGTGGCGCTCGGCCTGCTGCTGGTGTGTCCGGCGGCGGCGTGGCTGTTCAGCGGCGCGCCGCTGTCGCTGAACATGCCCGAGCTCAGGGGCTTCAACTTCGTCGGCGGCGTCACCCTCACCCCCGAGTTCGCCGCGCTCCTGGCCGGCCTGGTCATCTACACCTCCGCTTTCGTGGCCGAGGTCGTGCGTTCCGGCATCCAGTCGGTGGGCCGGGGCCAATGGGAAGCCGCCGGCTCGCTGGGCCTGTCGCGCGCCCGCATGCTCAGGCTGGTGATCCTGCCCCAGGCGCTGCGCGTCATCGTCCCGCCCATGACCAGCCAGTACCTGAACCTGACCAAGAACAGCTCGCTGGCGGTGGCCATCGGCTACCCCGACATCGTCTCCGTGGTCAACACCACGCTCAACCAGACCGGACAGGCCATCGAAGGCATACTCATCATCATGGCCGCCTACCTGACCGTCAGCCTTTCGATTTCATTGTTCATGAACTGGTACAACCGGCGCATCGCCCTGGTGGAGCGCTAGATGGCCGCGCAACCCATACCCGCCGGCGGGTTGCCGCCGCCCAAGGCCCAGACCGGAACCCTGGCGCGGATCCGGGCCAGTCTTTTTTCCTCGCCCCTGAACACCCTGCTGACCATCCTGGTGGCCTGGCTGCTGTTCATGTCGGTGCCCGCGGCGATCGAATGGCTGTTCATACGCGCCGACTTCAACGCCTCCACCGCCCAGGAATGCCGCGCCTCCGGCGGCGCCTGCTGGGCGTTCATCGCCGAAAAGCACCGGCTCATCCTGTTCGGCGTCTATCCCTACGACGAGCAATGGCGGCCCCTGCTGGCCAGCATCATCCTGGTGGCGGTCATCGTCTGCAGCTGCCTGCGCTGGTTCTGGCGGCCCTTCCTGGGCGTGCTGTGGGGCCTGGCCCTCGTCGCGGTGGCGGTGCTCATGTGGGGCGGCGTGTTCGGCCTCACGCACGTCGAGAACGAACGCTGGGGCGGCTTGCCGCTGACGCTCATCCTGGCCACGTTCGGCATCGCCTTCGCCTTCCCGCTGGGACTGCTCCTGGCTCTGGGGCGCCGCTCCGACATGCCCGCCGTCAAGGCGCTGTGCGTGGTGTATATCGAACTCATCCGCGGCGTGCCGCTGATCAGCCTGCTGTTCATGTCCTCCGTCATGCTGCCCCTGTTCCTGCCGGAAGGCTTGAGCATAGACAAGCTCCTGCGCGCGCAGATTGCTATCATTCTGTTTGCCGCGGCGTATGTGGCGGAAACGGTCAGGGGCGGCTTGCAGGCGATCCCCAGGGGCCAGTACGAAGGAGCGGCGTCGCTCGGCCTGAGCTACTGGCAGACGACGCGCAAGATCGTCCTGCCCCAGGCGCTGAAGGTGGTCATCCCGCCATTGGTGGGCATCTTCATCTCGCTGTTCAAGGACACGTCGCTGGTGGTCATCATCGGCATCTTCGACCTGACCCAGGCGGCGAAGACCGCGGTGGCGGACGCCGCCTGGCGCGGCTTCAGCACCGAAGCCTATCTGTTCATCGCCGTGATTTATTTCGTTTTTTGTTATTCGATATCCCGTTACAGCCGGTCGCTGGAGCACAGGCTGGACACCGGATATCAGCGCTGATCAACATTGCGTCGCGTCGATCGGGCGCGGTACCAAGGGGAGCACGATATGGCCGAGGCCATCATACGCATGGTGGACGTCAACAAATGGTATGGGCAGTTTCACGTGCTGCGCAACATCAACCTGGACGTCGCGCCCAGCGAACGGATCGTGATCTGCGGGCCTTCGGGCTCCGGGAAGTCGACCATGATCCGCTGCATCAACCGGCTGGAGGAACACCAGCAGGGCAGCATCATCGTCGACGGCATCGAACTCACCAACGACCTGAAACAGATCGAAGCCATCCGGCGCGACGTCGGCATGGTGTTCCAGCATTTCAACCTATTCCCGCACCTCACGGTGCTCGAGAACCTGACGCTGGGTCCGGTCTGGGTCCTGAAGAAGTCCAAGGCCGAGGCCGAGGCCACCGCCATGAAATACCTGGAGCGCGTGCGCATCCCGGAACAGGCGTCCAAGTATCCCGGCCAGCTGTCGGGCGGACAGCAGCAGCGGGTAGCAATCGCCCGGTCGCTGTGCATGAATCCCAAGATCATGCTGTTCGACGAGCCCACTTCCGCGCTCGACCCGGAAATGGTCAAGGAAGTGCTGGACGTCATGGTGAGCCTGGCCGAGGAAAGCGGCATGACCATGCTGTGCGTCACCCATGAAATGGGTTTCGCGCGCAAGGTGGCCGACAGGGTGATCTTCATGGACCAGGGCGAGATCATCGAACAGAACACGCCCGACGCCTTCTTCGACGCGCCGCAGAACGAACGCACCAAGCTGTTCCTGAGCCAGATACTGCACTGATTTTTTTTTCAACACGAGGCCATATCATGTTTACACGCTCCAAGCTGCTTTCCACGGCCGTCGCACTGTTCGCCGCGGGGCTGGCGCTGGCCATGCCCGCCACCTCGGCGACGGCGCAGGAATTTCCCTCCAAGCCGTTGCAGTTCATCGTTCCCTACGCGCCCGGCGGCCCGCTGGACGGCATGGCCCGCATGCTGGCGGAAAAGGTGCAGCCCGATCTGGGCACGGTCGTCGTGGAGAACAAGCCGGGCGCCGGCGGCAACATCGGCGCAAGCATCGCGGCCAAGGCGCAGCCGGACGGCTATACGCTGGTCATGGGCGCGGTGGCGATCAACGCCATCAACCCTTGGCTGTACAAGGACCTGCCTTTCGATCCGGTCAAGAGCTTCGAGCCCGTCACGCTGGTCGCCTCGGTGCCCAACGTGCTCATCGTCAATAAAGAGTTCGCCGACAAGAACGGCATCGCCTCGGTCAAGGATCTGGTCGAGTACGCCAAGAAGAATGCGGACCAGCTGAACTTCGGTTCCGGCGGCAACGGCAGCGCCGGCCATCTCGCGGGCGAGCTCATGAACGTGCGCGCCGGCGTGAAGTCCGTACACGTGCCCTATGCCGGCGCCGCGCCGGCCAAGCTGGCTCTGCTGGGCGGCCAGGTCCATTTCATGTTCGACAACCTGGCCTCGTCCGCGGGCCTCATCAACGAGGGCAAGGTCAAGGCGCTGGCGGTCACAACGGCCGAGCGGTCTTCGGCCTTTCCCGACCTGCCCACCATGCAGCAGGCCGGGGTGGCCGACTTCGACCTCGGCACCTGGTTCGGCGTATTCACCACCGGCGGGACGCCCGAGGCGGTCGTCCAGAAGCTGAATGCGGCTTACGTCAAAGCCCTGCAGGATCCGGCCGTGCGCAAGACCTTGCTGTCCATGGGGTCCGACGCCAAGCCCACGACCTCCGAAGAGTTCGCCGAACTCGTCCGCAAGGACTTGGCGAAGTACAAGGAAATCGTGGCGGTGTCCGGGGCGAAGCTGTTCTAGCGCGGGTTTATCCGAGGGATATGCGGCTTTCGGGCGCCACGCAAAGCGTCCGGCCGTGGGTTCAATCCTTCTGGGCAGTGTCAAAAAAAGTCAAAAACCGGCCGCCGGAACCAAAATGTAACAACCCGGCGGGCCGGTGCTTGCTAGCATTGACGCGTGCGGAATCGACGCCGCAACCCAGAAACAAGGAGAACCAAATGATACTTTCTATGCGTGCAGCACGCTTTGCGACTTGCGTTAGCGTGGTCGCTTTGATGGCCGGTTGTGCCACCGTGGACAACATGGGCAAGGGCGGCAAGACTGCGGTCGGCGCCGGGGCGGGGGCGGCGCTGGGAGCCGGCCTGGGCGCCCTGATCGGCGACAGCAGCAAGGCGGCCGCGATCGGCGCCGGCATAGGCGCGGTGGCGGGCGGCATCGTCGGTTACAACTGGTCGGGCGTGAAGAAAGAGGTCGAAAAATCCGGCGCGAGCAGCCTGGGCGTGGACGTCACGGAAATGCCCGACGGCACCTTGCGCGTCAACATTCCAAGCAATGTCTCGTTCGACACCGGCAAATATGCCTTGAAGCCGGCCTTGCTGCCCGTGCTGGACAGCGTGGCGCGCGCCTTGGTGCAGCATCCCGAACTGCGCGCGAAGTCCATCGGCCACACCGACAGCACGGGTTCGGACGCGACCAATCAAACGCTTTCCGTCAACCGCGCGCGCGCCGTGGCGAACTACCTGTCGCAGCAAGGCGTGGCGACCACGCGCCTGACGGCCGAAGGCCGCGGTTCGAGCAACCCGGTGGGCGACAATGCCACCGCCGAAGGGCGCGCCATGAACCGCCGCGTCGAACTGTATCTGTACGCCGTGCAGCAATAAGGGTAAACCACCGCTCTGTCCTCAGGCCCCGGCGCTTCTTGGCGCGCCATCCGGGGGCCTGGGCCCGGGCTCAGCCGCCCAGCGGCTTCTTCTGGAACGAGCCGATCACGCCTTCCACCACCGTTTCGACCATCTCCCGCTGGTCCGGCCCCAGGGACCAGAAGGCGGCCGGGGTGATTCTTGCAAAAGGCCATTGCCACTGCATCGGCAGGTCCGGCGGCCGTTCCGACAGCCGGTAAGCGGGCGCCGCGTCGGGTTCCATGGACCCGGTGCCCGTGCCCAGCCATTCCGGGTTCACGTTCAGAACCTGCGCCAGCTTGAATATTCCCTTGGGGGTGCGCCTGGTCCCGTTTTCATAATTCGATATCGCACCCTGCGACAAGCCGCAGGCGCGCGCCAGTTCGGACTGGCTCATGCCGCGCAGTTGACGCGTTTGACGGAGGCGTTCGGAAAAATAGTTCACGTTCGTGATTGAACGATTAAATTCAATCACATTGGTAATAGTGCCAATTACGAACGTGATGGATTCGTGTAAATTAGCTAAAAAAAACAATCACAAAATCTAACAAAGAGCCAAAATAAGCGCAAAATAACACCGTGGCTCCTACCTTCTCTTTCCTTCGGAGGCGTCCTATGGCGGTCAAGGTCAAGGCGGCGGCGTCATGAGCCAGATTCCCAGCATTGTGATGTTCTCGCCGGCGGAAGGCGGCTCGTCACCCCTCGACCATGAAAAGCGCGTAGCCGAATTGCGCGCTTTCGGGCTGGACGTCCTGGAATGCGAAAGCGCGCCCGCGCTCTATGCCGAAGTCCAGCAGAAACTGCAGCAGAACGCGCCGGTGGTGGTCGTGCTGGGCGGCGGCCACACGGAAAACTGCGCCGTCGCCACGTATCTGCACGCCATGCATCCCTCCGTCGGCATCGCCGCCATGATAGACGGCCTGGACGACGCCCCCGCCATCCAGCTGCTGCAAAGCGGGGTGGACAACATGTGCCTGCGTTCGGCGTCCACCGCGCTCATGGTGGCCATACTATGCCGGCTGCTGGGCCGCGTCAGCCGGCACGAGGTCGGCCAGATCCTGGCGCGCGCACCGTCCAAGGGCTGGTCCTTGCAGGACCAGGGCTGGGTGCTGGTCAGCCCCGACGGCATCCGCATCCCCCTGACCACCGGCGAACGCGCTTTTCTTGCCATGCTCATCGGCGCACCCGACATGTGCGCCACGCACGAACAGCTGCTGGAAGCGGTCAACAGCAGCTATGCCCATGCGGAACCGGCCGCCCGCCCCGGGCGCCTGGGGGTGCTGGTCAGCCGCCTGCGCCGCAAATTCACCCAGCACGACATCGAAATGCCCCTGAAATCCGTACACAACTGGGGCTATATGTTCACGGGCCAGGTGCTGCGCACAGGCCCGCCCGATTCTTACAAATAGCGGTGCACCGACAAGTCGTCGCTGCGTATGTCGGTGGGCTTGCCTGACACCACGTCCGCGATCAGGCGGCCGCTGCCGCAGGCCATGGTCCAGCCCAGGGTGCCGTGGCCGGTATTCAGATACAGCCCGGGTATGGGCGTCGCGCCCACGATGGGCGTGCTGTCCGGCGTCTTGGGGCGCAAGCCCGTCCAGAAGGACACGTCGTGGCTGGCGTAGCTGCCCGGAAACAGATCGTTCAGCACCATTTCCAGGGTCTTGCGGCGCTTGTCGTTGAGGGTTTTGTCGAAGCCCAGGATCTCCGCCATGCCGCCCACGCGTATGCGCTGGTCGAAGCGGGTGACCGCGATCTTGTAGGTCTCGTCCAGCAAGGTCGAAACCGGCGCACACGCCTCATCGGCGATGGGGACGGTAATGGAATAGCCCTTCAAGGGATATACGGGCAGCTTCAGCGCGCCGCGCAGCATGCGGGTCGACCACGCGCCCAGGGCCACCACGTAGGCATCGGCCGTGAGCACTTCCTGGTCGCACTGTATGCCGCTGACTCCCGAGGCGTTGACGTCGATGCGCCGCACGTCGACGCCGTAGCGAAACTCGACGCCGAGCTTCACGGCTTCTTCCGCCAGCCTCTGGGTGAACAGGTTGCAATCGCCGGTTTCATCTTCCGGCAGGCGCAGGCCGCCCACCAGCTTGCCCTGGCTGCGGGCCAGCGCGGGCTCGGCCTTGCTGAGCTCGGACCGGGTGAGCAATTCGAACGGTATGCCCGCATCGCGCAGCACCCTGATGTCCTGGTCGACCGCATCCATCTGCTTTTGGGTCCGGAAGACCTGCAGCGTGCCCTGGCTGCGCCCTTCGTACTGGACGCCGATATCGTCGCGCAAGGCCTTCAGGCACTCGCTGCTGTAGTTCGACAGCCGCAGCATGCGTTCTTTGTTGATCGCATAGCGCCTGGCGCTGCAGTTGCGCCACATCTGGTAGATCCATTGCAGCTGGAACAGGGTGCCGTCCGGGCGTATGGTCAGCGGCGGGTGTTCGGCGAACATCCACTTGACGGCCTTCAGCGGCACGCCCGGCGCCGCCCAGGGCGAGGAATAGCCATAGGAAATCTGCCCGGCGTTGGCGAAGCTGGTTTCCAGCGCCGGGCCTTCCAGGCGTTCGAGCACGGTCACGTCGTGTCCTTGTTTCGCCAGAAAATAGGCGCTGCTCACGCCCACGACGCCCGCGCCCAGTATGATGATTTTCATGATAATTCACGGTAGGGATTGAATTTTCAGCATGATAAGAGACTAGTGCCAGATTTTTTTTATGAAAATTCTTTAAAAACAGTCTTTTATCTGGTTTTGCAAGCAAAAATGCCGGATTTCAGCAATAATTGCTGCCGCGGGCCGCAAGCCATGGAAAGGCCCGCGCGGGCTCTCATATTCTAGGAAAAAAGCTTGAGAATTCAACGCACTCCGGTGGCCACGCTGGACAGGCTCGACCGGCACATCCTCGATCTTCTACAGCGCGATGGACGCATGTCCATGACCGAGCTCGCCGACAAGGTGGGTCTGACCGTCACGCCCTGCATCGAGCGGGTCAAGCGCCTGGAGCGCGACGGAATCATCACGGGCTATTACGCCAGGGTGTCGCCGGCGGCGCTGGACGCCGGCCTGCTGGTGTTCGTGGAAATCTCCATGTCCAGCAAGTCGGACCGCAGCTTCGATGACTTCCGGCGTGAAATCCTGTGCATTCCGCACGTGCAGGAATGCCATCTGGTATCGGGCGACTTCGATTACCTGGTCAAGGCGCGCATCAAGGAAATCAGCCAGTACCGCAGCCTGCTGGGCGACATCCTGCTGCGGCTGCCCGGCGTGACGCAGACCAAGAGCTGCATCGTCATGGAGGAAGTCAAGGAAACGCTGTTCATCCCGGCTCAGAAGTAGCCGCGGCAAGCGCCTGCGCGTCGCGGGCGAACACCATGTTGTCGCGGTGCATCAGTTCCGGGTCCGACATGCTGCCCAGTATCTCGGCGATGCGCGAGCTTGGCTGGCGCAGAATGCGCCGGGTGTCGGAAGACGAATAATTGATCAGGCCACGCCCGCATTCCACGCCGTGCTGGTCGACGCAGGCGACGACATCGCCGCGTTCGAACTCGCCCTCGACCGCCGTCACGCCGATGGCCAGCAGGCTTTTGTGGCCCTGCATCAGCGCCCGCACCGCGCCTGGGTCGAGCGTGATGCGCCCGCGCAGCCGCAGATGGTTGGCCAGCCAGCGCTGGCGCGCCGACCGCACGGGCAGGATGGCGCGCAATTCGGTGCCTATGGACTCGCCTTCGGACAGGCGCAGCAGGACGTCGGGTTCGCGCCCCGAGGCAATGACGGTGTGGCCGCCGCTGTTCGCCGCGCGCTTGGCCGCCAGCACCTTGGTGAGCATCCCGCCGGTGCCGATATTGCTGCCCGACCCGCCCGCCATGGCTTCCAGCGCCGGGTCGCCGGCCTGCCCCAGGGAGATGAATTCCGCGTCGGGGTTCTTGCGCGGATCGGCGTTGTACAGCCCGGCCTGGTCGGTGAGGATGACCAGGGCTTCGGCTTCGATCAGGTTGGTGACCAGGGCGCCCAGCGTGTCGTTGTCGCCCAGGCGGATTTCGTCGGTGACCACGGTGTCGTTCTCGTTGACGATGGGAACGACCCCCAGGCCCAGCAGGGTGTACAAGGTGCTGCGCGCATTCAGGTAGCGGCGCCGGTCGGCCAGGTCTTCATGGGTGAGGAGAATCTGGGCCGTGCGTATCCCGTGCCGCGCGAAAGCGACTTCGTAGGCCTGCACCAGGCCCATTTGCCCCACCGCCGCGGCGGCCTGGAGCTCGTGCATGGCGTTCGGCCGCCGCGGCCAGCCCAGCCGGGCCATGCCTTCGGCGATGGCGCCGCTGGACACCAGCACGATCTGCCTGTCCTGGGCGTGCAGGCGGGCGATCTGGCCGGCCCATTGCTCAACGGCGGCGGTGTCTATGCCTTTGCCTTCGTTGGTGACGAGAGACGAGCCGACTTTGACGACCAGGCGCTTGGCCTGGGAAACAGCGGACGGCGAACGGAGGGTTGCGGTCATTTGGCGCGGATGAATTTGGGACGGATGATCAAGATTCCGAATTGGAGCGCGTGTCGTCGAAGCGCGGGTCTTCGGCCACATAGGTGCCGTCGGCCTCGTCCTGTTCGACATGGCTCTTGGCTTTCTCGGCGTCCAGCCATTCCTGCAGCTTCCAGATCAGGTCTTGCGTGCCTTCCCCGGTCAGCGCGGAAATGCCGAACACCGGGCCCGTCCAGTTCAGGGCCGCGCACAGGCGTTCCTTCACCGCAGCCGGGTCGGCGACCATGTCGAGCTTGTTCAGGACCAGCCAGCGCGGTTTTTCATAAAGAGCGGGATCGTACAGGCGCAGTTCCTCGACGATGGCGCGCGCATCGGCCGCAGCCCGCTCGACCGGGTCCGTGTCGGGGTCGAGCGAGGACACGTCGACCAGGTGCAGCAGCACCCGCGTGCGGGACAGATGGCGCAGAAAAAGATGGCCCAGCCCGGCGCCTTCGGAAGCGCCTTCGATCAGGCCGGGGATGTCGGCAATGACGAAACTGTGCGACGGAGACGTGCGCACGACGCCCAGGTTGGGATGCAGCGTCGTGAACGGATAGTCGGCGATCTTGGGGCGGGCGTTGGACACCTTGCTGATCAGGGTGGACTTGCCGGCGTTGGGCAGGCCCAGCAGGCCGACGTCGGCCAGCACCTTGAGCTCGAGCCTCAGCTTGCGCTGTTCGCCTTCCTGCCCGGGCGTGCACTGGCGCGGGGCCCGGTTGGTGCTGGACTTGAAATGCAGATTGCCCAGCCCGCCCTGGCCGCCGGCGGCCAGGGTGACTTTCTGGTTGTGGTGGTCGAGATCGAACAGCTGTTCGCCGGTTTCGGCGTCGAAGATGGTGGTGCCCACGGGCACGCGCAGCGTGATGTCGGGCGCGGCGGCGCCGTATTGGTCGGAGCCGCGGCCGTTTTCGCCGTTCTTCGCGCGGTGCAGCCGGGCGTAGCGGAAGTCCACCAGCGTGTTCACGTTGCGGTCGGCGACCGCGAATATGCTGCCGCCGCGGCCGCCGTCGCCGCCGTCCGGCCCGCCTTTGGGAATGAATTTTTCGCGGCGAAAGCTCGCCACCCCATTGCCGCCTTTTCCGGCAATGACTTCAATGGTTGCCTCGTCTACGAATTTCATGTGAACTTGCTTATAAAAGTGAATGCCGCCCCAGAACATGCGCGGCGGCGCCGGCCGCCACGCGGGGCCGGGCTGAAAAAGTATTCTAAAACAAAAAGCCCCGCCTACACGGCAGGGCCTTGTGCGGTGGGCGAGCGCCGCTTATTCAGCCGCTACGACCGAAACGGTGCGCTTGTTCAGTGCGCCCTTGACGGCGAACTTGACCGTGCCGTCGACCAGGGAATACAGCGTGTGGTCTTTGCCGATGCCGACGTTGACGCCGGGGTGGAACTGCGTGCCGCGCTGGCGAACGATGATGGAGCCCGCCGAGATCTGCTGGCCGCCATAGGTTTTCACGCCCAGTCGTTTCGATTCCGAGTCGCGGCCGTTACGCGTAGAGCCGCCGCCTTTTTTCTGTGCCATGTTTAGCTCCTGCTATGCAAAACCGTTGAGTCCACCGTTAGGCCGTGATGGCTTCGATGCGGACTTCGGTGTAGTTCTGACGATGGCCTTGGCGCTTTTGGTAGTGCTTGCGACGGCGCATCTTGAAAATCTTGACTTTGTCGTGGCGGCCTTGCGCAAGAACGGTAGCCTTGACCACGGCACCGGCGACCAAAGGCGTGCCAATCTTCAATTGGTCGCCTTCGCCAACCGACAACACCTGGTCTAGCGAAATTTCTTGCCCAATGTCTGCCGGTATCTGTTCTATCTTGAGTTTTTGACCCGCGGCAACACGATACTGCTTGCCACCGGTTTTTATGACCGCGTACATGTGGGTATTCCTAATGGTTGTTTGGAAAAGCCTTGGGGCTGGAAAGCGCCAAGCCCATGATTCTAGCGCGGGCGATTTAGTTTAGTCAAGTCAAAGACTTAGAAAGGGGTGGAGCCCCATGGAGCCCGACCCCCGGCCGCCCTTATGACCGGTAGTCCGCGTTGATGCTGACGTACTCGTGCGAGAAATCGCAGGTGTACACCGTTTCGGTCTCGTCGCCGCGCCCCAGGGCGATGCGCACGACGATTTCCGCTTCCTTCATGACGCGCTGGCCGTCGGCTTCCTGGTAGCCGGGGTGCCGTTCGCCCCGGCTGGCCACCTGGACGTCGCCCAGCCAGAGCCGTACCTTGCTCACGTCCAGGTCGTCGATGCCGGCGTAGCCGATGGCGCACAGGATGCGCCCGAGGTTGGGGTCGGAGGCGAAGAAAGCCGTCTTGACCAGGGGAGACTGGGCCACCGCATAGGCCACTTTCAGGGCCTCTTCCCGGCTGCCGGCTTCTTCGACCTGTATGGTCATGAACTTGGTGGCGCCTTCGGCGTCGCGCACGATCTTCTGGGCGAGCTCCTTGGCGGCGTCGGCCAGCGCCTCGTAGAGGGGGGTGTAAAGCGGGTCGGACACCGCATCGATGCGGACCGGCGCCTTGCCGGTCGCCATGATGACGAAGGAGTCGTTGGTGGACGTGTCGCCGTCGACCGTGATGCGGTTGAAGGAACGATCGGCGATGGCGCCGGCCATGTCCCGCAGCAGCCCGGGCGCGATGCCGGCGTCGGTCGCCAGGAAGCCCAGCATCGTGGCCATGTTCGGCTTGATCATGCCGGCGCCCTTGCTGATGCCGGTGATGGTGACGGTGTGCTTGCCCAGCGCCACGCGCTTGGAAACGATCTTGGGCTGGGTGTCGGTGGTCATGATGCTGTGCGCCGCCGCGAACCAGTTGCTGGGCGAGGCGTCCGCCACCGCGGCGGGCAGGCCGGCCGTCAGGCGGTCCACGGGCAGGGGCTCGAGGATCACGCCCGTGGAGAAGGGCAGCACCTGCGTGGGCGCCAGCCCCAGCACATTGCCCAGCGCGGCGCAGGTGTCGTGGGCGGCGCGCAGGCCGCTTTCCCCGGTGCCGGCGTTGGCATTGCCCGTGTTGACGACCAGGGCCCGGATGTCATGGCCGCCGGCGAGGTGCTTTTCGCACACCTGCACGGGGGCGGCGCGAAAGCGGTTGCGCGTGAACACGCCCGCGACGCTGCAGCCTTCCGCCAGGCGGAACACGGTGAGGTCGCGGCGGTTGGCCTTGCGTATTCCCGCTTCGGCCGTACCGATTTCTACGCCTTCGATGGGAAAGATTTGGGATTCCGGTGGAATGTACAGGTTGACGGCCATGGAGCAATCTCGTCGAGAAAGAGGGTGGGGGAAACCTGGGATTCTATCCCGGAAGCGGGCGTGTTCCTAGGGCCGGCGGCAGGTCGCTCGCTAATTGCGCTCGGGCAGGCGGGTGTGGGCCAGCAGCTTCAGTTCGCCCAGCGCTTCAAACAGGTTGCGGCGGCTTTTTTCCGACAGGCCGCCGAAAATGTCCTGCACCCATTGCTCATGGGATTCGGCCATTTTCTTGAAGTGGCGCTTGCCCTTGCCGGTCAGGCGGATGAGCGAGCTGCGGCGGTCCGTGGCCACCTTCAGGCGCTCGACCAGTCCTTCTTTCTCCAGCTGGTCGGTGATGCCGGTGATGTTTCCGTTGGTTACCATCATGTGGCGCGACAATTCGCTCATTTTCATGCCGGCCGGCGCGCGCAGCAGTTGCGCCATCAAGTCGAAACGAGGCAAAGTGGTGGCGAATTCGGTGCGCAAGCGGCTGCGCAGTTCGCCTTCGACGAGATTGCAGCAGGTGAGCAAGCGCAGCCAAAGGCGCAGATCGTGATGGTCATCGGGCATGGCCCGGCTTTCGAGATCCGGCCTGTCCTGCTGGGGTTTCATGGTTTCGGCGATGTCGTTGTTCATTGTCGTTTTCCGGAGCTGGCGGGCGGTGTGCGCTGCGCCGATAGTTTAATCTTCAATCACATCTTAGTGGTACATTGCCCGAACACGGGGCCTTGAGGAAACGCAAAACATGTATAGAAACAATTTCAGCGACAGCTATGCCGATGCGCGAAAACGGTTCCTCGATGCGGCCCGCCGGCGCGGCTGCGAGGTGGCGTCCCACCTGAATCCCTGCGGCCCCGGCGCGCAGGGCGAAGACCTGGCCATGGACACCGCGTACTTCGGCGACCCCGAAGCGCCCGCTTTGCTGGTGCTCAGCTCGGCCATGCACGGCGAAGAAGGCTATTGCGGCTCGGGTTGCCAGGTTGCGCTGCTGGAAGACGAGGCCCTGCTGGCCCGCGCGCGGGCCGGCGGGGTGGGCGTCCTGCTGGTGCACGCGGTGAACGCGTACGGGTATTCATGGGGCCATCGCACCAACGAAGACAATATCGACCTGAATCGCAATTTCGGCGACTTCAGCAAGCCGCTGCCCGACAATCCTCATTACCGGACCCTGCATCCTCTGCTGGTGCCCGATGCCTGGCCGCCCTCGGCGCCGAACGAGGCGGCGATCCAGGCATTCATCGAGCGCGAGGGCCGGCAAGCCTACCTGGAAGGGATGATGAAGGGCCAGCACAGCCACCCCGACGGCCTGTTCTACGGCGGCGCCGCCCCGAGCTGGAGCAATCGCACGCTCAGAAAGGTGTTGCGCCATTACGGGGAAGGCCGGCGGCGCATCGGCTGGGTGGATTACCACACCGCCCTGGGCCCATACGGGCACGCGGAAAAGATCTTCGTCCAGAACGACCCGCAAGCCTACCAGCGCGCCCGCTCATGGTGGGGCGCCGACGTGATCGCGGTGTACGAGCCGGGGTCGAGCACGGTCGAGATCACCGGCACCGCGCTGCAGGCCATGCTCGAAGAATGCGCGCAGGTGCCCGAGCTGACCTTCATGGCAATGGAATACGGCACGCTGCCGATGGACCAGGTCTTTCTCGCCCTGCGCAGCGATCGCTGGCTGGCGGCCCACCCGGATGCGCCCGATGCGCAGCGCCGGGCTCTGAAGGCGGCGCATCGCGCGGCGTTCTACCCCGACGCCGACGATTGGCGCGGGGCCGTGCTGGGCCAGTCGCGCGTCGCGATCCTGCAGGCGATTTGCGGCTTGTCCCGCTAGGGAAACTCCTACTTCGTCCGGGCATGAAACTTCTTGCGCGGCCATTTCATTGGCTATATAGTTTAAGCCTAAAGCATATTGCGGCCGCCCAAGGCAGGCGGGCGCATCGGTAAACGGAGACCCCATGAACATCGTATGCATAGGCGGCGGCCCGGCGGGGCTTTATTTCGGCTTGTTGATGAAGCTCAGCGATCCCGCCCACCAAGTCACGGTCATCGAGCGCAACCGGCCGTACGACACCTTCGGCTGGGGCGTGGTGTTCTCCGACGCCACACTGGAAAACCTCAAGCAGGCCGATCCCGTCTCGGCGGAGCAGATCAGCGCCGCGTTCAATCACTGGGACGACATCGAAATCCATTACAAGGGCCGCACGCTGCGCAGCAGCGGGCATGGCTTCATTGGAATAGGGCGCAAGAAGCTGCTGAACATCCTGCAGGCGCGCTGCGAGCAGGCGGGCGTGAACCTGGTGTTCGAGACCGACGTCGGCGATGACCAGGCCGTGGCGCTGCAGTACCAGGCCGACCTGGTGATCGCGTCCGACGGGCTGAACAGCAAGGTGCGCGGCCGGTATGCGCACACCTATCAACCCGACATCGACACCCGCCAATGCCGTTTCGTGTGGCTGGGCACCACCAAGACCTTCGACGCGTTCACATTCGCCTTCGTGCCCACCGAGCACGGCTGGTTCCAGGCGCACATCTATCAATTCGAACCGGGCATGTCGACCTTCATCGTCGAAACGCGCGATGAAACCTGGAAGGCGGCGGGGCTGGACGCCATGAGCCAGGAAGAGGGCATCGCATTCTGCGAAAAGCTGTTCGCCCCGTGGCTCGACGGCCACCCGCTGATCTCCAATGCGGCGCACCTGCGCGGCTCCGCCATCTGGATCCGCTTCCCCCGCGTCATCTGCGATACCTGGGTGCATCGGCAGGCCCTGCCCGACGGGCGCAGCGTGCCCGTCGTACTGATGGGCGACGCGGCCCACACCGCCCATTTTTCCATCGGCTCGGGCACCAAGCTGGCGCTGGAAGACGCGATCGAGCTGCACCGCTCCATCCAGGCGCACGGCAAGGACCTGGACGCCGCCCTGGCGCACTACCAGGACGTCCGCAGCGTCGAAGTCCTGAAAATACAGAACGCCGCCCGCAACTCCACGGAATGGTTCGAGAACGTGGCTCGCTACGCGAGCTTCGAGCCCGAGCAATTCGCCTATTCGCTGCTCACGCGTTCGCAGCGCATCTCGCACGAGAACCTGCGCCTGCGCGATGCCGGGTGGCTGGAGGGCTACGAGCGCTGGCTGGCGCGCCAGGCGGGCATGGAGGCCGCCGGCGGCCAGCCCGCGCCGCCCATGCTGACGCCTTATCGCGCGCGCGGCCTCACCCTCAAGAACCGCGTCGTCGTCTCGCCCATGGCCATGTATTCCAGCGTCGAGGGCGTGCCGGGGGACTTCCACCTGGTGCATCTGGGCGGCCGTGCCATGGGCGGAGCGGGCATGGTCATGGTCGAAATGACCTGCGTGTCGCCGGAGGCCCGCATCACGCCGGGGTGCCCGGGCTTGTGGAACGACGAGCAGATGCGCGCGTTCAAGCGCATCGTCGATTTCGTGCATGGCAACACCGACGCCAAGATAGGCATACAGCTGGGCCATGCGGGGCGCAAAGGCTCCACGCGGGTCAGCTGGGAAGGCACCGACATGCCCTTGCCGGAAGGCAACTGGCCGCTGGTCTCCGCGTCGGCCATTCCCTACATGGAAGGCGTGTCGCAGGTGCCGCAAGCCATGACGCGGGAACAGATGGACACCGTGCGCGAGCAGTTCTGCGCGGCCGCCCGGCGCGCGGCCCAGGCGGGTTTCGACTGGCTGGAACTGCACTGCGCCCATGGCTATCTGCTGTCCAGCTTCATCAGCCCGCTGACCAACCATCGCACCGACGAGTACGGCGGGTCGCTGGACAACCGCCTGCGCTATCCCATGGAAGTATTCAAGGCGCTGCGCGAAGCATGGCCGCAAGACTTGCCCATGTCGGTGCGGATTTCCGCGCACGACTGGGTCGAAGGCGGGATCACGCCCGACGACGCCATCCAGATCGCGCTGCGCTTCAAGGAGGCCGGCGTGGACATGGTGGACTGCTCTTCGGGCCAGGTCAGCAAGGCCGAGCGCCCCGTGTTCGGCCGCATGTTCCAGACGCCGTTCTCGGACCGGGTGCGCAACGAGGCCGGCGTTCCCACCATCGCGGTCGGGGCCATTTTCGAAGCGGACCACGTGAACAGCATCATCGCGTCGGGCCGCGCCGACTTGTGCGCGCTGGCCCGCCCCCACCTGGCGGACGCCGCCTGGACGCTCCGCGAAGCGGCCCGCATCGGCTATACCGATATCGCATGGCCCAGGCAGTATTTCCCGGCCAAGCGCCAGCTTGAAACGAACTTCGAGCGCGCGGCCGCTTATGCGCAATCCTTGGGAGCATGATGAACGCAAACACACTCGAAGGCAGGCATGCGCTGGTGACCGGCGGCTCGCGCGGCATCGGCTTCGCCGTGGCGCGCCGCTTGCTGGAAATGGGCGCCCGGCTGACCTTGCTGGGGCGCGATGAAGCCGCGCTGCGCGAGGCCCGCGACCGCCTGGGCTCCCCCGAGCGGGTCGGCTGCGCGGCCGCCGACATCGGGCGCCGCGCCCAGGTGGACGACGCCTTTGCGCGCGCCCGGCTATGGGGCGGCGGGGTCGACATCCTGGTCAACAACGCCGGGCAGGCGGTCAGCGAACGTTTCGACCGCATCAGCGAAGACGCCTGGAACAGAATGATCGCCGTCAACCTGAGCGGCACCTTCCATTGCATGCAGGCCGCGCTGCCCGGCATGCTGGAAGCCGGCTGGGGCCGGATCGTCAACGTGGCCAGCACGGCCGGCCTGATCGGCTACCCGTACGTCAGCGCCTATTGTGCCGCCAAGCACGGCGTCATCGGGCTGACGCGTGCCGTCGCGCTGGAACATGCGCGCCGGGGCGTCACGGTGAACGCCGTGTGCCCCGGCTACACCGAAACCGACATCGTCCAGGACGCGGTCGACAACATCACCCGCAAGACCGGCATGACGCCGGAGCAGGCGCGCGCCAAGCTGGCGGAGCGCAATCCCCAGGGCCGTCTGGTGCTGCCGGACGAGGTCGCCGACGCGGTGGCGTGGCTGTGCCTGCCGGGTTCAGCCGCCCTCAACGGACAGGCCATTCCCGTAGACGGCGGGGAAGTGACCGGGCATTGAAGGCCCGCCCGGGAAGGAGAAAACATGGAACAGACCGTACACACCATGGCGCACCACAAGCGCCCCTGCGCCGCATACCAGGCGCGCAACTTTCTTTGGGAAGCCGACCAGGACGGCAAGGTGGCCACCATCACCTTGAACCGGCCCGAGCGCAAGAACCCGCTGACCTTCGATTCCTACGCCGAGCTGCGCGACCTGTTTCGCGCGCTGGTCTATGCCACCGACATCAAGTGCGTGGTCGTGACCGGCGCCGGCGGGAACTTCTGCTCCGGCGGCGACGTGCATGAAATCATCGGCCCGCTGACGCGCATGTCCATGCCCGAACTCCTGGACTTCACCCGCATGACGGGCGACCTGGTCAAGGCCATGCGGGCGTGTCCGCAGCCCATCGTCGCCGCCGTCGACGGCGTCTGCGCCGGGGCCGGCGCCATGATCGCGCTGGCGTCCGACATGCGCCTGGGCACGGCGCGCGCCAAGACCGCCTTCCTGTTCACGCGGGTCGGGCTGGCCGGCGCGGACATGGGCGCCTGCACCCTGCTGCCCCGCATGATCGGGCAGGGCAGGGCTTCCGAATTGCTGTATACCGGCCGCTCCATGAGCGCCGACGAGGGCCTGGCCTGGGGCTTCTTCAACAGCCTGCATGAGCCCGGCCAGGTCCTGGACCAGGCGCGGAAGCTGGCGCGCCAGCTCGCCGACGGCCCCAGCTTCGCCCACGGCATGACCAAGAAGCTGCTGCATCAGGAATGGAACATGGGCGTCGACGAAGCCATCGAGGCCGAGGCCGAGGCGCAGGCCATCTGCATGCAGACCCGCGATTTCGTGCGTGCATACGACGCCTTCGTCGCCAGGCAGAAGCCCGTATTCCAGGGGGATTGAGGCCGGCCATGGGGCGTGACGGCGCAGCCGGGCGCTGAACGAGACAGGAGCAAGGAATGGAAAGATCAGGGCATGTCGATACCTTTGCGCGCGACCACCTGCCGCCGCCCGAGGAGTGGCCGGAATTGCTGCTGGACGGCAATCCCGACGTGGCGTATCCGGCGCGGCTCAATTGCGCCGCCGCGCTGGTGGACGAGCACGTGGCGCGGGGGCGCGGCGACCGGATCGCGTTGCGCTGGAGCGAAGGCGGCGGCAAGCGCGGCATGACCTATTCCGAGCTCATGCTGCTGACCAACCGCATCGCGCAAGTGCTGGCCGAGGATATGGGCTTGCGGCCCGGCAATCGCATCCTGCTGCGGGGCCCCAACAACGTGATGATGGCGGCGTCCTGGCTGGCGGCGGTGAAGGCGGGCCTGGTCACCGTGCCCACCATGCCGCTGCTGCGGGCCGGCGAGTTGAAGAAAGCCATAGAAAAAGCCCAGATCCACGCCGTCCTATGCGACAGGCGCCTGGCCGAGGAAGTCGAACACTGCCTGGACGACCAGCATCCCTCGTACTGCCGCGAATTGCGCCAGGTCCTGTATTTCCACGACGAGGCGCCCAACAGCCTGGACTCGCTCGCCGCGCAGAAATCCGGCGCATTCACGCCTTGCGACACGGCCGTCGACGACGTCTGCCTGATCGCCTTCACGAGCGGCACCACGGGCATGCCCAAGGGCTGCATGCATTTTCACCGTGACGTGCTGGCGATGTGCGACACGTTTTCGCGCCATATCCTGAACATGGGCGAAGACGAGATCGTGTGCGGCACGCCGCCCCTGGCCTTCACCTTCGGGCTGGGCGGCCTGCTGTGCTTTCCGTTGCGCGTGGGCGCCTCGGCGGTGCTGGCCGAGCGCATGACGCCGGATGAACTGCTGGCCACGGTCCAGGACTTCGGCGCGACCATGACCTTCACGGCGCCCACCTTCTACAGGCAGATGGCGGCGCTCGTGGGCAAATACGACCTTTCCACCCTGCGCAATACGGTGTCGGCGGGCGAGGCCCTGCCCGATGCGACGCGCCAGCTCTGGAAGCAGGCGACGGGCATCGAAATGATAGACGGCATCGGCGGTACGGAAATGATCCACGTCTATGTCTCCAGCGCGGGCGACCAGGTGCGCCGCGGGGCGATCGGCAAGGCCGTTCCGGGCTATGTGGCGCAGGTGGTGGACGAGAACCTCCTGCCCGTCGGGCCGGGGGTGGTGGGGCGTCTGGCGGTCAAGGGGCCGACCGGATGCCGCTACCTGAGCGATGACCGGCAGCGGGCGTTCGTCCAGAACGGCTGGAACCTGCCCGGCGATACCTTCGCGATGGACGAGGACGGCTATTTCTATTACCAGGCGCGCAATGACGACATGATCGTCTCGTCCGGCTACAACATCGCCGGCCCCGAGGTGGAGGGCGCCTTGCTGCTGCACGAAGCCGTGCAGGAGTGCGGGGTGGTGGGCGCTCCGGATCCGGACCGCGGGATGATCGTGAAGGCTTTCGTGGTGCTCAAGCCGGGTTTCGAACGGGATGCGGCCATGGTCAAGGCGCTGCAGGACCACGTGAAAGCGGTGATCGCCCCTTACAAGTATCCGCGCGAGGTCGAATTCGTGGACGGCCTGCCCCGGACGGAAACCGGCAAGCTGCAGCGGTTCGTGCTGCGGGCCAAGAATGTTTGATTGTTTGCATGAGGATCGAGGCATGAAGATTTTGCAACCCCCCAGCTGGATGGAGCCGCGCGGTTATTCGAACGCGATCATGACGGAAATGACGGCGGGCAGCCGCCTGATTTTCGTGGGCGGGCAGGTGGGCTGGAATGCGCAGCAGCAGTTCGAGACGGACGACTTCGCCGAACAGGTGGGGCAGACGCTGCGGAATATCGTGGACATCCTGAGGGAGGGGGGCGCGGGGCCGGAGCACATCACGCGGATGACATGGTATGTCTGCGACAAGAAGGAGTATGCCGCGGCGTTGCGGGAGGTCGGGCATCACTACCGGGAGATCATCGGCCGCCATTTCCCGGCCATGACCGCCATCGAGGTCTCGGATCTGATCGAGGACCGGGCGCGCGTCGAAATCGAGGTTACGGCGGTGGTGCCCGCCTGATGGGGCCATGAGAGCCAGGCGCCCGCACGAATCACAGCCCGTGCGGGCGCCTGGCCGCTTGCCGCGTCAGAGCTTGGCGAATACCTCTTCGGCGATCGCCAGAGTCTCCGCGATGACGGCATCGTCATGGGCGGCCGACACGAAGCCGGCCTCGAAGGCTGAGGGCGCGAAGTGCACGCCCCGGATCAGCATGCCGTGGAAGAACCGTTTGAAGAGCTCGATATTGCATTCCGACATTTCATCGAACGTCGTCGGGATGGCGTCGCGGAAGTACAGCCCGAACATCCCGCCCACATAGTCGCCGCTGACGGCCACGCCCGCGGCGCGGCCGCGTTCGGCCAGCCCTTCGGCCAGCTTGCGAGTCTGTTCGGACAGCCGCTCGTAGAAGCCCGGTTCGGCCAGCAGCTTCAGCGTCGTCAGCCCCGCCGCCACCGCGACCGGATTGCCCGACAGCGTACCGGCCTGGTAGACCCCGCCCAAAGGCGCGATATGCTCCATGATGTCGGCCCGCCCGCCGAAAGCCCCCACCGGCATGCCGCCGCCGATCACCTTGGCCAGAGTGGTGAGGTCGGGCGTGATGCCCATCAGGCCCTGCACCCCTTGCGGGCCCGCGCGAAAACCGGTCATGACTTCATCGAAAATCAGCAGCGCCCCGTACTGGGTGCAAAGCGCGCGCAGCCCCTCCAGGAAGCCGGGCAGCGGCTTGACCAGGTTCATGTTGCCCGCGACGGGTTCGACGATCACGCAGGCGATCTCGGCGCCGTATTCCTTGAACGCGGCCTCGACCGCTTCCAGCTTGTTGTAGTCCAGCACCAGCGTATGCTGGATGAACTCGACGGGCACGCCCGAGGACGTCGGGTTGCCGAAAGTGAGCATGCCGGAGCCGGCCTTGACCAGCAGGCTGTCGGCATGCCCGTGGTAGCAGCCTTCGAACTTGACGATGCGCGACCGCCCCGTGTACCCGCGCGCCAGGCGGATGGCGCTCATGGTGGCCTCGGTGCCGGAGCTGACCAGGCGCAGCTTTTCGATGGACGGGATGCGTGCCGCGATGGCTTCCGCGATTTCGATCTCGGCCTCGGTGGGCGCGCCGAACGACAGGCCGTCGACCGCCGCCTCCTGGACGGCCCGGATGACTTCCGGGTGGGCATGGCCCAGGATGGCCGGCCCCCAGGAGCCGACGTAGTCTATGTACCGCTGGCCGTCGGCGTCCCATACATAAGGCCCCTGAGCCCGCTTGATGAAGCGCGGCGACCCTCCCACGGAGCGGAATGCGCGCACGGGAGAATTGACGCCGCCGGGTATGGTGCGACAGGCGCGGTCGAAAAGTTCAGTATTGCGTGACATGGTTCAGAACACTCGTAGCGGAAGGGCCTATAGGATAACCCAAGCTCGAATGCCCGAACCGGGCGGGCGGCGGGTCAGCCGAACAGGGCGCTGCAGCGGGACGCCGCGGCCTGGATGTCGGGCGTTCCGAACAGCCCGCTGATGACCGCGATGCTGTCGGCGCCCGCCAGGATGACGGGAGCGGCGTTGTCGGCCGTGATGCCGCCTATCGCCACGATGGCCGGGCGTGGCCGGGCGGGGCCGCCTTCCACGAGCCGGCGGCCCTGGCGGATGTGGTCCAGCGTCGCCTTGACCGCCTGGGGTTTGACCGTGGACGGGTAGACCGCCCCGAAGGCGACGTAGTCGACGTCGGCCTGTAGCGCTTTTTCGGCGAGCGCCGGGTCGTCATAGCAGGAGCAGCCGATGATTTTTTCCGGGCCCAGGGCCAGCCTGGCCTGGACGATGCTGCCGTCTTCCTTGCCCAGGTGGACGCCGTCGGCGTCGACCAGGGCGGCCAGGCGCCAATCGTCGTTGATGATGCACGGCAGGCCCAGCCGGCGGCAGAGTTCGGCGACGCGGCGGGCCTGGGCGACACGGTCGCCGGGCGCGATGGTTTTGCGGCGCCATTGCAGCGCGGCCATTCCGCCCCGGGCGGCGGCGCCGATGCCTTCCAGCAGGCGATCGGTGTCGTCCCATTCGGGCGTGATGCCGTAGAGGCCCCGTGGGAAACGCAGTTCGGTATTCATGCCGCGGACCGGTTGATCAGGCGCTGGCCCATTCCCGGCTGGAAATGGCGCGCGGTGAAGGCCGCGGAGGCGTTGATGGCGGACTCGACGGCACCGGGCATGTCGCGCCCTTGCGCCAGCGCGGCCGTGATGGCGCAGCACAGGGGGCCGTCTGCGTCGAGCAGCCGGTTCGCGGGCGCATGCCAGGGCCAGGTGGCCGTTTCGCGGTCCGGCCCCTGCAGCAGGTAGCTGCCCTGGCCGGCGCGCAGCGGGGCGCCGGTGCTCAGCACCCATTTGGCCCCGTATTGCAGGAGCGCTTCGGCCGGGCGATCGGCGTCGATGTCGCCGAACATGCCCTGGGCATGCCAGTGTTCCAGCATGTGGTGGTCCGCGACCACGATGTCGGTCTGCGGCAGCAAGAGTTCGAACACCGCCAGCAGCAGGTCTTCTTCTTCGAGCTCGCTGTTCAGCCCGCTGTCGGGCAGGCGCTGCAAATGCAGCACCAGGGGGACGTGGCTGTAATCCGCGGCGATCTGAGCGAGTACACTTGCCGATTCGGCCGAATAAAGCGGCCCCACCTTGATGGCCTGGACCGTCATGTCTTCGAGCAGGCAGCGCGCCTGGTCGTCGATGAGCTCGGGCGCGACGGGCTGTATTTCCTCGGTCCGGGCGGTGTCCTGGACGGTCAGCGCCGTCAGGGTGCAGAGCGCGTGGCAGCCCAGGGCCGAGCAGGTAACCGCGTCGGCAGGCAGGCTACTCGACCCGCTGGGGTCGAGGGGGCCGAAAATAAGGACTAGAGGTGGGTTTGAAACGTGCACAGCGAGGCGGGTCGGTAAAAGTTTGGCGCAATCTTTGGTTAATATCTTAGACGAAGCCATTGGGTTTAGTAATATTGGCCCCATTCTAATTGAAGCGCTCAGGATCCGCCGGGTTTTGAATTTGTAATTATCAGTGAGTAACATGACATGCGTACGTGGATGTGTTTGATTTGTGGGTGGATCTATGATGAAGAGGCCGGGCTGCCCGAAGAAGGCATTGCGCCCGGAACGCGCTGGGAAGACGTTCCTCCGAACTGGGTATGCCCCGAATGCGGCGCCCGGAAAGAGGATTTCGAGTTGATCGAGGTATAAGCCAAGCCGCCAAAGGCCGATTTTGCCGCCCCGGAGGGTAAGTCATGAGCTCTGCCACCAAACGCCCGAATTCGGAAATGGGCATAGACCTGTCCCGCCAGCTTCTGCTGGCCATGCCGGGCAAGGTCTCGGGCAACCTGGCCAATACGGTCATCTATGTTTGCGAGCACACCGAGCACGGCGCCTTGGGGCTGGTCATCAATCGTCCCACCGACATCACCGTGGGCGACCTGCTCAAGCGCATAGACCTCGACCCTTCCTCTGAAACAGGCCCCATCCGGGACACGCCGGTGTTTTTCGGCGGGCCGGTCCAGACCGATCGCGGCTTCGTGCTGCACGCCTCGTCGGGCGACTACAGCTCCAGCATCAAGATGGGCGACGTCACCCTGACGACCTCGCGCGACATCCTGCAGGACGTCGCCCAGGGCAAGGGGCCGGAGCAGATTCTGATCACGCTGGGCTACGCGGGCTGGGGCGCCGGCCAGCTGGAAAGCGAAATGGCGCAAAACGCCTGGCTCAACGTCGCCTCCACGCGCGCCATCCTTTTCACCACGCCTTCGGCCCAACGCTACGAAGTGGCGCTGGGGCAGCTCGGCATCGATTCCGTCATGCTGGCGGGCGACGCGGGCCATGCCTGACCAGACGCTGCTGGCTTTCGATTACGGCATCAAGAAGATCGGCGTGGCCATCGGCAATACGCTGCTGCGCCAGGCGCGTCCGCTGCGCATCCTGTTTTCCACCACGCGCGAGCAGCGCTTCGCCGGCATCGAGGAAATCCTGGCGGAATGGCGGCCCGACAAGATCATCGTGGGCCTGCCGCTGACGCTCGACGGCCAGGAGCAATACCACAGCCTGCGGTGCCGCCGCTTCGCCAATCAACTGCGCGGGCGCTATGGGCTGGACGTCGAGCTCGTCGACGAGCGCGGATCCAGCATGGAGGCCCAGCAGGCGCTGGGCACCAACGCCGATGACGACGCCATGGCGGCCGCGGTGATCCTGCAGCGCTACCTGGACGGGCTCTCCCCCTCCCACGAGACGCCGCCGAGGGGATGACTTGAACATATTGCGTTTTCTGTTGCGCGCCGCCTTTGTCGCAACATGGATCGTACTGGGCCTGTTATCCGTCACCCTCATTTTTCCGTTCGCTCCGTTGCGCATGCGTTCCTATATGGTCTTGCACTGGTCGCGCGGCCTGATGCTGCTGTGCGGGGTCGGCATACGGGTGTATGGGTCGGCGCGCCGGGCCGGGCCCGTCATGTTGGTGGCCAATCACGTGTCCTGGATCGACATCTTCGTGCTCAATGCCGTGCGGCCGACGGCATTCATCGCCAAGAGCGACATCAGGCGCTGGCCCGTCATCGGCTGGCTGGTCGAGGGCGCCGGCACGGTGTTCATCGAGCGCGGCCGCCGCCACGCCATCCGGGCGGTGGGCCATCAAATGAAGACGCGGTTCAGCCAGGGCGAGGCGGTGGGCCTGTTTCCGGAAGGCACCACTTCGCCCGGCTATGAGGTCGCCCCCTTCCATTCCAGCCTGTTCGACGCGGCCATCCGGGCCAATGTGGACATCCAGCCGGTGGCGCTGCGCTTCTTCCATCGCGGACGGCGCAGCGACTACGTCGCCTTCGTCGGCGAACAGAACCTGATGCAGAACCTGTGGTATTTGCTGGGGACGACCGGCGTGGTGGTGGAAGCCGTGTTCCTGCCGGAGCTGCGCAACGGCTATTGCCAGGAACAGGGCCGCGCCCGCGTGGCGGAACAGGCTCGGGCGGCGATCATCGAGGCGATATCGGCGTTCGAGGCATAGGGGCCGGCCGAGCCGCCCCTGGTCACCGGTCCGAACAAGGAATCTGCACCAGCTTCCTGTCATGCAGGCGCATCGCCGTCAGCTGGCGCCCCCATACGCAGCCGGTGTCCAGGCACACCACATCGGGCCGCATCAGCAAGCCCAGCGTGGACCAGTGCCCGAAGACGATGGTCTCGCCCCGCGTCATCCGGTTCGGGATGTCGAACCACGGCATGAGCTCGCCATCGTTCGTGGGCGCCCCCTTGTGCGAGAACTCCATGTGCCCGCGCGCATTGCACATGCGCATGCGAGTCAGCGCGTTGATGATGACCCGCATGCGCTTGGCGCCGTGGAGGTCGTCCTTCCACTGCGACGGCTCATTGCCGTACATCGCGCGCAGGTTCTCCTTCCAGTCCAGCCCGCGCAGCGCGGATTCCACCTCGGCGGCCAGGGACAGCGTCTTGGCGACGTCCCATTTGGGCAGCACGCCCGCGTGGACCATGAGATGCCGATGCTCGTAGTGCGCCAGCGGACAATGCCGGATCCAGTCGATCAGCTCCTGCGCGTCGGGCGCGTCCAGGATGGACTGCAGCGTGTCGGACTTGCCGGGCTTGCGCGCCCCGGCCGCCACGCCCAGCAGATGCAGATCATGATTGCCCAGCACCGATACCGCCTTGTCCCCCAGCCCGATGACGGTCCGCAGCGCGCCCAGGGAATCCGGGCCGCGGTTGATCAAGTCCCCCGCGAACCAGAAGGTCGGGTCCTTGTCGTTCGCGATGTCGGGATGGTCGAGCAGCGCGTGCAGCGGCTTGCTGCACCCCTGCACGTCGCCGATGATCCAGATGCTGGGTGTCGAAGTCATGCCGCGGGCTTGCTCCATGGCCAGTGCGCCCGATTGAAGCGCCTTACATTGTGTTGGTTTTCCATGAGTATCAGGGCCGCCAGAGCAATGCCCAGGGCCCCGAGGTTGGGCACCAGGGCGGTCACCCAGGGCGCCCATTTGCTCAGCATGCCCAGGTTGAGCGCCAGCTGATTCAGCATGAAGAAGCCCACGCCCAGCAGGATGCCGACGAATACCTTGCTGCCGACCCCGCCCCGGCGCGTCTGCATGAAGCCGATGGGGGCGGCGATGGTGATCATGACCAGCAGCGTGAACGGATAAGCCATCTTGCGCCACAGCGCCACCACCTGCCTGTCGGTCTGCAATTGGTTGTCGCGCAGGTAATCGATGTAGTCGGCAAGGTCGAGTATGGACATGCGCTCGGGCGTCAGGATGCGCGCGATCAGGCGCTCGGGCGTCAGGCTGGTGCGCAGCGTTCGCGTTGCGTGCGTTTCCAGGCGCGTGACGGGCGCCGTCGGCGTCCGGGCGTCGGCAAGGGCGGACACCGCGTTGGCGTCGATCACGGTTTCCGTCAGGTCGCTCAGAACGAGCGAGCCGGCCGCGAAACGGCCGCTCTTGGCCTGCGACATGGATTGCAGTTCCTGCCCGTGATTGAATTCATACAAGGTCACGTCCGCCACTTCGCCGCTGCTGCGCAGCTGCAGGATGTTGATGACGCGCGTGCCGCCCCGGCCGTCGGCTTCCTTGAACCAGTATCCGCTGCTCAGGCGGCTGCCGTCGGACCGGCCGAGCAAGGTCATGTTGGCTTCGCTGGTCTTCATTTCCGCCGCCGGCGTGATCACCTCGGACAGCAGGAACGCGCCCGCCACCAGGGGGGCCGTCACCAGCCAGAGCATGGTCAGCAGCTTGATGCCGCTGACGCCGGAAACCCGCAGGATGACCAGCTCGTTGCGTTGCGCCAGCCCGGCCAGCGCCAGGATGGCGCCGATCAGCAAGCCGATGGGCAGAAGGTCGTACAGTCGGGTCGGCAGCGCCAGCGCCTGGATATAGAACAGATTGAGCAGGGTGAACTTGCTGCCTACGCTGTCCAGTTCTTCGATCAGGGCGAAGAAAGTGAAGAGGCCCAGCAGCGCCACGAGGACGACGGCGCTGGATCGGTAGATTTCACGGGCGAGGTAACGGCGTGCGGTGCGCATCGAAAGGCTGCAGGCGCCAAGGCGTGCATTCTGTGTTCAAAGACAAAAGATTAACATTATGCGCCGTGCGGGCATGGCTTCACTCGGGGATTTCCACCAGTTGCATGCGCTTGCGGATGGTGCTGGTGCGCGAATTCAAATAAGCGGTATTGCCGTGTTCGTCGTAATAGGCGGGCCGGGGCAGCATGGAGGCCAGCCTGGCGGCCTGCTGCGCGCCCAGCCGGTCCGCGCCGGTCTTGTAATAATGGCGGGCCGCGGCTTCCGCGCCGAAGACGTTGGTGCCCCACTGCGCGACGTTCAGGTAGAGCTCCAGGATGCGGCGCTTGCTCATGACGGTTTCGATCATGTAGGTGAGCACGAGCTCTTGCGCCTTGCGGACATACGACCGCGAACCGGACAGGAACAGATTCTTGGCAAGCTGCTGGGTGATGGTCGAGCCGCCGCGCATGCGGCTGGCGCCGCGCTCGGCCTGCCGGCGGTTGTACTCCCAGGCCTTGCGTATGGCTTCCCATTCGACGCCGTAGTGGTCCAGGAAGTTCGCGTCCTCCGATGCCACCACGGCGCGCTTCAGGTGATCGCTGATGTTTTCATATGGAACCCAGCGGTACTTTATTTCCGCGTCGGGGTCGCTTGCGCGCAGTTCGCTCAGCGTGGCCCGCATGAAGGCGCTGCTGCCGGGATCGCGCACGCTCAGCCACAGGACCATGACGAAAAGGCCAAAAAGATACAGGAGCAGGGCGGCAAAGGCGAGCAGCAGCGCCGTTGCCGCCATCTTGCCCAGGCTCCGGTTGCCGGCCATGCCGCCGCCCTAGGCGCCGTCTTGCAGGCTGCGCCGCAGCGCTTCCAGAACCGGCCCCGTCTCGGGAGCGACGCCGTTCCAGATGGCGAAGCTTGCGGCCGCCTGGCCGACCAGCATGCCCAGGCCGTCGGCGCGATGCCGGACGCCCTGGGCCTGCGCCTGCCGCATGAAAGGCGTTTCAGCGGAGCCGTAGACCATGTCGTAGGCGAGGGCGCCGTCGGCATAGATGCCCGCCGGCAGCGCGGGGGGCTCCCCGCCCAGGCTGCTGGAGCTCGCGTTGACGACGATGTCCCAGTCGCCTTCGGCTTCGTCCAGGCCGCCGGCCGTGATGCGGGAGGCCATCAGAGGCAGTTGGGAGGCCAGCCGAGCGCCGAGCTCGGCGGCCCGCGCCGGCGTCCGGTTGACGATGCGCAGCGCCGCGCAGCCCGCCTCGATCAAGGGCAGCGCGACGCCCTTGGCGGCGCCGCCCGCGCCCACCAGCAGGACCCTGCGGCCGGCCGGCGAGTGGCCCAATCGGATCAGATCGTCGACCAGCCCGACGCCGTCCGTGTTGCAGCCGTGCAGCAGGCCGTCGCGCATCCACAGGGTGTTGGCGGCGCCGGCCAGGCGGGCCCGGTCGCTCAGGCGTTCTCCGGCGAGCGCGCAGGCCTGTTCCTTGAACGGCACGGTGACGTTCAGGCCGGCGCCGCCCTGGTCGAAGAACTCCCGCACGGTGGCGGCGAAGCCGTCCAGCGGCGCCAGAATGCGCTCGTAGCTCAGGGCAATGCCCGTCTGGCGGGCGAACGCCTCGTGTATGCAGGGCGAGCGGCTATGCGCGATGGGATTGCCGACGACTGCGTAGCGTTTGCGGGAATCGGGATGGGTCACGGGATCTCGGTTTCGAGTGTCTGGTTGATGAAATTCCACGTCCGCGTAATGGCCAGGATGTCGGTTTCGCGGGCGATGGCGGGAGGCAGCGGGGCGAAGGGCGCCGCCAGCTGCACGATGCGGGAAGCGGCGAGATTCAGGATGGCGTGGCTGGACGGGCGGTCGATCTCGATGCGGTCCAGCGAGCCGTCCTTGCGTATGTACACCGTCAGCTGCAGACTGCCGTATACCTTGCCGCGCGCTTCGTCCGGGTAGTGCTCAGTGCCCAGCAGCTCGATCTTCTTGCGCCAGGCTTCGACGTATTCGGCATAGTCCACCGAGCGCGTGGTCGGCCCGGTGAACTGCAGGCGCGGCTGCGAGTTGTACCGCTCTATGCGCTCTTTCAATGCGCTGATCTGCGCATTCAGTATCAGGCTTTCCTGTTCCTGCTCGTCCGGGCCGTCCTCGCCGGTGGCGTCCGACGAAACGCCGGTGTCGCGCTGCGCGGGCACGTGGTCCGGCGACGTCAGCGCGGTATACAGGCGCAGCTGCTCCGCTTCGAGTTCGCGCTGGCGCTGGCGCAAGGCGGCCAGGACGACCTCGTCCGCCGTTTCGGTGCTGGTGCGCGGCAAGGGGGACGAGGCGAGTTTTTCCTGGGCGTATCCGCCGCCCATGAGGTCGTCCTGGGCCAGCGCCTGGGCCTGCAGCGGCGCCACTTCGCTGCGGGCGTTGACCAGCGTCACTTCCAGCGGGCGCTCCGCCGGGTCGGGCGGCGCCGGCGGCGGGGAGAAATGCAGGCTCAGGACCGCGGCGTGTATGGCCAGCGACAGCACGAAGGCAATGCGCAGGTAGTCGTTACGCGGCGCTCGCAGTTCGGGCAGGGCGAAAAGCGTGGTCATGTGGGTGCCTGTGGGGGTTGGCCGGCGTCAGGCCGTGATCACTTCCCGCAGCCGGCAGTCCAGTTCAAGCGCAAGCTCATCATAGCCCAGTATGTCGAGCAGGACGGGCTGCCCCCGTTCCAGCTCCGGCAAGGCCGCGACACGGGTCACGAAAGGCGCGCAATCGAGCCGGACCAGGTCGTCGCGGATGACCGTGCCGCGCACCGTGGTCAGGCCCTGCTGCTGCAGCCAGCGCATGCACCAGTAGCGCTCCATGGCCGATTGATAGTCGCCCCAGGCCGTGTATTGCGAATCGAAGGCGCCGATGATGGCGAAGAGGTCGGCGTCCTTGGGCTTGAAGGGCGCGACCAGCCGGGCCGAGACGCCGTGTTCGGCGGCGGCCAGGATCTGCCACTGATTGACCAGGTCCACATAGCGCCGCAGCGGCGAGGTCGACCATGCATACTGGGGCACGCCTATCGCTTCGTGCGGCAGCGCGTGGGTGGACATGCGCACCCGTCCGGCCTGCTGCGAGCGGTAGATGCCGGGCACGCCGTACTGCGCGAGCATGCCTCCCCAGAGATTGTTCGTCAGAATCATGTATTCCGCGACCAGGCGGTCCAGAGGCGCATTGCGCTGGCGCGGTATCAATTGCACCGGTGTGTTCGGGTCGTCGTGGGGGCCGAGCAGGGCGAATGAGTATTCGACCCGGCCGTTGTTCTCGGGCTTGCCGCGCACTTCCTCGCGCTGCCTGGACAGATGCTGCGCCTGCCGCCACAGGGGCCGGAGCCAGTGTCCGTAAGGCAGCTGGGCGCCTGGGTCGTTCAGCGCCTCTTCGGTCACCAGCGGTTCCAGCACGTGATGGCGAAGGTTCTCGCGCACCTGTATGCGTTCGACCCGGGTTTCATGCGCAAGCAGTTCGCCCGTCGCCAAATTGGCGGTCACATACAGGGACAGCGCCGGGCGGGGCCGCCCCGCGTCCAGCGAGAACGCGCTGATCAGCTCGCCGGGCAGCATGGGAATCTTCAGGCCCGGTATGTAGACGGTGGACATCCGGCTGCGCGCAAGCTTGTCCAGTTCGTTGTCGCGGGTGACCGCCAGCCCCGGCACCGCGATGTGCACCCCTATCGTGGCGACGTCCGGCCCCTGCATGGTGACCGACAAGGCGTCGTCGACCTCTATGGTCTGGCCGTCGTCGACCGAATACGCTTCCACGTCCGCAAGAGGGAGATCGCGTTCGATGCCCGCCAATTGCACCGGCGCGAACTCATGGCCTTTCGGGAAATGCGTGGACAGGAAGCGATGCTGGTGCAAGGCGAGCGGATGCGGCCATGCCCCCAGGTCCAGCAGCAGCTTCTCGGCGCTGGTGCCCCGCTGCTGTACGGCGGCATCGAAGGCCTTCCATTCCAGGCTGTTCTTGTCGGGACGGGTCAAGAAGGAGCTTGCGGCCCGGGCGATGGGCTCGGGCAGACGGCCGGCGATCATCTCGTCCGTCCACTCCTGCTGCTGGGCCGCCTGTTTCTGCTTCTTTTCTATGGCAGCAAGGGCGGCGGCGAGGATGTCGGGCGGGGCGGGCCGGTAGCGGCCTTTGCCGCGCCGATGGAAATAGGCGGGGGCGTCGTTCAGCGCGAAGATCAGCGCGGCCTTTTCCACGGCGCTGGGCGGGTGCCCGTAGTATTCCTCGGCGAAGGCGGCGGCCTCGAATTCTTCCTGCGGCGCGCATTCCCACAGGAAGCCGACGTCCAGGGCCTGCGCCTGCGCCGCCGCTTCTTCGAGCAGCACGGCGGGGGCGGGCTGCTCGAAGCTGAACAAAACGCTCGCGTTCTTTATCTTGCTGCGCTTGCCTGACTCGGATTCCACCTGCATGGTCGAGTCGCTTTGCGAAAATATCTTTTCCGCCTTGAAATTTCCGCTGTCTTCGTAAAGAACGTACATGATTTTCCGTCTTGATATGCGTGTGCCGCATATCGGTGTCTATAAAAAAGGCTTGCGCCGGCAGCCTAGCCGGGGGCCAGCGCAAACTCCATCACTTCGGGCAGCCATCGATCGAAGTCGGAAATGCCGTGGTCGCCGCCCTCGAGAATGCGGCCTTTGCTGCCGGCGAACCAATCCGCCATTTCGCGCCAGTCGAGCACCTCGTCCCCTTTTGCCGCAAGCAGATAATACTTTTCAGGGTGCGCCGGGCGGCCGACGGCCATTTCGGCGAGCTCGTCGACGTACTCGGGCAGAAAATGGAAGGGCGCGTCGGAATGGAACTGGGTATGCTCGCCCACTTGCGTGGCGAGATCCCGGGCGGCATGGACCACGGGATTGAGCAGGACGGCGCGGCACTTCCAGTGTTCGGCCAGGCAGGCGGCGTAGTAGCCGCCCAGCGAGGACCCGACGACGACCAGGTCGCGCCGCGGGTCCAGGCCGCGCTGGTCGACCGCCTGTTCTATCAGGCGGTGGGCGAGCTCGAGCGCCCGCCGCGGGCTGGCCGGCAGCTGCGGGCACGACCAGTCTTGCCCGCGGCCGCGCTCCTGCATGGCGCGCGCCATCAAGGTCGCCTTGTGCGACTGCGGAGAGGAACGGAAGCCGTGCAGGTATAGAAGCATGGGGCGAGCCTGTAGAAGTAATGGTGCGCGCGCGTACGCTTATTGCAGCCGATCCAGAAGCTTCTGGTGAATTCCGCCGAAGCCGCCGTTGCTCATCACCAGGACGTGGTCCCCCGGGCGGGCCGCAAGGCGGATGGCGTCTATCATTTTATCCAGATCGGAGTAGGACGTCGCCCGCGCGCCCAGCGGCGCCAGAACCTGGCCGGGATCCCAGCCCAGGGCGTGCTTGCCTTCCCGCGCGCCGAAGCAGAACACCAGGTCGGCCGAGCGCAGCGCGTCGGGCAGCTTTGCGGCCATGGCGCCGAGCTTCATGGTATTGGATCGGGGCTCCAGGACGGCCAGGATGCGGTCGCGGCCGACCTGGGCGCGCAGGCCCGACAAGGTGGTGTCGATGGCGGTGGGGTGATGCGCGAAGTCGTCGTAGACCTGGATGCCGCGCACGCTGCCGCGCAGTTCCATGCGGCGCTTCACGCCCTGGAATGCGGACAAGGCCTGAATGGCCGTTTCCGTGGCGACGCCCGCCCGGTCGGCGGCGGCCAGCGCCGCCAGGGCGTTCAGGCGATTGTGCTCGCCGGTCAGCGTCCAGTGCACCGTGCCCGCCGGCCGCTGGGCGCGAACGACTTCGAAGCCGTCGGTCCGGTCGTCGGCGCGGGCTTGCCATTCACCGCCATCGCCGAATGTCACGATGGGCGTCCAGGCGCCGCGCGCGATGACGCGATCCAGGGCGTCGGAGACCGTGGGGCGGATGATGGTCCCTTGCGCAGGGATGGTGCGCACGAGGTGGTGGAACTGTGTCTCGATGGCGGCCAGGTCCGGAAAGATGTCGGCGTGGTCGTATTCCAGGTTGTTCAATACGGCGCTGCGGGGGCGGTAGTGCACGAACTTGGAGCGCTTGTCGAAGAAGGCCGTGTCGTATTCGTCGGCTTCGATGACGAAGAATCGGCCGTCCGGGCGATAGCGCGCGGATACTTTCAGGTCGGGGGCGATGCCGCCGATGAGGAAGTCGGGCGCCATGCCGGCGTATTCGAGTATCCAGGCCAGCATGGAGCTCGTGGTGGTCTTGCCATGGGTGCCGGCGACGGCCAGCACGTGGCGTCCGGCCAGGATGTGGTCGCCCAGCCATTGTGGGCCGGAGATGTAGGGCAGGCCCTGGTCCAGTATGGCCTCCATCAGCGGGTTGCCGCGTGTCACCACGTTGCCGACGACGTACAGGTCGGGCTTGAGCGCGGTCTGGGCGGCGTCGAAGCCTTCTATCAGGTCGATGCCCTGTTCTTGCAGCTGAGTGCTCATCGGGGGATAGACGCCGGCGTCGCAACCCGTCACGGTGTGCCCGGCGGAGCGCGCGATCAGCGCGAGCCCGCCCATGAAGGTGCCGCAGATGCCAAGTATGTGTAAGTGCATTTTTTTCCTCCGGGGGCATATTGTAGTCATAAGGGGGCCGTGCTCCGGGGCCCGGGGCCCGGGGCCCGACCCCGGACGGGTGCTATGATTGGCGGCGTACGGTCATTTTCCACAGGTCCATCATGAAACGGCGAGAGTTCCTGCGCCGGGCCTCTCTGGCCCCCATCGTTGCCGCCGGCCTTTCCAGCATTGCGCCGGTGGCGCGCGCCGCCGCGCTGCCGCCCCACGCTTTCTATGCCAATGAATTCCCTTCGGCGGCGGGTGGCGACACCTCTTTTCGCAGCTACCTGGGCAAGCCGGTGGTGCTCAATTTCTGGGCGACTTGGTGCCCGCCCTGCGTGAAGGAAATGCCCGACCTCGATGCGCTGCATAAAAAGTATCCGGGCGTCCAGTTCGTCGGCCTGGCGGTCGACACCGCCGCCAATGTGGAAAAATTCGGGCAAAAGGTCAAGGTGTCCTACCCCCTGCTCATTGCGGGCCACGGCGGCATCAAGCTCATGCGCGAGCTGGGCAATAAAAACGGCGGCTTACCGTTCACCGTGGTTTTCGACAAGGATGGCCGCTATGTCCGCCATTATCTCGGCCAGATCAAGCCTGAAGAGCTCGACGCCTACATTGCCGGAATGAGCTGAAAGCCGTCCGGGCATCGGGCGGAAGGCGGCCGCCGGGTATCGGGCAGGCCTTCCATTTAATGGACAAATACCGCTTTTTAGCGTAAAAAGGCGGTCTGTCTTCACCAAATATTCGCAATGGCGCAGCACATTCTCGTTTTGCATGGCCCCAATCTGAACCTGCTCGGCACGCGCGAGCCAGAAATCTATGGCCGGCAAACACTGGATGACATCAATCGGCGCCTGCAACAGCTGGCCGCGGGCGCCGGCGCCGAGTGCAGCGTGTTTCAAAGCAATCATGAAGGCGAGCTGGTCGATCGCATACAGGCCGCGCGCCGGGAATCCGTCGATTTCATCATCATCAACGCGGCAGCGTATACGCACACCAGCGTCGCGCTGCGCGATGCCCTGGGCGCGGTCAACATACCTTTTGTCGAAGTGCATTTATCCAACGTATATAAGCGGGAGCCCTTCCGTCACGTCTCTTATCTGTCGGACGTGGCGCAAGGCGTGGTGGCCGGGCTGGGCGCTTTCGGATACGAGGCCGCCCTGCAGTATGCCTTGGCCCACTGAGGCGGGGGTTCCTCCTTGCTTTGATTATTAATCATCATTATCAACGTTCACTCTGTGCGCTGATCGCTGAGTAACGTCATGGGAAGTTTTATGGACTTAAGAAAACTCAAAACCCTGATCGACCTGGTCGCCGAGTCGGGCATTGCCGAGCTTGAAATCACCGAAGGCGAAGGCAAGGTCCGCAT
>JACDJC010000442.1_pt1 | contig 48809 bp, 41 predicted proteins | sample 7454191 | NCBI WGS metagenome assembly JACDJC01 (sample SAMN14253291, study PRJNA609438) | sludge metagenome | isolation source: sludge after 25d culture with pyrite and EDTA | collected 2018-12-20 | reverse complement strand
TGCTCCGGAGCGCGGTCGAACTCGCCAAGGACTGGCGCACCGACCGCATACTAAGGCGGCTCGAGGCGATGCTGGTGGTGGCCGACCGCGACTATTCGCTCATCATCACCGGCAACGGCGACGTGCTGGAGCCTGAATTCGGCATTGCCGCGATCGGCTCCGGCGGCGCGTATGCACAATCGGCCGCGCGCGCGCTGCAGGAAAACACCGACCTGCCGCCGCTTGAAATCGTCAAAAAGAGCCTCACCATTGCAGGTGACGTCTGCATCTATTCAAACCAGAATCACGTCATCGAAACCCTGTGAGCCTCACCGCTCGCTGCTTACCGCTCACCGCTCACCCTTAATGACCCCCAAAGAAATCGTCCACGAACTCGACAAGCACATCGTCGGCCAGGCTGCAGCCAAGCGCGCGGTCGCGGTCGCCCTGCGCAACCGCTGGCGACGCCAGCAGGTAGAGGAGCCGTTGCGCCAGGAAATCACCCCGAAGAATATCCTGATGATCGGCCCGACCGGGGTCGGCAAGACCGAAATCGCGCGCCGCCTGGCGCGGCTCGCGAATGCACCCTTCATCAAGATCGAGGCAACCAAGTTCACCGAGGTCGGCTACGTCGGGCGCGACGTCGACACCATCATTCGCGACCTGATGGAAACCGCGATCAAGGATTTGCGCGCGCAGGCGACACAGAAAGTCAAATTCCGCGCCGAGGAGGCTGCCGAGGAACGCATCCTCGACGCGCTGTTGCCGCCGCCACGGAGTAGCGGGTTTGGTGAATCCGACCCGCCGCGCGAGGAAGGCGCGGCACGCCAGCGGTTCCGCAAAATGCTGCGCGAAGGCGAACTCGACGACAAGGAAATCGAAATCGAGCTGGCGGCGATCAGCCCCAGCATGGAAATCTTCACCCCTCCCGGGATGGAAGACCTGTCGCAGCAATTGCAGGGCATGTTCGCCAACCTCGGCCAGAGCCGCCGTCAATCCCGCAAACTAAAAGTGCGCGAAGCGTTCAAACTGCTGACCGAGGAAGAAGCCGGACAACTGGTCAACGATGAGGAAACCAAGCTGCAGGCGCTCGATGCAGTCGAACAGAACGGGATTGTTTTCCTGGACGAAATCGACAAGATCGCCACCCGCAGCGAGAGCCACGGCACCGACGTGTCGCGCCAGGGGGTGCAGCGCGACCTGCTACCGCTGATCGAAGGCACCACCGTCTCGACCAAGTACGGCATGGTCAAAACCGATCACATCCTGTTCATCGCCAGCGGCGCCTTCCACCTCTCCAAACCGTCCGATCTCATTCCCGAACTGCAGGGCCGTCTGCCGATCCGGGTCGAACTGGACGCGCTCTCGGTCGAGGATTTCGAGCAGATTCTGACTTCGACCGACGCCTGCCTCACCCGCCAGTACGAAGCGCTGCTGGCGACCGAGGACGTCACGCTGAAATTCACCGACAACGGCATCCGGCGGATTGCAGAAATTGCGTTCGAGGTCAACGAGCGCACCGAAAACATCGGCGCCCGCCGCCTGCATACGGTCATGGAAAAGCTGCTGGAGGATATCTCTTTTGACGCCGGCCACGTCACCGGCGAGCACATCGTCGATGCCGACGCCGTCACCACCCGCCTCGCCGCACTCGCCGCGCGTGAGGACCTGGCCCGCTACGTCCTCTAAAGCAAACGACTCACCGCTTACCGCTTACCGCTTACCGCTTACCGCTTACCCAAAGCCGGGTTAGCATGCACAATCGCCCGCGACCGCGGTATCTGGTAACCCACTCATACCGCCATCGACATTACTTATTGGCTGCCCGCCGCACGACGGCGGAAAATTGGCAGGTTCATTCTCCCGGAGACATATTCATGGCCACCCGCGACACTCTCACCCCCAAAGAAGCCCAATGCAGTGGCGGCGCCGATTATGCGGCGCTGGCGCTGGAGGCCCTGCAGGAACCCGCCGATGCGGCGTATGCGAAGGAACTGATGGACCGCGTGGCGGACGACTGCCAGTTCACCAAGGACCTGGCGGCCTGCGCCATCGTCTACAAGGCGCTGGGTGAGCAGGACCGTGCCGAGGAATTGCTGCAGACCGCGGAAGACTACTGCATGAGCGGCGAGGAACAGGTCGCGCTGGCCGAGGCCAAGTTCAAGGTGCTGGGTGATAAGGACGCGGCGGTGGGCGCCTATGAAAAGGCACTCAAGGAAACCGCCAACCTCGACCCGCTGATCGAACTGGCGACGAACGTGATGAACGTCATCAGCGACGGCGCGTTTGCCAAAAAGGTGCTGGAAAAGGCCGAAGCGAAAATCTCGCGCGCGGTCGAGTACAGCAAGCTGGCGGCGGCGGCGGCCGAACGCCTGCTCGACAAGGAGTACGCGGCGGAAATTTTCAACAAGGCGGCGGAAAAGCTCTCCAGCGTGCCCGATCTGCTGGCACTGGCGGGTGAAGTCACCAGGACGCTGGGCGATCCGGCACGCGCCAAGGCCCTGTACGAGCGGGCGCTAACCGGGGCGACCGATTTCACCGCCGCCAAGACGCTGATCGCATCGGCCAAGCAGGTAGGGGATGCCGCGTTCATGCAGGCGGCGCTGAAAAAGGCCGGCGAGCTGGCCTCCGCCACCGGTGAATACATCGAACTCGCCGAAGGCCTGGCCGGCGTGGGCGACAAGCCGGGGGCCGCAGTGCTGCTGGACAAGGCCGAGGAGGCGGTGGCAGGACTCGACGAAATGCAGAAGCTGGTCGCCGCAGTCGAAGCCCATCTGGCCGACGACGCCGAGCGCCTGGACCGGGTCAAGGCGAAACTGGAAAAACGCGAAGCCAACCACGCGCGCTACCTGGAATTCCAGAAACTGGAAGAAGAGGCTGGCAACGTCAAGCAATTCCTCGCGCTGGCCGAGCGGGTGCGGCTGGAACTCGAAGACCCGTTTTACGCCGCCAAACTGATCCAGACCGCCGAAGAACTGCTCGATGCGAGCGGCTATCAGTTCTCGCGCTACAAGCCGGTGATGCTGGCGGTGGACAAGAATCTCGACGACCCTGACTGGCTCAACCGCCTGCTCGACCGCGCCGCGGAAAACGCCACCGATTTCGTCGCGTTCAAGGATCTGGTCGCCACCGCCGCGCAGATGAACCATCGGGAGCTCGGCGTATCCAAAGCGCGGGCCTACCTCGCCGCACGCGAAGCCGCGCTGGCAGCCGATTCCGACGCCACCGTCTACGACACCGCCAAACTTGCGGAAGCAAGCTTCGCCGCAATCCAGGACCCGGCTGAAGCCGGGCGTCTGCTGGAAGCGGCGCGTACCCAGGCCAAGGACCACTTTGCCCTGACCCATATCGGCCGGCTGTACGCCTCGATGGGCAATCCTGCCAAGGCGGACGAACTCTATGCGGCCGCAGCCGCGGCCTGCAGCGATGGTGACGCCTGCATCCAGTTCATCGACCGCCTGAAAGGCTTCGCCCTGCCGGCCGAGGTGCTGAAGAAGTGGTATGCGGAATGCGGCACCCATCTGAGCCAGCCCGCCGACAAGCTGCGCTGGGCCGAGGGTATTGCCGACGCGCTGAACGACAAGCGCTGGGCGACCGAGGTCTATGGTCAGCTCGCCGGCCAGTTCAGCGGCGCCGACGCGGCCCGCTTTGAACTCAGCCGCCGCTCGCGCGCCGACCTCAACTATTTCGGCGCCAGCCGGCGCCATTAACCAGCGACTTGCCGCCTGACGGCTTAGTCGATTGGCTATGCAGCGCTAAGCAGCCGCCAATACCCCCTGAAACAGCCCGGTTGTACGGGCTGTTTTTATTTGTACACTTGGAGTGAAGCCAATTTCAGGAGCGTCCCATGGTCGACAATCTTTCCGCGCTCATCGATACGGTGCAGAAAAACTGCAGCATCGCCGATGCCCGCCATGCACGCGACATGACGATGTGCACCTTTTTGCTGGAAATGCGCGAGTACTATCGCTGGGAAATGGAAATCCCCTACGGTTCGCGACTCCCCAAGGACGAGCTCGGCGACTGGCTGAACGCTCGCGAGAGCCTGTGGGACAAGCTGGAGCAAGAGGAATTCGCGCCGTTGCCGCTCAACGCATCCGGGGTGGATCCGTTCGAGGCCGACGACGTCAATCGCGCGCTGATCCCCAACGGACTGGTCTACAGCAGCGGTCTGGGACAGTTCCGCAAACCGCATTTCGTGCTCGCCGAACTCAAACGTGCCGAAGTGCGCGAAGGGGTGCAGATCCTGGTAGCCGGCTGCGAATACGCGCGCGACCTGATTGCACCGCCGGCGGCGATGCGTGACGGCGCGATTTTTCTGCGCATGGACGCGGTACGCCGTCTGCTGTGGAACAAGTACGAAGAATGGCAGTGGAAGGAACACGACAGCGCGCTGGGGCGCGCGTTCGCCCATTATGATTTCGAGCGCGACCTCGAGCGCGGTCTCGATCGCATGGTCGAGGCCGAGGCCGAGGCGATGATCCTGCACGAAATTGGCGAGGCACGCGCCGAGGCGCTACTGGGAGAGGACTGGAACACGATGCTCGGCGAGCTGAGCTCGCGCCACGCCGAACTGCTGGTGCGGGCGGTGCGCGACCATCTGGCGGACTGCCTGGTGACGCTGCCGACACTGCTCGAACGCGAAGCGATCGGCTCGCTGCATTTTTATCTGGCCAATCTGTCCGGCTTGCGGCGTGTGCTGTTCCCGACCTTGCCGCAGGCCTATGAAAGCTGGCTCGGTCATCGCAATACCGCCGAACTGGCCGATGTGGTCGCGTCAGCCGAAGCTCACTGGCTGGACACGGCACGCCGACTGACCGCCGCCTATCATCACGATCCGGCGCAGGGCGATGCCCGGATCAATGCACTGGCGACCGACGATCTCGCCGAGCTCGAACTTTAGAAAAAGCGAACGCCGCGGGGACGCCTCTTTTTTCCCGCCCTGCACTTTACGCAGGCAATCTGGCCACCTCATCCAGCTGCTCGGCGATCGAATCGAGCAATTGCTGCTCCTGATACGGCTTGCCCAGGTAGACATTGACGCCGATTTCCAGCGCCCGATTGCGGTGCTTGTCCGCCGTGCGCGAGGTGATCATGATGATCGGCACCGATTTCAGCTGTGCGTCGCTGCGCATCACCCGCGCCAGTTCGAAGCCGTCCATGCGCGGCATCTCGACGTCGAGCAGCACCACGTCAGGGATCAGGTCGTGCATTTTTTCCAGCGCCTCGACGCCGTCCTTGGCGCTGTCGACGCGGAAGCCTTCGCGGCTGAGCAGGCGGGTGGTGATCTTGCGCACGGTGAGCGAATCGTCCACCACCAGCACCAGCGGCGGTTGCAGCGCCGCGCTCAGTTCGACCGACTCGGTGGGCGCCGTGGGTGCCGCCGCGGATCGCGGCAGGCTTGCCCAGCGCAGCGCCAGCGGCACCGGGTTGAGGATCAGGATCACGCGGCCGTCGCCGCGCACGGTGGCGCCGGCGACACCGGTAATCCGGGCTATCTGCGGGCCGATATTCTTGACCACGATTTCGCGGGTGCCCTCGATCACGTCGACCAGCACCGCCGCGTGGCTGGAACCGCTGGCGAGCAGCACCACCGGGTTGTAGCGCTGCACCTCATGCACCGCCTCGGGGTCGCCGAGCAGATGCGGCAGGTAGGAGAACGGATAGTGGGCGCCGCGCCAGGCCACTTCGCCGGCGGCCATCGCCTTTTCGAGTTCGTCCGGCTTGAGCTCCAGCACCTGCCGCACCAGCGGCGCCGGCAGCGCGTAATCGTGCTTGGCGGCCTGGATCATCACCGCCTGGGTCATCGCCAGGGTGAGCGGCAGATAGATGCTGAAGCAGGTCCCCGCCCCCGGTGTCGAGCTGATGTCGATGCGGCCGCCGAGCGCGGAGATCTCGCTCTTGACCACGTCCATGCCGACGCCGCGTCCGGCCACCTGGCTGACAGTGTCGGCGGTGGAAAACCCGGCGGCGAAGATCATCTGCGCCAGCAGGGTTTCGGTCGGCTCGACGCCCGGCAGCAGCAGACCATTGGCCTCGGCCTTCTCGCGGATCCGCGCATAGTCGAGGCCGGCGCCGTCGTCCTTCACGGTCAGCATCATTTCGTTGCCGGACTGGCGCGCCGACAGCACGATTTCGCCGAACTCGGCCTTGCCCGCGGCACGCCGCGCTTCCGGCGTTTCGACGCCGTGCGCCAGCGCGTTGCGCAGCAGGTGTTCCAGCGGCGCGGTGACTTTTTCCAGCACCGAGCGGTCGATTTCGAGGTCGCCGCCCTGGATGTCGAGTTGGGCGCGCTTGTCCACGTCGCGTGCGGTCTGACGCACCGTGCGGTAGAGACGTTCGGCCACCGAGTACAGCGGCACCATGCGGATCCGCAGCAGATCCTGTTGCAGTTCGCGGTTTAGCCGCGTCTGCTGGATCAGAGCGGCGTCCGCCTCGCCCAGACGGGCCAGCAGGATATGCTGGACCGTGGAGATATCGTTCACGCTTTCGGCGAGGAAACGGGTGACCTCCTGAAAACGGGTGAAGCGGTCGAACTCCAGCGGGTCGAATTCTTCGGCCACACCCTTCGTCTGGAAAGTCGCCTGCATCTGCGACTCGGCCTGGATCTCGACTTCGCGGATATGGCCGCGCAGACGCACCAGTGCCTCCGACAGTTCAGTAACGTGACGCTTGAACGCGAACACTTCGCTTTCGATCCGTGAGCGTGCAATCGCCACCTCACCGGCCTGGTTGACCATGCGGTCGACCCAGTCGGCACGTACCCGCAGGGTCAGCACGTGGCTGTCGCGGGTAGCCGGCTGGATCGGCGCAAGGGAGTCGCCCGTTCTGGCCCGCGCTGTCGGCGCGGCCTCGGCAGCATCCGCAAGCACCGGCTCGACCGGTGCTTGCAACGGTGCGGCCACATCGTCGAGGATCGGAGTGAAGTCACCCTGCTTCAGACGGTCCACCGTATCGGCGAGCCGGTCGACCTGCGCTTCGAGCGTGTCGAACACCTCGGCACTCGCGTTCAGATGGCCTTCGATCACCGCGATCACGCGCGATTCCATCACGTGGGTCAATTCGCCCAGGCGCATCGCGCCGACCATGCGCGCGCTGCCCTTGATCGTATGCAGGTTGCGCTGCAGCGCGTCACGGGCAGCGGTCTCGGCCGGCGCGGCTTTCCAGGCGCGCAGTTGCGCACTGGTGTCCGGCACCAGGGTGTCGGTTTCCTCGATGAAAATTGGCAGCAAGTGCTGGTCGATTTCGTCCGCCACTTCGCGCCGCTCGAATACCGGCGCCGGGGCAGCGGGTCTGATATCCGACACCAGCGCGCTGACATCGAACAGGCCTGGGGCGGGAGCCGTCTCGATCTCGACAGCCTCGCTGATGGCGCCGGTCGGCCCCACTTCCGGCAGCGGCTCGGCCGGCGTTTCGGCAGCCGACATCAAGATGTCGTCCGCGATGTCGATGGCCTGCACACCCTGTTCGTCTTCCAGTTCGCCCAGCGTGGCAATCAGATCTTGTGCCGCCTCGGGGAAGAATCCGCTTTCGATGATCGCGATCATCTCGTGCAGCCGTGCAACCGTATCCTGCACCAGCGGCAGATGCGCCGCCGGCAGCGGGAGATGCACGAAGCGGTTCCAGTACTGCTCCAGCGCATGCGACAGATCGGCCAGCACGGTGATGCCCGCGGTGCCCGCAATCCCGCCCAGGGTGTGGATGGCACGGCGGGCGTGTTCGCTGACGGCGCTGTTGGCGATCTCGGTGTGGCGCTCGGCCTCTTCCTGCAGCACTTCGAGGCGCTGATGCGCCTCGGTCATGAAAATCTCGTACAGCCCGGTGGACAGGCAAAGCGGGCCGATACAGACCTCGTCCGCCACAGCCGGCGCCACCTCGGCGCAAGCCTCGGGCAAAGCGCGTTCCTCGGGTGGGGGTTGCGATTCAACCTGCGCTTCAACGTGCAGCGGCGCGGCGTACTCGACCACCGCACCGACCTCGGCGATGGATGCATGCTCCGTGGGTTCCGGCTGCGGGTACTCGGGCTCTGCCGCTGCGATTTCAGCAATCCCGGATTCAAACTGCTCCGCAATCGGTTCGGCCAGAATCGGCTCGCCATATTCGACGATCGCCTCCACCTCGCTAACCGGCAGGGTGGGCGTCTCGTCAGTAGCCTCGGCAACCGCCTCGACTTGCAGATCGTTGGCAGGCACGGCAGTGATTTCAGACTCCGCCGTGGTCTCGGCAGTCGCCTCCGGCGCGGCGTCGAGTGCGTCTGCCGGCTCGGCTGGCGCCGCAGGTTCGGTCATTCCGACGGATAAGTTTGCCGCAAACGCTTCCGGCAAATCTGTCGCCGGTGCAGCATCCAACGGCAGCCCCTGCACGACACGCTCGATCGCGGCCAGCAGCGCCGGCACCGGCAACGCCGTGGCCTGATTGGCCTGCAATGCGCCGACCCAGTCCTGGAACACGCCGTGGGCGCGCCCGATCAGGCGCAGCAGATCGCCGTTGACCGGTTTTTTCTCGGCCAGCCAGCCGTTCATCAACTGTTCGAGACGCCACGCCGTTTCGCCCAGATCGTTCAGGCCGACCATGCGACCACTGCCTTTCAGCGTGTGGAAGCTGCGCCGGATAACCGTCTGCGGAGCCTGGTCGTCGGGATTGCCGTGGCAGCTTTCGCTGGCTCCCGCGAGGGTTGCCAGCACCTCGTTGGCCTCCTCGAGGAAGATTTCCAGCAGCTCCGGCTCGACCCCTGCGGGGATCACGGCGAGCACGCTGGCTTCGGCTTCGGGTGCGGCTGCCGGCGCGATCAATTCCGGTGTGGTGAATTCCGGTATGGTGAATTCCGGTATGGTGAATTCCGGCGTGGTGAATTCCGGCGTGGCCGGCTGCTCCGGCTGCGCCGCGTCAGATTCCATTGGAGCGGATTCGAACAACCGGACTTCAATCGGTTCGGTCGTTTCCGTCGGGTCGACCGCAGGCGCGACTGCATCTTCGCTGGCGGGCGAGGTTTCGATTGCTGCCCGGTCGGGTACAGCCTGCCCGCTCAGGGCCGCAATCGCGGCATCCAGTTCCGGCGAGGTGTGGGCGGCGTCGCGGCTGGCATCCAGTGCCGCCCGCGTCTGCTGTTTCAGAACTACATCGTCGACCAGTTCGGCATCGCGATTGAGTTCGGTCAGGGAATCAAGGAATTTTTTTTTTGTACCGTCGTCAGACTGATCGCGCCAGTCCAGATAGGCATCCTTCACTTCGAGCTTGCGGCCCGGGATGCCGGATTCGACGGTGTCACCGAGCCCATCCGCGTCGCCGCCGCCCACTTCGCTGACGCCGAAATCGGCGAGCACCGGACGCAGGATATCGGCGGCATCGACGCGGCCGGCACAATAGGATTCGATATACAGCCCGAGGCTGGAGAAGGCATCGGCGAGACGCTGCTGGGTCGCCTCGTCGGGATGGCCCTCGCTGGCGAACGGCTGCACCGCGGCGGTGGCAGCGGCCAGCAGACTGGTGGCATCGGGCAGCTCCAGCATGGTCAGCGCGCCTTGCGCCTGCTGCGCCAGCACCGGCAGGTTCACCAGCGCCTCGCGCTCGTTGGCGTCACGGAAGAAGGCATCCAGCGCTTCTTCCATCTGCTTCAGGTTCTGCCCGACCTCCTGCGCCATGTGCACCAGCATGTCGCGTTCGGCTTCGCGCTGGCTGGCAGACTCCATCACGCTGGCCGGCATCTCACGGCCCTCGACCAGGGCGCGCAAGCGCGCCTGCTGACCGTCGGCACGCGCGGCAAAATCGGCCTGCAGCACGTCTTCCTGATCCACCGCGTTCTGCATGAACAGCAGGGTGGAAGCGACTTCCAGGTTCATCTGTTCGCGTGCCTCGGCTTCACGCTGGCCGGCCGCACCCGCTGCGGCACCGAGTTCGTCGAGCAAGGGCTTGAGACCGCTGGCTTCGAGCATCTGCGCCTGTGGCTGCATCCGGTCGAGCTGGATCTGGAACTGCGTCAGCTGCTCGGCATTGCCTTCCACGTAGGCGTGCCAGTTATCGCGTGCGGCCTTCAGGCCGCTCTGCAGGGCGTCCAGCACCGGACGCATGCGCGCCAGCGTTTCCGGATCCATCATGCCGCGCCCTGGCAGGTAGCGGTCGAGACCGAAGGTGGTGCGGACTTCCGCGGCGCGGCCATCCAGGGCCTGGCTTTTAGCGACAAAGAACAGCGCATCGCGCAGCAGGCGCTCGGCCACCTGCGGCGAGCCTTCGATCAGCCGGCGCATCTGCAGGTCGACCCGGGCGAGCAGTTGCTTGACGTGGAAATCGGCTTCGACGTTTTGCGCGATCAAGCTGTCGACAAAGCCGACGCAGGCCCACCAGAAGGTTTGCGAGGCCTGCGACGGCGCAATCCGTTCGATCGCAGCCAGTGCTTCGCGCATCCGCTGCAGCCCCTGGTCCGCCTCGAGGTTGCGCAGAAATGCCAGCAGACCGCGCTGGAACAGGCCACGTGCGGTTTTCACCTGGGCGGCCAGCGCTTCCTGGGTCAGCCCCTCGCTTGCTGCTCGGGCATGCGCCCGAGTGCGCAAATCCGGAAAAAACAGCTCACCTTCGAATACCCGTTCCGCGCCCTGCAGTTCGCGCAGACGCTTGTACAGCGGAAACAGCGCCAGCTCGCCGCTGCCGCGACCATCGGCCAGATCCTTGACCCAGCGCTGCAGACCCTCGATCGCATTGCGCAGGGCGCGCAAGGTTTCGCCATCGGCCGGCAGGCGGTTTTCATGGATATCGATCAGGCAGGATTCCAGTACGCCGGCCAGGGTCGCCGCGCCTTCCAGCCCCACCATCCGCAGCGCGCCGGTCACCTGGTGGGCATCGTCACCCGCCAGCCGCAGGGCATTGGTCAAGTCGGCATCGACACTGTAGGCCTGGACCCGCCCCAGGGCAGCTTGCAGGGCAGCGTCGATGTCCCCGCGCACCCAGTTCAACGGGCCGGTGTCGTAATCGAGTAAGGCGCTCATGGTGTGTATTCCCGAGGTTGTTTGCAGTGGCCTGAGCGGCCGTCGCTTCGCGTGATGCCCCGTTCGATCAGGCGAGTTTGAAGCCCGCGACCGAGGTCTTGAGATCCTGTGCCAGCTGCTTCATCCCGCCGATCGACTCGGCCGTCTGCTGCGTACCGCTGCTGGTCTGGGTCGAAATGGCCTTGATCTCCTGCATGGTTTCGGCGACCTTGGCGGTCGATTCCGCCTGGCTCTGGGTGGCCGAGGAAATGTCGGCGATCAGCCCGGCCAGCGTCTTCGACACGTCGCCGATCTCGGCCAGCGTCTGGCCGGCCGCATCGGACAGCTTGGCGCCTTCGACCACGCCCTGGGTCGAGACCTCCATCGCCGCCACCGTATCGTGGGTGTCAGACTGAATGGTCTTCACGATCGCCGCGATCTGCTTGGTCGCGTCGGCCGAACGTTCCGCCAGCCGCTGCACTTCCTCCGCCACCACCGAGAATCCACGCCCGGCTTCACCGGCAGACGCCGCCTGGATCGCCGCGTTGAGCGCCAGCACGTTGGTCTGTTCGGTAATGTCGGAAATCAGTTCGACGATTTCGCCGATCTCCTGCGACGATTCGCCGAGACGCTTGATTCGCTTCGAGGTTTCCTGAATCTGTTCGCGCAGGCCGTTCATGCTGGAAATGGCGTTCGCCACCGCCTGCTGGCCTTTTTCGGCTGCGGCGAGCGATTGTTCTGCGACCCGGGCGGATTCTGCTGCATTGCCCGACACCTGTTGCACCGATTGCGCCAGGCTTACCACCGCGGCCGAGGTGCCTTCGATCCCTTCGGCCTGCCGTTTCGACGCCTGCTGCAGCGAGTCGGACACTTGACCGGCCTGGCTGGCTGCCTGATCCATCTGCAGGGCGGCATTGTTGATCCCGCGCACCAGGCTCCGCAGTTCTTCCACCGTGTAGTTGATCGAATCGGCCACCGCGCCGGTAATGTCCTCGGTCACGCTGGCGTTGATGGTCAGGTTGCCTTCGGCCAGTTCGCCCAGTTCGTCCATCAGACGCAGAATGGCTTCCTGGTTGCGGCTGTTTTCTTCTTCACTCTTGCGCGCCCGTGACTTGGTTTCGTTGATGTTGGCCAGCCCCAGCACCACCAGCGAGCCCAGTGCCAGCAGGCCGAACAGGGCGGCCAGCAGGTAACTGGCGCCGCCCACGGACTGGTAGTCCTGCGACAAGCGATTGGTGTCTTCGAGCAGGGTATCGCTGCCGACGAACAGATTGTTGGCCGACACCTTGGCCTGCAGCAGCGGTTGCGTATTGGCGAGCACCGCGCCGACCGCCTCCACCATGTCGGCCATGTTGGTGCCCAGGTCTTCCAGCGTCAGCAGGTTGTCCCGGTTCTGGCTCACCGTTCCTTCCATCAGCGCCTGCACCGTATCGCGGAACGAGGTCGTATCCTTCTCCAGCTGCAGCACCACTTCGGGGTCGATCAGGTCGGCGGAGAACAGCAGGTTGGCGTTTTTCGGCAGGCGCTGGCTCAGCATCACCAGATGGTTGGCCCGCGACACTTCGCGCACGCTGGATCCGGAATCGACCAGCTGGCTGGCCAGCTGTTCGGACACTTCCTGCAAATCGCTACTCAGAACGTTGATCCGCTTGATGTTTTCGCTCATTGCGATCAGGTTCTTCTGCTGCGACAGGATCTGCATCACCTGCGGATTGAACTTCTGCCACTGCGCGCTGATCTTTGCCAGCGAGTCGCGTGCGGCACCGCTGGAAGCGGGTACGTCGTTGTCGCCTTCGGTCAGGCCGGTCAAGGTCGTCTCGAACGCAGCCTTGCCTTCGCTCAGCTTCTTGAACGCCACCGGATTACCCAGCACGGATTGCTGCGCGGTAAGCGGTAGCCGCTGCGACAGCACCTTGAGTTCGCCCGCCTTGGTTTCATAGCCGGTGCGATTGTCGAGCTGGACCAGACTGTAAATAGTGAAACCGGCCGCCAGCAACAACGAGACGATCAGGGTGCCGCCTGCATAGAGATATTGCTTGTCGACCGGCAGATGACCCACCAGCGGTACGCGTCCTGGCTCCTGGTCGGCCAGCTTGCGCATGGTCTGCATGATCAGGGTGGTGTGTTCGCCGCCCTTCCTGCCCGTGACCTTGTCCGTCATGCGGCCCGCCAGCCCTTTGAGGCCGTTCATCGTCATCGCCATGTTCATCGCTCCAGTCCCTCTATTATTCAGCGCCAGCGCGCCCGATATTCAGTGTTCAATGCATTCCAAATTCGATCAGTTGCCGAGTTGCGCCTCGACCATGAGAAATCCGCTATCGCCCAGCAATTGTCCGAAATCCATGTCACACCAGTCGCTGCCGGATTCATCCGCATACTGGCGCACGATCCAGGGGTGTGCCGCCGGGTCGCTGCGCAGTTGATAGCGGTTGATGTTCTTCAAACCCAGGGTACTGTGCACCAGCAGCGCGGCATTCACGCCAAAATCATGGTGCGGAATCAACAGCCGGCAATCGGCGTGATCCGGCGTCACGCCCCGCCCCATGAAGTCGGCAAAATCGCTCACCGCGAACAGGTTGCCGCGGATGTTGGCGACGCCGCGAAACCAGCGGCGCGCACCGGGCACCCGGACGATCTGGGGCACGGGTATCACTTCTTCGGTATCGGAGAGGCTGACCAGCCAATTCGCGTCACCCACCCGAAATCCCAGGCGGGATCCGGTATTGTCGCGACTCGCCGCCGCCTGCAACTGCTGCGAAAGCTGGGTCTGAAATTCTCGCAGATTGAATTTCTTGGCCATCTCGATCCGCTCAGCCCAGCGCCTTGATTTGCGACAACAGGTCTTCCGGCTTCACCGGCTTCACCAGGTAGGCCTTGGCCCCCTGCCGCATCCCCCAGACCTTGTCGGTTTCCTGACCCTTGGTGGTGCACATAATGACCGGAATATGCTTGGTGGCGTCTTCCTTGGTAATCATGCGCGTGGCCTGATAGCCGTTCATGCCGGGCATCACGACATCCATCACGATCAGGTCGGGCAGGGTCTGCTTGGCCTGGGCGACGGCTTCCTCGCCGCTTTCCGCCATGCTGACCAGATAACCGTTCTTGACCAGCAGTTCGGACAGGAAAAAACGCTCGGTGGGAGAATCGTCCACAACCAGAATTCGGCTGATTGCCATAATCTATGCTCCTTGAAGTTCAGTTAGACCCCGGCGCACGCATGCTCGCGTACAGCGGTCAGCAAGGTGTCCTTGGTGAAAGGCTTGGTCAGGTACTCGTCCGAGCCGACCATGCGGCCCCGCGCACGATCGAACAGCCCGTCCTTGGAAGACAGCATGATGACCGGAGTGGTGCGGTATTTTGCGTTGCGCTTGATCAGCGAACAGGTTTGATAGCCATCGAGCCGCGGCATCATGATGTCGACAAACACCACATCGGGTTCATGGTCGGTGATTTTCGACAGCGCATCGAAACCGTCCTGCGCCAGGATGACTTCACAGCCGGCCTGGTTCAGAAAGATTTCCGCGCTACGGCGGATCGTGTTGCTGTCATCGATGACCATCACCTTGACGCCTTTCAATGCTTCGTTATCCACGCGTTTTCTCCACGACAATCAGCGGGCGGGCGACACCTACCACCGCCTGTGTGGTAAACATTACGGCATCGGCGCAGGCTTCTTTAGTGCGCGGCGCTGCCGCGTGCACGCCGATCCGGCCGGCAAACAACAAGGGCGCTGCGATGCAGCGCCCTTGTTGTCATCTGAAGCGTGCGGACTGACCTACTGCCAGGCGTTCGCGGTGGATTTCTTTTCGGCGCCGGCCACCGTGCTCATGGTATCCATGATGACATTCGGCAGCGACGAAATCCGCATGAACTGCCCCATGCCCACATCCGGGAACGCCAGGGCGATACGGAAGCGGCCGTGCGGCGAGCTCACCTCGTTGTTGACGATATAGATTTCGTAAGGCAGGCCCGCGATATTGTCCTGCATGTCGATCTTCTTGATCCAGTCGCCGTCGCTGTTGTCGCTGTCGTTCATTGCCACGCCGAACACGGCCAGCTTGCGGTCTGGCAGAACCACCTCGTAGATCTTGGCCGTTTTGGCCGCACCCTTGGACAGATTGTCGCGCACCGTCTTCAGCGCCTCGGCAAAGCTGCCATACTCGGCCAGCTTGTTTTTGTACGAATCGAGGCGCTCCATGCCGATCATGTAGCGGTAATTGGTCAGGTTCGCGACAGGCTCATCGCCACCCTGACCCTTGCCGGCGCCCAGCGCTCCCTGCAGACGGCCTTGCAGCGCCTTGACTGCAGCTTCCTTCTTGTCGAAGCCCTTGCGGAAATAGGCCCGGTACCAGTAGTCGGGGTTGGTGTAGGCGACGCTGCCGTCGGCTTTCACTCCCACCCGAATCGTCGCGCCCAATACCGCATTGCCGCCCACCGAGCCCACTTCGTTGAGCATCGCGTCATCGGTGGCAATCACCACGCCGTAGCCACTCAGGTTCTTGGGGAAATACTTGCCGACCACCTTGAAACCGCCGTCCTTGAGTTTGGTTTCCACCGCTGCCGCCACGGTCTGGGCGCTGCCGCCCGCCACCGGGTCACCCTGGATATAGGGGGAAACCGCCCACGCGCTTGCCGAAACAAACAACAAGGTCCATGTTGCAATCCACCGTACGATCATGTCTCACTCCTCGTTATGATATTGTTTGAAATCCGCAACCCGTGCCAGCCAAACGTACGCTTGGCCTCGCCGACCCTGCGGATAGAGCGATTCTATGGTCAAAACACTCGATCCGCCTACGTTGTAACGCCCCGGCCGGCAGTTTCTTGAGTGGGCAAATGTAAAAACTGTCCGCGATCAGACCGTCACCATCTCGAAATCATCCTTGCGCGCCCCGCAATCCGGGCAGGTCCAGTTGATCGGCACGTCCTCCCAGCGCGTCCCGGGCGGAATGCCGTCGTCGGACGCACCGGCCTCCTCGTGATAAATCCAGCCGCAGATCAGGCACATCCAGCTCTTGTACTCAGGGGTCTCAGACATGGGCGCACAGAGAATTCAGCTAAAATCGAAGGTCAATTCTAAAGTAGTGACGCCATGCCACCTATCTTCTCCCCCAAACCCGCGCCGCCGCTGGTGCTCAGTTTTGCCGCGTCCGACCCCACCGGGGGCGCGGGTATCCAGGCCGACCTGCTGACGCTGGCCAGCATGGGGTGTCATCCGCTGTCGGTCATCACCGCACTGACGGTACAGGACACCGCCGGAGTGGAGGAAATCCTGGTAATCGATTCGGAGTGGGTGATGGATCAGGCGCGCATGCTGCTGGAAGACATGCCGGTCGCGGCATTCAAGCTGGGCATGCTCGGCAGCCCCGAATCGATCGCGATCATTGCCGAAATCCTCTCCGACTATCCCGACATCCCGGTGGTGCTCGACCCGGTGCTGGCGTCCGGGCGCGGCGACGACTTTGTCACCGACGACATGATTGCGGCGATGCGCGATCTGCTGATTCCGCAAACCAGCGTGATCACGCCGAACAGCCACGAGGCGCGCCGGCTGGCGCTGTTCGAGTCCGATGAGGATGACATGGACATTGCCGGCTGCGCCCGGCATCTGCTCGATCTGGGCTGCGAATACGTCCTCGTCACCGGCACCCATGAGGCGACACCGCAGGTACTGAACAGCCTTTACCACGCCGACGGCCACGTGCAGACCGACGCCTGGGATCGTCTGCCTGGCAGCTATCACGGCTCCGGCTGCACCCTCGCCTCGGCGATCGCGGCCACGCTGGCGTATGGGCAGGACATGCCGACCGCAGTGCGCGAAGCACAGAATTTCACCTATGAAACGCTGAAAGCCGCGTTCCGCCCCGGCATGGGCCAGTCGATCCCCGAGCGGTTTTTCTGGGCGCAGGATGCGCAGGTCGAAGGCAATGCCTGATTTGCAGCATGTCTGATTTTTACCGGCTTGATTTTCCGGGCGGCGTCTACGCCATCACCCCCGAAACCGCCGACACCGCACGCCTGCTGGCGCAGGTCGAAGCCGCACTGTCCGGTGGCGCGGCGGCGGTGCAGTATCGCAACAAGTCGGCCGACGTCGCCCGACGCCACGAGCAGGCGAGCGAACTGGTCGCATTGTGTCGCCGCTTCGGCGTGCCGCTGATCGTCAACGACGACCTGCGGCTGGCCGACCTGACGGACGCCGACGGCGTTCATCTGGGCCGCGACGACGGCAGCGTGCGCGAGGCGCGGATCATACTCGGCAAGGGCAAGTTCATCGGCGCCTCGTGCTACCAGAGCCTCGATCGGGCCGTCGCAGCGCAAGCCGCGGGTGCCGACTACGTCGCCTTCGGCAGTTTCTTCCCGTCGCCGACCAAGCCCGCGGCCGGACGGGCCGAGCCCGGCCTGCTGCATGAAGCGGCGCGGGCGATCCAGCTGCCGCTGGTGGCAATCGGCGGCATCACCCTCGCCAACGCACCGCAATTGCTGGATGCCGGCGCCGACAGCCTCGCCGTGCTCTCGACCCTGTTCGACGCCGCCGACATCCGCGCTGCCGCGCACGCATTAAACCAGTTATTTTCAGTCGAACCCGAAGCATGAGACCCCGACCATGAACCGAAACCAGCAACTCTTCGAACAATCGCAAAAAGTCATCCCCGGCGGGGTGAACTCGCCGGTGCGCGCCTTCAAGGGTGTCGGCGGCACCCCGGTATTCTTCGACCACGCCCAGGGCGCCCGGGTGTGGGACGCCGACGGCCGCGAGTACATCGACTATGTCGGTTCGTGGGGCCCGGCGATTCTCGGCCACGCCCACCCCGGCACCGTGAAGGCGGTGCAGGAGGCGGCCGCACGCGGGCTGTCGTTCGGCGCGCCGTCGGCGGCCGAGCTGGAAATCGCCGAGTTGATCACCCGGCTGGTGCCGAGTATCGAGAAGGTCCGCCTGGTGTCGTCCGGCACCGAAGCGACGATGAGCGCGATCCGTCTCGCCCGCGGCTTCACCGGGCGCAGCAAGATCATCAAGTTCGAAGGCTGCTACCACGGCCACGCCGATTTCCTGCTGGTGAAGGCCGGCTCCGGCGCGCTCACCTTCGGCAATCCGACCTCGGCCGGGGTGCCGGCGGAAACCGCGGCGCAGACGCTGGTCCTTGATTACAACGACGTCACCGGCCTGGAACGCAGCTTTGCCGAATTCGGCGCCGAGATTGCCTGCATCATCGTCGAGCCGTTCGCCGGCAACATGAATCTGGTCAAGCCGACCGCCGCGTTCATGGCGGCGATGCGCCGGCTGTGCGACGCCTCCGGCGCGCTGCTGATTTTCGACGAAGTGATGACCGGCTTCCGGGTCGACCTCGGCGGCGCGCAGAAGCTGCTCGACGTGCGCCCCGACCTCACCACGCTCGGCAAGGTCATCGGCGGCGGGATGCCGGTGGGCGCCTTCGGCGGTCGCGCCGAAGTCATGGACTAACTCGCGCCGCTCGGCCCGGTGTATCAGGCCGGCACGCTCTCGGGCAATCCGGTTGCGGTCGCCGCCGGCCTCGCCACCCTCGGCGCGGTCAGCGAACCAGGGTTTTATGAGCGGCTCGCCGCCCGCACCCAGAAACTGGTCGCCGGTCTGTCGGCGGCGGCAAGCGAAGCGGGCGTGACCTTCTGTGCCGATTCGGTCGGCGGCATGTTCGGCCTGTATTTCGCGACCACCCCACCGGCCAGCTTCGCCGAGGTGATGCAGTGCGACAAGGATGCCTTCAACCGCTTCTTCCACGGCATGCTCGACCACGGCGTGTATCTCGCGCCGTCCGCATTTGAAGCCGGCTTCGTCTCGGCCGCGCACACCGACGCCGACATCGACGCCACCCTTGCCGCCGCGCGCGAGGTGTTCAGGACCCTATGAACGACGAGCTTTCCCCCGAGGACGAACTGCGGCTCAACGTCCTGTTCAACACCGAACTCAAGGCCGTCCGCATCGACGAATCGACCATGACCCTGTGGGCGCTGACGCCGCAGGGCGAAGCCAGCGTGCCGCTGAAGCCGACCGAACGCTCCGACCGCTATCTGAAGCGGGTGCGTGAACTGCTCTCCGGCCACGCGCTGGGCTCACCCGGCGGTTATCCGGTGCACCTGACGCGCTGGACCCGGCAGTCGCAGGCGAGCCTGTCGAACCAGCACCTGGCGCAGTTGCTGCTGATCGCCGAGGAAGAGGCGGTGGTCGCAGTGGTGCACTCGCCCGCGCTCACCGACGAACTCGCACGCTACGCCTGGTGGTGCCTGCCGACGATCGAGAACGCGCGGCTGATGCTGATGCGCGAAGTGGTATGTCGCGGCAGCATGGGACGCACCCTGGCCGAATTCCTGGTCGAGCATCTGGCGTTTCTGTACGAAGACGACCTCGGCATTCTCGACACCGTCGCGGTGATGCTCTATTCCGGGGTGCTGACCGAGGCCGAACGGCTGTCGATCTGGAAGCGCGGCCACAGCCGCAACTCGTATTACGTAGCCTTTCTCGAAGTGCAGCCCGACGCGCTGCCCGACCCGCGCGCCGCGCGAGCGGATCGCAACAGCGTGCCAGCGCTCGACGGCAACCCCTACAGTATCCTGCTGGAGAAGGCGTTGTCGGCGCAGGGACAAATGTTTCTGGCGACCACCGCGACCATCCTTGAGCGCCCCGAAATCCAGGAAGTGGTGAACCACACCCTGGATGCGCTGGCCAACTGGTGTGCGCCGCTCCGCCAGACCGAGGCGGCTGTGCGCGCCAGCGCCCGTGCGGCGCTGCTCGCGGCGGCGCCGCAGTTCGAAGCGGATTGTGCTGCGCTCGACGCGCTGGCCGCGGTCGACGCCGGCAGCGTACGGCCGATCTTTGTCAAAACCACCGCCATCGGTTCGCTGATGCGGCGCAAGATCCAGCCGGTCGTCACCCCGCTGCTCGACGCGGTCGCGGTGCTGCTGCGACCAGCCTGATGCCCGCGCCGGGCCCGGAACGGGTCAGGAACCCAGTGCGGCGTTGACGCTGGTGACAAACTTCTCGGCTTTCTCGAAACCGATCACTTTGTAGCCCGACTGCTCACCGGCGGTGTTCCAGAAAATCAGCCCGGGCGGGCCGAACAGGTTGAAATGCTTGAGCAGCGCCTTGTCGGCGTCGGTGTTGGCGGTGACGTCAGCCTTCAACAGGACCACGTCCTGCAGCCGCGCCTGCACCGCCGGGTCGCTGAAGGTGAAGCGTTCCATTTCCTTGCACGACACGCACCAGTCGGCATAAAAATCCAGCATCACCTCACGGCCGTCAGCCTTGGCTTCGGCCAGCCGGGTCTCGAGTTCGGCCACGTCCCTGACCTTCTCAAAGACGAGCCCGTTCTGCCCGGCGGCCTGCACCTGTCCGCCGGTGAACACACCGCCCTTGTACACTTCGAGCGGCTGCAGCAGGTCGCGGCTACCGGCGAGCATGCCGAGGATGATTCCCAGGCCGCCGATCAACAGCACCACGCCGAGCCCCTTCCACAGACGGGTCCAGCCAGACGCATTGGTCGGCAGCGGATCGAGTGCATGCAGATAAATCGCCGACGCGATCAACAACAACGCCCACAGCAGCATGTTGACCCAGGCCGGAATGATCGGCGAGACGAGATAGATCGCGATCGCCAGCATCATCACGCCGAAGAAATACTTGACCGCGTTCATCCAGCCACCGGCGCGTGGCAGCAAGGCGCCGGCCGACAGTCCCACCAGCAGCAAGGGTATCCCCATGCCGAGCGCCAGTACGAACAGGGCCACGCCGCCAAGCGTGGTGTTGCCGGTCTGCGCGATGAAGGCGAGCGCGGCCGCCAGCGGCGGCGCCACGCACGGCCCGACGATCACCGCCGAAAGCGCACCCATGACGAATACGCCGATGAAATTGCCGCCCTTCATCTTGTTCGAGGCGTCGGAGAATTTGCTCTGGATGAAGCTCGGCAGCTGCAGTTCGAAGAAGCCGAACATCGACATCGCCAGCAACACGAAGATGCCGGCGCCGATGCCGAGCGCCCACGGATTTTGCAGCGCGTTCGACAACAGGGTGCCGGACAGCGCCGCCGCCACGCCGGCGAGCGCATAGGTGATCGCCATCCCCAGCACGTAGGCGAGCGCGAGCATGAAACCGCTGGCCTTGGTGAGGGTCCGGTTCTGTCCGGCGATGATCCCCGACAGGATCGGGATCATCGGGAATACGCAGGGGGTGAGCGCCAGCAACAGGCCAAAGCCGAAGAAGGTTGCGACCACCGCCCAGAAGCTGCCGCCCTTCAATACCCGCTCGATCTTCGAGGTGTCGGATTCGATCGCAGCCTCGATCGGTGCGGCCACCGCGCCGACGGCCGCGACCGAAGTCGCCGCTGCGGCGCTGTTTGCCACCAGGGTGAAGTCACGGTTGATCGGCGGATAGCAGATACCGACCGCTTCGTTGCAGCCCTGCCACCCCGCCTCCAGCACCAGTTGCTCGCCCGCGACGAGTGCGCGCGACAGCGTCACACCGGCGCTGAAATCGCGGTGATATACCTCGGTGCGACCGAACGAGGGGTCGTCCGTCACCTCGCCCGGCGGGGTGCTGGCGCTCGTCACTTTGACGTCGGCTGGCGATTTGACCAGGAAGGCGAGCTTGTCGCGGTAGAGATAGGTGGAGGGGGTGAGGGTGTAGTCGAGTTTGACCGTTTGCGCGCCGTCCATCGCCGCCGTCACCAGGAAGGCTTCGTCCGGCGGCAGCACTTTCGGCATGTCCAGGCCGGCCAGGCTGCGCAGCCCGGCCAGTGCGGAGGTCGGCGCAGAAGAGGCCGCGCTCGCTACCGGCGGCGGCGGTGGCGGTGCTGCTGCCGCTGCCGGCAGCTTGATCGACGCACTGAGGGTCTGCGGCGTATAGCACAGGCCGGCATCGGCGCAGCCCTGCGCGGTGGCCTTGAGGGTGACCGTGGTGACGCCCGGCGCGCGCTGGATCGGCAGGACGATGCGCACGTCCTTGCGATAGGTTTCGACCTTGCCGAAGAACTCATCCTCCTTGATCTTGCCGGCCGGCAGATTCGGCGTGCGCAGGCTGCCGTCGGCCAGCTCGAACTTGAACTTGTCGCGGTACATGTAATAGCCGTCGGCGATCTGCCAGCGTGCTTCGAGCGTGTCAGCATCCAGCGCGCGCGCGGAGAACTTGAACGCCACCTCAGGATCCAGAAACTCCTCGGCCTGCGTTACTTGAGAAAAAGCCAGTGCACCCCAAATTAGAGGCAATGCGCCGAGCAAACGAATCCACTTAGTCATGTTTTTCAGTCTCCGTGGCCAGCCAGTCGAGATAGACGGGCAGGCCGTGGGTGATCGGTATGGCGATCAGTTCAGGTACGGCGTACGGATGAAGCGTGCGAACGATTTCTTCAATCTGCGCGTAATGGGTCGCGACAGTCTTGATCAGCAACGGGATTTCGTCGGCAGCCTCCACCCGGCCCTGCCAGCGGTAGATAGAGCGGCACGGCGCCAAAACGTTCACGCACGCCGCCGCGCGGTTTTCGACCAAGGTCTGCGCCAGTTTTTCCGCGCTCGCGAGATCGGGTAAATTAGTAAAGATTAACAAAGGTTCCATGTCATGCGCATTAGTTGGATTGTGCTACTCATGCTGTCATTTCCGGTTCTGGAAGCGATCGGCATTTTCTGGATGGCCAGCGTCATCGGCGGCTGGGTGCTGCTGTGGCTGCTGCTGGCGGCCGTCGCCGGGGTGATGCTGATCCGGCTCGAACGCGTCGCCTGGGGCGCGCGCCTGATGTTTTCGGTGCAGTCGGGCGTGCCGCCGCTGGCCTCGCTGTTCGCCAGCGGCCGCATCCTGCTGGCGGGCGGCCTGCTGATCTTCCCCGGTTTCATCAGCGATGCGATCGCGCTGGTCTTGTTGCTGGTTCCGGGCACCTGGGACAAGCGCCGGCGCGATCCGTTGCGCCCGGCGAATGAGGACATGCCGCCGCCGACGGCGCCACCGTGGCCAGAGCCCACGCCAAACACGCCAACAACAATAGACGGCGAGTTCAAGCGCGAGCCCGAGGAGCCCCGCCGCTGATCAAACACGGCGCTGATCAACTGTGGCACTGATCAAAACAGTTTCATCCGGCCGCGCGCCAGGCTGATTTCGCGCAGCAGGTCGGCGGACGTCGGGTAACGGTATTTCAGCCGCAATTCGCGCACGCTGCGGGCATTCGACAATTTCCGCGACTCGCGCAGAAACGACAGCAGTGCCTCCGACAACACCGTCTCCGCCTCGGCGCGGCCAACCCGCGGCGGTCGTGGCAACCCGTACGCATCGGCGCAGCTGTCGAACCAGTCGCCCATCTTCAGCGGTTGCGCGTCGACCGCGTGATAGATCCGCTGCGCGCGACCGCGGAACAGCGCGGCCCATGCCAGCCGCGCCAGGTCGTCGGCATGGATGTGGTTGGTGTAGCTGTCGTCGGCGGGCTTGAGCGCGGGGGTGCCGCGTTTGATGCGTTCCAGCGGCAGCCGCCCGGCGGCGTAGATGCCTGGCGCGCGCAGGATGCTCACCTGCACCCCGCGCGCCGCGCCCCAGGCGCGCAACTGGCGCTCGGCGTCGACCCGCCGCACCGCACGGGCGTTGACCGGCGCCACCGGGCGGGTTTCGGTGACCCAGCTGCCGCCGCAATCGCCATAGACGCCGCTGGTGCTGATATACACCAGCGCGGCCGGCTTGCCGCGCCGACCCAGCGCCCGCAACAGACGCGCGGTACGCGGGTCGGTCCGGCCCTCGCCGGGCGGCGGCGCGAAATGGAACACGCCGTCGACCCGCGGCAGACGACGCAGACTCTGCGGCGCATCGAGGTCACCGACAAACGGCATCACGCCGAGCGCGCGCAACTCGGCGGCGCGTTCGGCACGCCGGGTCAAGCCGATGAATTCGGCCTGCCCGGCGTAGCGCTTCACCAGCCGCTCGGCCACATCGCCAAAACCCGCAATCAAAATTCTTTTCATCGCTGCCTGTCTGTAGCCCTATCGGTGCAGGGGTAAAAACTCCGCCCACTCGGGCCATAATCGCCCGGTCGCCGCCGTATTTCAAGTTCACATCATGTCCTATCAGGTCACCCTCCAGCCCAGCGGGCACCAGTTCAGCGTCAACCCTGACGAAACCATCCTCGACGCCGCGTTGCGCGAGGGCTTTGCCCTGCCCTACGGTTGCCGCAACGGCGCCTGCGGTTCGTGCAAGGGCAAGCTGGTGGCCGGCGAACTGGATTACGGCAGCCACTCGGCCAGCGCCCTGACCGACGCGGAAAAGGCCCAGGGTCGCGCGCTGTTCTGCCGCGCCAAACCGTTGTCCGACCTGGTCATCGAAGCCAGGGAAATCGGCGCCGCCCGGGATATCGTGATCAAGACCCTGCCGTGCCGGGTGGAAGCTCTCGAGCAGCGCGTCGACGACGTCATGGTGATGAAGATCAAGCTGCCCGCCAACGAGCGCCTGCAATTCTTCGCCGGCCAATATATCGATTTCCAGTTGAAGGACGGCAGGACCCGCAGCTATTCGATCGCCAACCCGCCGCACGACGACGCGCTGCTGGAACTGCATATCCGCCACGTGCCGGGCGGGCTGTTCAGCGACCAGGTGTTCAGCACGCTGAAAGCGCGCGACATCCTGCGCCTGAAAGGCCCGCTCGGCAGTTTCTTCATCCGCGAGGATTCCGACAAGCCGATGCTCTTCATCGCCGGCGGCACCGGCTTCGCACCGATCAAGGGGATGCTGCAACACGCCTTCGCCGAGCAGCGTGACCGCGAGATGGTGCTGTACTGGGGGGTGCGCTCGCTGAAGGACCTGTATATGGCCGAACTGCCGCGGCAATGGGCGGCCGAGCGTCCCAATTTCAGCTTCATTCCGGTGCTGTCGACCCCGTTCCCGGAAGACCGCTGGCAGGGTCGGACCGGCCTCGTCCACGACGCCGTGCTGGCCGACTTTGGTGACTTGTCGGGCTATCAGGTCTACGCCTGCGGTGCGCCGGTGATGGTGGACAGCGCCCGCGAGGCGTTCAGCCAAAGTCGCGGGCTACCCGAAGACGAATTCTTCGCCGACGCCTTCGTCTACGCGGCCGACACCGAAACGGTTCCCGCCGCCTGATTGCCCCGGCCAGCGCCCGCCGCGAGCCAGCGGCGGGCGACGCTTACAGCTCGCCGTTCGCGCCGGCCTGCATGATCTCGACCAGCGACTGCCGCACCGCCTCGATGCGGTCTTTCAGCGCCACCGACAGCCGTTGCTGCTTCGCCACGACCTCGACGTTCACGTCCATCATCACCAGCCATCCCTGGCCGTCGGCATCCTCGATCAGGGCGATGCGGCACGGCATGTAAACCGAAAAATCCAGGCTCAGGTCGATCAGGTCCTTGGCCGTGACGGCGTCGCAGAACTGGAAAATCGTGACCGTGCGTTGCGCCTCGTTGGTCACCGCCTCGACCTGCTTGGACAGCGGAAGCTCGGCGACCAGCTGGAGATTCAGTGCGTTGGCGCGCAGGCGCATCGAGTCGGCGGCGTCGGTCAGGCTGATGCTGCGGTCGATCGCCACCTTGTAGACGTCGGTCAGCGCAACGGCGGCACGCGCCGGACTGGCGGACACACCCAGGGCGAACAGCAGGATCGCCAGCGAAGGAAAGCAAGTGGAGCGCATGCGGAGGAAGTCTCTTCAGGAATATAAGTCGGTGCTGATAATACACGCTGTGTAACAATCGGCACCCGCATACATGTACCAGACGGCAGGGCTACGATACGCCGCCAGCCCTTACTGCGCGTGGCACAGGGCCAGTGCTTTGCGGTAGTGCTCGCAGGCCTCGCCCGGCTGACCGCTCTGGGTCTTGAATTCGGCCATACGGATGTGGCCTTCGGCGCTCGCCGCGATCGCGAGGCTCGCTTCCAGATAGCTTTGCGCCTTGCCCCACAGTTGCTGCACGCTGCACAACTGCGCCAGCGTCAGCAGCAGTTGGGCGTCGCGTGGCTGGGCATGGAGCCATTTTTCGGCCTGCTCGATCTGCCGGGTCGGGCTGCTGCCGCGCACCTCGCCGTACAAGGCCACCAGATCTTCGTGCCATTCGCGCTTGAGGGCGTTTTCCAGCACATCGAGCGCGGTATCGTGGCCGCCGCGCTGCATGAAGGCCCGCGCGGCAACCCGTGCGACCCAGAGATCGGTCTTGTAGTCCGCCGGAATCTTCTTCCAGTATTCCAGCAGCCCGCGGTCATCCTCGGCACGACGCTTGAGGTTTTCAGCATAAGTCATGCGTCGGTTGTGGGCGGCGACGCCGGCTTCCAGCGCGTTGCTGCGCACCAGCACGTCGAGCAGGCGCTCGGCCTCGTCCCATTGCCCGGTCATCTGCCGTGCCTTGAATTCAAGCCGCAACAGCGCGGTGTGCTGCGGTGCGATGCCCTTGGCGCGGCCGATCGCCACCAGCGCGGCAGCGGCATCCTTGGCGTCGAGGCAGGCTTCGGTCTCGAACAGCTGGGCGGCGAGTTCGGCGCCGTGTTCGGCGGCGTCCTGGAGGTGGCGTTCGCGCTGCGCGGTCGCGCGCATTTCCTGCGCGGCACGGGCGGCCAGCAGCCGCGCCACCCCGAGCCGGGCGGCGTCGCCCTGCCATTGCCCGAGCGACTGCTCGGCGTCCTGATAGCGGTATTCGGTATAGGCCTTGAGCCCGCCGACGAAGTTTTCGTCGCGCTTGCGAGCGGCTCGGCGTTCGCGCTGCGCGCGCACGATCCGCGGCAGGCCGAGCGTGAGCAGCGCCAGCCGCAGCAGCACGATGCCGCCCACCACCAGGCCGATCACCGCCAGGACGAAGCCGATGAAAGATATTTCCATCCGCCACGGCGGGTACACCAACACCACGTAACCCGGGTCGTAGCGTCCAGCCATCGCCAGCGCAACCGCCATCACCGCGACGATGAGCAGCGAGATCAGCCAGCGCATTACTGATTCCCCTTGTGGGCGTCCAGCGCGGCGAGACTGGCGTCGATCCCGGGCAGCTTGGTTGCGACCTGCAGCGCCGACAGTCGCGTGATTTCCTTGATTGCCGCCGCCACCCCCGCGTCACGAGTGTTGAAGTAGCGGGTGAGCATTTCAAGCGCTGCGCGCAGGTCGGCCTGGAATGCCGACTGGTCCTGCGACAGCAGCGCCAGCCGTGCGGAAAGCAGACGCAAACGCAAATTCTCGTGCAGAAAATACGCCTGGTCGGGCGGCAGCAACACCGCTTCGTTGGTCTCCACCCGGCGGATCTGCACCAGACGTTTCAGGTCGTCCCACAGTTCCTGGCGAAATCCGGACGCACCCGCGGCATGCGGTGCAGACACTGCTTCCGAAACTTGCGCGCTGGCCAGCGGCCAGCTGTCGTGACGCGCCACCAGCGCCTCGATGCGGACGCTTGCCCCGACTTCGTCGAGCGACGGCACCGCACGCAGGTTCGCCAGATCCGCCGCAATGGCGCGGCGCAGATCGGTGAACTGCGGCTTGTTCAGACGCTGCAGGCGGGTATCCGCACCTTCCAGCGCAATGATCGCCGCCTTCACATTGCCCGCCAGCTGCAGTTGCTGCGCCGCGGTCAGCAGCACCTGCTCAATTTCGGCCAGCGTCCACTGGTCGCGCCCCTGCGCCAGATCCTTGTACAGGCTCTCGAGCGCCTGCTGCTGCTGCTGCGACGAAACGATCTGGGTTTCGAGATGCGAGACCTTCTCGCCGACCTGCCGCATCGAGTCGTCGGCATTGCGCGCCAGCAGGCGGGTTTCGCTCACCTCCTTGCCCGATTCCGCGAGTCGGCGACCGAGTTCGGTCTTCAGGTCGCGAATCCGCTCACGGCTGTCCGACCATGACCAGGCTGCGCCCGCCAGCGCCAGCACGGCGACCAGCATCGCGATCAGCGGCAGCGCCTGGATCCGCGCATGCGGCGGCGCCAGCGGCGCTGCGGCGGCGGCCGGCGGCGGGCTGGACGCGGGAGTGGGGGCAGCGGCGGACGCCGCAGCGGGCTCGGCGGCAGGGGTCACGGGAGGCGTGTCGGGCGTATCGCTCATGGGGTGTTCCTGAACCAGTTAAGCAGGCCATCCAGCAGGCCCGCGTCACCGCCTGGCGTGGCAATGACTTGGGCAATCCCGAAGCGGCGTGCGGCTTCGGCGATATTCTCATGCGGCGCGAACAGCGGGGTGGCGGCCAGCAGCGCGGCGCCGGGCTCGCCCAGCAGCGCGGCCAGATTGTGCAACGTTTCCGCACTGGCGACGGTCACCGCGTCGATTCCGCCGCTCCGCCAGCGTGCCAGCAACGTTGTGGCATCGGCCTCGGGACGGGTGCGCCGGTAGCACTCCATAAAATCGACCTGCGCCCCGCGTGCACGCAGCGTGTCGGCCAGCAAGGTGCGGCCGCCGACGCCGCGGACGATGACGATCCGCTTGCCCGCCACCGCCTGCAGCTGCGGCAAGGCCAGCAGTGCCTCGCTGTCCTGTCCCGCCGGGGTGACGACCTGCTCGACGCCCTGCACCTGCAGCGCGCGTGCGGTGCCGGGACCGACCGCAAACACCGTCGCTTCAAGCGGCAGCCGCCCGCCCGCGCGGGTCGCGGCGATACCGAGCTCGGCCGCATTGGGGCTGGCGAAAATTGCGATGTCGGCGGCCGCCAGCTGCGCCAGCGGCGCCGTCAATTGCGCCAGCGCCACCGCCTCGATCGCCAGCGCCGGAAACTCGAACGCGCTGCCACCGGCCAAACGCACCCCCTCGACCAGCGTCGCCGCCTGATGGGCAGGCCGCGTCACCAGCACGGTGCGGCCGGCCAGCGCGTCGCTCATGCGCCGGGCAAGGCGTCGAGAATGGCGCGTGCGCCCTGCGCCAGCAGCCTGTCGGCCAGCACCTGGCCGACCGCCTCGGGGTCGCTCATGTCGCCTTCGGCGCGGTCGTGGATAAAACTGCTGCCGTCCGGATTCGCGACGAAGCCATGGATCACCAGCCTGCCGTCCTGCAGCACCGCATGCGCGCCGAGCGGCACCTGACAACTGCCGCCGAGCACCCGGCTGACCTGGCGCTCGGCGCGTACACAGGCCGCGGTTTCCGGATGGTTGAGCGCCGCCAGCATCGCCGCTACCGTCGCGTTGCCGCTGCGGATCTCGATGCCGAGCGCGCCCTGGCCGGCGGCGGGGATGCTGTCTTCCACCGACAGCAGGCTCTTGATGCGCTCGCCGAGACCGAGCCGCTTGAGCCCGGCGGCGGCCAGCAGGATCGCGTCGAACTGGCCCTCATCGAGTTTCTTCAGCCGGGTGCCGACGTTGCCGCGCAGCGGCTTCACCGCCAGGTGCGGGTAGCGCGCGCGCAGCTGCGCTTCGCGGCGCAGACTGGAAGTACCGACGACGGCGTCGGGCGGCAGGTCGGACAGGTGTTGGTAGCGATTCGAGACAAAGGCGTCACGCGGGTCCTCGCGCTCGCCGATCACCGCCAGTTCGAAGCCGGGCGGCAGTTCCATCGGCACGTCCTTCATCGAATGCACCGCCAGATCGGCCTGACCCGCCTCCAGCGCGACTTCGAGCTCCTTGACAAACAGGCCCTTGCCGCCGATTTTGGAGAGTGTGACATCGAGAATCTGGTCGCCACGCGTGGTCATTCCCAGAATGTTTACCGCGCAGCCGGCGTGCAGCGCACGCAGGCGGTCGCGGATATGCTCGGCCTGCCACATGGCAAGGGCACTTTCACGGGAGGCGATGGTCAGGGTGTGCATGGCTTAGGCATAGACTGTTGGTTTCGACAAATGATGACGCGACACTGATAATCATGAACATATGGCGTGTCCACATCCACCCAAAGGGACGACAACAATGACGCGACTGATCGCAGTCCGGGCGCTGATTTTAGCATGGGGGCTGGCGCTGTCCGGCGCTGCCGATGCGGCAGACGGGCTGATCCACGCCAGGAACCTGCAGGCCGATGCGCGCGATGCTGCCAAACGTCAGGTGCCGATCCTGCTGCTGTTCAGCAGCCCCGGCTGTCATTACTGCGAGCAGGTCAAACGCGACTACCTGGTACCCATGCAGAAGGACCCTGCGTATCGCAAGAAAGTCATCATCCGCGAGGTCACCGTCGGCGCCACCACGCCACTGACCGGATTCGACGGCCGCGCCACCACCGAAGGCGCATTCGCCGCCGCCCACCAGGTGTTCATGGTACCCACGGTGAAAGTGCTCGACCCCAGCGGCAGTGAGGCCAGCGAGACCATCGTCGGCATGCTGTCCCCGGATTACTATTTCGGCTATCTGGAAGCGGCCATCGACGAAGGCATTCGCAAAGTACGCGGCAAATAGGCTGGCCCCTCCCCGACACCGGAGCCGCACACGGTGCGCATGTCGTACTAGAATCCCAGCCATGCAGCGAGCGCCTCGATGAAAACCCTTCTGGCCGACGATCACCCGCTGATGCGCGAGGGGGTGCGACAGGTATTGTCCCAGTTGGAGCCGCCGGTCGAAATCATCGACGCCCACGATTACCCCAGCCTGTTTGCGCAAACCGCCGCGCACGCCGACCTCGACCTGGCGCTGGTCGACCTCAACATGCCCGGCTTCGTCGGGATGCAGGGCATTTCGCAGTATCGCAGCCGCTTTCCGCAGATTCCGCTGGTGGTCCTTTCGGCGTCCGAATCGCCGCACGATATCCGCAGCGCGCTGGACGCCGGTGCGCTCGGCTACATTCCCAAGGCCTCGTCGACCGCGGTGATGCTGGCGGCGTTACGCCAGGTGCTGGCAGGCGACATCTACGTGCCGCCCTGCCTGGGCGACGGCAACGGCGGGCTGCACACGGTGGCGGCCGCCGATTTTGCAGCGCTGCAGCATAGCGGGCTCACCGCACGTCAACTCGAAGTAGCCCGCCTGCTGGCGCAGGGCTGCGCCAACAAGGCCATCGGCGGGATGCTGGCGATGTCGGAAGGCACGGTCAAGGTCCACATTGCCGCGATCTTTCGTGCCCTCAGCGTCAGCAACCGCACCGAAGCCGTGCTCGCCATCCAGCGGCTGATCCATGCGCCCTAGCGCACCGTGAACGTGTTGCGCCCCCTCCTCGACCGCCTACCGCTGACCAGTATCCGCAGCCGGATGCTGGTGATTGCACTGCTGCCGGCCCTGCTGACGGCATTCGGCATGGTGACCTATTTCACCACGCAAACCCTTGCCACCGCCGAAAACGCGCTGCATGTACGCGCCGCCAATGCCGCCCGCCATCTCGCCAACATCCTGCCGTATGCGCTGGTGGGCGGCGACATCACGCGGGCGGGCGCGTTGCTCAAGACCGAGACTGAAAACAGCGAGCTGACCTTCGCCCGCGTCACCGATCCCGGCGGACGCCTGATCGCCAGCAGTGGCGACCGTCCGGACGCCGCCGTGGTCGGCGGCGACTACCGTCAACGCGCCGAGATCCGGCTGCCTGCGGCCGATTTCGATAACGGCTCGCTGCTGCCTGCCGGCGCCTCACCGGTCCACACCCTGCTGGGGCATGCGGAAGTCGGGGTATCGCTCGGGCAGATCAACGCATTCAAGCGTGACACGCTGATCCGCGCGGTGGTGCTGATGCTGGCGGCGCTGGTGCTGACCGGGGCGGTGGCGTGGCGCCTGTCCGATCGGCTGGCCGGGCAGTTGCGGCACGTCGGACAGGTGGTGGGACGGCTCGCCTGCGACGACCTCGCGGTGCGCACGCAACTGTCGCCCCAAGGCGAAGTCGGGGCGCTCGCCGCCGGAGTGAACAACATGGCCGAAGCGCTGCAGCGACATCGCGGCGAACTGGAAAAACGGATTCGCGAAGCCACCGCCGACCTGGCTGCCAAAAAGGACATGGCCGAGCGCGCCAACCATGCCAAGTCGCGTTTCTTCGCCGCTGCCAGCCACGACCTGCGGCAGCCGCTGCATGCCCTGTCGCTGTTCGTCGCGGCGCTGAAGGCGCGCAACCAGCAGCCGGAAGCACAAATCCTGATCGACAACATCGAGACCTCCACCGCCACGATGGAACTGCTGTTCAACGCCCTGCTCGACATTTCGCGACTGGACGCCGGCACCATCGAGGCACACCCGGTACATTTCCCGCTGCGGAAAATGCTGCTCGATCTCGACCAGCAGTTCAGCCCGCTGGCGGCCGAAAAGCACCTGCGGCTACGCTTTCGCCCGTGCGACCTCACGCTGTACAGCGACCCGCTGCTGGTCGAGCGGATCCTCGCCAACCTGATCGCCAACGCGATCCGCTACACCGACGACGGCGGCGTACTGGTGGCGTGCCGGCGGCACGGCCGCCTGATTCGCCTCAGCGTGATCGATACCGGGCGCGGCATCGTGGCCGAGCAGCAGGAAAGTGTGTTCCAGGAATTCGTCCAGTTGCACAATCCGGCACGCGACCGCAGCAAGGGGCTGGGGCTGGGGCTTGCGATCGTGTCGCGGCTGGGACGGCTGCTGGGACACCGGGTGGACCTGCGCTCGCGTCCGGGACACGGTTCGATCTTCAGCATCGACATCCCCTGTGGCGACGCCCGTCTGATCCAGCCGCCTGCGGTTGCCAGTGCCCCCGGGCAAATCCCGGGCGACGCGCTGGTGCTGCTGGTCGACGATGAAAGCGCGATCCTGCGCGGTATGGCCGAGCTGTTCGACAACTGGCAGATCGATCTGGTCACCGCGCACAGCGCCGACGAAGCCGTGCAGTGGCTCGACAGCATCGGCCGCGTGCCCGACGTCATCGTATCGGACTACCGTCTGCCCGACGACACCGACGGCATCGAGGTCATCAGCCACCTGCGACAGAAATTCGGCCGCGACATCCCCGCCATCCTGGTGACCGGCGACACCGCACCCGACACCATCCTGCGCATCAGCCAAGCCGGGTTTCCGATGCTGCACAAGCCGCTGCGTCCCGCCAAACTGCGCGCCCTGCTCACCCACCTGATCCAGCAGGCGCGCACCCCCACCATGGGATAATCCACCTCACCGCTCACCGCTCACCGCTCACCACTCACCCTTCGCCACTAACCACTCACCACTTACTATTTACCACTCCCCCTCCACCACCATGCACATCCACATACTAGGCATCTGCGGCACCTTCATGGGCGGCGTCGCTGCCATCGCCCGCGCCGCCGGCCACACCGTCACCGGCTGCGACGCCAACGTCTATCCGCCGATGTCCGACCAGCTGCGCGCGCTCGGGATCGAACTCATCGAAGGCTACGACGCCGGGCAAGTCGATGTCGGCGCCGACGTCTTCGTCGTCGGCAACATCGTCACCCGCGGCAACCCGCTGATGGAGGCCATCCTCGAACGCAACCTCGACTACACCTCCGGCCCGCAGTGGCTCGCCGACAACGTGCTGCACGAAAAATGGGTGCTTGCCGTCGCCGGCACCCACGGCAAGACCACCACCGCCGCGATGCTGGCGTGGATCCTCGACGACGCCCGCATGCACCCGGGATTTCTGATCGGCGGCGTGCCGCAGAACTTCGACGTCTCCGCACGGCTGACCGACACCCCCTTCTTCGTCATCGAAGCCGACGAATACGACACCGCGTTCTTCGACAAGCGTTCCAAATTCGTCCACTACCGCCCACGCACCGTCGTCCTCAACAACCTCGAATACGACCACGCCGACATCTTTCCCGACCTTGCCGCGATCGAGACCCAGTTTCACCATCTGGTGCGCACCGTTCCCGGCAACGGCCTCATCATCGCCAACGGTCGCGAGCGAAGCCTTAACCGGGTATTCGACCGCGGCCTGTGGACTCCGGTCGAGCACTTCGGCAGCAGCGACGGCTGGACCGCCGGCGAAGCCGACGTCCAGGGCAACTTCGACGTATTCTTCAACGGCAGCTTGCAGGGCCGGGTGAACTGGGAACTGATCGGCGAACACAACCGCCTGAACGCGCTCGCCGCCATCGCCGCCGCGCGCCACGCCGGCGTGCCCGCCGGTGTGGCGATCGACGCCCTCGCCCGCTTCAAGAACGTCAAACGCCGCATGGAAATGCGCGGCGCGGTGCACGGCATCACCGTCTACGATGACTTCGCCCACCATCCGACCGCGATCGCCACCACGCTCGAAGGCTTGCGGGCAAAGATCGGCCAGGCGCGCATCCTCGCCGTGCTCGAGCCACGGTCCAACACCATGAAACTCGGCATCATGAAAGCGCAGCTGCCCGACAGCCTCGCCCACGCCGACCAGGTCTACTGCTACGGCGCCAGCCTCGGCTGGGACGCCGCCGAAGCCCTGGCCCCACTGGGTGACACGGCTCGGGTGTTCGACAACCTCGACCAGCTGGTCGCGCAACTGGTGGCAGACGCACGGCCGGGGGATCAGGTACTGATGATGAGCAACGGTGGCTTCGGCGGAATTCATGCCAAGCTGCTGGATGCGCTGCGTCATCACTATCACGAGGATATTGTGCTGACGCCGATGCACGGAGGGTACGCGTAAGGGAATCGAGGTGGTTGCGTACCGTGCGTTGCCCCAACCACCGTTCGCGCTGAGCCTGCGGAAGGTCGCCGCAAACGGAATCAACCGCACTCGCCCGATTTCTGGAATCGCTTCCACCCCGGTAAAATCCCGGCAATGATCGTCTATCTCCACGGCTTCAATTCCTCCCCCGCTTCCGGCAAGGCCAGGCAGCTGGAAGAACACATGGCCGGCATCGGTCGGCTGGCCGACTACTCTTGCCCGGCACTACCCAACAGCCCGCACGAGGCGATCGCCACGATTGAATCAACACTAACGCGCAGTGGCTCCGACGCGATCACGCTGGTCGGCAGTTCGCTGGGCGGGTTTTACGCCACCCATCTGGCCGAAAAACACGGCTGGAAGGCGGTGCTGGTGAACCCGGCGGTGCGTGCGCACAGGCTGATGCGCGATTCGCTCGGCACCCAGACCAACTGGCACACCGGCGAGAAATGGGTGCTGACCGAATCACACCTGGCCGAGCTCGAAGCGCTCGACGTGCCCGCCATCACCCGCCCCGAGCGCTATCTGCTGCTGGCGCAGACCGGCGATGAAGTACTCAACTACCACGATGCCGTCGCCTATTACGCCGGCGCCACACAAATCATCGAGGACGGCGGCGATCACGGCTTTGCCGGGTTCGAGCGCCACTTCCAAACCATTCTGGATTTCTGATTTTTCATGCACGTCATATTTGAAGAGGACGGCCACTTCAAGGCCGGCTCGATCCTGTCCGAAACCGACGCTACGGCTCAGGTGGAGTCGGCCTCGGGCAAGCGCAGCAAGATCAAGGCGGCCAACCTGCTGCTGCGGTTTGCCAGCCCCGCACCCGGCGAGGTGATGAGCGAAGCCGAGACCCTGTCCGCGGAGCTCGACGCCGATTTTCTGTGGGAAGCGGCCGGCGCCGACGAGTTCGGCTTCGAACAGCTGGCGCAGGAGTACTACGGCCACGCCCCGCAGCCGGCCGAATCGATGGCGCTGCTGCTGAAGCTGCACGCATCGCCGATTTATTTCCACAAGAAAGGCCGCGGCCGTTATCGTCCGGCGCCGGCCGAGACGCTGGCGGCGGCCAAGGCGGGGCTGGAGAAGAAGCGACTGGCGGCGGAAAGGCAGGCGCATCTGGCGGCCGAACTGGCGGCGTTCCGGCTGCCACCGGAATACGTCTCGCTGGTCCCGCGGATCCTGATCGCGCCGGACAAGAACACGCTGGAGTACAAGGCACTAGAGGACGCGGCGGCGACCACCGGGCTGTCAGCGCTGCGGCTCATCGAACGCTGCGGAGCGATTCCGTCGACGCTCGATTTTCATCTGGCGGCGTTCCTGCTTGAGAATTTTCCGCGCGGTACCGGATTTGCCGGGCTCACCGAAGCCGCGGCTCTGAATCCCTGCGATCCGCCTGACCTACCCAAGAGCACGGTACGCGCATTTTCGGTAGACGAGGCTGCCACCACCGAGATCGATGATGCGCTGTCGATCCAGTGGCTGGACGACGGCATCACCCGCGTCGGCATCCATATCGCCGCGCCGGCACTCGGCATCGCACCCGGCTCCGAGCTCGACCAGCTTGCGCGCGAGCGCCTGTCGACCGTGTACTACCCGGGCGACAAGATCACCATGCTGCCCGAGGCGCTGATCCACCACTACACGCTGGGTGAAACCCACGATTGTCCGGCGCTGTCGCTGTACCTCGACGTGTCGCCGGAACTGCGGATGCTCGCCACCGAAACCCGGATCGAAATGGTGCACATCGCCGACAACCTGCGCCACGAGACGCTGGAAGTGCAGTTCAATGACGACACCCTGCGCAATCCGGCGGCACCCGATTACCCCTACCGCCGCGAGCTGGAATGGCTGCGCGATCTGGTCGCGGTGCTGGAGGCCGGACGCGGCAAGACCGATACGGTCGATCGCGTCGATTACAACTTCAAGCTCGACGGCGAACGCATCGACATCGCGCCGCGCAAGCGCGGCAGCCCGATCGACAAGGTGGTGTCCGAACTGATGATCTTCGCCAACGTGCACTGGGGTGGCTGGCTCGCGGAAAAGCGGGTGCCGGGCATCTATCGCGCGCAGGCCAACGGCAAGACGCGCATGACCACCGCGCCCGACCCGCATCAGGGCCTGGGCGTCGACCAGTACGCGTGGTCGACCTCGCCGCTGCGGCGCTACGTCGACCTGGTCAACCAGCGTCAGCTGATTTCACTGGTGCAGGGCAGCGATCCGGCGTATCCGCCGCGCAGCGAACAGCTGTTCTCGATCGTGCGCGAATTCGAACTCGCCTACGACGCCTACAACGAGTTCCAGCGACGGCTTGAGCGCTACTGGATGCTGCGCTGGCTGCTCCAGGAAGACATCAGCGAAGTGACCGCCAGCGTGATCCGCGAGGATCTGGTGCGCTTCGACAACCTGCCGCTGGTGACGCGCGCGCCCTCGGTGATGGGAGTTGCGCCGGGCTCCAGGGTACGGCTGGCGATTTCCAATATTGATCTGCTCGACATCAGCTTTCACGCTGAATATCAGGCAACGCTGGCCCCGCCGCCTGACAGCAGCCCCGCGCTTCCGTAGAATCGGATCTGTCCCCACGATCGGTCCGCATGGTGTCTGCCCCACCCCCCACTCTCGCCGAACCCTCCAAGCAAGGCACACGCATGGCGCTCGCCCTGCTGGCGTCGGCGGCAGTGCACGGAATGGCGCTGTCGACCCAGTTCGTGCAGATCAATCCGCGGCTGTTCGAGGATCCCAACCTGCCGATGGAAGTGGTGCTGGTCAACGCCAAGACTCTGGAGTCGCCACTCAATCCCGACGCGTTGGCGCAGGTGAACCTGGCAGGCGGCGGCAACACCGACGAAGACCGGCGCCTGAAAAGCCCCTTGCCCGCCAGCCCCAAATCGCAGGTGGGCAGCGAGGATGCCGCGCTGCAGGCCCGGGTGGCCGAACTGGAACAGCAGGCCAAAACCCTGCTGACCCAGCTGCAGCCCGACGTCCAGGTGCAGAACCCGCCGCAGGCGGCGCCACCGGCACCGGTCCAGCCGGTCATCGACGCCACCCAGCTCAATCAGCAGGCGCGTGAAATGGCCCAGTTGCAGGCGCGCATCTCGCAGCAGTGGGACGAATACCAGAAGCGGCCCAAACGCGCATTCGTCGGCGCCAACGTCCGCGAATACGCGTTCGCCCGCTACGTCGAAGACTGGGTCACCAAGGTCGAACGCATCGGCAACGTGAACTACCCCGAGGCTGCGCGCCGCCAGGGCATCTACGGCAGCCTCAAGCTCACCGTATCGATCTACGCCAACGGCCGGATCGAGACGATCGAGGTGGACCGCTCGTCCGGCTCGAAAATCCTCGACGCCGCCGCGATCAGGATCGTCGAGCTCGCGGCACCCTACGCCGCCTTCCCCGACGACATGCGCAAAAAAGCCGACATCCTGTCGATCACCCGCACCTGGACCTTCACCCGCTCGGACCAGCTCGTCGGCACTGACTGATTTCCGTCAGTCTGGGTCGCCGATCCAGGCTCTCCCAATCGGGGGCAACCTCCACAATTTCAGATATATTTTCTTTACAATCAAAGTCTTATCGCAAATCTACTTGCGACAGGCACGTCTATTGCTCAATTTCAGGCGAAAACCGGCGCGACCGCGGTCTCGATCGTCCGGCCACAGATAATTAAACCTGATGTTCAGGAGCAGACATGAATGCTTTCAATCGATTTGCCGCCATTCTGGGCATCGCGCTGGTGACGGCCCAGGCACAGGCTGTGGATTTTTCCCTGGTCTCGAATACCGGACTCGCGCAGGCCTTTGGCAACACCTACACGGCCACGGTGGACGGCCTGACACTCTCGGCCAGCGCCTGGTCGAGCGTAAGGCAAGGCGGCACATTCGAGGCCGCCGCGCTGAACCTCGGGACGGTTGGCATGGGCGTATGCAGCAGCCGGGAAAAGGCCAACTGCACGGCCAAGAATTCTGCCGACGCGCTGGGCAACAAGAGCTACAACGAGCTGATCCTGTTCAGTTTTTCCAGCACCGTGGAGCTCGACACCCTGAAGCTGCTGCAACTCGGCAAGGACTCCGATCTCAGCCTGTGGGCCGGCGTCGGGGCGATCACGCTCGACGGCATGAAGACGAGTGAACTGGGCATCGCCACCCTCATCGACAACAAAAACAAGAATAGTGGCGATCGAAGCATCAATCTGGGCAGCGTCCTCGGCGGCAGCTACGACTGGATTGCGGTGGCCGCCCGCATCGGCCAGAAGGACGATTTTGCCAAGCTGCAATCGCTGACGATCAATCCGGTGGCGCAGCCGGTACCGGAAGCCTCCAAGTGGATGACGATGCTGGCCGGGCTGGGGCTGGTCGGGTTTGCAGTCGGCCGCCGCACCCGCACCTGAACGGCGGCCGAGTCCCCGCAAACCCGCCACTGGCGGGTTTTTTATGCGCTTGACGAAGCATCCGTCGGCCACAAATGCCTATTTGATGGTTTTATCACGTGATAAAGTGTTAGATCGTTCTAATATTGTGATTTTCATCGAATCCCGCCTCTGGAGACCCCCATGCACACCGGAACCACCCTGACCCAGTTCATCATCGAAGAACAGCGCCGCACCGTCGGTGCCACCGGCGACTTCACCTCCTTGCTGAACGACGTCGTCACCGCCTGCAAGGCGATTTCCAATGTGGTGAACAAGGGCGCGCTACTAGGGGTGATGGGCTCGCTCGACTCCGAAAACGTGCAGGGTGAAACACAGAAAAAGCTCGACGTCATCACCAACGACATCATGATCCGCTCCAACGAGTGGGCCGGCCACCTCGCCGGCATGGCCTCCGAAGAGATGGACGATCCCTATCCGATCCCCAACCAGTATCCGCTGGGTAAATATCTGCTGGTGTTCGACCCGCTCGACGGCTCAAGCAACGTCGACGTCAATATCTCGGTCGGCACCATTTTCTCGATCCTCAAGGCCCCGGTGGCCGGGCGCGCCGCCAAGGCCTCCGATTTCCTGCAAACCGGCACCCGGCAGGTGTGCGCCGGCTACGCGATCTACGGCTCGTCGACCATGCTGGTGCTGACCTTGGGCAACGGCACCAACGGCTTCACGCTCGACCGCGACGTCGGCGAATTCGTGCTGACCCACCCCAACATGAAAATCCCCACAGAAACCCTGGAATTTGCGATCAACGCGTCGAATCAGCGTTTCTGGGAGCCGCCAGTGCAGCGCTACGTCGACGAGTGCCTCGCCGGCAAGACCGGGCCGCGCGGCAAGGACTTCAACATGCGCTGGGTCGCCTCAATGGTCGCCGAAGTGCACCGGATCCTCACCCGCGGCGGCATCTTCATGTACCCCAAGGACACCAAGGACCCGGCCAAGGCCGGCAAGCTGCGGCTGCTGTACGAAGCCAATCCGATGGCCTTCATCGTCGAGCAGGCTGGCGGCGCCGCCACCACCGGCCGCGAACGCATTCTCGACCTGAACCCCGATGACCTGCACCAGCGCGTGCCGGTGATCCTGGGTTCCAAGACCGAAGTCGACATCGTGACCGGCTACCATCACGAAGCAGCCGCCTGAACAGGCTCCAGCATGCGGGGTTGAAAAAACCGGGCAGCGCCCGGCTTTTTCTTCGGGGCAAGCGCTACGCGGCTCGACGCAAACCGGTGCGCATCAGCTTCACGCACTCGTCCGGCGGTAGCGGGCGGCTGAACAGATAGCCCTGGGCCTGATCGCAGTGATTGGCGCGCAGGTAGGCCAGTTGTGCCTCGCTCTCGACCCCTTCCGCGACCACGGTCAGCCCGAGGCTTCCAGCCAGCGCGATGATGGTGCGGACGATGGCGGTGTCGTTTTCATCACCTGGAATATCACGAATGAACGAACGGTCGATTTTCAGACAGTGGATGGAAAAGCTTTTCAGGTAGCTGAGCGATGAATACCCGGTGCCGAAGTCATCCACCGCGATCGACAGACCGAGTTGTTCGAGTTCGGCCAGCACGGTCGCGGCGGACCCCAGGCTGTCCATGATCGACGACTCGGTGATTTCGAGTTCAAGATCGCCCGGCGCGAGGCCGCTGTCGCGCAGGGCAACCCGGATTTCCTCGGCCAGATCTTTCTGCCGGAATTGCCGCGTCGACAGGTTGACCGCCATGGTGCCGGCCGCCAGACCCTGCTCCTGCCACGCGCGCAGCTGGCGGCAGGCTTCGCGCAGCACCCAGTCGCCGATCGGCAGAATCAGCCCCGTCTGCTCGGCCACCGGGATGAACTCCTCCGGGCTGACCGCGCCCAGTTCCGGCGAATTCCAGCGCAACAGCGCCTCCCAGCCCACCAGACGGCCACTCGCGATTTCCAGCTTGGGCTGGTAATTGAGGTGGAACTCGCTGCGCTGCACGGCGAGCTTGAGTTGGGTTTCGAGCTGCACGCGGCGCTGGATTTCCTCGGACAGATCACGGCTGAACAGCGTGAAACGGTTGCGGCCGGATGACTTGGCGCGATGCAGGGCAAGATCGGCATAGCGCATCAGCACGCTGGCGGATTCGCCGTTCATCGGATAGGCAACGATGCCCAGGCTGACACTGATTGCGAGGCGGTCGTTGCCGATGTCGAACTCATCAGCCATCGCGTGCAACAACGCCTGACCCACCTGTTTCGCCTGCTCGACCCGGGTGTTTTCCAGCAGGATCACAAACTCGTCGCCGCTGAAGCGGGCCATGAAAGCGGCTTCCGGCAGCGCCGAACGGATGCGCCCGGCGACCACCACCAGCAGTGCGTCACCCTGCTCGTGGCCGAGCGTGTCGTTCACGTTCTGGAAGTGATCGAGGTCGAGCAGCAAAACGGCGCCGGGCGCGTCCGGTCGGGCATGGGCCACAGCCTGATTCAGCCTGTCGCTGAATGCGGTGCGATTGGGCAGGCCGGTCAGGTCGTCGTGGTTGAGCATGTGGCGCATCTGGCGGAACGGCCGGCTGACGGCATCGGCATAGATCGCGAGATAGAGGAAATAGTAGGCCACCATCTTGTAGGCATGGCCCAGCAGGTTGGCGGTACTGCTCACCTCCACATACATGACGAAGAACAGTTCGCCTCCGGCCATCAGCAACAGCGCCAGCATCAGGCTGTCGATGTCGCAATGCATGATCCGATTGCGGCGCACATACAACAATAGTGCCGTCGCCAGATGGAGCGCGACCACACTCCATTCGAGCGTGATCTTGAGCGAACTCAAGCCCTGCTCGGGAATAAACATCGCCGGCATCGATTCGGGCGTAGTCAGGAATACATAGGCCGTCGCACCCACCGCCAGCAGCACGCCGAACAGGACGGGATAGCGGACCCGACTGGGGATGACCGGCGCTTCCGGTATCAGCACGTAGGCCAGCAAGCCGACCGCGGCCATGATGCGTCCGCCCATCCAGAACAGCACCGACTTGTGCGGCGTGTTGGGGCTGACCAGGTCCGGCATCCCGACGTAGGACAGAAAATGCAGGACATCGAACAGCGCCACCGCCAGGAACGCATAGCCAAGCACGGCCGAACGCACCGAGCGGACGGTTTCCTGTGCGCCGTGTCCGGTAAAGAAAATCAGTGCCGCCACGACGATGGTGAAAACCTCCATCAGCGAGTGCGCCGCCAGAAAAGCGGGGAGCGAAATCGGCAACTGGCTGGCCGGTGCAGTCTGCCATAGCAGCAGCGGAATGCTTGCGATCAGCAGCAGGATGCCGACCAAGCGGGGGGCGTCCGGTATTGGCAATCGTTTCAAATTAGAGTGTCCTCTCCGGAATGGAGGCTTGAACAAATCGGCAGTTTGCACCGCGCGGCGGGCGGCGGGCGGCGGGCGGCGCAGTCAAGCCGACCTCCACCGCGGGCTCGACTGGAACCGGCACGACCCGCCGCTTGGGCACCACCATGCCGGGTTAACGGAACAGGAACGGGATACTGGTCCCAGGTACCCGCTGTCGCAACGCCTCAGGACGCAGATGATACGCGCCGCGGATTGTGAATCAAACCTTGGCCCGCAGCGGGTGCTCGCCCTGTACCTCTTCCGGCAACCCGCCTTGGCTTGCCTGATTCGCTTGTCGAGCCGACGACGCTGCCCGGCGACTACCTGACCGGGGTGGCAACGGGTCCGCCACTCTGTTGGCTGGGCGCCGCCTTGAAAAGTGCCAGTGCCTGCAGGCGCTGGGCCGAATGCTCGACGATGGGCGCCGGATAGTGCTGGCCGACGATCACCCCGACCCGCGCCTGCTCGCTGGCGGACAGCATCCACGGCGCGTGGATGAACGGGTCCGGAACCTGGGCGAGTTCGGGCAGATAGCGGCGAATGAAGCGGCCCTGCGGATCGAACCTTTTGGATTGCGTCAGCGGGTTGAAAATGCGGAACCACGGCTGGGCGTCGCAGCCGACCGAGGCCGCCCATTGCCAACCACCGCTGTTGGCGGCAAGATCAAAATCAATCAGTTTGGTGGCGAAATAGTGTTCGCCCAGCCGCCAGTCGACCAGCAGATCCTTGGTCAGGAACGAGGCGGCCATCATTCGCAGCCGGTTGTGCATATAGCCGGTCTGGTTCAACTGGCGCATCGCGGCGTCGACCAGCGGATAGCCGGTGCGAGCCTCGCACCAGGCGGCGAAATGGCCGGGCGGATTCGGCCATGGCAACGCGTCATACTGCCGCTTGAAGGCGTGGCCGGAAGCCACGTCGGGCCGGTGCCACAGGATCTGATGATAGAACTCGCGCCAGATCAGTTCGGTCAGCCAGGTCTGCGCCCCGCGCCCGCCCTGTTGCCAGGCCGCGGCGGCAAGTTGCCGGATCGACACCGTGCCGAACCGCAGGTGCACCGACAGATACGACGGCCCCTTGATCGCGGGAAAGTCGCGCGTGTCCGAGTAACGCTCGATCCGCTGCAGGAAATCCTCAAACAGCCGCGCACCGCCTGACATGCCGGTCGGCAGCGCCCGCTCATCCAGCTTGGCCGACGCAAATCCCATCGCCTGCAGACTCGGGATCGCGGTCGAGCAGGCGGCCAGGCGATCCGCCCGGGTCTCGACCGGATACGCTTCCAGGTGAACCGGCGTCAGCGTTTTCAGCCAGGCATTCTTGTAGGGCGTAAACACGCTGTAGGGCGTTCCACTGCCAGTAAGCACTTCCTCACGTTCAAGGACCAGTGCATCCTTATAATGCTCCACGGCGATCGAGCGGGCCCGCAAGGCCGACTCGGCCGCGGCGTCCCGCGTCAGCGCGGCAGGATCATCGTCGTGGTTGAAAAACACCGCGTCGACCTGGTACTCGACCGCCAGCCGCACGATCGCCTCGCGCGCGACCCCGTATTCGACGACGAGGCCGCCGCCGCGGGCTTCAAGGGCCTGCTGCAATTCGCTCACGCTGGCGTGGATGAACCCGACCCGGCGGTCGGCCGGGTCGGCCAGCGCGTCGAGAATCTCGCGGTCGAAGACGAACGCGCAGATCACCTGCCGGGCGGAGCCCAGCGCATGGTAGAGCGCAGCGTGGTCGTAATCGCGCAGGTCGCGGCGAAACCAGACCAGCGCACGATTGTATTCAGGCATGGCGCGTCGTGACCGCTATAGTGTTAGCAACAGACTGCAAAATGGTGCTCGCGTAACTTGAGGCAGATTACAATGGGGGCGCAATCATGGATACCGTCAATCTCACCCACAATTTCCTGATCGCCATGCCGAGCATGGCCGATCCCAATTTCAACGGCACGCTGACCTATATCTGCGACCACAGCGACCAGGGCGCGCTGGGGGTGGTGGTCAACCGGCCGATCGAATTGGACCTGTCGATGCTGTTCGAGCAGATCGGCCTGTCGCTGCCCGAACGCCTGCACAAGGACCGGGTGTATTTCGGCGGCCCAGTGCAGACCGAACGCGGCTTCGTGCTTCACACCCCGCCGCTGACCTTCAGTTCCACCCTCACCGTCAACGACACGGTCAGCCTCACCACCTCGAAGGACGTGCTCGAAGCGGTAAGTCAGGGCGCGGGGCCGGAGAAATTCATGGTCTCGCTCGGCTACGCCGGCTGGGCCGCCGGCCAGTTGGAAGACGAAATCAGGCAGAACGCCTGGCTCTCGGTCGCAGCCGATCCCCAGGTGTTTTTCGACCTGGAACCCGAACAACGCCTGTCGGCCGCGATGAAGCTTCTGGGGATCGACTTCGCCAGTCTTTCCGAAGAAGCCGGACACGCTTGAGCTATGTGGATACCCACGGCACGGTGCTGGCCTTCGACCTGGGCCTGAAACGCACCGGCGTGGCCTCGGGCGAGCTGTCGATCGGCATCGCGCATCCGCTCAGCGTGATCCAGGCCGACTCCACCGAGGCACGCCTCGCCGCGCTGACCCGGCTGATCGACGAATGGCGGCCGGTATTGCTGGTGCTGGGGCTGCCCACCCACGCCGACGGCAGCGAACACGAAATGACCCGGGTGGCCAGAAACTTCGCGCGCAAACTAGAATCACGCTTCGAACTGCCGGTGTTTCTGGTGGACGAGCGCCACACCAGTACCGCGGCCGAATCCGAACTCCACGCACGCGGCATCCACGGCAAGAAAAACAAGGCGCTGACCGACGCCGTCGCCGCGCAACTCATACTCCAAGGATTTTTTGATGCACGCCTCATTGCCTGACGCCAACAGCCTGATTACCCGGCTCGCCGACGCCATCGCACCGACGTTCACCCCCGACACCATCGTCGTCGGCATCCATACCGGCGGCGCCTGGGTGGCCGAACGCCTGCACGCCCTGCTGCACTGCACCACCCCGCTCGGCACCCTCGACATTTCCTTCTATCGCGACGATTTCTCGCGGATCGGCCTGCACCCGCAGGTGAAGCCGTCGAACCTGCCGTTCGATCTGGAAACCCGTGCCATCCTGCAGGTCGACGATGTGCTGCAAAGCGGCCGCACGGTGCGTGCGGCGATGAACGAATTATTCGATTACGGCCGGCCGGCCTCGATCCGGCTGGCGGTGCTGGTCGACCGCGGCCGCCACGAACTGCCCATCCGCCCCGATTTTGCCGGCCTCACCCTTAGCGTGCCCGACAATCAGAACATCAACCTGTCGCGCCTGGACGACGGCCACCTGACCCTATCACTTGCATGAACCTACAACTCACTGAAGACGGCAGGCTGCGCCACCTGCTGACGATCGACGGCCTGCCGCGCGCCATCCTGACGCAAATCCTCGACACCGCCGAATCCTTCATGGACGTCGGCGAGCGCGAGGTGAAGAAGGTCCCGCTGCTGCGCGGCAAATCGATCTTCAACCTGTTTTTCGAGCCGTCGACGCGCACCCGCACCACCTTCGAGATCGCCGCCAAGCGGCTCTCCGCCGACGTCGTCAACCTCAATATCGGCACCTCCAGCCAGACCAAGGGCGAGGCGATCCTCGACACCGTCGACAACCTCGCTGCGATACACGCCGACATGTTCATCGTCCGTCACTCGCAGTCGGGTGCACCGCATTTCATCGCCCGCCATGTCGCGCCACACATTTCGGTGATCAATGCCGGCGACGGCCGCCACGCCCACCCGACCCAGGGGCTGCTCGACATGTTCACCATCCGCCGCTTCAAGGGCGAATTTCACAACCTGACCGTGGCCATCGTCGGCGACGTGCTGCATTCGCGGGTCGCGCGGTCGCAGATTCATGCACTGACCACGCTCGGGGTGCCGGAAGTCCGCGTGATCGGCCCCAAGACCCTGTTGCCGACCGGAGTCGAGCAGATGGGAGTCAAGGTGTTCCACGACATGGAAAGCGGGCTTGCCGGCTGCGACGTGGTCATCATGCTGCGCTTGCAGAACGAGCGGATGAAGGGCGCGCTGCTGCCGTCGGCACAGGAATACTTCAAGTTTTTCGGCCTGACCCCGGAAAAGCTCGCGCTTGCCAAACCCGACGCCATCGTGATGCACCCGGGGCCGATGAACCGCGGGGTCGAGATTGCTTCCGAAGTGGCCGACGGCCCGCAGTCGGTGATCCTGCCTCAGGTCACCTACGGCATTGCGGTGCGGATGGCGGTGATGGCACTCCTGGCAGGGACGACTAACACATGAAAATCCAGATCAAGAACGGCCGCGTGATCGACCCGATGAGCACACGCGACGAAGTCGCCGACGTGTTCGTCGCGGCGAGCAGGATCGTCGCCATCGGCAACGCGCCCGCCGACTTCCACCCCAACCGGGTGCTCGACGCCAGCGGCCTGGTCGTCTGTCCGGGGCTGGTCGACCTGTCGGTGCGGCTGCGCGAACCCGGATTCGAATACCGCGCCACGCTGGAATCCGAAATGCTCGCCGCCGCCGCCGGCGGCATCACCTCGCTCGCCTGTCCGCCCGACACCGACCCGCCGCTCGACGAACCGGGCCTGGTCGAGATGCTGAAATTTCGCGCCAGGAACCTGCCGGGGCCGCGCGTCTACCCGATCGGCGCGATGACCCAGAAGCTCGAAGGCAGGATGCTGACCGAGATGGCCGAACTGAGCGAAGCCGGCTGCCGTGCCTTCACCCAGGCCGACGCGCCGATGACCGACACCCAGGTGCTGCTGCGGGCGATGGAATACGCCGCCAGCTTCGGCTTCAGCCTGTGGCTGCGGCCGCAGGATCTGTCGTTGTCGCGCGAGGGCATCGCCCACGACGGCGCCGTCGCCTCGCGGCTGGGACTGGCCGGCATTCCGGCGCTGGCCGAAACGGTCGCGCTGGCGACGATTCTGCTGCTGGCCCGCGAAACCGGGGCGCGCATCCATCTGGCCCGGCTGTCGACACGCGAGGGCATCGCGATGGTGCGCGCGGCCAAGGCACAGGGGCTGGCGATCAGCTGCGACGTCGCGACCACCCATGTCCACCTGTCGGAAAACGACCTCGTCGGTTTCGACTCGCACCTGCATCTGGTGCCGCCAGTCAGAGGGCTTCGCGACCGCGATGCGATTCGCGAGGCGCTGCGTGACGGCTCCATCGACGCCTTGTGTTCCGACCATACCCCGGTCGACGAGGACGTGAAGCTGGTGCCGTTCGGCGAATCGACGCCGGGCGCTTCCGGGGTCGAACTGCTGCTGCCGCTGACGCTGAAGTGGGCTCGGGAGATGGGGGTGCCACTAGTGCAGGCGATCGACCTGATTTCGTGGAAACCGGCGCAGATCCTCGGTGTACCCGGCGGCAATCTGGCTGTCGGCAGCTGCGCCGATATCTGCATTTTTGACGAGACCGCCGAGTGGGTGGTCAGCCCGAAAACGCTCACCAGCCAGGGCGGCAACACGCCCTTCCTCAATCATCCGATGCAGGGGCGGGTGCGCTACACGCTGATCGACGGCCATATCGATTTTGAAGCGCCGCGTTGAGCCACGCCGCGTCACCCGTGGCGGCTAGCGGCGTGCGTCCGTCGTTTCCGGTGCTGCTCCTGAACTTCGCCGGCGGCGCGCTGGCAGTGGCGGGATTTGCCCCGTTCGGCCTGTGGCCGCTGCCGATCCTGAGTCTGGCGCTGCTGTTCGGGCTACTCGCGCGCGCCGAGTCGGCGCGCGCCGGTTTCCTGGTCGGGCTGGCGTGGGGGCTCGGCTTTTTCGGTGTCGGGGTGAGCTGGATCTTCGTCAGCCTGTCGGTCTACGGCGACATGGCAGGGTGGCTGGCGGCGCTGTCGACCTTCCTGTTCTGCGCGTTTCTGGCGTTGTTTCCCGCCAGTGTCGGCGCCCTGCAGGCGCGCTGCCGGATGTCACCGGCGCCGCGCCTGCAGGTGCTGATTCCGCTGCTGTGGGGCGTTTCGGAATGGGTGCGCGGCTGGATTTTCACCGGCTTTCCATGGCTGGTCGCGGGCTATTCCCAGGTGCCCGCCAGCCCGCTCGCCGGCTACGCGCCGATCGTCGGCGTATACGGCGTATCGACTCTGCTGGCGCTGACCGCCGCGCTCCTGGCCTGGAGCCTGGCCACCCGTGGCACGCTGGCGCAGCGCGGCTGGGCGGTCGCCGCGATCGTGCTGCTGGCGGTGGGCGGCCAGGCGCTGCGCGGGGTGACGTGGACAACGCCGGACGGCGCCCCGACCTCGGTCGCCCTGCTGCAGGGCAATGTGCCGCAGGACATCAAGTGGGAACCGGACAACGCACTCGCCACCCTCGACGCCTACCTGCGCATGGCCGCCGCCTCGCCGGCGCAACTGATCGTGCTGCCCGAAACCGCGCTACCGGTGTTCGAGGCCGAACTCCCCGAAGCCTATCGCGCCGGGCTGATCGCGCTGGGCCGCGACAACGGCGGCGACGTGCTGACCGGCGTGCCGACCGGCTCACTGGATAGCGCCTACTACAACAGCGTCATCAGTCTGGGCACCGCGCCCAGTCAGCGTTACCACAAAATTCATCTGGTTCCGTTCGGCGAATTTCTGCCGCTGCGAGCAGTGTGGGGCTGGGTGCTCGACGTGCTGCACATCCCGTTGTCGGATTTTGCCCGTGGCGGGGTCGACCAGCGTCCGCTCGC
>JACDJC010000441.1_pt1 | contig 48874 bp, 51 predicted proteins | sample 7454191 | NCBI WGS metagenome assembly JACDJC01 (sample SAMN14253291, study PRJNA609438) | sludge metagenome | isolation source: sludge after 25d culture with pyrite and EDTA | collected 2018-12-20 | reverse complement strand
TTTTTTTTTAATGGTTCTTTGGGCCATCTACTTTATGCCAAATCGACTGCTTGATGTGCTGACACCCTCTTGCCTGGCCGAACGGGCTATCGCCGCAGTTCTTGCAAGTCATGCGGGTGTACTGGTAGTAGATAACGATCAGGTTGTCGTTGGAGTCGACAGGGCCGATTTCGCGGCCAGTACGCCGTGGCCACTCACCAACACTTGCTCGGGATGGACCTTCAAGGCCAAGCCAGTGTGCGCCGGTGATTACGGCGCCGGGGTCGCCAGCCTCCAGCACGATCACACTACGCCGCAGGTGAACCGGGCCTGCCACCACGTGCGTCACCCGGAACGGTCGATTGTCGCGAAACCAGCCGAATATCTCGCCCATTGCGGCGTCGGGGCCGCTTTCCTTGTTCAGGCGAGCAGCTGGTTCACTTCAAAGAAGTAGCCATCCAGATCCCAGAACGAACAGCCGATCAGGATTTTCTCGACCCCATCGGCACCGGTCACTGTCCACTCGTGTGGCTCGGCATGAATGCGTGACCCCAGTGCGCGGGCACGCGCGATGGTCTGCCGGGCGTCGACGGCAGCGACCACGAAAACCGGCATGCCGAACGTGATCTCGGTGGGCAGGTCGGCCGGTGTGGCGCGCCTTGGGTCCAGCCACTCCAGCAAGCCGATCATGCCGATGGTGTCGTCCGTGCATTTGAGAATGCACAGGCGTGTACGGTCCCCCTTCTTGCCGGCGGCCAGCTCCGAGCCCGAGAGGGTGAACGGCGTGTCCATCCAGCGCGTCATGCCGAACACTTGTTCGTACCAGTGCGCGGCCTTGTCTATGTTGCGCACCATGCATGTAGTGCGCTTGATTACGTCAGCCATGCATAACTCCAGGTTTGGTCAGGTGAATCAGGTGAGGCCTTCGCGCTGCAAGATCTGCACCAGCCAGCGTCGCCACGCAACCTGGATCAGCAACAGCGCCACGATGACGCAGATCGACAGCGGCACCGCCATGGCATGGCGGATGTCCACGACAGCCTCGTCGCGTAACGGCACCGAACGCGGTGGGTACCGGGCTGCACAAGGTTTCGAGATGGGACGGGTGTGCCGATGGGCGGTACGCCTTGCGCAGGGTCAGTCAGGCCGCCGCATGAACTTGCCGCGAGCCTTGCCCACCACGGCGCCATCGGCATAGATCAGCTGACCACGCAGCCAGGTCTGATCGACCCGCGCCTCCAATTGCATGCCCTCGAACGGGGTATAACCCTGACTTGATTCGCTCTCGGCGGCGTGGATCGTGTACGAGGCGGTGTCATCGATCAGCGCCAGATCGGCATCGAAGCCTGGCGCGATGTCACCTTTGTGGTTCAGGCCGTAGCGTCGTGCCGGATTCCATGACACCAGTTCGGCCATCCGGTTGAAACCCAGACCACGCTTGCGTCCCTCGGAAACCAGCGCCGGTAGCATGTACTCAGTGCCGCCGAAGCCGGATTTGGCCAAGAAGATGTCGTCAGGATGCTCCGCATGCACCTTCGACTCGGTCTTGCAGCAGGCATGGTCGGAGCATACCCAACTGATCTTGCCGTCGATCAACGCCTGCCACAGGTATTCAACATCTTCGCGCGGGCGGATCGGCGGATTGACCTTGGCCAGCACACCGCAGGGCGCATCGGTGTCGAGCATCAGGTGGCCGATGGTGACCTCACGCCGGAAGTCGATGTGCGGAAACGTCGCCGCCATCATCATCGCCGCGTCCAGCGCCTTGCGCGAGCTCAAGTGCAACAGGTTGATGTTGACGCAATCGGTCTCGTGCGCGAGATAACTGGCGATGAAGATGGCCAGCCCCTCCGAGTGGGGTGGACGCGACGCCGAATAGGCCGGCAAGCCTCCAAGCTTGCCCTCGCGCTGCACGATCTCGGTATAGGCGCGCATGATCTCGGCCGTCTCGCAGTGCATCGACAGCGAGATCTGATCGGCCAGGTGCGGGTACTTGTCCATCGCACGACGAACGCCGCGCATGATGAATTCGAAATGCGCGTAGTCGTAGTGTTCGCCTGGCGGTGTCATCAGAAACGAGCTCTGGTCGACGCTGCGCCCGTGCAGGCCGTGCTGGCCGTAGAACATGAAGATCTTGAACGAGGCAACGCCATGGTCGGCGATCAGCGATTCGATCTCGTCGATATGCGCGGCCATCATCGGCGCCAGGTGGAAGCCATAATCGACGTGGAACTTGCCTTCGGCCAGGCGCAGCACCTCGGGGAAGAACTCGGCATACGGGCCGGACTTGTTGAGGTAATACTGGCCGGTGCGCATATAATTTAGAGAGCTGGTCACGCCACCCATCGCCGCGGCCTTGCTCTCGCTGATCGCATCCAGCTCCAGCGGTTGATAGATACCAGCATGCATATGCGCATCCACCGCGCCAGGGAAGGCCAGGCGCTGCTTGCCGTCGACGACCTTCGTAGCGCGCTCGGGAGCGATTGCAGCGGAAATCTGGGCAAACTTGCCGTTCTTGATCGCGATATCGCCAGTGTGAACTTCACTCTGGTTGGGACGGACGATACGCAGGTTCTTGATCAATACATCGAATTCAGTGGTCATGTTGGCAACTCCTGGAAAGCGGATGAGGGGGGCAGCCGATGATCAGACGACCTGGGCGGCCAGATCGAGGCGTGCCTTGCGCTCGTTGCGAAACTGCATCGAGGCCAGAAAGGTCAGCGCAATGTGGGTGGCACAGGCGGTGAAGCCCAGGCGGTAGTTGCTGGCATGGTCGTGGAACACGCCGATGAGCCAGATACCGGGACCGCCACCGGCGGCGTCGATCGCGGTGATCGTGCCGAGAATCTTCCCGGCAGTGCCGAGAAGCATCACCGCCACATTGAGTCCAGTGGCCACCAGTACTGCGGCGAACACCACGTGAATGGCATAGATCTGCCACAGCGCGGTGACTTGACTGTAGGCGAGATACGCCAGGCTGAGCAGAATACTGCCTGCGATCAGCAGAGCGCGCGCGCCAACACGGTCGATCAGGATGCCGATGAACGGCGTGACTACGCCGGTCAGTACCAGGGTTATCAAGTCGCGGAACTTCAGCGCGCCTGGCGAGAAGCCGAATTCCTTCAGTAGCGGGACATCGAATACGCTCAAGCCAGTGATGGTCGGGCCATTGGAGATCAGCATGGCGAGCATCGCGCAAGCCGCCATCAGCCTTGGATAGGCTCGTTTCATTGATGTCCCTTCTGAAGAATTCAGAGCTGGTCTGGTCAAGGAAACGGACATTCCGTTATTGACGCGTGGAATGACCAGCCAAGAAGTTTGTACGGACAAATCTTGCTAGGAATCAGGTCGATTGGCAACCTTCGACGTGGGGACGTAGGGACAGATTGCAGGGAACTGCCATCATCGCGTTGTTCATTTTGACTGCCGACCTCAATACCATCAGTGGTTACTGGCCGCCGGCCTATTGTTGCGTGTTGGGCGGGGCCAGGCGGAGGAGTCAGGCTGCAAGGTATGTGTGGAGCGTCCATGGGGAGTGTTGCCGACGGCAAACAGCCTACAGAACGAGGTGCCTGCGAACCTCCATGCGCAGGCAGGCGATGGTCGGCGCGTCTTCCACCAACTTTCCCAGCCACAAAAAAGCCCGCTGCTATGCGGGCTTCGGGTGTATCGCGGGTCTCGGTGATGTTGCCTGAAACCATCAATTGGTACCGGTGAGAGGACTCGAACCTCCACGACATCGCTGCCAGCGGATTTTGAGTCCGCCGCGTCTACCATTCCGCCACACCGGCATGTGTGAGTCGGGCATTATGCCGACTTCAGTGGCCGCGGTCGAGACCCGGCTGGCACACGTCGCGGCCATACCAGCGGTCTTTGGGCAGCGGCTGGAACATCGAGCAGTGGAGCATCGGGTTTGGTCACGGCAGCATCTATCGCCTCGACCAGGGTGCGGCCGGCGGGAAATTCCCGGGTGAACATGACCGCCTCGGGCAGTGCAGGACGTGGCCGGGCTTAACCGTGCGGCGCTGGCGGAGCGGCCAAGCGGTTCAGGAAACCCCCGATGGCGGGGCTGTAATGCTCGATGTCGACCAGGAAGGCGTCGTGGCCCTGGGGCGAGTCCAGGGCCACAAACTCCACCTGGGCGCCGGCGGCCTCCAGGCCTTCGGCGATCTGTTCCTGCTGCTGCAGCGGGAACAGGATGTCGGTGCTGACTCCGATGACCATGGCTTGTTCGATCTGGATGCGCTTGAGTCCCTCGTGCACGCTGCCATGGCCATATTCGGCCATGTCGAACCAGTCGCTGGCGCGCGACAGGTACAGGTAGCAGTTGGGATCGAAGTTGCGCACGAAGCGCCGGGCATGGGCTTCGAGGTAGGACTCGACCTGGAACTCCACGCCGAACGGCTGGTCTTCGCGCTGTTCGGGGTCGAGCCGGATGCGCGCGAAGCGGCCGTTCCATTCCATCGCCGAACGATAGGTGATGACGCCGAGCTTGCGCGCGATGCTCATGCCGGTGTCGGGGTAGTTTTCGTCGTCGTAGAAGCCTTCGTTCCAGTGCTGATCGAGCCGGATCGCCTCGCGTTGCAGCGAGCGGATCGCGATCGCGAACGGCTGCGCCTGTGGCGCGGTGTCCACGCTGATGTGGGCGCGCACGCTGCCCGGGTGAAGCAGCATGTAGGCCAATGCGCTCATGCCGCCCATCGAGCAGCCGATCAGGCAGGCCAGGCGCTCGATGCCGAGGCCGCGGACCGCAGCGTGAGCGGCGTTGGCGACGTCTTCCAGCGCGAGCGGGGGAAAGGTCAGCCGGTAGGGCTCGTCGGTGACCGGGTCGGTCGAGGCGGGGCCGGTGGAGCCCTTGTCGCTGCCCAACGAATTCACGCAGATCACGAACCAGCGATCCGTGTCGATCGCCTTGCCGGCACCGGCCATTTCCTCCCACCAGCCCCGGCTCGGGTCTTCCTCGGACGAGGTCATGTGTGCGCTGGGCGACAGACCAGTGAGCACCAGCACCGCGTTGTCGCGCGCGGCATTCAGCGTGCCCCAGGTCTCGTAGGCGACATGGGCGCCATGCAGTTCGCCGCCGCGCTTCATCGGGAACGGCGAGGGCAAGTCGAAATACCGACAGGCGTCGCCCATCCTCAGCGCACCTTGTCGATCGTGATCTTGATCGGACCCTTGTGCTCGACCGCGACCACACCGGCATCGCCTTCCAGGTCACCCGACTGGGCGGTCGGCTGGCCGTTGTGGCTGATCCTTGCGCCGACGAAAACCTGTGGGGTGGTGGATAACTTGAATTCCGGCGTCATCGCCATCGCGTCATTCAGGGTGACCGTGGCGGGAAGCTTGACGGGATCGACCCGGGCCACGGCCAGCGGCATCGGCGGGCCGTCCGGTGCGCGCGCATAGACGTAGAGCACGTCGCCCTTTGCCAGCTTGTCTTTCAGCGTTGGCGCCAGGGTGACTTCCACCTGCAGGGAAGCGCCTTGCGGCGCCGTCGCTGCTGTGCTGCTGGAGGCGCTGGCAGGTGCGCCCGCGCGGGCATCGGCGACCGCGATCTGCTCGGCCACGGACTGGGCCACGCTGGAACCGGGTTCGAGCTGCGTCTGCAGCAGGCGCCAGGTCGCCGCCGCGATACGGTAGTCGCCGCGCTGGAAGTCGCTGATACCGAGCAGCCACAACCCGCGCTGGTTGTCCGGATGCAATTGCACCGCGCGCTGGAGCAGTTCGCGGGCACGGCCTTCGATCATGTGGTCCGAGCGCAGCATGGAATCGTTCTCGGCCCAGCCCACCATCGCCTCGGCGTTGTTGGCGTCGAGCTTCAGCACGTGCTCGTAGGCGTCGCGCGCGTCGTTTGGCTGGCGCAGCAGCGTGCTGGTCTGGGCCAGCAGCATCCAGCCCTGTTTGTCGTCGGGCTGCTGCGCCAGGTGGTCGCGCAGTTCGGCGATCGCCTGCGGCAGGTTGATCTGGGTGTCTGCCTGCGCAGAAACCCCATTCAGGGCGTTCGGCGTGCCGACCAGCAGGTACAGCATGCCGGTGCCCAGCGGCAGCACCAAGGCGATGATCAGGCTGAGCACGAACACGCTGCGACTGCGGTCGGAACGGCGCCCCTCGCGCACCATTGGCACCAGCAGGGCAGCCAAAGCCAGCGCCACCATCAGCGCGGCCACCACGATAAAAACGATTTTCACCAATCTTCCCCGTTGTCGGCGATCTCGCCGACCGTCGTTGCCTCAACGCCATCGCGCTTGCGTTTGCGAATCGCCACCAGTACCACGCCGGCGCCACCGAGCAGGATCAGCAGCGGGCCGAACCAGAGCAGCACGGTGCCCGGATTCAGTGGCGGGTCGTACAGGATGTAGCCGGAATAGCGCGCGACCAGGTATTGCTTGATCTCCTCATCGCTCTTGCCTTCCTGCATCAGCTTGAAGATCTGGTTGCGCAGGTCGCGGGCAATCGGTGCGTTGGAGTCCGCCAGCGTCTCGTTCTGGCACATCGGGCAGCGCAACTCATGGGTGAGCTGCTGGAAGCGCAGCTCCTGCGCATGATTGGCGAACGGCATCGGCTCGATCGCCTGCGCGTGCGCGACGCCGGCGAACATCAGGATTGCCACGAGCAGCACGCGCAGGAGTCCGCTTGCGGGCGATGCTCCTGCTTTGGATGCGCCAAGGAAGAGTAGAGCAGGAGCATCGCCCGCAAGCGGGCTCCTGCGGGGGCGGAGGAACCAGATCACGGCGTCTCCTTCAGCATGGCGGCGATTGCCGGCTTCAGTTTTGTCGCCAGCACGTCCGGGGTGATCGGCCCGATGTGCTTGAAGCGGATCACGCCTTTCGCATCAATCAGGAAACTCTCCGGCGCGCCGTAGACGCCGAAGTCGAGCGCGGTCTGACCCGACTCGTCGGCGATCAGCAGGCCATAGGGATTGCCGTGTGCTTCCAGCCAGCCCTTGGCGTCGGCCGGCGCATCCTTGTAGTTGTAGCCGACCAGTGTTACGCCCAGGGTCGGTGCGGCCGCTTCCAGCACCGGGTGTTCCACACCGCATTCGATGCACCAACTGGCGAACACGTTGAGCAGGTAGGGCTGGCCCAGCAGGTCGGCCTTGCTCACCGTCTGCGTCGGCTCGTACAGCTTGGGCAGGTTGAACGCCGGTGCCGGCTTGTTCAACAACGGCGTGGGGATCGCGTTCGGATCGTGGCTGGAGTTCCACCAGATCCCGAAACCGAACAGGCCCATCAGCAGCATGAAACCTATGAACGGCAACAGACGGTTCATGCATGGGTTTCCTGTGGCAACAGATCCGCGCGGACGGTCGCGGCCCGCTTGACGCGGAAGCGCCTGTCCGCCGCGCAAGTGAAGCCACCCAGCATCATCAGGAAGCCGCCGCCCCAGATCCAGCGCACGAAGGGCTTGTAGTACAGCCGCAAGGACCACGCGCCTTCGATGTTGCCGGCGTCCATCGGTTCACCCAGCGCCACGTAGAGATCGCGGAAGATGCCAGTGTCGACCGCGGATTCGGTCTGTACCTGGCCGCGCGGGTAGGTGCGCTTCTGCGGGTGCATCACGGCCACGGATTTGCCCTCGCGGGTCACCGTGATCACGCCCTGATCAGCCGTCCAGTTGGGCCCGGTGGTGTGGTGCACGCCGTCGAACAGGAAGTCGTAGCCGCCGATGTGCTGGCTCTGCCCCGGTTCCATGCGCACGTCGCTGGTCACGCTGAGCGATTCGGACAGCAGCACGCCAGCCACGAACACACCCACGCCGAAATGGGCCAGCAACATCCCGGCCATCTCGGCAGGGTAACGGCGACCACGTGGGGCCTCGCGCCAGCGCTTGACCGCGTACAGCAGCACGCCGACGCCGAGCCAGACGAACGAGGCCACGCCGGCAATTGCCTTGAGCTTTCCGTCGACAAAAAAGGCCGCCACGATCGCGCAGGCTGCCGCGGCGATACCAGCGCGCAGCAGCACCTGCTTCAGCACCGGCGGCTCACCCTTGCCCCAGCGCAGGAACGGCCCGAATGGCATCAGCAACACCACTGGCACCATCAGCAGCGGGAACAGGAAGCCGAAGTAGGGTGGGCCGACCGAGATCCGGCCCAGGTCCAGCGCATCACCGATCAGCGGGAACAGTGTGCCCAGCAACACCATGGCCGCAGCCACCGTGAACATAAGGTTGCCGATCAGCAGCGCGGTCTCGCGTGAGAGCAACTGGAATGGCTTGCCGCCGGCTACCTTGGGTGCTCTTAACGCGTACAGCAACAGCGAGCCGCCGACCACGATGGTAAGGAAGGCCAGGATGAATACGCCGCGACGCGGATCGGAGGCGAAGGCGTGCACCGAGGTGAGTACGCCCGAGCGCACCAGGAAGGTGCCGAGCAGGCTCAGCGTGAATGCGAAGATCGACAGCAGGATCGTCCAGGCGCGCAGCGAGCCACGCTTCTCGGTGACCGCCTGTGCATGGATCAGCGCCAGCCCGACCAGCCACGGCATGAAGCTGGCGTTTTCCACCGGGTCCCAGAACCACCAGCCACCCCAACCCAGTTCCACATACGCCCACTCGCTGCCGGCGACGATGCCAAGGGTGAGGAAGGCCCAGGCCACGTTCGTCCATGGACGCGCCCAGCGCACCCAGACCTGTTCCAGCTCGCCGCCGAGCAGGCCGGCGATGGCGAAGGCGAAGGCCACGGAAAATCCGACGTAGCCGGTGTAGAGCACCGGCGGGTGGAGCGCCATGCCGGGGTCCTGCAACACGGGATTCAGGTCCGCACCGTCACCCGGCATGGGCAGCAGTCGGTCGAACGGGTTGGAAGTGAAGACGATGAACGCCAGGAAACCCACCGCGATCAGTCCCATCACCGCCAGCACACGCGAGGAGAACACTTCGGGCAACTTCTGGCTGAACGTGGCCAGCGCCACCGTCCACACGTTGAGGATCATGATCCACAACAGCAGCGAACCCTCATGGGCGCCCCACACCGCGGCGACACGGTAGTACCAGGGCAGTTCCAGGTTCGAGTTGGCGGCGACGTACTGCACCGAGAAATCGAAGTGGAGAAATGCCCAGGTCAGGATGCCGAACGCGAACGCCACGAACACCGCTTGGCCGGCTGCCGCCGGGCGGGCGACGGCCATCAGCGCATGATTGCCGCGCCACGCGCCAATCAACGGCAGGACACCCTGCGCCAGCGCCAGCAGCAGGGCCAGGATGAGGGCGAGTTGACCCAGTTCCGGGGTCATGATGGGAGCCCGGGAACGCGGAGCGCGGCACGCGGCACGCGGAAGTACGATGTGAATGGCATGATTTTTCTCCGGGCGCGCGAAAGACGATCAGGCATGGCGGTCAACCCCCACTTTTCCCTGTTCCCTGTCCTCCGCTCACTGCTTCTTCAATCTTCTTGTCCGCATGCGCCTTGGCCATCGCGTCCTTCAGTTCCTTGGGCATGTAGGTTTCGTCATGCTTGGCCAGCACTTCGGTGGCGACGAAGCGGGCGCCGTCCATGTGCCCAGTGGCGATTACCGATTGGTTGTCGCCGAACAGGTCGGGCAGGATGCCGGTGTATTCCACCGGCATCACGCCGCCATCGTCGACCACGGTGAAGGTGATCTTGAGCGAATCGCTGCTGCGCTGGATCGAGCCAGCCTTGACCATGCCGCCGAGACGGAAAGTCGAGTAGTCGCTGGCCTGGCCCGACTGCACCTGGCTCGGGGTGAGCAGGTAGTTCATGTTGTTCTGCAGAGCGACCACCGCCAGCACGGTGGCAAGCGTGGCGGCGGCGAGAATCAGCAGGACGATGATGAGGCGGCGTTTGCGGGTGGGATTCATGGGCATGGTATTCGATCGTCGTCCGTCAGACGGATGGCGCTGAAGTGGCGGAATGGCGTTCCTGACGTGCACTCTGACGCGCCAGGCGGGCTCGAAGTTCACGCAGGGTACGACGGCGACGCAGACGTGGAGCGATGCTGTCCGCGATCAACACGATAAAGAATACCGCGTAAGCCGGCCACACGTAGGCCGCGTAGCCACCCATCGCGAAGAAGGTCTGCAGCGTATTCATCGTCCGGCCTCGCTTTCGGCAATCTTGCGCACCCAGTCCTTGCCGCTTTCCATGTCCAGCAGGTCGGTTTGCGCGCGGCGGAACAGGCTCGCCACATAATAGAACTTGGTCGCCAGCGTCATCGCCAGCAGCGGCCACAGCATGTCCCAGGCTATCCTGGATTGGCTGAAGACGTTCACCGTACTGCCCTGGTGCAAGGTATTCCACCAGTTCACCGAGAAATGCACGATCGGCACGTTGATGATGCCGATGATCGCCAGGAAGCCGGCCGCGCGTGCGCCCTGGCGTCGATCCTCGAACGCGTGGTACAGGCCGAGCACGCCCAGGTACAGAAACAGCAACACCAGCTCGGAAGTCAGCCGCGCATCCCAGGTCCACCAGGTGCCCCACATCGGCTTGCCCCACAGCGAGCCGGTGACCAGGGTGATGAAGGTGAACGCTGCGCCGATCGGCGCCGACTCCATCGCCACCACCTCGGCCAGCTTGATCCGCCACACCAGCGCGATGAAAGCCGACACGCCCATCACCGCGTAGATGAACATGCTCATCCAGGCTGTGGGTACGTGGATGAAGATGATCCGGTAGGCGTCGCCCTGTTGGTAGTCGGCCGGCGCCAGCACCAGACCGCCGTACAGGCCGATGATGCCGAACGCGATCGCCAGACCCATCGCCCACGGCCGCAGCGTGCCGGCGAAGCGGTAGAAGGTTGGCGGCGAGCTCAGTCGGTGCAACCAGCGTGGGATCCAGTTAGCCATAAACGTCGGAGTCAGGAATCCAGGGCAATACGAAGGGCGGCGGCACATGCCAGTGGGGCCAGCACCACGGCCAGCACCAGTACGGCGGCAAGCCAGCTGATCGGTGCAAGCCAGGGCAGGCCCTGCTGGGCGGCTGCCACGGCACCGGCAGCAAAAATCAGTGCCGGAACGCACAAAGGCAGCAGCATCAAGGCGAGAAGCATACCAGAGCGGCGGGTGCCCGCCGTGAGCGCGACCAGTACCGCGCCGAACAGGCTGAGCAGCGGCGTCACCAGCAACAGCGCCAGCGACAGCACCGGAATCACCGCGGCCGGCAGGTGCAACATGGCTGCCAGCAAGGGCGCGATCACGATCAGCGGCAGGGCGGTGGTGAGCCAGTGGGCGAGGATCTTCATGCCCAGCATCAGCGCCAGTGGCTGCGGCGCCAACACCAGTTGCTCCAGCGAGCCGTCCTCGATGTCGCTGGCGAACATCGCATCCAGCGCCAGCAGCATGGCCAGCAGCACGGTGACCAGGATCACGCCGCCGGCGATTCGCTGCAGCAGGGTGTCTTCCGGCCCCAGTGCGAACGGAAACAGCATGGTCACGATCAGCGCATACAGTACCGGCATCGCGATATCGCTGCGCCGGCGCCAGGCCAGGACCAAATCGCGCCGCAGTACCGCGATGCAGGCGCTGGACAGGCGTGGGCGGCTCATGCGTGCATCCGGATATGGCGCGGCTCACCGCCATGAAAGCTCACCGTGCCGTGGCTGGTGACGAGGGCGGCGCCTCCTCGGCTGGTATGTGCTTCGAGCAGTTCGTTGATCAGCGCGATGCCGTGGCGGTCGAGATTGGCGTAAGGCTCGTCCAGCAGCCACAGCGTGGCCGGCAGCAGCAGCAGACGGGCCAGCGCGGCGCGTTTGCGCTGACCGGCGGACAGGCGCCGGACCGGCTCGTCCTCGTAACCGCGCAGACCTATTTCCGCCAGCACGCCCGCGGCAGTCACGCCTACGCGGGCGCCGTGCAGGCCGGCGGCGACGCGCAGGTTCTCACGCGGGCTGAGATCGGCCTTGAGGCCAAGCTGGTGGCCCAGAAACAGGATTTCGCCAGCGCAGACGTCGCGCTGCAGCGGCGCGCCGCGCCAGCGCAATTCGCCGTCGGCAACGTGCAGCAGCCCCGCCAGCATGCGCAGCAAGGTGGTCTTGCCGCTGCCGTTGTCGCCCTCGATCAGGACCAGCTCGCCCGCATGCAACTGGAAATCCAGCGGCGCGAACACCGGTTCATCCTGGCGGTAAAAGCTCAAGGCCCGCGCTTCGAGCAGGGGCATGGCGGTATCGGCGGCGGTCATCCCCCTGATTGTCCGCAATGCCGGTGGTGCTTGTCCATGCGACGTGTGGTTGCCAGCCGAGCTACTCCAGCTCGCGCAACAGGGCCGCGCCGCAGGCCACGCCGTGCACGTAGGCCAGTTGGCGGTGATTTACGGCCAGCGGATCGAGCACATTGGTGTCTACGCCGACCACGAACAGGCTGGGTTCGATCCAGCCGCTGCTGCCGACGCCGATGGCCGGATACACGCTGACATCTGCCTGGTCTTGCAGCGCGACCAGCAGCGACTGTTGCGCGGCCATGTTGTCTGCCGCCGGACGGCGGCGTGCCTGCGGATTCCAGGCGGTGATGAAGGCCCATGGCCGCGTCCCGACCACGGCAGCAAGTTCGGCCGGCAGTGGCAGGTCGACGCGGATTGTGGCCCAGGTCAGCGTGTCGACGCAGACGTGGTAAGCGGTGGCCCGAAAGGCTTCACGCAGCATTTCATCCATGGCGCAGCTCCGGCAAGGGTGGTAGGCTGGACTGGAACAGTTGCACCGCTGCCTCGAGATCGACGTCGGCCACTTGTCGAGCTCCGCGCAGCAGCTGTTCCAGCAAGGCGTCCTGGGCACGCCCGCGTTCCAGCGCATAAGCGTAAGGCACGTGGGTGAAGGTGACCAGACGGTAGCGTGCCATGTAATGGCCGGGTATCCGTGCCGCCAGCAAGGCGCCCAGTTCGCGCTTGGCCAGGTAATTCGGATCGGCGACCGAATCGCGCATCTCGATATAGTTCTCCAGCGCCATTTTCGCGATCGCGTCGGCATCGGGCTGTCGAACGCGCTGGAATTCGGCGAACACCGCGGCAGTATCGTCCGGGGTGGCTGTCAGCAGATCGGCCAGCACCACAGTGTCCTCGAAGCCGCAGTTCATGCCCTGGCCGTGGAATGGCACGATGGCGTGTGCCGCGTCTCCGATCAACAACGCGCTGCCGTCCAGGTGCCAGCGATCGAGATACAGAGTGGACAAGGTACCGACCGGGTTGTGGTCGTAGTCCTCGGCGAAGCGTGGAAGCAGCGACAGCAGGCCCGGAAACTCCTCGTTGAAAAACGCTGCCGCAGCAGTGGAGGTGGGCAGGGTGGCAAAACTTGGCGCGGCGTCTTGTGCCGGCAGGAACAGGGTCACCGTAAAGCTTCCCTCGGTGTTCGGCAGCGCGATGCACATGTAACCGCCACGCGGCCAGATGTGCAGGGCATGCGGCTCCAGCGCGTACTGGTCGCGGCCGCCGCCGAGTTGCTGCAGGGTGGGCGGCAGTTCATGGGCCGGTGGAATCTCCAGCTCCTTGTAACCGTGTCCCAGCGCAACGACACGCTCGCCCAGGGACACATGAGCATTCATCGCGGCGCGCAGCGTCGAGCCGGCGCCGTCCGCACCGACCAGCAGGCCCGCCGGTACCTCGCGTTCGGCGCCGTCGGTATCGACGAGGCGGATGCACTGTCGATCGAAATCCGCGCCGACCAGCGACTGTCCGAAATGCAGCCGCACCCCGGCCGCCTCGGCCGCATCCAGCAGCAGGATGTTCAGCGCGCCGCGCGAGACCGACCAGATCACCTCGCTGTCGTCGACCCCGTACCGCTGCAGGCCGCTGTTGCCCTGACGGTCGTGCACCATGCGCCCGCGCATCATCACCGCATGCCGCAGCACCTCGTCGGCCAGCCCCGCCATGCGCAGCGCCTGCAGGCCGCGTTCGGCCAAGGCCAGGTTGATCGAGCGACCGCCGAGGAATCCCGCGCGCCGGGGATCTGGACGCTTTTCGAGCACCTCGACCGCAAAGCCACGCCGGGCAAGCTGCACGGCCAGCAGCGCGCCGACCAGGCCGCCGCCGATGAGGGTGATGGGTTGCTGCGCCATATTGCGGGCCGTTCGGAAAACCTGCCCACTGTTCCGCAAGCGGGATCGGACTGCAATCCCGGTGCTCGGGCTTGCAATCCTGTGGATGCCGACCCACCGGTGGACCGGACCAGCCACCGCTCAGTCGATTTCCAATGCCCGCTTCAACGGACGTCTCAGCCCAAAGGCCAGCACGCCGCCGATGGCCGCGATGCCGGCGTGCATGGCCCAGAATGCTGCTGGCGCCATGTGTTCGTACAAGCCGCCCAGGCGGCCGATGATGGTGTTGCTGACGAACAGGGTCAGGAACACCGCGCCCATCAAAGTCGCTTTTACCTGCACGGGCGCTGCGCGCGATACCAGCGCCAGCAAGGTCGGCCAGTAATACAGGAAGGCGATACCGAGAATGATGTCGTACAGCAACGGCGCCAGTGGCGAGACGCGCGTGCTGGTCAGGCACGCGGCCACCAGCACCAGGTTGGCGATGGCGGCGAGACAGGCGCCGGTGCCTATCTTGCCCATATCGTCCGGCTCGTTGCTGCGCGCGGCCTGGCGCCGCCACAATGCCAGCAGCAGCGGCACGCCGATGATGCTGGCCAGCGGGTCGATCGAGTTGAACCAGGCCACCGGTATGTGGAAGCCGAGCAGGTCCAGGTCAACGCTGCGGTTGATCCAGACCAGGGCTATGTTGGTGTTCTGGAAGTAGCCGATGCTCTGGAAGATGGTGATCGCCGAGACCATCGCCAATGCCCCGACGATACGCCATTGGTGACGCTCCCAGCGGGGCCTTCACGCGTGCGGGTTCGCTGCGGGGACGATCGCGTGGCAGGTAGCGGAACCCGGCGACATAGGTTGCCAGCCCGATCAGCATGAGTGCGCCGGCCAGGCCGAAGCCAACGTGCCAGCCATACAGCTGCGCCAGCAGGCCGACCAGCAACGGGCCGAGCAGGGCGCCGACATTGATGCTGACGGAGAAAATCGCAAAGGCGCGGGTCCGGCCTTCGCCGTCGGACTCCGCGTAGAGTTCTCCGACCTGGGTCGAGATATTGCCCTTGAGCAGTCCGCTGCCGCTGATCAGCAGCAGCAAGGCGAGCAGGAACGAGGCATCGAACGCCATCGCCAGATGGCCGCCACTCATCAGCACCGCGCCGAGCATCACCGCCACACGGCGGCCGATCAGGCGGTCCGCGATCCAGCCGCCGAGCACCGGAGTGAAATACACCAGGCCGGTGTACAGGCCCATGATCTGCGAGGCCAGAGCCAGCGTGCTCAACGGTCCGAACACCGATTCCAGCGCGGAACGGAAGCCGGCGAAACCGACGATGCCCTCGACATGGCCCGGCATCAACAACGCCTGGCTCATGTACAGCACCAGGATCGAGGTCATGCCGTAGTAGGAGAAGCGCTCCCATGCCTCGGTGAAGCTGAGGTAGGCCAGAGCCATCGGCTGGCCGAAAAATGTGTGAAGTCGTTTGTTCGAGTGTCTGTGCATGCGTCGCTGGATCGGGCTGTCTCTTGACCAAATCTCGATTGAACACCGCGACAAGACCGGCGGGCAGTGCCCGCCTTACGGCTCGGCGACGGTAGAGCGGGCACTACCCGCCGGCTCTTCTAAGACGCGGCCATTGTAGGGCGGGCACTGCCCGCCGGCCCTCCTGCATCAATGCAGGATGTGATCAAGACGCAGGGATCGCGGACCTGGTATGAAAGCGGGTTGCTGGAAACCCCATGCAATCTCGCGGCGCGAGGCGGCAGCTCAGAAGCTCATGAAATAGCCGCCGTTCACCGGCAGGTTGGCGCCGGTGATGTAACCGGCATCGTCGGCGGCGAGGAAGGTCACCGCGCGGGCGATGTCCGCAGGCGAGCCGAGTCGGCCTACGGGAATGCCGGCGATGATCTGCGCGCGAATCTCCTCGGGTACCGCGGCGACCAGCGGCGTGTCGCAATACCCGGGCGAGACGGTATTGACGGTGACGCCCTTGCGCGCGGTCTCGCGTGCCAGCGCCATCGTGAAGCCGTGCACGCCGGCCTTGGCGGCGGAGTAGTTGGTCTGTCCGAACTGGCCGGTCTGGCCGTTTACCGAGCTGATGTTGACGATGCGACCGAAGCCGCGTGCCGTCATGCCCTCGACCACGTTGCGGCACAGGTTGAATACGCCGTCGAGGTTGACGTGCATCAATTCATGCCATTGCTGCGGTGTCATCTTGCGCAGGCTGGCATCGCGGGTGATACCGGCGGCGTTGACCAGGATGTCGATGCCGCCGTATTGCCGTTCGATGCGTGCCGCGAGTTCCCGGCAGCTGTCGAAGTCGCTGACGTCGGCCGCTTCGAAGACGATCGCGCCATCGAGATCGGCCAGCTCGCGGCGGAACGCCTCGACCCGTTCGGCCCGTGCAGCCAGATCCACCGCAATGACCTGGCGACCGGCCCGGGCCAGTTGGCGGCAGATTTCCGTGCCTAATCCCCCGATGCCGCCGGTGACCATGGCGACGCGCTTCTGAGTATTTGTCTGGTTCATCGAGTTCGTCGTACAAGCCGGTTCATGCCGCAGGGCAGCACGTGTTGTGCTGCAGCGGCCAGGGAAGGGGGTGATGGTGACGCCGGGCAGGCGTCATCGACCCGGCGGGCCTCAGCCGGACTTCTTGCTGTCGCGCCTGGCGCCGGATGGCGGTGTCGGCATCGCTTTCGCGGCGGTGTCCATCAGACCGCGCTGCATCGCCTGGAACGCCGCCATATTGCGCTCGGTCAGGTCGTTCAGCGTGTTCCATGGAGTTTGCCCCATGAGGTTGTTGAGCTGGCTGCGAAACTGGGTCTGCTGATCGAGGAACACCTGCAGGCTGCGCTCCAGGTAGGGCCCCATGAAGCCCTGCAGCGAATCGCCGTAGAAGCGGATGATCTGGCTGAGCAACTGCGGCGACAGCATCGGCTGTCCCTTGTCCTCGTGCTCGGAGATGATCTGCAGCAGCACCGAGCGGGTCAGGTCGTCACCGCTCTTGGCGTCGCGAACCTCGAAATCCTCATTGTCCAGCACCAGCTGGCGGACTTCCTCCAGGGTGATGTAGCTGGAGATCTCGGTGTCGTACAGACGCCGGTTCGGGTACTTCTTGATGGTGCGCTTGGTTTGTGCCATGCGTCACAAACTAGCAGAAGATATTGCGCTGCACCAGTGATGACCGGGTATTTTGTTGCAGCGCGGGGCTGCAGCATTTTGGGCCGCTCAATGGCCGATGCCGCCGTCGGCATTGCCGAACGGCGGCCGGGCCAGCCACAACATCGGGATCAGCGCGACGAACAGGACTGCGCATACCAGGTAGACATCGTTCACCGACAGGGTCAGCGCTTCGCGGGTAATCAACTCATCGACCACGCCCAGTCCCTGTTTGGCAGAGAAACCCACCTGGTGCAATTGCTGCAGAAAGCTGGTGGTGGCCGGTGCGGCCGGGGAGATGTGCTCGGTCAGCATGGCATGGTGATACTCGCCGCGGTGCTGCCACAGGGTCACGGTGGCCGCGGTGGATATGCTCGAGGCCAGCGTACGGCAGAAGTTGGCGAGGCCCGACGCGCTGGCGACCTGGTCCGGGTTCAGCCCGGACAGGTACATCTGGTTCAACGGAATGAAGAAGCAGGCGATGCCGATACCCATCACATAGCGAGGCACCACCAGCGTACCGAACGAGGCTGAGCTGTCGAAAAGGGCAAACCAGTAAGAGGTGACGGCAAACACGATGAAGGCGAAGGTCACCACCGCGCGCAACTCCAGCCGATGGATGTTGGCGCCGATCAGCGGCGCCATCAGGAACGCCAGCACGCCGACCGGGGCGCTGGCCAGGCCGGCCCAGGTGGCGGTGTAGCCCAGGTCGATCTGCAGCCACAGCGGGAACACCACGTTGATGCCGAAGAACGCCATCATGCCCAGCGAAAGCGCCACCACCGCCACGGTGAAGTTGTGCCGCTTGAACAGTGCCAGGTCAACCACCGGGTGTTTCGCGTGCAGCTCCCACACGATGAGGAAGGTCAGGCAGACCAGCGCGATGATGCCCAGGGTGAGGATCCCCGGCGAGGCGAACCAGTCATTGTCGTTGCCGTTGTCCAGCATGAATTGCAACGCGCCCACGCCGATCACCAGCAGGGCCAACCCGATCACGTCGATCGGTGTCTTGTACGTTTTGGTCTCGCGCTTGCGCAGCAGTACCCAGGTGACCACGGCCGCCAGCGCGCCGACCGGCACGTTGATGTAGAAGATCCACGGCCACGAGAAATTGTCGGTCAGCCAGCCACCGAGGATCGGCCCGAAGATCGGCGCCACCACCACGGTCATCGCCCACAGTGCCAGTGCCATGCCCTGTTTCGCCTTCGGATAGCTGGACAGCAGCAGGGCCAGCGACAATGCGATCATCGGGCCGGAACCGGCCCCCTGCAGCAGACGGAAGATCACCAACTGGGGCATGCTGGTGGCCATGCCGCACAGCATCGAGAACACCACGAACAACGACACCGAAATGACGAAGGTGCGTACCTCGCCGAAGCGCCGCGCCAGCCAGCCGGTCAACGGTTGCATGATCGCGCTGGCCAACGCGTAGGAGCTGATCGTCCAGGTGCCTTCGCTGGCGCTCACGCCGAGGCTGCCGGCGATATGCGGCACCGAGACGTTGACGATGGTCATGTCCAGCACCTCCATGAAGGTGCTCAAGGCGACCGCGATGGTCAGCAGAACCAGGGCGCCGCCTTGCAGCGGCTTCAGCGGGCTGGCGTCGTCGGGGGTGGCGGGCATCGGCTCGGTTCGGCTCAACGGGATTGCTGTGGCAGATTGGCCCGAATGATCTGCTCGGCTTCCGCTTCCGCCTGGCTGGCCATCTGCTGGTAGACGTCGGTCTGCGCCACCACCGGTTGCTGCGTCGGGGCCTGGGCCAGCACAGCGCCCTTGTCATGAGTGATGTCGACAGCGACTTCGGTGGACAGGCCGATCCGCAGCGGATGCTGGTCCAGTTCCTGGTTGTCCAGCGAGATGCGCACCGGCACGCGCTGCACCACCTTGATCCAGTTGCCGGTGGCGTTCTGCGCCGGCAACAACGAGAACACGCTGCCGGTACCGGCCCCCAGGCCGATCACCTTGCCGTGGAACTCGGCGTCAGCGCCATACACGTCCGACACGATCTTCACCGGCTGACCGATGCGGATATGCCGCAACTGACTTTCCTTGAAGTTCGCGTCGATCCACAGGTTGTGCAGCGGCACCACGGTCATCAACTGCTGGCCGGGCTGCACGCTGTTGCCCAGTTGCACGCTGCGCTGGGCCACGTAACCGGAGACCGGTGCGTAGATCGCGTTGCGCTGCGCGGCGACCCAGGCGGCGCTGAAGTCGGCGCGAGCCAGCATGACGGCGGGATTTTGTGCCACATCGGTGCCTTCGATCATGGCGTGCGCTGCCGCGGACTGGGCTTCGGCGGCGGCCAGTGCCGAGCGCGCCTGGGCCAGACCGTCACGCAGGTGCTGCACGATTTCGGGAGATTCAGCTTGCGCGGCCAGCAGTGGCAGGCGCCGCTTGAGGTCGGCATCGGCTTTCTGCAGTGCAAGCCGGGCCGTGGCCGCCTGTGCATCCGCGCCAATGGCCGAACTGGTCTGCTGGCGCACGCTGCGCACGGCCTGCGCCAGTGCGCTGCGCGCCTGTTCCAGGCGTACCCTGGCGTCGGTCGGATCCAGTCGCACCAGCACCTGGCCGGCTTCCACGCGCTGGGTGTCGTCGGCCAGGATCGCCACCACTGTGCCCGGCACCTGGGCGGAGATCGCCACCTGGTTGCCGCCGACATAGGCGTTGTCGGTCTTCACCCGGGTGGAGAGCACGAAGAACCACAGCAGGAACCAGGCCAGGCCGGCGAGGAAGAATACGCTGGCCACGATCAGCAGGGAGCGTCGGCGCTTGGCCGGATCCCTGGCGGCCAGGCCGCTGTCGTTGCCGTCGACGGAAGACTTGTCGGTTTCAGTGGCGCTCATGGTCGACGGCTCCGGCGGTAACAGTAGGGGTTGGGTTCGTGTCGGCGCGGTCGGGGACCTGGTAACCACCGCCCAAGGCCTTGATCAAGGCCATATCCGTGCTTACGGCTTGCGCCTGCAACTGGGTCGCCGCGTCGCGTTGCTGCAGCAGTTGCGCCTGCGCGGCGAGACTTTCGCGGGCGTCGCGTACGCCTTGCTTCGCGCGCGCTTGCGCACTTGCAAGCAGTTGCTCGTCGGCCCTCAGCTGCATTTGTTGCTCATGGCGACGGGCTGCGATCTGCTGTGCCCCCAACGCCTGCGTGGCCACCTCGCGCGCAGCGGTCAGCACCGTGCTGTTGTATTGCGCCACTGCGGCGTCGAGCTGAGCCTTGCTCACACCGTAGTTGGCTTCGATCAAGCCGTTGTTGAAGATCGGCAGGTGCAAGGCCGGGGTCAGCGAAAAGGTGCGGCTGCCGATGGTGAACAGTTTGCCCAGGTCGATGCTGGTCAGGCCGGCCATGGCACTGATGCTGAAGTCCGGAAAGAACTCGGCGCGCGCGGCGTCAGTCTTGCGCAGCGCGGCCTCGACCTGCCAGCGGCTGGCGGCGATGTCCGGGCGGCGGGCGATCAGGTCCAGCCGGACGTCGGCGGGTATGCCACTGTTTACCTGGGGCAGCGCATGCGGCTGAAGCGGGGGCAGCTGATCCGGGGACAGTCCCAGCAGCGAGGCAAGCGAGACGCGGCGGATCTTTGCCGAGCCGTCCAGGGCCACCCGCACTTCGCTCGCCGCGGCGAGCTGCGTGCGGGCTTTCTGGGCTTCGTCCGGCAAGTCGACGCCCTGCTTGACACGCAAGTCGGCGATGCGCACGAATCGTTGCTGGGTCGCGAGCAACTGGTCGGCCAGGTGCAGGCGGGCCTGATCGGCCTGCCAGCCGAAGTAGGTGTCGGCCACGGCGTATTGCAGTGCCAGCGTGGCCGCGCTGCGCTCGGCCTCGGCGGCATGCGCCTGGTCGAGCGTAGCCTCCATCGTGGCGCGGTTCTTGTCCCACCAGTCGAAGTCGTATTTCAGCTCCGCGCCGAGATCGGCCTGGGTGTACCAGTTGAAGTCGGGGAATACGCTGGGTATCACGCTATTGTCGCTGAGGCGTTGCCGGGTGATCTGGGCATTGCCGTTCACCGACAGTCCCAGTTGCGCAGCCGCCAGCTTCGCGGACTGTCCGGCCTGGTTCACCCGACTCTGCGCCAGTGCCAGATCCGGCGACTGCTGCATGGCGCGATCCACCAGGTCGTCCAACTGCGGGTCATGGTACTGGCGCCACCACTGGGTGGCGGGCCAGCCGGCACGGGCAGGGGCCTGCAGGCCGGCAAGCGGTACGTCGTCGCGCAGCACCGGTTCGCCGAGTTTGGCCGGCACGCGAGCACAGGCGGCCAGCGTCAGCGCGATCGCGACGGCAAATGTCGCGGGGGCGCGAAGCAGGGCATGCTTCATCTCGGGGTCCTTCATGGAGGGCGGTGTTCGCTCAGCCGGTCGAGGTTGCTGGCGAGCTTGCGCAGCAATCGGTCGAGCTGACGTTTCTCGGTGTCGCTGAAGCTGGCAAACATGGCGCTGATCTGCGGGAACATCGGCGGCAGCATCTTCTGCACGAAGCGCCGGCCAGCGCTCGTGATGCGGATCAGCACGCGACGGCGGTCCTCCTTGCTGGTACCACGGGTGATCAGGCCACGCTTGACCAGGGTGTTGGCGATGCGGGTCATGTTGGTCGCGCCCTGGGTCGCGTACTCGCACAGTTCGCCTGGGGTCGAACTGCCGTCGGGACGGCTGTACAGGATCATCAGGGTCAGGAATTCGCTGTGGTTGAGCTTGTGTGGCTTGAGATTGAACTCCAGCTCCCGCTCGATGGTGCCGCCAAGCATCAGTATCAGCCGACACGTCCGCGCTTCCAGCGCAGGCATTTGCGAAATGATCTGGCCGACCCGGCCGATACCTTCGTCCATCATTGCGATGTGGTTTGCCAGGTGCACCATTTCACTGATTCATATTTCACCAGTGAATTAAAATAGCAAGCGTCGGGCGGACCTGGCAAGTGACCGCTGGCACGTGGGCTCAGTCCAGGCCGAACAGGCGGCGGGCGTTGGCGGTGGTGGCTTCGGCGACAAGCTGTTCCGGCTCGCCGCGCAGGGCGGCAATGCAGCGCAGTATCTCGGCGACCCGGGCCGGTTCGTTGCGCTGGCCGCGATGGTCGGCGTCGGGCTGATCTGGGGCGTCGCTTTCCAGCAACAGTAACTCGATCGGCATGATGGCCACGATGCGGCGCAGACGTTTCGCGCGGTCATAGGTGACCGGGCCGCCGATGCCGATATGGAAGCCGTTGTCCCACAGCTGCCTGGCCTGCTGCTCACTGCCGGAAAAACTGTGCACCACGCCACGCAAACCCCCAACGCGACGCAGCGTGAGGCTGACTTCCTCCAGCGCCTGGCGTGCATGCACGATCACCGGCAGGTTGTGCTCGCGTGCCAACTGCAACTGGCTCGTGAAATACAACCGTTGCTGATCGCGGTCCAGCTCCGCTTGGTGGAAGTCCAGCCCGATCTCGCCTATGGCGACGGCCGAATGGTCGTTCAGCCATGCATTCAGACGGTCGAGGTGCTCGGGCCGGTGCCGGGCCAGGTAGATCGGGTGCAGGCCGTACGCTGGATGAATGTCGACGTGGCCCGCACACAGCGTGCCGATGCGCGGCCAGCTCTCGAGATCGACTGCGGGCACCACCATGTGACGGATACCGACGCCGCGGGCTCGCTCGATGACCGCGGCGCGATCGGCATCGAATGCCTCGGCGTCGAGATGAACGTGGCTGTCAATGAGAGTATGCATGCAGGACATCCGCGCGTTTGTGTCTGGTTTCGCGAATGTCGCATGAAAACAGTGCCATGGAATCGAGCTAGCTGCGATTCAGTTACGTGCCGGTTCAATGGGCGCGCAGGTAATTACATTCGCTGCACATTGGGGACATTACGCTGCAACCAAACAGAGGAGATCGTGGTGATGAAGAGTCTGATGATCAATGTACTTAAAGCGGGGATCGCCGCGGCCTTGGTGACAGGTATTTCTGCTTGCAACCGTAGCGCAGACGCCGGTGCATCCAGCGACACGGCGGCCAGTGCCGATACCGGAGTCAAGTACGCCAAGGTGGTCAGTGTCGATCCGGTGCGTTCGACGGTGAACAACCCCAAAGAAGTCTGCCATGACGAAACGGTGACGCATTCGGCCCCGCCCAAGGACGAGCACCGGGTTGCCGGTACGGCGATCGGCGCCGTGGTCGGTGGCCTGGCTGGAAACCAGGTCGGTGGCGGCAAGGGCAAGACGCTGGCCACGGTGGCGGGCGCCGTCGGCGGTGGTTATGCCGGCAACCGGATCGAGGCAGCCCACCAGAAGCCCCAGATCACCACGTCGGTGGAACGCAAGTGCCGTACGGTCAACAACACCAGTACCAAGATCGTCGGCTACGACGTTCGCTACGAATACAACGGTGTCACCCGCACGGTGCGCATGGATCACGATCCCGGCGATCGGGTAGAGATCCAGGAAGGAGTGACGGCGGTATCCGACGCCCACTGAGTTCATTCAATCCACAGGAGCATTCCATGACTGCATTTACTGGAAAGTTTGCGCTGGCCGCGACGATGACCGCGGGTCTCGCGCTGGGCGGTTGCGCCACGCAGCCATATGGCAACAATGTCCGTTATGAAGGTCAGCAGTCGACCTATGGGAGCGCGCAGTCGAGAAGTTGCCAGACCTGCGGGGTGGTACAGGAAGTGCAGCAGGTCTACGTCGAGGACAGCGGCAAGAGCAATACGCTGGGTGCCGTCATTGGCGCGGTGGCCGGTGGGGTGCTCGGCAGTACGGTAGGCAAGGGCGATGGCCGCAAGGCCGCCACGGTAGGCGGAGCGGTCGCGGGCGGCGTGGTCGGCAGCCAGGTTGGCAAACAGGGCGCCGGTCAAAGCACGGCCTGGCGTATCGTGGTGCGGCTTGACGACGGGCGTTATGCCACGGTAACCCAGCACGAGGACCCCGGTCTGCGCAATGGTGACTATGTCGAAGTGCGCGGTGATCGCGTCTATCGACGTTGATGCCGTGATATTTGTCTAGACGTCTGGACGTCCAAATAAAAGGCCATCGAAAGATGGCCTTTTATTTGTGTGGTTGTGTCTGGCGATCAGTTGACTACGTAGAAGGCGTGGTCCCCGATGGTTACGCTGGGTTTGTTGCGTGACCACGATGGCGAGATCGTGGTGGTGGTGAAATGATCCGCGTGCGGCACTACCACGCGACGCTGTGCTGGCGGAAGCTGCCAGTTGTGGATTGAGTTCCCGGCGACATCCCATGCTTTCACGAAAGCAGGCAGATTGCTTATCTCGAACGCACCGGACGTGGTGGTGGTGGCGAACTGGTGCGGTGCGGTGACCACCTTGCATACAGTCTCGCCATAGTGACCACGGTCGCGGCGACGCAATGCCACTTCAGCCACCGCGAGCTGGCCGATCGTCGGCTGGCTGCGTGCCTCCAGGTAGACCGTCGTGGCCAGGCAGGCCTGGTCCGCCACGGGCTGGGGCATCAGTGTCGTCAGCCACAACAGCAGGGAAAGTTTCATGTTCTGCCTCCAACGTGCTGTACGCGCGAAGCGGATTGCAGCTTCGTGCGCCGTTGCGGTGGACGGGCGGGCAGGCCGTTCCACCTGGACCTTGCCGTCAGGCCGAAAGTTGCGGCCATGACGTTTTGCCACGGGGTTGTGGCGATTCGAGTTGCTCTGCGGAGCGGATCAGCAAAGTGTTGCTAAGGACTCGCGCAACCTCGTGGGTCGCGTGTCTCCGGCAACTTCGCACTCGTTGGTGGCGAGGCGATGTTCCATCCGGCGTTGTAGCTGCCGGGTCGCGCCGATACGGATTCTTCCGTTTCGTCGCGTCTGTCGACATCCCGTGTTCCGGATGCCGCGATATTTGATCGGCGGAGCCTAGTGACGGAACCCGCCGCTGGCAAGTGCCGCGCAACCGAAGTTTAACTTGTTCTCACGATGCGTTGACAAGTGTCATCGTGAAATTTGTGTGTATCGACAGGTGTCATTCATGCCGGCCACGATGCCTGGAGCGTTATCGCTGCGTGGTTGTCGAAAGCCTGCGTCACGCCCGCACCTGCCTGCGATGCGACAGCGTCGTCCAGTATCAACAATGCTTCCAGCTGATCGCCATTGGCAACGACATCAAGCACGCAACCGGCCTCGCGCCCATCGATGCGCAGCGTCTCACCGACGGGTATCGGTTGCGACAACGTGCCGCGGTGCAAGTGCCGCTTGTGCCCACCACGAAAATGCAGGCGGGCCACGATTTCCTGGCCGGGGTAGCAACCCTTGTCGACAGCCACCGCATGCAGGCGTTGCAGCGACAGCGCGGTCGGCAGCAATGTATCGAGTGCGGACACCGGGAGCCATGGCCAGCCTTCGCGCAGTTGCAGCAAGCGCCATGCGTCATCGGGATTTTGCGTCGCCCCGATGTCGAGACTGTGGGTCCCGCATCCCAGCGAGATGGAATCATCATCATGGCTGACGGCGTGCATCGGCCGGGCGGCACCGGTCGTCAGCGTCCGCATGGGTGGCGTGGTGAGCTTGAGCTTCGAGCGGAATATGAAGTGACGCAGCGCATCGGCCATCCCTGTCGCGCTGCCTCCGCGCAGGAGCAGCAGGTAGCGCTCCTCGTCAAGCCGGGCCAGATGAAACAACGCGCGTACGCGGCCCTTGGCATCCAGCCACGCACTGAACTGCCACCGGCCAACGGCAAGGCGATCGACCGTGCTGCTGAATTGGGCCTGCGCGAACGACGTTGCGTCCGGGCCTTCGAGCAACAGGGTTTCGGCAAAAAGAGACGGTTGCATGGTTGTCGAAGCTTGGGGCGACCGGCTCCCGGCACAAGTGTGCGGCGTGGTGACGGTGCGGTATATGGCCTGCCTGTCAATAGTTGTGCTGCATGGCAACAAGTACTAACCTTTGCCAGCCAGCAAATACCATGTCCGATACCTCAACTACCATCGAACCTGCGCCTGTTCCCGCTGCACCGGACACGACCGATGTTCCAGTCGACCTGTCGCGCGACAAGGTAGCTACAGAGCGTCCGGCTCCAGATCCCACGCGCTACGGCGACTGGGAAAAGAACGGTCGTTGCATCGATTTCTGATCGGGGCAGAGCGCCTGATGCAGTCGGTACATCGAAGCGGGGCAGGTGCGACAGCGACATCAGCGATTCCACAGAGGATAGCCGCCATGGCAGACACGCAACGACCGCTCTCACCACACCTGCAGATCTACTCGAAGCAGGTGCAGATGATGACTTCCATCACGCACCGCGCCACCGGCGTCGCCCTGTCGGTCGGCAGCGTGCTGGTGGTTTGGGGGCTGCTGCAACTCGCGGCGGGTGAAAGCAGTTTCGACAGCTTCAAGCGCCTCATCGGCAGCCCGGTCGGCATGATCCTCCTGCTCGGCTGGAGCTGGGCGCTGTTCTACCATCTATGCAACGGCATCCGGCACCTTGTCCAGGATGCCGGGCTCGGTTACGAGATTCCCCAGTTCATACGTTCCAGCTGGCTGTCGGTCGCCGGCAGCATCGTGCTTACCGTGCTGGTGTGGGCTTATGTACTGATGGCTGGAGGTGTGGCATGAGCGCAAAGGACGCTGTCGTGAAGGATCGTCGTCATCCGATGAAGATCGCCCGCGGCCTGGGCTCGGCCCAGTCCGGCGTGGACCACTGGTGGGTTCAGCGGCTGACCGCCGCGGCGCTGGTGCTGCTGGGTATCTGGTTCGTGGTCATCGTGCTTCGCCTGTTGCATGCCGACTACGCCACGGCACGCGCTGTCGTGGCCAGCCCATGGAACGCGCTGTTGCTGATCGCGTTCGTGCTCACCATGTTCTGGCATGCCGCACTCGGTCTGCAGGTGGTGATCGAGGATTACGTGCATACGCGCTGGAAGGAAGTCGTCCTCCTGGTCGCAATCAAGTTCCTCGCGGTGCTGGGCGCGCTGGCCAGCGTGCTGGCCGTGTTGCGCATTGCGCTGACCCCATAAGACTAGACGCGAGGGCTGGATTTCATGGAAAGCTACAAAGTACAGCAGCATCTTTATGACGTGATCGTGGTCGGTGCCGGCGGCGCGGGCCTGCGCGCCACCTTCGGCCTGGCCGAGCAAGGCCTCAAGGCTGCGTGCGTTACGAAGGTCTTTCCGACCCGCTCGCACACGGTGGCAGCGCAAGGTGGTATCGCGGCCGCCCTGGGCAACATGAGCGAAGACGACTGGCGCTTTCATTTCTACGACACGGTCAAGGGCGGCGACTGGCTCGGCGACCAGGACGCGATCGAGTACATGTGCAAGCACGCGCCGAAAGCGGTGATCGAGCTGGAGCACTACGGCGTGCCGTTCTCGCGCACCGAGGAAGGCAAGATCTACCAGCGCCCGTTCGGCGGCATGACCACGCATTACGGCAAGGGCAGCGCCCAGCGCACCTGCGCGGCGGCCGATCGTACCGGCCACGCCATGCTGCATACGCTATATCAGCAGGCGTTGGCACATGACGCCACGTTCTTCGTCGAATACTTCGCGACCGACCTGATTTTCGACGAAGAGGGCGTCTGTCGCGGCGTGCTTGCGCTGGATTTGAACGAAGGCACCATGCATGTCTTCCGTGGACAAGCTGTGGTGCTGGCCACGGGCGGCTACGGTCGAGCCTACTTCAGCGCCACCTCGGCGCATACCTGCACCGGCGATGGTGGCGGCATGGTGCTGCGCGCCGGCCTGGCCTTGCAGGACATGGAATTCGTGCAATTCCATCCCACTGGCATCTACGGCGCGGGTTGCCTGATCACCGAGGGTGTGCGTGGCGAAGGCGGCTATCTCACCAACTCCGAGGGCGAGCGTTTCATGGAGCGCTATGCGCCGCACGCCAAGGATCTGGCTTCACGAGACGTGGTCAGCCGTGCCATGACGATCGAGATTCGCGAGGGTCGTGGCGTCGGTGAGCACAAGGATCATCTCTACCTGAACCTGATGCACCTGGGCCCGGAAGTGGTTCACGAGCGGCTGCCGGGTATCGCGGAATCGTCACGCATCTTCGCCGGCGTGGACGTGACCAAGCAGCCGATTCCGGTGTTGCCGACGGCGCACTACAACATGGGCGGCATCCCCACCAACTATCACGGCGAGGTCGTGCAGAAGCGTGGTGACGACGTGGATGCCGTGGTGCCGGGCCTGTTCGCCATTGGCGAGGCCGCCTGCGTGTCCGTTCACGGCGGCAACCGGCTGGGCTCCAACTCACTGCTGGACATCGTGGTTTTCGGCCGCGCCGCGGCACTCCGCTGTGCCGAGACAATCAAGCCGGGCGCCCCGCACAAGGATCTGCCGGCCAACGTGCTGGACCCGGCGCTGGCTCGTTTCGACGGGATCCGCCACGCGAACGGCAGCCTGCCGACGGCGCAGATTCGAACCACCATGCAGCGGACGATGCAGAAGGATGCCGCCGTATTCCGTACCGCAGAGACGCTGGCCGAGGGCAGGCAGCGGATATCCGAAGTCTTCGACATGTTCAAGGACGTCAAGGTCACCGATCGTTCGATGATCTGGAATTCCGATCTGGTCGAAACGCTGGAGTTGTCCAATCTGCTGGCGCAGGCTGTGGCCACGATGCATTCGGCCGAGCAACGTGAGGAAAGCCGCGGTGCCCACGCACGCGAGGACTTTCCCGAGCGCGACGACAAGCAATGGCTCAAGCACACGCAGGTATGGGTCGATCACGAGGGCAAGACCCGCTTCGACTACCGCCCGGTGCACTTGAACACATTGACCGACGAGGTTGCTTCGGTCCCCTTGGCCAAACGTGTTTATTGAGTTGATGCGGTCGGTGTCACGTCCAGTTTTCAAGAACATTGAAGGGTAATGTCATGGGTGAATTCACGCTGCCACGGAACTCCAAGATCCAGCCAGGCAAGCATTACCCGGCCAAGGGTGCGAAGAATCCGCGGACGTTCCGCGTCTATCGCTGGTCGCCGGATGACGACGAAAATCCACGCATCGACACGTATGAAGTCGACCTGGCCGCATGCGGCCCGATGGTCCTGGACGCGCTGCTGAAGATCAAGAACGAGATCGACCCCACGCTGACTTTGCGCCGCTCCTGCCGTGAAGGGGTCTGCGGCTCGTGCGCGATGAACATCGATGGCACCAACACGCTGGCCTGTATCTGCGCGATCGACAGCGTCAAGAGTGGCGATGTGAAGATCTATCCGCTGCCGCACATGCCGGTGGTGAAGGATCTGGTGCCCGACCTGACCCACTTCTACTCCCAGCTCACCTCGATCAAGCCGTGGATCCGCACGCAGAGCCCGGCACCGGACAAGGAGCGATTGCAGTCGCCGGAGGAGCGCAAGAAGCTCGACGGACTGTACGAGTGCATCCTGTGTGCATGCTGCTCGACCGCCTGTCCCAGCTACTGGTGGAACGGCGACAAGTACCTGGGGCCGGCGGTCCTGTTGCAGGCCCATCGCTGGATCGTCGACAGCCGCGACGAAGCCACCGGCGAGAGGCTCGACGATCTGGAAGATCCGTTCAAGCTGTACCGCTGCCACACCATCATGAACTGCACGCGCACCTGTCCGAAGGGCCTGAACCCGGCCAAGGCGATCGCGGAAATCAAGAAACTGATGGTGGAGCGGCGCAGCACCTGATTTCTTCTCACCTCAGGGAAGAAGGTGCCCGCGGGGCGCATGAGGGGGTACTCGGGAAGGTTGATCGAAGGGAGCTTTTGGCGATGACGGTTTTGGGCAAGATTGGTCCCTCACCTCGCTCCTCTCCCGCAAGGGGAGAGGAGGCAACCGCGGCGCTTTGCGCCAACTGTCATGGATAAAGGCCGCCTGCGCTGGCGCGTGCGCCGGGGCACCCGCGAGCTGGATGTCATGCTCGGCGGCTGGCTGGACGAACGCTTTGCCGCGGTCGACGAAGCACAACAGCAGGCGTTCGACGAATTGCTCGACGTACAGGACCCGGATCTTTGGGACTGGGTGATGGGCTACGCCCGTCCCGGGCGGGCCGACTGGCAGGCGATCATCGATGACATCCGCGCCCGCCATCGGCTTTGACTACGTACCGTCGCGCCTGCTGCAACGCGGCTTGCTGGTCATCGCGGCGCTGACCATGCTGGCCACGATGCTTTGCGCGCTTCCGCTCTGGGTTCGTCTGGCGCTGGCAATGGCGCTTCTTCTGGCCACATGGGGAATGCTCCGCCATCTTGCTGCGCCGACGGTGGTCGCCGCAGGCTGGAGTGCCGAGTCGGACTGGACCCTGCGCATGGCTGACAGCGAGGACGTGCCGGCCAGCCTGGTGTCATTCCGGGTGCTGGGCGTCTTCGTGCTGCTACGGCTGCGCTCGACCAGGCAAGGAACCTGCGTGCTGCTGCTGGCGCCGGACAATAGCGATGCCGACATCCGGCGCAGGCTGCGCATGCGGCTTGCAACCATGCAGCCAGGCGAGGCGCTACCGCGGCTGTGAGCTGCCGCAACTTCGCCGTTCCGGCGCGGTTTCATCGAATACCTGATAATGAACATTCGGGCGGCCCGCCCTGCAATCCTCCATCAGCGAAGCGCCCATGTTCCGACCGCTCGAACTCTTCATCGGCCTGCGTTACACGCGCGCCAAACGTCGCAACCAGTTCATCTCGTTCATTTCCTCCGTGTCGATCGTCAGCATCGCGATCAGCGTGATTGCGCTGATCACCGTGATGTCGGTGATGAACGGCTTCGACTACCAGATGCGCTCGCGCATCCTTGGCGCGGTGTCGCAGGCAACGATCATCAGCGTCGATGGCCCCATCCGGAACGTACCGCGCGCACTCGAGATCGCGCAGGCGAATCCGCACGTGCTGGGCGCGGCGCCGTTCGTCGAGTCCGAGGCGATGTTGATCGGCCAGCGCTCCGCGGCCGCGAGGGTGCGTGGCATCGACCCGGCCGAGGAGCCGAAGGTCGTCGACATCGGCCAGCACATGGTGGAGGGTACGCTCGCCGATCTGAGCCCGCGCAGTTGGAACATCGTGCTGGGGCGCGACCTGGCGCTGCATCTGGGCGTCGGCGTGGGCGACCGGGTGACCATGGCGGTGCAGGAGATGCGCGCCACGCCGATGGGCGGCATCCCGCGCATGCGCAGTTTCCACGTGGTGGGCACCTTCCAGCTGGGCATGGAGCAGTTTGACTCTGGCCTGGCCCTGGTCAACATGCAGGACGCGGAGAAACTCAACGACCTGAGCGGGCCGACCGGCATCCGGCTGCGCCTGGACGACCTGTTCAGCGCCCGCCCGGTGGCGCGCGAGCTGGCCAGCCAGTTGGGCCAGTACTACGGCGTGCGTACCTGGATGGACGAAAACGCCAACCTGTTCCATGCGCTGTCCATGGAAAAGATGGTCATGTTCATCATCCTGTCGCTGATCGTGCTGGTGGCCGTGATCAACCTGATCTCGATGCTGATGATGCTGGTTACCGACAAGCAGGCGGACATCGCGATCCTGCGCACGCTCGGCGCCACCCCGCGCAGCATCATGGGCACGTTCATGGTGCAGGGGCTGTTGGTGGGTTTCGTCGGCATCGGCTTCGGTGTGGGCTTGGGCGCGCTGCTGTCATGGAAGCTGCCGGGGATCATCAAGTGGATTGAACACACCTTCCACGTCACCTTCCTGTCGCCGGACATCTATTACATCAGCGAGGTGCCGAGCCGGCTGAACTGGCACGACGTGGGCTGGACCGCGCTGTTGACCTTCGTTTTCGCGCTGCTGGCCACCCTCTATCCGGCGTGGCGGGCTTCACGCACCCAGCCGGCGCAGGCGCTGCGCTATGAATAAGAAGACCATGCCACCGACCAGCGAAAATGTGCTGCGCGCCAGCCACGTCGCAAAGACCTATGCCGAGGGCGGCTTGAGCACGAATGTGCTGAGCGATGTCAGCTTCACCCTGAAGCGCGGCGAGACGATCGCGATCGTCGGCGCGTCCGGTTCGGGCAAGAGCACCCTGCTGCACATCCTCGGCGGGCTGGACACGCTCACGGGCGGCGAGGTCGAGGTCGAGGGGCGCGTCCTGTCGCGGCTGTCCGACGCCGAACGCGGGCGGGTGCGCAATCGTTCGCTCGGTTTCATCTACCAGTTCCACCACCTGTTGCCGGAGTTCACCGCCCTGGAGAACGTGTGCATGCCGCTGCTGATCCGCGGCACCGCGATCGCCGAGGCGCAGCGGCAGGCCACGGCCCTGCTGGAACGGGTCGGGCTGGGAGCGCGCACCCATCACAAGCCGTCCGAACTGTCCGGCGGTGAACGCCAGCGCTGCGCCGTGGCGCGCGCCCTGGTGACCCGGCCGGCCTGCGTGCTCGGCGACGAGCCCACCGGCAACCTCGACGAGGCGAACGCGGCACAGGTCTACGCCCTGATGCTTGAGCTCAATCAGGAGATCGGCACCAGCTTCATCCTGGTCACCCATGATCCGCGCCTGGCGGCGAAGATGGATCGCACCCTGGTGCTGCACAATGGAGTACTGCAGGAAAGCCAGGCGAGTTGATCCCGCGACAATCCTCATAAACCTGCAGGATGAGTGGGGCGATCGTCAGCGCCGGCGCGCGCCTACAGGCTTTTCAGCGTCATCGTCGTCGTGGCCGCGCTACGCTCGGAGTCTTCCAGGGATGGAGTGGGCGCGGCATGGCGCGACAAGGGGCAATCACGGCGGCGCTGGCGCTGCTGGCCGGCGTATTGCTGGTGCAGGCATGGCCGGGCTTGCCGCCGCGATGGGTGTGCGTGCCGATCGGCTTCGCGGCGGCCGCGCTGGCGTGGCGCTGTCCGCGCTGGCGCTGGATGTCTATTCTGCTGCTCGGTACCGCCTGGGCGCTCTGGCGCGGGGCGCTGGCGATGGATGCGCGGCTGCCGCGCGCGCTGGAAGGGCGCGATATCACGGTGGTCGGCAGCCTGGTCGGCCTGCCGCTGGCGCGCACCGATGCCAGCCGTTTCACCTTGGGGGTGGAACAGGCGAGCCTGGACGGTGAGCCGCTCGCGCTGCATGGCCGCATCACGGTCTCCTGGTACGACGGCGCGCCACCGTTGCAGCCGTGCACGCGCTGGCGTTTGTTGCTGCGCCTGAAGCGCCCGCGTGCGCTGCTCGATCCCGGTAGCGCCGACAGCGAGCGTTCGGCACTGGAGCGAGGCATCGTCGCCACCGGTTATGTGCGCGACGATGACGGCAACCGCCAACTGGCCGGGCCACGCTGGTGTGTCGATGGCGCGCGCGCGGCGATTGCCGACGGCATCATGGCGCGAGTACGCGACCGGCACGATGCTGCCTTGCTGCGGGCGTTCGCGGTGGGCGATACGCGTGGCCTGAGCCAACGGGATTGGGCGGTAGCACGGGCAAATGGAGTGTCGCATCTGATCGCCATTTCCGGCTTCCATGTCGGCGTGGCGGCGGTGTTCGGCGTGTGGCTGGCCTGGTTGATCTATGCGTTGTGGCCGAAGCTCGGGCTGTGGTTGCCGCGACCACCGGCACAGGCTGGCGCGGCCTTGCTGGCCGCCAGTGTCTACAGTGCGCTGGCCGGCTTCGGCCTGCCTACCGTGCGCACGTTGCTGATGATTGCGGTGGTGGCGCTGGCACGCTGCAGTCGCCGCGCCAGTGGCGGCGCGCAATCGTTGGCGTTGGCGCTGATCGCGATCTTGCTGGTGGATCCGCTGGCGGTGCTGGCTGCCGGCTTTTGGCTGTCCTTCGTCGGGGTGGCGTTCCTGATCCTGTGCCTGCAATCGCGCGGGCGCGGCTGGCGGGCCTTCGTGCATGAACTGACAGCCGCCCAGTTGCTGATGACGGTGGCCCTGCTGCCGCTGACATTATGGTTTTTCGGTCAGGCCTCGCTGGTCGGGGCCTTGTCCAACCTGGTGGCGGTGCCCCTGGTCAGTTTCGTGATCGTGCCTTGTGCCTTGTTCGGCATGCTGCTGCTGGCCCTGTGTCCGCCGCTGGCCATGCCGGTGCTGTGGTTGGCCGCGCAGATTGTTCATGTGCAGTGGTGGCTGCTTGAGCGCACGGCAAACTGGCCGGGCGCGCAATGGTATCTGCCGATGGTGCAGCCGTATGCCTTGCTGCTCGCGGTGGCCGGTGCCTTGTGGCTGTTCCTGCCGCGCGGCGTGCCGCTGCGCTGGCTCGGTTGCCTGCTGTTCCTGCCCTTGCTGCTGCCGCCGCGCAGCGTGCCGGCCGAGGGTGCATTCCGGTTGTGGGTGCTGGATGTGGGGCAGGGCCTGTCCGTACTGGTGCGCACCCACGACCACGCGCTGGTCTACGACGCCGGTGCGCGCTATCCGTCCGGATTCGATCTGGGCGATGCGGTGGTGCTGCCGTCCATCCACGCGCTAGGCATCCGCCGGCTGGACGCGTTGATGATCAGCCATGGCGACAACGATCATGCCGGTGGCGCCAGGGCAGTGGCCAAAGCGTTTCCGCAGGCGCGCCGCCTGGCCGGCGAGCCCGCACGCATGCCTGTGCCGATGGCGCAGTGCGTGGCCGGACAATCGTGGCAGTGGGATGGCGTGCACTTCCGGGTGCTGAGTCCGGGGCCCGGCGGGGGTGACCGCGACAACGACAGTTCCTGCGTGCTGCTGATCGAGGGGCGCGGCGGGCGTGTGCTGCTTGCCGGGGATATCAGCTCGAAGGTGGAGCCCGCGGTGGCGGCGGTGCTGGGTGTCGGTCCGCCGCCACTCTTGGTGGTGCCACATCACGGTAGCAAGACATCCTCCAGCGCCGCCTTCATCGCCGCGTTGCGGCCGCCACTGGCGCTGGTGTCGGCGGGCTGGCGCAACCGTTTCGGGCACCCGCGACCGGAGGTGGTGGCCCGATACGCCGATGCCGGCGTCCCGTTGTTCAATACCGCCGTGCAAGGGGCACTGGAGGTGGATTTTCCCACCGACAGGCCGCCGCAGCGCAAGCCGGGCTGGCGTTTGCGGCAAACTCGCTACTGGCGCGAGTGAGCGCCGCCCCGTTCCCGGATTGCCACCCTTGCCGCAGTACGTGGGAGCGACGCTGCTATCATGCGCGCTTCCTGATGTGGTGTGACGTGGCGAGGTCGAAAGGTGCTGGATATTCTGATCGCGGGTGGCTGGGCGATGGTGCCCATCCTGATCTGTTCGGCGATCGCCCTGGCGATCGTGCTGGAGCGTTTCTGGACCTTGCGCCGCAACTCGGTGCTGCCGCCTGGTCTGGGCGACGAGGTGCGCCAGTGGGCGCGCTCGGGCCAACTCGATCCGGCTCATCTCGACGTGCTGTCCAGCGGTTCGCCGCTGGGCGAGTTGCTGGCCGCAGCACTGGCCGTGCGCCGGCAGTCGCGCGAGATCATCAAGGAGCGCATCGAGGACACCGGCCGGCATGTGGTGCACCGGATGGAGCGCTACCTCAATTCCTTGGGCACGATCGCCCTGATCGGCCCATTGCTGGGTCTGTTCGGCACCGTGATCGGCCTGATCCGCATGTTCATGGAAGTGATGGGTGGCGGCATCGGCGATCCGGCGCGGATGGCCGGCGGCATCGGCGAGGCGCTGATCTGCACCGCCTCGGGCCTGACCGTGGCGATTCCCGCCTATGTGCTGCACCGCTACTTCCGCTCGCGCGTGGCCGGTTATTGCGTGGATATGGAAAAGCAGGCGACTGCCTTGCTCGATGACCTGACTCTGACGGCACCCGCCCCGGCAGCTGCCCGGGCCCGCCGCGCCGCGGCACCGGTCGCGCCGAGTGCGGGCTGAGGAGCGGGCATGCGCATCAGCAACGACCGCCGCGGCGACGACTTCGAGATCAACGTGATCCCGTTGATCGATGTGCTGCTGACCCTGCTGATGTTCTTCGTGCTGACCAGCACCTTCGTGCAGCACTCGCGCCTGAAGGTGACCCTGCCGCAGGCGAGCGTCCAGGAGCGCGACATGAACGCGCCGGCGCTGACCATCATGATCGACCGTGATGGCCGCTTCTTCGTGGGCAGCGACGAGGTGATGGGCGAGGGTATCGAGTCACTCAAGCAGACCATTGCACGCAATGCCGGCGACCATCGCGACCAGAGCGTGACGATCCGCGCCGACGCGATGACGCCAAACCAGAACGTGGTCACCGCGATGGACGCGCTGGGCCAGCTCGGCTTCACCCACCTGTCGATCGCCACCACACCAGGCAAGCCGGACGCGGGTCAATGAACGCCCGCGAGGGCGCCGCGCCGGATGCGGGAAGCTGGCCCACCTACAAACGCCTGCTCGGCTATACCCGGAGCTACTGGGCGATCGGCCTGGTCGCCTTCGTCGGCATGCTGGTCGACGGCGGCGGGTTGGCGCTGTTCACCGGCCTGATCAAGCCGATGATCGACAATCTGTTCGCGCTGAAAGATCCGTATCTGATCTTCTGGATGCCGATCTGGATCATCGGCATCTTTTCTGTACGCGCGCTGGGGACGTTCGTCAGCGACTATGGTGTTTCCTACATCGGTCGGCACGTCGTGCAGGCGATGCAGCACGAGGTTTTCGCGGCCTACCTGAAACTCCCGGCGTCGTATTTCGGCAGCGAACCGTCGGGGCAGCAGGTTTCGCGCATCACCTATACCAGCGAGCAGGTCGCCTCCGCCGCCAGCAGTGCCGCCAAGGTCGCGGTCACTGACGGCTTCACGGTGATCGCGATGCTGTTCGTGATGCTCTACTACAGCCCCTACCTCACGCTTTCGCTGTTGGTGATGGTGCCGGCGATCGCGCTGGTGGCAACGGTGGTTGCGCGCCGCTATCGGAAGATCAGCCGACGCATCCAGGGCAGCATGGGCTCGGTCACCGGTACGGTGGAAGAGTCGGTGGGCGCCCATCGGGAGGTGCGTGTGTTTGGCGGCCAGGTGCATGAAGCTGGCCGTTTCGACCAGATCACCCGGCATACGCGGCGACTCAACCTGAAGATCGCGGCCACCAACGCGGCGTCCAGTTCGACGGTGCAACTGGTCGCGGCCAGTGCGCTGGCCGCCCTGGTATTCCTTGGCACGCGGCCGCAGGTGCTGGTCAACATGACGCCCGGTGTGTTCTTTGCCGTGCTCACCGCGATGGGCACGATGCTGCCGTCGCTGAAGCGGTTGACCAATGTGCAGTCGAACATCCAGCGTGGTTTGTCGGCGGCCGAGGATATCTTCGCGGTGATCGACCTGCCGCCCGAGTGCGACGAGGGTACCGTCGAGCTGGCGCGCGCTCGCGGCGAGCTTCGTTTCGTCGGCATCAGCCTGGTCTATCCGCAAAACCAGGTCGCCGCCTTGCGCGAGGTCGATCTCGATTGCGCGCCAGGTACCGTGACCGCCCTGGTGGGGCGCTCGGGTAGCGGCAAGAGCAGCCTGGTCAGCCTGCTGCCGCGCTTCAACGTGCCGGACGCGGGCCACATCATGCTCGACGGCGAGGACTACCGCAGCTATACGCTGGCCTCGTTGCGCCGTCAGATCGCCTGGGTCGGTCAGAGCGTGGTGCTGTTCAACGATACTGTCGCGAACAATATTGCCTACGGTGAATTGGCTGGCGCCAGCGAAGCAGACATCGTCGCCGCCGCCGAGGCTGCCAACGCCATGGAGTTCATCTCGCGCATGCCGGAGGGCATCCATACCCCGATCGGCCAGAGGGGCAACCTGCTCTCGGGCGGCCAGCGCCAGCGCATCGCGATTGCCCGCGCTATCCTCAAGGACGCGCCGATCCTGGTGCTGGACGAGGCGACCAGCGCGCTGGATACCGAATCGGAACGACTGATCCAGCAGGCGCTGCAACGGCTGATGAAGGATCGCACCACCCTGGTTATCGCGCATCGCCTGTCCACCGTGGAAGGCGCCGACCAGATCGTGGTGATGGACCAGGGACGCATCATCGAGCGCGGCACGCATGTCGAACTGATGGCGTTGGACGGGCAATATGCCGCGTTGCACCACATGCAGTTCCATGATGCCGTTGCCGTCCAGGCCAACGCTTGAGGACGCCCCATGGCGCTGATCGATACGCTCGAATCAGCCTGGTACGGCGATGCTCGCCGGCCATGGTGGACAGCGCCGCTGGCGGCCTTGTACGGCGGCGTCACGCGGCTGCGCCGCGCGCTCTACCGCCGGGGCTGGTTGCGCAGCGTGCGCCTGCCGGTACCGGTCATCGTGGTCGGCAACCTCACGGTCGGCGGCACCGGCAAGACGCCGCTGACCATCGCGCTGGCCGAGGCCCTGCGCGCGCGCGGCTACCGGCCCGGCGTGGTCAGCCGCGGCTACGGTGGCCGCCGCCACGAACCGTGGTTGCTCGACGACAGCCCCGATCCGGTCGAGGTCGGTGACGAGCCCTGCCTCATCCACGCCACGGGTGTGCCGGTGGCGATCGGGCGCGAACGACCGGTCGCCGCACAACTCCTGCTTGACGCAGGTTGCGACGTGGTGATCGCCGACGACGGCCTGCAGCACTACGCGCTGGCGCGCGACGTGGAAATCTGCGTGATCGACGGTGTGCGCCGTTTCGGCAACCAGCGCCTGCTGCCGGCCGGGCCGCTGCGCGAGCCGCTGGCACGTCTCGAGCGGGTGGATTTTCGCGTATGCAACGGTGCGCAGCCCGCGGCCGGCGAGTTTCCCATGCAATTGCGCGATGGCGACGCGGTGGCGCTCCACGATGGTGAGCGTCGGTTGCTGGCTGATTTTTCCGGCCAGCGCGTTCACGCGGTGGCGGCGATCGGCAATCCGTCGCGATTTTTCGCCAGCTTGCGCGCCACCGGCATCGAGCCGATCGAGCATGCCTTCGCCGATCATCACGCTTTTGTCGCTGGCGACCTGGAGTTCGCCGATCAGCTGCCGGTGCTGATGACCGACAAGGATGCAGTGAAGTGCCGCCGTTTCGCCCAGCCGGACTGGTGGCGCGTGCCGGTGCGAGCGGAGCTGCCGGCGGCGTTCTACGATGCGCTGGTCGAGCGTTTGGATCGCTTGCGCCGCGAGGCAGGCTCGCCAGCGACATAGATCCGGTGCGCCAGGTTGCCGCCGATCCAGTAGCACAGTTCGGCGGGGCGGCGTGCATTCCAGATCACCAGGTCGGCGCGATGGCCGGTCGCCAGGCTGCCGCGGTCGCTGAAACCGAGCGCGCGCGCGGCATGGACGGTGACGCCGCGCAGTGCTTCTTCCGGAGTCAGGCGAAACAACGTGCAGGCCATGCCCGCCGCCAGTCGCAGCGAGACCAACGGCGAGGTGCCGGGGTTGCAGTCGGTGGCCACCGCCATCGGCACACCGTGTTCGCGCAGCAAGTCGATCGGCGGCGGTTTCGTTTCGCGCAGGGTGTAGAAGGCGCCGGGCAGCAGCACGGCGACGGTGCCGGCGGCGCCCATGGCCCGGGCGCCGGACTCGCTCAAGTGTTCCAGGTGGTCGGCTGACCGCCCGCCGTACTCGGCGACCAGCGCGGCGCCGTCCTGGTCGGACAACTGCTCGGCGTGCAGCTTGACCGGCAGGCCAAGCTCGCGGGCGCGCTCGAACAGGCGGCGGGTCTCCGCGCGGCTGAAGCCGATGTTCTCGCAGAACGCGTCGACCGCATCGACCAGGCCCTCGGCGGCCAAGGTCGGCAGCATGTCGTCGCACACCAGCGCCACGTAGTCGTCGCGCCGGTCGCGGTACTCCGGCGGCAACGCGTGCAGGCCGAGGAAACTGGTGCGCACGCTGATCCCCAGTTCCCGGCCCAACCGCCGCGCCACGCGCAGCATGCGGCGCTCGCTGTCCAACTCCAGCCCGTAGCCGGACTTGATTTCCAGCGTGGTCACGCCGTCGGCCAGCAGCGTCTGTGCGCGCGGCAGGGCCTGTGCGTACAGCGCGTCCTCGCTGGCGGCACGGGTCGCCGCGACGGTGGAGATGATGCCGCCGCCGGCGCGGGCAATCTCCTCATAGCTCGCCCCGTTCAGGCGCAGGTCGAATTCATCGGCACGGTCGCCCCCAAACACCAGGTGGGTGTGGCAGTCGATCAGGCCCGGGGTGACCAGCGCCCCGTCGAGCGATTCCACCTCGTCGGCAAGCAGATCCGGTGCGTCCGGCAGATCGTTCACGCGCCCCAGCCAGGCGATACGTCCGTGCTGCATGGCGATCGCCGCCTGCTCGATCAGGCCATAGGGCGTGTCGTCGGCGAAGGTCGCCAGCGTGGCGTTCAACAACAATCGGTCCCAGCGTGGCGTGTTCATGGGCGGGCTCGCTCCTTCATAGCTTGGTCGAGCGGTCGGTGGAGGTTTCTTCTGCGGGTTTTTCGGGCGTAGCGCGTTCGTCGAACGCGCTGGTCTTGCCGACATGATGCGGGGTTTCCGCTTCGACGTGTGCATTCTCCACCGCTTTGGCATGGGCGGCTTGTTGTTGTTCGAAGTCCTGCACCATGCGCTCGGCGAAGTCGCGATATACCGGGGTGGGCGAGAACAGCGAGGAGGCGGCGCGGGCCAGCAGGCAGGCAGCCATGATTGGAATCACCATGTCCTGGTTGTCAGTCAGCTCCATCGCGATCACGGCCGAGGTCAGTGGCGCGCTGGTCACCCCGGCCAGATAGGCGCTCATGCCCAGCAACACCACCGAGGCGGCCGGTACGTGCGGCAGGAAGTAGGCAATGTTGTGGCCCAGGCCCGCACCCACGGCCAGCGCGGGCGAAAAGATGCCGCCGGGAATGCCGGCCCAGTAGGACACGACGTTGGCCAGCAATTTGGCGATGCCGAAAGATTGCCCCGGGGTCAAGGCAGCTTCCTGCACGAAGGCCCGGGCCTGGTCGTATCCGGTCCCGTAGACGCTGTTGTGGGAGAAAAACCCGATCAGCGCCAGCGCCAGTCCACAGCCGACGGCGAACCATATCGGCGCGTGCGAGCGCAGGCGACCGACATAGGCCAATGGCCCGCGCCGGCTGAGCAGGATCAGCCGCGCGAACAAGCCGCCGAGCAGGCCGCAGATGACTCCGGTGAGTAGTACCGCCAACCAGGCATGGCCCAGCGGCAGGCTGGCCTGCACTTCGCCGAAGTACGAGTAATTGCCCAGCACGCCCATCGAGACCACGCCACCGACGATCACGGCGGTGAGCAGCAAGCCGCTGAAGCGGTGTTCGAAGGTGCCCGCCAGTTCCTCGATCGCGAACACCACGCCGGCCAGAGGTGTGTTGAAGGCCGCCGCGATACCGCAGGCGCCCCCAGCCAGGATGAAGCGCGAGGCCGCCTTGGCATCGGTGAAGCCGAAGCGTCGGCCCAGCGAATAGAACAGGCCGGCGCCGACATGTACGGTCGGGCCCTCGCGTCCGATCGAAGCGCCCACCGCCAGCGCGATCAGGGTCAGCAGCATTTTTCCTGCCGCAATCGGCAACGACAGCATGCTTTGGCGAAAGCCCTCGTCCTCGATCTGCATGCTGCCGATGACCTGCGGGATACCGCTGCCGCGGGTGGCGCGCAGCTTTCCTTCGGTCACCCAGGCAAGCAGGCCGAACACTGCGGGGGTGACCAGCAACGGTATCCATGCGCCGTAACCGAGCATCATCAGGAACAGGTCATACGACCACGTGCTGGCCTTGGCAAACAGGATCGCCGCCAACGCCACCACGATCGCGCCGACCCACAGTGCGAGTCGACGCTTCCATTGGAGTGGCGCAAAAAACTCGTGACCGAGCAATGCCTGCAGCCGGGGATTGGATGAGCTCGACGGGGCGGGTGCCGGTTCGGTCATTCCGCGAGTATTGCAGAGGTCGGGTTACTGCCGTCAGTGCGGCAGTGGTCGCCAGCGGGTTTCGTAGAGATCGAAGCGGCGGTCCTTCAGGTTTTGCACCGCACCGGCGTTGCGGGCGCGGGCCAGACTTTCCAGCCGCAGGTCGGCGAACAGCACGGTCTCGATATTCGGCGTGGAATCGGCCGCGATGCCGTCGCGCGCGAACGGAAAGTCGCTCGGGGTGAGGATGCAGCTCTGCCCGTACTGGATGTCGAAGTTGTTGACCCCGGGCAGGTTGCCGACGTTGCCGGACAGCACCACGTAGCACTGGTTCTCGATCGCCCGGGCCTGCGAGCAGTAGCGTACCCGCAGATAGCCTTCGCGCACGTCCGTGCAGAACGGCACGAACAGGATCAGCGCGCCCTGGTCGGTGAGGTGCCGCGCCACTTCGGGGAACTCCGCGTCGTAGCAGATCATCACGCCGATCGGACCGCAGTCGGTCTGCACCGTCGCGGCGCTCTCGCCGCCGGTGATGTTCCACACGTTGCGTTCGCTCGGCGTCGCGTGCAGCTTCTCGCGCTCGTGCAGCGAGCCGTCGCGCAGGCACACATAGCAGACATTGTGGATGTCGCCGTTGGCCTGCTCGGTGGGGTGCGTGCCGGCGATGATGTTGATGTTGTAGTGCACGGCCAGGCGGCTGAACAGCTCCTTTACCTGCGGCGTGTACTGGCTCAGCTTGCGGATCGAGTCGAACGCGGACAGCTCGGTGTTCTCGATCGACAGCAACTGCAGCGTGATCAGCTCGGGAAAGGTGACGAAGTCCGCGTTGTAGTCGGCGGCAATGTCGGTGAAGTATTCGACCTGGGTGGCGAACTCCTCAAACGAGCGGATGCGGCGCTGCAGGTACTGCACCGATGCCACCCGCACCGAATCGGGCAGGCGCCGTTGCGAGGTGATCGGTGGCATGTCCGGCTGGTCGAGCAGGCGCGGGTTGCGCCAGACCAGGTGCACCGCGTAGCCGAGCGAGTCGTGGTCGGAGGGCACGTATTCGCGCAGCAGCCCGATCATCTCGAAGTCATTGTGGAGCTGGAAGCTGAGCGTGAGGTCGCGGCGCTTGCCGTCGATCACCGCCTGCACATAGGCCTCGGCACTGCCGTAGCGTTGCAGGTGTTTGGCCAGGCCCGGGATACGTCCGCCGAACACGATCCCGCGCAGCTTAAGATCGGTGCACACGCGCTTGCGCGCCTGGTACAGGCGCTGGCCGATGCGCATGCCGCGGTAATCCGGGTGTACCACCACTTCCATGCCGTACAGCCAGTTGCCGTCGGGCTTGTGGCGCGACCCCATGCCGCCGCCGGTGATCTGCGACCAGGTGTGCGGCTTCAGTGCGGTCTCTTCGTCGATGCGGAAGGTGGCGCAGTAGCCCACCAGTCGATCCTCGTACTCGACCACGAACTGGCCTTCCGGGAAATGCGTTTGCTGGGAGAGCAGCATCTCCGCCGAGTGGCCCCACTCGGTGCTGTAGACCCGCGCGGTGAGTTCGACCAGTTGCGGAACATCCGCCGGCACGGCCTGGCGAACTCGCAGTCGCGGGGTATTTTCGCTGGTTTTCTTCGCCATGCGGGCATTATGCACGGTCAAGTTGGCGATCAAGTGAAGTCCGCGCTGTCAAGGCGATTACACTTCGGCAGCAGTCGCCATGGAGCCAGCTTCATGAATCAGCCAGACAGAAACTCCAGCTTCAAGGCCAGTCGGCTGTGGCGTAGCGACGGCTGGCGGGCCGATGCAGCCTTCGGAGTGAGCGCCTCGGGTGACCTGCTCGGCGACGCCGGCGGGTTGGCCGAACCGATCGGGCAGTGGGTCCTGCCCGGCATGCCGAACCTGCATTCGCATGCGTTTCAGCGTGCCATGGCCGGGCTGGCCGAGCGCAAGGGCAAGGCCGACGACAGCTTCTGGAGCTGGCGCGAAGCCATGTATGGCTTCGCCGCCACAATCGGACCGGACCAGTTGCAGGCGATCGCCGCGCAGCTCTATGTCGAGATGCTGAAGGCGGGTTACACCCACGTCTGCGAGTTCCATTACCTGCACCACCAGCCGGACGCAAAGCCCTACGCCGAACCGGCGGCGATGTCGCTGGCCTTGATCGCAGCCGCGCGCGAAGCCGGGATCGGGTTGACCTTGCTGCCGGTGCTGTACATGAGCGGCGGTTTCGACGGACGCGCGCTCACCGAGCGACAGCGGCGCTTTGGCCATGATGTGGACGGTTACCTGCGCCTGCTCGACACCTTGCAGGCGCACGCCAGCGAAGACTTGCGCGTCGGCATTGCGCTGCATTCCCTGCGCGCCGTGCCGGAACAGGCCATGCGCGAGGTGCTGGCCAGCCCGCTGGCGTCCACCAGCCCGATCCACATCCACATCGCCGAACAGGTCGGCGAAGTACAGGATTGCCTCGCCACGCGCGGCGCCCGGCCGGTCGAATGGCTGTTCGACCATGCCGATGTCGATGCGCGCTGGTGTCTCGTGCATGCAACCCACCTGACCGAGGCCGAGACGGCACAGATCGCCACCAGCGACGCCGTGGTCGGCTTGTGCCCGACCACCGAGGCGAATCTCGGCGATGGCCTGTTCCCGCTGCCGGGGTATCTGGATGCAGGCGGCGCGCTGGGTATCGGATCGGACTCGCATATCTCGATCTCGCCGGTGGAGGAACTGCGCTGGCTTGAGTACGGCCAGCGCCTGCAGACGCGACATCGCAATATCGCCGCGCAGCATCCCGGTGACAGCGTGGGCGAAACCTTGTGGCGCGCGGCGCTTCGTGGTGGCGCACAAGCTTCCGGTTTTCTGATCGGACAATTGCGCGAAGGCGCACGGGCCGACCTGATCGTGCTGGATGACGCCTCGCCCCTGCTGGCCGCGCGCGACGAACATTCGGTGATCGACAGCTTCCTGTTCGCTGGCAACACGCCGCTGGTGCGCGACGTGATGACGGGCGGGCGCTGGCAGGTACGTGGCTTCCAGCATCGCGACGAGGAGCGCATCGCTGCGCGTTATCGCCAGGCTGTGACGGCGCTGAAGTGACGCGAATGAACAGACTCCAAAGTAGATGTGCAGGATTCCGCGACAACACCGTTACCCTCAGCGCGTCGACGCCTTCAGCATGCCCTTCACCGCGTCATAGTTCCCGTCGTTCGCGGCGGCCGGCAGACCAAGCAGGTGGGTCATCAGCGGATAGACGTCCACGTTCGCAAACGCGGGGACTTTCGCACCGGCCCGGAATGCCGGTCCGTGGGCGATGAAGATGGCCTGCATCGATGGGTCGGCGTTGTCGTAGCCGTGATTGCCCACGCTCAGTCGCCCCCTATGCCTGGCTGCGTTTGCGCTGGTGGTGATGCGCCAGTGCACGTCCGCCAGGCACAGCAACTGCGGTACCCGCGGGTTGCTGCCGTAGTGCAGCCGCGCCGGTACCCGGTGCTTGTTCCAGCAGCGCATGTGACGTTGCGGCTACTCCAGCTGCTTCTCGATGGCCGCGAAGTTGGCCAGGTCATCGGCGCTGTCCGAGCGCGGATTGAAGCCGGCCAGGATGCCGGTGCTCACCACCCGGACTTGGTCGAGTGGCACCAGTTGATCGATCAGCACGCTGTTTTGTTCCGGCACGGCAGCCATGCCGTGATCGGACAGCACGATCAGGTTGACCCGCTTGAACAGACCGCGCTGCTTGAGGCCTTGCACCAGTCGAGCCAGTGCGGCATCGGTGGCGCGCAGGGCGGCGTCTTCCTGGGGTGATCCGGGGCCGTACTTGTGTCCGGCATGATCGACCGCATCGAAGTACAGGGTGAGGAAGCGAGGCCGTCTGTCCGGCGGCAAGTCGAGCCATGCCAGCACCTGGTCGATTCGCTGGTCCGCGGTCACGCTGTCGTCGAACGGCTGCCAGTAATCGGGGCGATGGCCATGGATCTCCGCTTCCGACCCGGGCCAGAACATCGTCGCCGTGCGCAGTCCGTGCTGGTCGGCGGACACCCAGATCGGCGTGCCTTCATCCCACCAGCGTCCATCACCGACCGCCTTGCGGTTGCCGAGCGAGAACCTGCCCAGCCGGGGATCGAACATCGTGTTGTCGACGATGCCGTTGTGGTCGGGACGCAGTCCGGTGACGAGGGTGTAATGGTTCGGGAATATGAGCGTCGGGAACGAGGGCTGCATCGACGTGGCCTGCACACCGTTCTTCGCCAGCATCGCAAGGGTGGGGCTGAAGCCACGCTCAAGATAATCGTGACGGTAGGCGTCGATCGAGATCAGCAGCAGTGGGGTGGGGTGGCCTGCCGCGCTGCCGGAGGTGGCAGTGATTGACGGTTGGTGGGCGCAACCGACGCTGACGACAGCCAGCGTGCACAGCAGCAGGCGAAACAGGATTTTCATGCGTGGAGTCCCAGACTTGGATTCAACCGTCCCCACATGATCGCGCAGAGTGATCGACATGACACCTATCACATCGCCCCGTCGCATGCTCAAGCTGTTCCTGATCGGTGTACTTGCACTGGCGCCGATCGGTTTCGCATGCGCGTGGCAATCCAGTGTGCAACCGGCCCCCAGGCCACAGGTTGTTGCGCCTCCGCCGAACCTGCAGTTCCAGCAAACCGTGCAACAGCAGCAGGTGCGCGACCAATTGCAGAAGAGCCAGCAACAACAGGAGCGGCGTCAATCCGTTTCCGACAACGCGAAGCAACCGCACGCGAGTGACCCGCGCATGCTGCGGCAGCTGGACCAGGCCGACCAGGCGCAGCGCGATCGCGATCGCGCCGCGCAGCAGGACATGGTCGATCGCTATCGGGACCGGGCAACGCTGCCGCGGGTGATCCCGCACGACGCACCGGCGTCGTCGCGCAGCGGCGGTTGATCTCCGACTCCCCGCTGCTGTCGGGCTGGCGGCCTGTCAGCCCGCCGACCTGGCGAACAGATCGCGTGCGGGCAAGGCCTGTTCCAGGTCCAGCAAATGCCGCTTGATCGGCAGTCCACCGCCAAAGCCGGTGAGGCTGCCGTCGGCGCCGATCACGCGGTGACACGGCACCACAATCGGCAGCGGGTTGCGGCCGTTGGCGGCGCCGACCGCACGCATGGCTTGTGGCTTGCCGATGCGCCGCGCGAGTTCGCCGTAGCTGATCGTGGTGCCATAGGGTATGCGGCGGAGTTCTTGCCATACCGCCAACTGGAACGCCGTGCCGATCGGGTGCAGCGGCAGCTCGAAGTGCTGCCGTTCGCCGGCGAAATATTCATCGAGTTGGGTGCGCGCCATCCGCAACGGTGCCTCGGCACGAATCCAGCCGGATTGCGCCTGTTTCGGGTGTCGTTCGTGCTCGAACCATATCTCGCGCAAGCCTTCGCGATCGGCCACCAGTCGCAGCGTGCCGATCGGGCTGTCCATCTCGTCGTAGTGAGTGATGTCCGATGTCATGTGATTGCCTCCGGTTTTCTGTGGCGTGGCGTGGGCGGTGCATCGGAGCTCGCGCGCCACAGATGCATCACCGCATAGGCGCGCCACGGGCGCCAGGCTTCGGCCAGTGCGGTGAGCGCCTTGGTGCTCAGCTGCGCACCACCGTCGGCGGCGGCGCGGCGCAGGATCAGATCGGCGGCGGGGAATGCATCGGGGTGGCTCAGTGCGCGCATCGCGATGTAATGCGCTGTCCAGGCGCTGATGCCCGGCAAGACTACCCAGCGCGTCACGAAATCCTCCAGCGGCTGCTCCGGGCGAAAGTCCACGCGACCGTCCAGCAGCGCTTGCGCGATGGCGCGGATCGTGGCGGCGCGGGCCGTGGTAACGCCGAGTGTGCGCAGATCCGCGCCGGCCAGTTGCGCCAGTGTGGGAAACAATCGCTCCAACCCGGCCGGCATCGGTGTACCCACCATTTCGCCGTGGCGCTGCACGATGCGTGTCGCCAGCGTGCGAGCCGCCGCCACGCTGACTTGCTGGCCGAGTACCGCGCGCACCGCGATCTCGAAACCGTCCCAGCCCCCGGGCAGGCGCAGCCCGGGCCGTTTGCGCAGCAGCGGTTTCAGTATCTTGCTGGCGCCGAGCGTGGCGGCGATCACGCGTGGATCGGCATCCAGGTCGAACATCCGCCGCAGGCGCGTCACCAGCGGCAGCAATTGCGCGGGTTGCGCACCATGCAATTCCAGCTTCAAGGCATGCTCGCCGCCGGGCCATGCGCCGAGACGCAACCATCCCGCCGCGTCGGCGGGGCCGAACACACGCATGTACGAGTGTTCGTCGACCAGCTCGACGCCGGGCAGTGCGCGGGTGCGCAGGAATGCCAGCACGGCCTCGAAATCATACGGTGGCCGATAGCCCATGCGCAGCACCAGGCCTGTTTCGAGCGCAGCCCGCGGCTGCCGACGCAGTTCACGCGGCGGCATCCGGTTCGCCTTGGCGAACGCGGCATTGAAGCGGCGCAGGCTGCTGAAACCCGCGGCCAGCGCTACCTCGGTCACCGGCAACGCGGTTTCGGTCAGCAACTGCTTCGCAAACAGCAGGCGGCGCGTCGTATGCACATGGATCGGCGGTGCGCCGAGATGCGCAACAAACAGGCGGCGCAGCTGCCGCGAGCCGACGCCGACGCGCGTGGCCAGGTCTTCCAGTGATTGTTCAGCCAGCTCGCCGGCGTCGATCAGTTTCAGCGTGCGCGCCACGATGTGCTCGCCGCGATGCCATACCGCATTGCCCGGGGCCAGCTCCGGTCGGCAGCGCAGGCACGGGCGGAACCCGGCCGCTTCCGCTGCCGCTGCGCTGGCGTAGTAACGGATGTTTGCCGATTTCGGCGCGGGCGCCGGACATACCGGACGGCAGTAGATACGCGTGCTGGCGACGGCGGTGAAGAACAACCCGTCGAAGCGCGCATCCCGGCTCAGTCGGGCCTGTTCGCAGACGGCAAGGGCGGGCAGGGCGGCGATCGGTGATTCGGACATGACTCAAGGCTAGCACCACCGCATGTGTCTGACTCGCCGTTTTCGGACATCAATGCCGGCCTTCGCCGACGCTTCGTGAACAAGCGTCGGAGAGGCGGCGAATCCGGTATCCTGATTCGCGTCGACTTTCAGCTCGCCCAAACCGGAACGTCGCGCAGCTTGGGTTCGGACCATGCCGGGCATCGTAGTGCGGCCACCAGTAGACGGGGTACCAAGGTGACCAGTTCGAAGCGCCGATTGAAGCGCCAC
>JACDJC010000440.1_pt1 | contig 48901 bp, 52 predicted proteins | sample 7454191 | NCBI WGS metagenome assembly JACDJC01 (sample SAMN14253291, study PRJNA609438) | sludge metagenome | isolation source: sludge after 25d culture with pyrite and EDTA | collected 2018-12-20 | reverse complement strand
GCGTCGCCATCGAACGCGTCGCCATCGAACGCGTCGACGTCGAGCACGACGGTGGCACCGAGGCGGTAGCCCCCGCTGGTCGTCTCGATCGCCGCTGCACCCAGCGCGTCGCGGACCCTCGACACGTTGGCCTGGACCGTCTTGCGAGCCGAACGAGGCGCCGGAGGCGGCCACATGGCGTCGACGAGCGCCTCGTTCGACAACGACGCGGGACGAGCGACGACCAGCGCCGCCAACAACCGTCGCTCCATCGGCCGGAGCGACACCTCGGTCCCGTCCGACCGCTCCGCTCGAAGGGGACCGAGCACCCGCACGATCATGACCACCACCGTACCGACGCGACCGCCCCGCGACCGCCCCGCGACCGCCCCGCGACCGGCGTGCGACCGCCGTCGGTGACGCTGGCGCACATGTCCATCCCACGCACCACCGCCGTGACCTCTGCGATCGCGCTCGCCCTCGTCGCGTCCGTCGCCACGTCGTGCCACGACGACGCCAGCGAGGCGTCACCGACCACCATCAGCACGTCGACCTCCGGCGCCGCCACCGCTCCGACCGCCGAAGCCGGCGCGACCGGCGAACAGGTCCACATCGTGATGGAGCGACCGCCGAACAGGATGGCCGCGCCGACCTGCGAGGGCGAGGCTTGCGTGTACTCGTTCGCCAGCTCGCCGATCCAGGTCACCGGCGACCTCGTCGGTGTCGCGACCGAGGTCGGCGCCGGGGCTCCGCTGCCTGGGGGTGGCTACGGAGGCGTCGGCTACGTCGTCTTCTCCGGAACGGCGCCGGTGTGCGGCGGCGGCATCGCGACAGTCGCCTGGACCGATCGTCTGACCCAGCTCCCGGACGGGTCGAGCGAGGGAACGTGGGCGATCATCGAGGGGTCGGGCACCGGTGCCCTCGCCCACGCCACCGGTCAGGGCAGCGGCCGCAGCGATCTCACGCACGTCGCCGCGGACGGGTCGGGACGGGTCGAAGGTGCCGGCACGGTGGACTGTGGCTGACCGGAGCGCCGCCGCTGGCCGGTTCTCTGTGCAACCAGACCGCCGGGGATGAGCTGGCTGCACGCAGAACGGCTCGCTGTCAGCCGCCGAGGGGGCCGAGCACGCGGTTGAGCGCGGCGTTCTGGAACACCCCGAGCGGGTCCATGCGGGTGCGCAGGTCCTGGAAGCGGTCCCATCCCGGATACACCGGCGCGAGGTCCTCCGGTGTGCGCCAGTGGAGCTTGCCCCAGTGCGGCCGGCCGTCGAGGTCGGCCATGATCGCCTCGACGCCCCGGAAGTACTGCTCGTACGGGACGCCCCGGTACATGTGCACCGCGATCCAGCCCGTGTCGCGGCCCGATGCGGTCGACAGCGTGATGTCGTCGGCAGCGGAGACCCGCACCTCGACCGGGAACGACACCGGGTACGGCAGCGAGGAGACCAGGGCCCGCACCCGCTGCACGGCCTCGACGGTCGCCTCGATCGGCACCGCGTACTCCATCTCCACGAAGTGCACCCGGCGGGGCGAGGCGAACACCCGGTAGGAGCGGTCGTTGAACTCGACCCGACCCGGCGACGGGATCCGCTTGGCCACGGCCCGGCCGAGCGCCGGTCGCCATCGCCCGATCCGGTTGGCGAGCCCGAAGGCCACGTTGTCGTAGAGCTCGGCCTGGAGCAGCTCGTCACGACGCGACCGAGGCGCGGGCGACTCGTGGTTGCGGCGATGGCGCTTGGTGATCGCCCAGGTGGTGCCCGGGATCCAGAACAGCTCGAAGTGGTCGTTGGCGCGAACCAGCTCGTCGAAGCGCTCCAGCACCTCATCCACGCGACGCGGCTCGTGAACCGCGTGGAGATGGAAGGTCGGCACGAGCTGCATCGTCACGGTCGACACCAGGCCGAGCGCTCCGATCGACGCACGAGCTGCGGCGAACAGGTCGGGGTCGCGGCGAGCATCCAGGTCGTGGACGCGACCGGTGCCGTCGATCAGCCGCATGCCGATCACCGCTGAGGAGATGCTGCCGAACGCCGCTCCCGTCCCGTGGGTGCCGGTGGCGGTGGCGCCGGCGATCGTCTGGGTCTCGATGTCGCCGAGGTTGGTGAACGCCAGCCCCCGGGTCCACAACGCACGCGACAGGTCGTGGAGTCGGGCGCCTGCCTGCACCGTGGCGGTGCACGCATCGCGGTCCACCTGCAGGATCCGTGCGTAGCCCGACAGCTCGACCAGCACGGCGTTCGACAGCGCGATGTCGGTGAAGCTGTGCCCGGCCCCCACGGCCCGGACCGTGCGCCCCTGCTCCGCTGCGTCGGCCACGATCCGGCACAGCTCGGGCTCCGTGGTCGGCTGCTGGAGCTCTGCACGACACGACTGGTTGCCAGCCCAGTTCCTCCACGTGCGGACGCGAGCGCCGGACCACGCGCCCGCGGCGCCAGGCCGTGGCGCAGACGCGCCGAGGGCCCCCTCGCGGGGGCCCTCGTCAGCGCTCACCGGGATCACCGGTCATGGACGGAACCGTCGGGACGACGGAGCGGTACCGGCGATCACCGGCTCTGCAGCGCCTCGATCAGCTTGGGCAGGACCTTGTGCACGTCACCGACGATGCCGAGGTCGGCCACCGAGAAGATCGGCGCCTCGGCGTCCTTGTTGATCGCGACGATGTACTTCGAGCCCTTCATGCCCACCAGGTGCTGGGTGGCGCCGGAGATGCCCGCCGCGATGTACACGTTGGGCTTCACGACCTTGCCGGTCTGGCCGACCTGGTACGAGTAGGGCACCCAGCCGGCGTCGACGATGGCGCGCGACGCACCCGGTGCGGCGCCGAGCTGCTTGGCCAGCGTCTCGATGAGCTCGAACTTGTCCTGCTCGCCCAGACCACGACCACCGGAGACGACGATGTCGGCATCGTCGAGGCTCGGCCCCGTCTTCTCCTCGACGAAGCGGTTGGTGATCACCGCGGTGCCGGTGGCACCGGTGTCGGGCACCGACAACTCCTCGACCGCGGCTGCGCCGCCGCCGGTCTCCTCTGCGGCGAACGACTTGGGGCGCACCAGGAAGATCTTGACCTTGTCGCCGGTGAAGGCGGTGGTCACGTCGGTGCTACCACCGAAGATCGGCTCCACACCGGCCAGGCCGTCGCCCGACGGGACCAGGTCGGTCACGTTGGTGATCACCGGGGCGTCGAGGCGGACCGACAGGCGGCCGGCGACGTCGCGGCCGTCGTAGCTGGTCGCGAACAGGATGGCGTCGGGTCCGTTCCCCGCCTCGACTGCTGCGGCGATCGCCGCGGCAGCGGGGACACCGACGAGCTTGCCGTCGGTGCCGCCGATGTTCAGGACCTTGCTGGCGCCGTTGGCGCCGGCGGGCCCGGCCAACTCGGCACCGGAGGTGGTGACGACCTCGACGGTGTCAGCCAGCTCGCGGGCCTTGGCCAGCAGTTCGAGCGTGGTGCCGGACACGGTGCCTTCGGCGGCCTCGCCGTACACCCAGATCTTGGACAGAGCCATGTTCTCGTCTCTCTCTTCTCGTTCTCGTGGCTTCTCGTTCTCGTGGTACGCGTTCTGACGAGCCGACCGGCTCAGATGACCTTGAGCTCGGCCAGGAAGTCGACGATCTTCTGGAAGCCCTCGCCGTCGTCCTCGACGATCGTGCCGGCCTCGCGGGCCTCGGCCTGAGCGACCTCGGTGATCTGCTGGCCGGCGCCGGCCCAGCCGACCTGGCCGGCGTCGAGGCCGAGATCCGACACGGTGACCTCGTCGACCGGCTTGGACTTGGCGGCCATGATGCCCTTGAAGGACGGGTACCGGGGCTCGACCACACCGGCGGTCACGGACACGACGGCGGGCAGGGGCACCTCGACGTCGTCGTAGCCCGCCTCGGTCTGGCGCTGCACCTTGGCGGTGGCGCCGTCGATGGCGATCGACTTGGCGAACGTGACCGACGGCAGGGAGAGGAGCTCTGCGATCTGCTCGGGCACCACGCCGGTGTAGCCGTCGGACGACTCGGTGGCGGTGAGGATGAGATCGGCCTCCCCAGCTCGGCCGATGGCCTTGGCCAGCACCTTGGACGTACCGAGGGCGTCGGAGCCCTTCAGCGCGTCGTCGGAGACGAGCACGGCCTTGGCGGCGCCCATGGCGAGCGCAGTGCGCAGGCCGCTGACCTCGCTGTTGGGGGCCATGGACACGAGGGTGACCTCGCCGCCGCCAGCCGCGTCCACGAGCTGCAGCGCCATCTCGACGCCGTAGCTGTCGGACTCGTCCAGGATCAGCTTCCCGTCACGCTTGAGGGTCTTGGTCTCGGGATCCAGCGCGCCCGGCTCCGCCGGGTCGGGGATCTGCTTCACGCACACGACGACGTTCATGCGCCGAAGTCTGCCCTGCCCCCGTTCGCCGTCACAAAATCCGCACCGAGCAGGCCGGGCACCTCGTCCGCCGTCGTCGGCCTCGAGAAGAGGAACCCCTGCACGAGCCGGCAGCCCAGCTCCTCGACCGTCCGCAGCTGCGACTCGGTCTCGACGCCCTCCGCGACCACCTCGGTCCCGGTCAGCTCGGCCAGGTGCATCACGCTCGAGATGATGGCGTGGTTGAACGGATCCCTCGCCGCGCTGATGACGAACGAGCGGTCGATCTTGATCACATCCGGGGCGATGTCGGTGAGGCGGCTCAGGCTGGAGTAGCCGGTCCCGAAGTCGTCGACGGCGAATCGGATCCCGAAGGACCGCAGACGGCCCAGCGCATCGAGCGACGTGTGGAGGGTGTTGACCAGCGTGTCCTCGATCACCTCCACCACGATCCTGTCGGGCGACAGGGCGTGACGCCCGATGCCCTCCACCAAGCGGTCGCAGACCGTGGCGTCCGCAAGCTGGCGGCCCGACAGGTTGAGCGTGAGGACCAGGTCGGGCCACTTGCGACTCCACTCGGAGAACTCGGCGAGGGCACGATCGATGACGCGGTCGCCGATCTCGACGATCTGCCCTGATCGCTCGGCCACCTCCAGGAACGTCCCCGGCGGAAGCAGGCCGAGCGTCGGATGCTGCAGACGCACGAGCGCCTCCAGCCCGATGGCGTCGCCGGTCGCCACATCCACGATCGGTTGGTAGTGCACCACCACCCCGTCCGCTGCCAGCGCGGCGGCGATGTGGGCGCGCACGTCCTGGTCGGGGTAGACGTGCACGTCGATGTCGGGGTCGAAGACCGCCCAGGACCCGCGCCCTGCGGACTTGGCCCGGTACATGGCGCGGTCGGCGTCGCTCAGCAGGCGCTCGGTCCGACCCTCGGCCGCGGACGCCGCGTCGATCTCCAACAGACCCATGCTCATCGACATGTGCACCTGGCGGTCGCCGAGGATGAGCGGCTGGCGGAGCGAGGAGCGGAGCCGCTCGGCGATCCGGGTCAGGTCGATCCGGCCCCCGGTGTCGTGGACGACCACCACGAACTCGTCGCCGCCGAGCCGGGCGATGACGTCGTCGCCGCGCAGCACCGAGCGGATCCGACGTGTGAACTCGACGAGCAGCTGATCGCCGACCAGGTGTCCGAACGTGTCGTTCAGCTCCTTGAAGTTGTCCAGGTCGATGTACACCAGGCCGCGGGCGACGGAGTCGGCGACGCTGGACCGCTCGAGCAGCTCGAACAGCGCGTTGCGGTTCGCGCAGCCTGTCAGCGGATCCTCTCTGCTCCGGCGACGGAGCTCGTCTGACGAACGGCGCTGGGCGGTCACGTCGACGATGGCGATCAGTGCGCCGTCCTCGCTGCCGTCGCCTCGACGGACGGTCGCCGCGCTGGCGCGCACCCACCTGGTCGTCCCGTCGGGTCGGCGCAGCTCGAGATCCGCGTCGATGTTGTCGGCAAACCCCGATTCCGCCCACCGGCGGCCGACAGCAGCGAGGACCTCGGACTCGAACGGCGTCCGCCAGCCGAGGCCGAGCGTCTCCTCGACGCTCCGACCGGAGAGCGTGCACCAGTGCGTGTTCGCGAAGGAGCACTCGAGGCGATCGTCGAGCACCAAGATGCCCAGTGGAGCGGAGCGGGCGAGCCGCTGGAAGCGACCCTCCGCCTCCCGCTCGCGTTGGAGCTCGATTCGATCGAGCGCCACCGCGTGGCGCTCGACGAGCTGCCGCGTCAGGCGGAGGTCACGTTCGTCGAAGGGACCCTGGCCGTCGTCGAAGCGGGTCACGGCCACGCCGGCCCGTCGACCGTCGGGAAGCGTCCACGGCACCACGATGATCGAATCAGGCGCCCGGTCGATCAGCCCGCTCGCGGTGACGTCGGGCAGCTGACGTCGGAGCAGATCGCCGTCGACGTGCTCCATGAGCAGCGCCTCGTTGGAGCGGATGACGCGCTCGACCGGTCCTTGCGGACTGGAGCGCAGTCCGGCGTCATCGACCTCGCGCATCCGCGCTGCGTCGAGGGGGTCGAGGGCGTCGCACGCCACCAGCTCGAGCATGTGGCCGTCATCGACGGCGATCGAGGCCCGGTCTCCGACCTCGTGGCCCAGGATGCGCACGAGGGACGCCACGACATCGTCGGGGTCGTCGGTCAGCTGCAGCGCTGCGGTCGCCGACTCGAGCAACTCGAGCGCTGACGTCGTGGACTCGAGTCGTCGGTTCGTCTCGGCGAGCTGCGCCTGGATGCGACGCTCCGCCGTGACGTCGGTCAGCGTGCCCATGAGGAGCTCGGGTCGACCCGAGCGGTCGAGGAGCGGGACGCCCCGTGAGCGCATCCACAGCGTGGACCCGTCGACATGACGAATCCGCATGATCAGGTCGAAGGGATGCGACGGGTCGGCGAGCACCGCCCGAGCGGCGTCACGCGCCAGGACCGCATCCGGTGCCAGGACGTGGTCACGAGCCTGCGCCTCGGTGAGGACGGTACCCGGTGGGTATCCGAGCACCTGGGCGAGGCCAGGGCTGACCCACAGCTCCGACGGGCCCAGACGGGCGATCCAGAGGGAGTCGATCGATCCGAGCTCGAGCAGCTGGACCAGTTCGAAGGAGCCGAGACGTCCGAAGACGAGCGACGTCAGCTGCGCGTCGTCGAGTGCTGCACCGTCCACGCCCTGGTCCGGGTTCTCGGTTCCCTCCATCACACCTCCTCGTCCAGTCCAGCCGTCACGCAGTCCAGCCGTCACGCAGTCCAGCCATTCCACATCGGCGCGATCCGGGCCGCCTTGAGCAACCCGGACGCGCTGCTCGGGCGAACCGTCGGGATCGGGAAGAATCACGGCGTGCGCGTCGTGCTGATCGTCAACGCAGCCGCGTCGTCGGTGACAGCGCGACGACGTGACCGCGTGCTGCGACACCTGTCGCTGGGACACGACGTGGATGTGGTGACGACGGACCGCCGGGGTCACGCCACCGCGCTCGCCCAGGACGCCGTCGCGTCCGGAGTCGGAGCGCTCGCCGTCCTCGGCGGCGACGGCACGCTGAACGAGGCCGCCGCCGCGCTCGTGGGCTCGGACTGCATTCTCGCCCCGCTGCCCGGTGGATCGACGAACGTGTTCGTGCGTTCCATGGGACTGCCCCGGGACCTGGTGTCAGCGGCCGAGGTGGCCGGTCGTGCGCTCACCGTCCGCTCCGTGGACAGGATCGGCGTCGGTGAGGTGGTGGCCGACGGCGCGCCGCCACGGGCGTTCCTCTGCCACACCGGAGTGGGTTGGGACGCCGCACTCGTCGCCGAGGTGGAGCGGCTCCGACACCGCCCACCACGGTGGACCCGGCCTCGACGGTCCGACCGCGAGTCCGTCCGGCCGGCGACGGTCCCGATGTACGTGGTGGCGGGTCTGCGGACCTTCGCCAAGGGATGGGACCGCCGCACGCCGCAGCTCTCGGTGGACGACGGCGCCGGAGTGCCGTACGACGGATCGTTCGCGATCGTGCAGAACGGCGACCCGTACACCTTCGTCGGCCCCCGACCGCTGCGTGTGGCGATCGGGGCCGACCGCCACCACGGCCTGTTCGCCACGACGATCACGACGATGTCGTCACCGGTGTTCCTCGGGGCGTTGGGCCACGCCATGGGCCGGAGCGGTGTGAGCCGAGGACGGGGGCTGCAGGTCGCGGCCGACCTCGACTCGCTCGAGATCAGCGCCGCTGCGAAGCCCGACGGCGGTGGCGATGGCGTGCCGTACCAGGTCGACGGCGACCACCTCGGGTCGGCCCGGTGCCTGGCGTTCCGCCACCTGCCGGCGACCCTGTCGGTCGTCACGCCCCCGACCTGAGGGCCCCTCCCCGTTCTGTTCGGCGTTTCACAAGGAAAACGTTGTGAAAGGACGAACAGAACGGGGGGCAAAACGGGGGGGGCAGAACCGTGGGGTCGGGTCAGGAGAGGGCGGCGGCGAGCAGGCCCGGCGTGTCGGTCACGATGCCGTCGACACCGAGTCGGACCAGTTCACCCCAGCGCTGGGCGTCGTTCACCGTCCACGTGTTGAGCCGCACTCCTCGCCCGTGGCACGTCTCGAGCAGCTCGGCGGTCACGAACGGGTCCCACGGATGCAGCGCCTGGTGACCGCCGTCGGCGACGATGGCCACGGCGTCGGGTTCGGCCGACAGGTCCAGCACCAGGTAGGCGGTCGCGGTGGCGGGGTCGATCTCCTTCACCAGCTCGATCGACGCCAGGTCGAAGCTGGACACCAGGATCCGGTCGCCACCCAGGTCGACCGTGGCCAGCGCCGCCATCGTCGCCTCGACGACCGCTGGACCGCCCGGAGCGTCGGCCAGGTCGCCCGGGCTGTTCTTGATCTCCACGTTGACGCCCATCCCGTCGCACGCTGCGAGCGCGGTGGCGAGCTCGATCGTCCCGTCGGGCACCTCGTTCCGGGCGGTCGACCACACCGTTCGCTGATCGCGATACCACGCATCGTGGTGAACGATCAGTGCGCCGTCGGCCGCAAGGCGGACATCCAACTCGACCCAGTCAGCACCCTGTGCACGAGCGACCAGGAAGGCCTCGACTGTGTTCTCTGGCACATCTGCGGACGCGCCACGGTGTGCGATCACGAGCGGTCGGTCACGGTCGGACATCTTCCCGAAACTTTTCCTTTACACAGAGAGTGGTCAGCTGTAGGTTCGAGCTTGTTCACGGATTCACAAGTTCCCGACCAGATCGCCGCCCGGGCGACGCGGGGCGAGCGCAACGGACCGGAGCGGGGTCGCTCCACATTCTGCAGCCTCGCGAGCACCCGCCCGGCACACTTCGGCGGGAAACCAGAGGATCCTGACGTCAACGCACCAGGGCGCTCCGAGGACGCGCCCTTGACCGACTCCGACGGAGGACATCGTGGCACTCACCTCGAGCCGAAGCCTGAACCTGGCCACCGACGACTGGCGAACCTCGTCTGCCTGCAGCGACACGGACCCGTCGCTGTTCTTCCCGGTCGGCACCACCGGCCCGGCGCTCGAGCAGATCGCCTCGGCCAAGGCCGTGTGCGACACCTGTGACGCCAAGGAGCCGTGCCTCCAGTTCGCGCTCTCCACCAACCAGGACTCCGGCGTCTGGGGCGGCACCTCCGAGGAGGAGCGCCGCAAGCTGCGTCGCGCATGGGTCGCCAGCCAGCGCAAGCAGGCCCAGGCGTCCTGAGCCCGACGCCGACCGCGGCGTCGTCAGAGCCCGACCGAACGGCCTCCCCCCGGGGGAGGCCGTTGCGCGTCCGCCTCCACCCGACTGACCACCGGAAGCGTCAGTTGCACCCGGTTGCCCGGCCGGCGGGACCCGGGGTGCACCGCGACGAACGACATCGTCCCGCCCAGCTCCTCGACCAGGCCCCGGACGATCGACAGACCCAGGCTGTCGGACGTCTGCGGGTCGAAGTCCGACGCCAGCCCGGCACCGTCGTCGATCACCGCCAGACGGAGGACCACCTGGTCGTTGGCCATGACGATCCGGATCCGACCCCGCTCCCCGGGCGCCAGCGTCCCCGGCGGATAGGCGTGGTCGACCACGTTCTGGAGCAGCTCCGTCGCCACGACCGCGAGCGACGTCGCCTCCGGTGACGGCAGCTTGCCCGCTCCGCCCTCGATGACGAACTCGATCGGCACGTCGGGCGAGGTCAGGCCCTCCTCGACCATCCGCACGAGCGGTGCGACGATGTCGCCGAAGTCGACGTCGTCGCCGTCCTCGCGCGAGAGCGTCTCGTGGACGAGCGCGATCGAGCGGATGCGCCGGACCGACTCCTCGATCGCCGCCTTGGCCGACGGCTCGGTCAGGCGTCGACCCTGCAGCCGCAACAGCGACGAGATCGTCTGCAGGTTGTTCTTGACCCGGTGGTGGATCTCCTTGATCGTGGCGTCCTTCGACACGAGCGCCCGGTCCCGGACACGCATCTCCGACACGTCGCGGAGGAGCACGACGGCGCCGTCGACCTTGCCGTCGCTGATGAGCGGGATGCAGCGCAAGACGATGCTGACGTCGTCGCGCTCGACCTCCTCCACCATCGGTCGGCCGTTGAAGTAGGCGCGGTACGTCGCCGCCGTCTCGGCTCCGAGCTCGCTGAGGTGCTCGCCCTGGAGGCGACGCCGAACACCCAAGCGGCGCAGCGCGGAGACGGCGTTGGGCGACGCGAAGGCGATGCGGCCCATCTCGTCCAGGAGGAGCACACCGTCACCGACGCGCGGCCCACCGGTCGCGACGACCTCCTCGTCGGTGAACGGGAACACCCCGTCGGCCACCATTCGGCCCAGACGCCGGAACACCCCCAGGTACACGCTCGACAGGTCGCTCACGTCCCGGGCGCCCTCGACCGAGGCCTCCCGGGCCAGGACCGCCACCACCCGACCCTCGAAGCGCACCGGGATGGCGGTCACGCGGATGCGCTCCCCCAGCCACCGGCTGTCGATCACGTCCTCCGCGATCTCACCGGTGGCCAACGCCTGGGCGATGAGCGGCCGCTGCGTCGAGCTCATCGCCCGACCCACCACGTCGTCGATGAACAGCGTCTGGCCGGTGTAGGGCCGAACCTGGTTCACCACCAGGAAGCGGTTGACGCCGGAGTCGTGGGAAGGCAGCGCCACGTAGAGGAGCAGGTCGGCGAACGCGAAGTCGGCGAGCATGCCCCAGCCGGCGACCAGTCGCTTGAGGTGCCGCGACGCATCAGGGTCGACCGGCGGCACGACCAGCGCCACGTGCTCGGCGGTGAAGCTGGTCTCGTCGTCCTCGTCGAGCTCGATCTCCTTGGCTGCGGCCATGTCGCCCCGCAACGGTGGGCCGGCGAACCGCGGCGGTCCGGAGGCGCTCGGCGCGGCGCCCGGCTCGGTGTCGTCCATCCAGTCAGCTCCAGATCCGGTCGGCCAGGCGCAGCAACCCGGCGAGGGAGTGGATGTCGTCGTCGAAGTACGGGACCGTCGCGGTCAGCTTGGGCACCTGCGCCAGCTCGGCGCGCTGCTCGGCCTCGCGCCGAGCCACGATCTGGTAGTTGAGGAAGCTCCCGCCCACCTCGCCGAGCACGGTTCCCAGCCGAGCCGGATCATCCGCCGGTGGGCCCAGGATCGGTCCGACGTCACCGGCGACCTCTGCGCCCTGACGGGCCAGGGACCGGGCGGCCGAGCTGGCGGCGCGGTCGAGGAACAGCTCGGGCAGCACCTTGTTCAGCACCAGTGCCCCCACGTGGTAGCCGCGTTCGCCGAGCAGCTTCAGGAAGTACTCGGCCTCCCGCGACGGCGCGACCTCGAGCGTCGAGACCACCACGAACGTGGTCTGCGGCCCGCCGAGCAGCGTGGTCACCGCACGGGCCCGCTCCACGAAGCCGTCGTACATCGTCTGGAACAGCATGAAGAACTCGGCGATGTCCTCGAGGAACTGCGTGCCGAGGATCCGATCTGCGACCGAGTAGAAGGGCTTCGACGCGAAGCTGACCAACCGAGACCGGTACGGGGTGATCAGCCACCTCAGCAGCCGGGACGAGAAGAAGTCGGCCATGCGGTCAGGGGCGTCCAGGAAGTCGACCGCGTTGCGCGTCGGTGGGGTGTCCACCACGATCAGGTCGTAGCGACCGGAGGTGTGGATCTCGTACAGGCGCTCCATCGCCACGTAGTCGTGGCTCTGCACGAACTTCCCCGTGATGTTCTGGTACAGCGGGTTGTGCAGGATGGCATCGCGGGTGGCGGCGTCGGGAGCGTGCAGACGCACCAGGTCGTCCCAGGACTGCTTGGTGTCCAACATGGCAGCCCAGAGCTCGCCCTCCGGCTCGACGCCGGCGTCGACGAACGCCTCGTCCGGAACCCGGGTCTCCACGTTGCCGAACCGCTCCAGGCCGAGCGCGTTGGCCAGGCGCTTGGCGGGGTCGACGGTCAGGACCAGCACCTTTCCGCCCAGGTACGTGGCCGCCGCCGCGCCGATCGCTGCGGCCATGGTGGTCTTGCCGACACCGCCTGAGCCGGTGGAGACGATCACCTCCTTGGCACTGCAGAGCTGCTCGATCGTCGACGGGTGCTCCACCATGGGAGCGCTGTGGACGTCGGCCATCAGAACCCCAGCTCCTCGCCGATGCCCTCCGCGATGCGAGCGGTTGCCCGGACGCCGTGAGATCGGTGGAACAGGAACGGCAGGTACAGGACCGGGAGCCCGGCGGGCAGTCCATCGCGCAACCGCTCGAGGTACGGCACCCGACTTCGGCGCAGGTTGACCGCCAGCTCCGCACCGTCGAGCACCTCTTGGATGCCGTCACCCACGCGCTCCTGCAGTGCCGCCACTCCGTCGGGCTTGCGCAGTCGCTCGAAGATCTCCTCCTCGCCGCGTCCGAACAGCTCGGGCAGCACGCGGTTGACGACCACAGAAGCGACGTCGATGTTCGTCTCGCCCTGGAGCCGACCGATCAGCTCCAACGTCTCGGACACCGGCATCTCCTCGGGCACCGTCACGACGACCACGCCGGTCGTCGCCGAGTCGGTGAGGATGTCGATCATCCAATCGGTCTGGTTGCGGACGATGCCGACCTTGACGAGGTCGTTGATGGCCACCGGCGCCGCCAGCTGGCCGACGACGTGACCGGTGGCCGACGCGTCGACCACGACGAGGTCGTAGTTGCGCTCACGGACCTCCCACACGAACTTGCCGACCGTCAACAGCTCGTTGACGCCGGGAGCGGCGTTGGCGACGAAGTCGAACGTGCGGGCGAGCGGCCCCATCCTGGCGAGGAGTGGCAGCTTGAGGTTCAGCCGCATGTACTCCTTGAGCGACTCCTCGGTGTCCATCGACATCGCGAAGAGCCGCTTGCGTACCTCGGTGGGTTCGAACCGCAGCGGACCGACCCCGAGGAAGTCAGCCAGGTTCCCCTTGGCGTCGACTTCGCAGACGAGGGTCCGCTTGCCCCGCGACGCTGCCAACATGGCGATCGCGCTGGCGACCGAGGTCTTGCCGACACCACCCTTGCCCGTGACGAAGAGCAGCTTCCGGTCGAGCAGTCCGAGCGTGGTGGGTGCCATGGGTGCAGAACGGGCCGGCGAGGTCAGGTCAGGTCAGGTCAGGTGGAGAAGCCGAATGTCCGACTGTCGCCCGTCGTCCCGAGCTCGATGTACGCGATCTTCGCCGAAGGGACGCCGACCTCGTTGCCCTTGCGATCCGTCAGCCACAACACGAGCGAGTCGTCGGCGAGCACCTCGTCGACCTGCTTGCGCAGGGCGTCGCGGTCGACGTCGTCGGCCAGCTCCAGGTCGATCTCCCTGGGCGAGTAGGTCACGCCGATGCGCACGTCCACGTGGGCACTCCTGTCGGTCGTCGTTCGAACGGGTGTCGGTCGGAACGGGGAACGCCCAGCCTACCGAGGTGTCGCGGCGCGGTCGGCACGCGGTGGAAAGCACACGTCATCGGGTGAACTCCGACGTCACCGTCCTGGATCGAGTCGCTCCGGGTACAGGACGAGGACCGCGATCGAAATGGAGCACACCCATGGCTGGAACGAGCGATGACCTCAAGGGCCGGGCGAAGGAAGCTGCTGGCGACCTGACCGACGACGACGACCTCAAGGACGAGGGCAAGGCCGATCGGATGGCTGGCACCGTCAAGGACAAGGCCCAGGACGCGAAGGACTGGGTCGAGGACAAGGTCGACGCAGTCCGCGACCGCGTCACCAAGGACTGAGGCACTCGAGCCCAAGTCAGGCCACGGATGGTTCGACGGCGACGACGCGACGTCAGGCCCCGACGGCGCTCAGGTGTCCAGCTCAAGTGTCCAGCAGCACGGCGTCGGGCACCGTCGCCTCGAACCACTCGTGGTGCAGTCGGTCGCCAGTGAGGGTGCCGACACCGACTGCCTGCACAAGGTTCAGCCAGGTGTAGCGCCCGTCGGACGTCTCGAACCGGGGCGCGACGTAGATCGGTGACGACCCCGGACCGTTCGTGATGTCGAACCGCCCGCCGTAGCTCACGTACACGAGTGCGCCGTCGTCGGTGTCGATCGTCCCGCGCACGTCGACGCTCGCCACCGTGCCGTTGACCGTCACCCAGTCCGCCATGCCGGCGGGGTGCAGCTGACCGCTCAGCCGCTCCCCCGACACCACGCCGCCACCGACGTGGACGATCAGGCGTGAGCCCGACGGTCCGTCGCCGACGACCTGCATCTCTCCGAGCGTCAACTCGATCGTGCACAACGGGACGAGGACCAGCGCCGGAGCCATCCGCGAAACGTACCCCTGCCACGCCGACCCACGACCCGTTCCCGGTTCCGACGTCAGAGGATGCGGAGCTCCTTGTGGAACCGTCGTGTCGGGGCCAGCTCGGTGTCGATCCGCTCGGCGATCGCCACGAAGGCCCGAGCGGCCTCGGAGTCCGGCTCGGTCACCGTGATCGGCGCACCCGTGTCGCCGCCCTCGCGCAGCGCCGGCACCAACGGCACCTGCCCGAGCAGCGGCACCTCGACCTTGTCGGCGAGCGCCTGTCCCCCGCCGCTGCCGAAGATCTCGTAGCGCTTGCCGTCGTCACCGGTGAACCACGACATGTTCTCGATGATGCCCTTGAGGTCGAGTCGGACCTTCTCGGCCATGAACGCAGCACGCTGGGCGACGGTCTGGGCGGCCGGCTGCGGCGTGGTCACCACGTAGAGCTCTGCCCGCGGGAGGTACTGCGACAGGGAGATCGACACGTCGCCGGTCCCGGGCGGCAGGTCGACGAGCAGGTAGTCGGGCTCGTCCCAGTACACGTCGGTCAGGAACTGCTCGAGCGCCTTGTGCAGCATCGGTCCACGCCAGATGACCGGCTGGTCCTCCTCTACGAAGAAGCCCATCGAGATGAACCGGACGCCGTACGCCTCGGGCGGCACGATCATCTGGTCGATCAGCGTCGGTGGGTGCTCCACGCCGAGCATCCTCGGGATGGAGAAGCCCCACACGTCCGCATCGACGATCGCCACGGACTTGCCCCGCTGCGCCAGAGCGATCGCCAGGTTGGTCGTGACCGACGACTTGCCCACACCTCCCTTGCCCGAGGCGATCAGCATGACGCGGGTGCTCGACGCCGGATCCGCGAACGGGATCGAACGACCCTCGGAGTGGCCCTGCGTCGGCTGCGATCCCGCCGTCGCCGACGGGTCGCCGTGCAGCTGACGACGCAGCGCGGCCCGCTCCTCGTCGTCGAGGACATCGAACTCGATCTCGACCGCGTCCACGCCGCCGAGACCGGTGACCGCCTCGGTGGCGTGGCGCTCGATGTGGTCGCGAGTCCTCGAGCCGGGCGTGGTCAGCGCGACGGTGCAGCGCACCGTCGCGCCGTCGACCACGACGTCTCGGACCAGGCCGATGTCGACGATCGATCGGCGCAGCTCGGGGTCCTGGACGGGTCGCAGCGCGTCGATGACGGCGTCTGAGGTGGGGGCCATGCGCCGAGTGTCGCGACAGGACCCTCACGACGGCAAGCCACGACGTTCGCCACCTCTGGTTCTGACGAGAAGTCAGCACCGGAACGGTCGGGATCTCACCGTGGAATCGCGACGCGCCACCAACGAGCATCGGTGGTGGCGAAGATTCAGCACCCGGCCACCGGTACGCTGGGCCGGTGGCTGCGATGAGCCCCACCGAGTTCGCGTCGACCGTGACCGCGATCACCTCGGCATTCGGCGACCCGACACGTCGGGAGATCTACCTGTTCGCCCACTCCAGGGAGGACGGCGTGACCGCTTCCGAGGTTGCAGAGCACTTCGTCCTGCACGCCAACGTGGCCCGACACCACCTCGACAAGCTCGCGGCCGGGGGGTACCTGGAGATCACCACCGCTCGTGGTGCCGGAGGTGCCGGGCGGCCGTCCAAGCGCTACCGAACCGCCAGCGACGAGGTCATGCTCGACGTGCCGGTCCGACAGGACGACGTGATCGTGGAGCTGCTCGGCCGAGCGCTCAACGAGCTCGGTCCCGAGCGTGCGACCGAGCTCGCCGAGGAGGTCGGCGAGCAGTACGGGCGGACGATGGCATCGGCCATGGGCGACCAGACCACCCGGTCGTTCCGCTCTGCGCTGCATGCCGTGGCCGACGCGCTCTCGGCCCACGGCTTCGCGGCACACGCAGAGAAGGAAGGCAACGCGCTGCGGATCGTCACCGAGCACTGTCCGTTCGGCGACGCAGCGGTGGAGCACCCGGTGATCTGCGCAGTCGACCGGGGAATGGTCAAGGGCATGCTCGGCACCCTCTACGGGGAGACCGACGTGGAGCTGATGTCCTCGGTCCCCGGCGGCGACGCTCACTGCGTCACCGCGTTCGACGAGAACTGAACGCCCACACCGCAGGACCTCGCAGTGGCACGCGCCTACCTCGACCACGCCTCGACCTCCCCTCTGCGACCAGCCGCGGCCGACGCCATGCGTGCCGCGCTCGCCGCCGGAGCCGACGGACCGCTCGCCGGCGACCCGGGACGGATCCACCAGGAGGGCATGGCCGCGCGGGTGGCGCTCGAGACGGCGCGCGAGCAGGTGGCCACGGCGTTCGGCGCCCGGAGCCGGGAGGTGGTGCTCACCTCTGGTGCCACCGAGTCGATCGCGGCGGCGTCGTGGGGCGCTCGGGCCCGCGCCGCTGAGCGACACGACGGGGCCCACCATGTCGTTCTGGCCGCGGTCGAGCACTCAGCGGTCCGAGAGTGGGCGGCACGAGGGCCGTGCACCGTCGTCGACGTGGATGCCACCGGCCGGGTCGACCCCGACGACCTCGTGTCCGCCATCCGCGACGACACCGCGCTGGTGCACGTCCAGTGGGGCAACCACGAGGTCGCCACGCTCCAGCCGGTCGAGGACGTCGTCGCCGCGTGCCGGGACCGTGGCGTCCTGGTCCACGTCGACGCCGCGCAGGCAGCCGGGCGCGTGCCCATCGACTTCGTCGCCCTGGGCGCCGACTTCATGTCGATCTCGGGTCACAAGTTCGGCGGTCCGACCGGCACCGGCGCGCTCCTCGTGCGGCGGGGTGTGCGGGTGCCGCCGTTGATCGTCGGCGGCGACCAGGAACGTGCCCGTCGCGCCGGCACGGAGGACGTGCTCGGAGCGATCGGGCTGGCCGCGGCCGCGGCCGACGCCACGGCGTCGATGACGCACGAGCTGCCGCGCTCCCGGGCCCTGACCGACCGGATCCGGATGGCTGCTCCGGCCGAGGAGGGCGTGCGGGTGGTGGGCGCCCGAGCCGAACGATCGCTCCCCCACCTCGTGTGCCTCACCTTCTCCGACGTCGAACCCCAGCCCGTCCTGCTGGGCCTCGATCGCGCCGGTGTGGCGGTGCACTCGGGCTCCTCGTGCTCGTCGGAGTCGCTGGAGCCTTCGCCGGTCCTTCAGGCGATGGGCGTGGACGCTCACCGGTCGCTGCGCATCTCGGTCGGCTGGTCCAGCACCGACGACGACGTCGACCGCCTGCTCGACGCGCTCCCCCGCGTGCTCGACGACCTCCGCTCCCTCACCCGCCGACCGTGACGGGCGCCGAGGCGGACCAGACTGTCCTGATGGCTGACGTCCCCGTCGTGATCTTCGACCTCGACGGCGTGTTCCGGCAGTGGAACGACGACCAGCTCGACGAAGTCGAGGAGGCGTTCGGCCTTCCCGCCCGGACGATCATCACCGTCGCCTTCTCACCCGAGCTCGGCCAGGCGGCGGTCACCGGCAAGCTGACGTTTCCCCAGTGGATGGCGGAGGTCCGCTCCCGGATCATCGGTGAGCACGGCGCCGGTGTCGCCGGAGCGATCGACGAGTGGGAGGCGAACGTCGGCCTGGTGGACACCGACATGTTGGATCTCCTGCGCCGCGTCCGGGAGCGGACCACGGTTGCGCTGCTCTCGAACGGCACCACCCGTCTGCGTCGGGACCTCCACGTGTTGGACCTGCTCGACGAGTTCGACCACGTCTTCAACACCGCTGAGATCGGCATCGCCAAGCCCGACCCGGAGGTCTTCCGCGTCGTGTGCTCGACGCTGGGGTCGAACGTCGGTGAGGCGCTCTTCGTCGACGACCTCCTCGAGAACGTGAACGGTGCCCGCGCCGCCGGGCTGCGAGCACACCACCACCTCGACAAGGACTCCACGGCGTCGTTCCTCTCCACCCACGGCGTGCTCTCAGGCGTTGAGCCGGATCTCCCCGGCAACCGGTTACCGTGAGTCTCCGATGACGCTGTACCTGGTCCGCCACGGCTCGGCGGGCACCCGCGACGACGCGGACCCCCATGACCACGACCGGCCTCTGGACGCGACCGGGCACCTGCAGGCCGAGCGGCTGTCGGAGTGGCTCTGCCACGAATCGCCGACGAAGGTGCTGACCAGCGAGTACCTGCGATGCCGCCAGACCGTCGAGCCGCTCGCCAAGGCGCTGGGCCTCGATGTCGTCGTCGAGCCCCGGCTCGCCGAGGGCACAGAGGTCGACGAGGCGTGGGAGCTCGTCGAACAGCTCTCAGAGACGCCCGCCGTGCTGTGCAGCCACGGCGACGTGATCCCCGAGCTGATCAGCCGAGCACAGCGCCGGGGCATGGTCGTACCGGGCAAGAGCGGGTGTGCCAAGGGGTCGGTCTGGAGCCTCCGCCACTGGGACGGCGAGACGTTCGCGACCGGGCTGTACACACCGGTGCGGATCTGACGGAACCGCAGCTGGTCGATCGCCTGGGCGCTCAGGTCGCCGGTGGGCGCTCCTCCAGCCCCCAAGGCGAGTCGTACTCTCCGCCGAGCAGCTCGAGGAACGGCAACGGCGCCATGGCCTCGGGTCCGACCACGCCGGCACCGCTCCACACCCCCGACTCGATCAGCTCGCATGCGATGACCGGGCCCACCGCCGTCTGCCACACCACGGCCTGGGCGCCGTCGCGGGCCATCGTCTCGGCGTTGTCGACCACGTGGTACAGGTACACCTCGCGGGGCCCGGTCGCGGCGCCCGATGCATCGCGGCCGATGCCGGTGACCCAGGCGCCGGCGCAAGTCCGGCCCTCGATGCGGTCCCCGAGCGAGGCCGGGTCGGGCAGGCAGGCGGCGACCACGTCGCGAGGCGAGACCCGCTGACCGCGGACCGACACGGGGTCGACGCCGTCGAGGCCGAGGCGGTGCAGCGTCTCCAGGACCTGGATGAACTCGTCGCCGAGGCCGTACTTGAAGGTGACGCGATTGCAGTCGATCCACCGCGGGACGAGCAGCACCTCTTCGTGCTCGACGTTCACGCACTCGACGTCGCCGATGCCACCCGGGAAGCGGAACACCTCGGGCTGAGAGAACGGCGGAGTGGTGAACCAGCCCTTGTCGCGCTCCCAGATCACCGGCGGGTTGAGGCACTCCTCGATGACGGTCCAGATCGAGAACGTGGGAGCGAAGTCGTAGCCCCGCACGACCATGTCGGCACCGTCGCGGATGCCGACCTCGTCGATGCTGGTGAACAGCTCATCCGCGGCGTAGCGGGCGAACACGTCCGCGATCCCGGGTTCGACGCCCATGCCGCAAAGCGCCAGGAGGCCTCGGTCGGTCCACTCGTCGGACTTGGCGAACTGCAGATCGCCGAGCTTCACCCCGGTGAGCTCGTTGGGCCGTTCCGGGTGCGGCGTCGAGATGGACATCGCCATGTCCATGTAGTTGGCGCCGGCTTCGAACGCCCCGTCGAAGATCGGCATCACGAACCGGGGGTCCGCCGCGTTCATCACCAGATCGGCATCCGTGGCCCGTGCCGCCGACGTGATCGATGCAGGGTCCGACGCGTCGAGGCTCACGGTGCTGAAGCGGTCGTCACGGGCGGCCGATCGCTCTGCCTTCGCCTGGTCGATGTCGCCGATGGCGATCGACTCCACGAACTGCCGACGTGACGCGATCGCGCAGAACGCGTCGCCCACCCCACCCGCACCGACCAGGAGGATCTTCATCCGCGCAGGCTATCGACGCGTCACCGACACCGGGCGATCCCCCTGACGACGCCGACCGGCCGCCGGCTTGCGACACCTCCGGTTGCCTGCTCACCCGGATCGGGGACTGCGACGGATGCAGCGTCAGGACCCCGACGGTGCGGGCGCCACCGTGCTCCACCCGACTTGTCACCACGTGGATGATCTACGGTCCACCGATGTCGAAGTGAATGGCGTGGCCGGATGCTCCGGCCCGGGGAAGGGATCTATGACGACTCGTTCGTTCGTTACTGCTGCGTTGATCGCGCTCCTGGCGATGGGAGGCGCCGCGTGCACCGAGGAACCGCCGACGGGGCCCACCTGCTACCCGGGTGCCCTGGGAGGGTTCATCCTCACCGGCGAGGTCGACACTCCCGGCAACGCCACGGTCTACAACGCCACACCCGGCAGCTGCACTGGCGACCCGTACCCGTTCACGATCGTCAGCGTCCCCGACTTCAATCTGACCACGCATTTCCTCGCGTGCTCCTCCACCATCCCCGGCTACTCGACCCCATCTTCCCCTCCTTCTCCGCTGGTGGGCCTGGCGAGCAACTACTTCCAGAACGTGCCATCCGACTGGGCGTTCTGCTGAACAACGGGTCGGAACGATCCGTCGCCGGTTGCCGCTTGTTGTCGGTAGCTGTCGGCAAGAGGGGGAAGCTGACCGTCATCCTCCTCCCACGGTACGTACGACCCCGGGTCCCAGGGCCCGGGGTCGTGTCGCGCCGGTGAGAGCAGCCTTCTCACGGCGTTCGACTCCCCGCTCAGCCCCCGCCGACGTTCGGGATCGACGGAGCGCCCGGCACCGTCGACACCGATGACCTGGGCTGGGTGGTCGTCGACGAGGCTGATGGTTCCGACGTGGTCGGGTCCGCCGAGCGGGCCTGCTCGACCGCCCGACGCATCGTCGCCGGGTCGCCGATGAGGAAGGCGGCCGTCGGTCGAGGCATCGAGTCGAGCCGATCGAGCAGCGCGGTCGCGGCGTCGAGGTCGCCGTCCATCAGCGCGAGCGACGCCTGCAGCAGCAGCGCGTTGGCGTTCTGCGGGTCCGCGGCGAGGATCCGGTCGGTGAGCACCCGGGCGCCGGCGGTGTCGGCCTGCTCGGTGCCGACCAGGGTGAGCGCCTTGGACAGCAGCGCATCGACCGATGCCGGATCACCCGCCAGGATCGCGTCGAGGCATGCTCCGAGCGTGGACACGAACGCGGCACTTGCCGCGGACTCCTCACCGCCCGCCTCCGCCGCTCGCTGCCAGCACGAGTACACCGCGGGGTCGACAAGTCCGAAGTAGATCGAGCGCTCCAGGCCCTCCTGCTGGAGCACCTGGACGGCCACCTCCGGAGGGTCGTTGCGGAAGAACCGGTCGACCTCGGCTGCCGCGGCCAGGTAGCTCTCGCGAGCGGCCACGGCGTCGCCCTTCGCCGCGGCGGCGGCACCGGCACGCGACAGCAGCACGGCCCGGAACACGCGGGCGTCGGGGTAGTCGGGGTCGATCTCGACGACCCGGGCCAGGTTCTTCGCCCCACGCTCCACCTGGCCGTCGCGGATGTACGCCAACCCCTGGTAGGTGAGGGCGTCCACGTTGTCGGGATGCTCGTCGAGGACCTCGGAGTAGCAGTCGATGCCGTCGGCCGGCTTCTGGAAGCTGACCGTCTGGCACGACGCCAGCTGCTGACGCAGGTTGTCGTCGTTGCCGGTGATGGTGCCGGTGCCCCGCTGACCCGACGAGCGGGCGACGAGCACACCGGCGACCACGGCGAGCGCCACGACCGACACGGCGACGACCGCCGTGCGCTTCCGGCTCCGCTGGGGCCGGGCTCGCGCCGCGAGGTCCCGGTGATCGTCGATCGCCCGGAGGACCTCTGCCGCCCGAGCCGTGTAGTCGTCCTTGAGCTCGACGTAGTCGTGGTCGTCCAGGTCCCCGGCGTCGTGCTCGCGCTCGAGGTCCTCGAGGGAGGCCAGCAGGTGGTCCCGCTGCTCCTCGAGCTCGGCCAACCGGTCCGGATCGAGCCTCACGAGTCGGCCGGGTCGTCGTGACGGTCGGCCAGCGCGTCGGCCACCAGCGAGAGGTCCTCATCGGAGGCGTGTCGGTCCTCGCGCTCGTCGCGCCACCGCCGGAACGTGCCGGCCAGCATGAGGATCGCGACCGCCACGACCACCACAGGGATCACCCAGACGAGGGCGCCGATGCCACTCGACGGCGGAGTGAGCAGCACCTCCTGGCCGTACCGGTCAGCGAAGAAGTTCAGCATCTCGTCGTCGGTGTCGCCCTGGCGCATGCGGTCGCGGATCTCATCGCGGAACTGCACCGCCATCGGCGACTGAGACGCAGCCACCGACTCACCGACGCACTGCAGGCACTTCAGCCGCCCGGCGATGGCGAACAACCGCTCATCGGACACACCCGTGCCGGGTGGCGTTCCGGCACCGACCACGATCGCGGCACCGGCGACGACACCCATCAACGCCCACCACCACCAGTGCTGGCGTTGGGGGTGGCGTCGAGCCGCGGGCGACGCTGCGGTCGCGGAGCCGGCCGTCACGAACCGCTCCCGTCGGCGATCCGAGCTTCGACGTCGTCGACGGTCACCCCGCCGATGAACTTGTGCACGACCGTTCCGTTCGGATCGACCAGGTACGACTCGGGGAGCTTGATCAGCCCGTAGTCGAGCGAAGCGGCATCGGTGTCGGTCACGAGAACCGGCCAGTCGCCACCGTTGTCCTCGAAGAAGGCCACCACCTTGTCCGCCGGATCACCGGCGGCGACGCTCACCACCTGCAACTTCTCGGCGTCGCGCTCGGACAGCGCGACCAGTTCGGGGTGCTCCGCCACGCACGGCGCGCACCACGTGGCGAAGAAGTTGACGAGGACCCACTTGCCTCGGTACCTGTCGAGGTCGAAGGACTCACCGTCCGCCGTCGTGCCGGTGAGCGCCGGCGCGACCTTCCCGACGCGCTGGCTGGTGCCGGAAGTCGATGCATCCTCGCCTTTGGGGCTGAAGGCGAACAGGGCGATCAACGCGGCCATCGCGACGCCCACGATGCCGGCGATCACGGCGGATCGATGCCTCATGCGTCCACCTGCGCGTCATCGACGACGTCCGAGGGGCGCTCGACCGTCGCCACCACTGGGTCCGACGCCGGGGGGGGAAAGTCCGTGGCGATCGGCGCCGACACCGGGTCGAGCGGGTTGCGACGCCGTCGACCGGGGAACAGGGCCAGCAAGGTGCCCAGCACCATCACGATGCCGCCCACCCACAGCCACAGGATCATCGGCTGGACGATCACGCGCAGACCGATCGCTCCGCCGTCCGACGACGGCGCCTTGGTGAGCGCCAGGTAGACGTCGTTGGTGGGCCCGACGCGGACCGACGGCGTGCCGATCGTCTGGCCGTCCACCCGGTACTTGTGCAGCCGCGGCTCGAAGACGCGATCGCCGTCGACGCGAACTCGGGCGATCAATTCGACGCGGTTCGCCGTCTCCACCGTCGTGGACCCGAGGTACTCGACGGTGTGGCCGGCGACGGTCGCCGCCCTGCCCTCCTGGAGCTGCAGCTCGGCGTGGCGGACGTAGCTCATCGATGCGGCGAACGCCACGCCCACCAGGATGGCGCCGAGGTGCACGACCATCCCGCCGTTGGCCCGACCGACGAGGCCGCGCCACCCCTGACGCCGGGTCGCCAGGAACAGCTGGCGGATCGCCGAGCCGGCGGCGAAGCCGCCCAGGCCGAACGCCACGAGCGCCGCCCAGCCGGTGGCTCCGACCGCCGCAGCGACCACGACGGTGCCCACGCCGGTCCACGCCGGCCACCACAGCCGGTCCCGGAGCAGCTCGCCGGTGCCCTTGCGCCACGGCAGCACCGGGGCGATGCCCATGAGGAACAGCAGCAGGAACCCGATCGGCATCGTCATGCGACTGAAGTACGGCACGCCGACCGAGAGGCGGTCGCCGTTGGCGGCCTCCACGATCAGCGGGAACACGGTGCCGAGCAGCACGATGAACGCGAACGCGGCGAAGACCACGTTGTTGGCCAGGAACGCACCCTCCCGCGACACGACCGAGTCGATGCGCCCGGGTGACCGCAATCGGTCCCCTCGCCAACCGATCAGCCCCACCGACACGGCGACCACGAGCGCGAAGAAGCCGAGGAGCAGCGGACCGACCTCTCCGTCGGAGAAGGCGTGCACGGACTCGACGACGCCGGATCGGGTGAGGAACGTCCCCAGGATCGTGAGCGAGAACGTGGCGCACAGCAGCGACAGGTTCCAGACCCGCAGCATGCCCCGGCGCTCCTGCACCATCACCGAGTGGATGTACGCCGTGGCGGTCAGCCAAGGCAGGAGCGAGGCGTTCTCGACCGGATCCCACTTCCAGTAGCCGCCCCAGCCGAGCACCTCGTAGCTCCACCAGGCGCCGAGCACGATCCCGGCGGTGAGGAACATCCAGGCGAACAGCGTCCAGCGTCGGGTCTCGACCAACCATCCCTCCCCCACCCTGCCGGTGACGAGCGCGGCGATGGCGAACGCGAACGGCACCGTGAAGCCGACGTAGCCCAGGTAGAGCATCGGTGGGTGGAACGCCATCAGGATGTGGTTCTGCAGGAGCGGGTTGGGACCGGGCCCGTCGTAGCCCGGCGGCGGCACCACGCCGTGGAACGGGTTCGTGGCCGTGAGCATCAGACCGAAGAAGAACACCGCCACCGCGAACATCACGATGAGCGCCCAGGCGACGAGAGGATCGCTCAGTCGGCGTCGGAACTTGTGGGCGACGGCGAACGTGTAGCCGGCGAGCACCAACCCCCACAGCAGGATGGAGCCCTCGAGCGCGGACCACAGCGTGGCGACGTTGAACAGCGGGGGCGTGCGCGAGGACCCGTGGTCGAACACGTACTGCACCGTGTAGTCCCGCGTGATCAGCGCCCGCTCCATGGCGAAGAACGCCAGGAGGGCGCCGCCGAGGACGACGCCCGCGTACGACCGGCCCATTCGCAGCAGGGACGGCCGCTTGGTGCGGAGCCCGGTGGCGAGGACGGCGATGCCCAGGATCGCGCCGCCGAAGCCGACGATGACCCCTGCGATTCCGAGCGCCCGGTTCACCCGGAGGCACCCCCCAGCGCCGGTCCGCCGTCGACAGCGGGGCGGGGCGTGGACGAGGGGGGCGTGGACGAGTTGGTGGTGGCACCTTGCTCGGCGTCGCGCTCCGCCTCGTCGACGCGGTCCTGGTTCTCCTCGTCGTAGGACGCGTCGTGACGGATCAGGATCGTGTCGCTCTGGAACGTCGTGCCATCCAGGGTGCCCTCGATCACGACCGGGATCTTCGGTCCGAACAGCTCGGGCGGATCGCCCACGTGGTCGACGGGCAGCTCCTGGCCCTTGAAGCGCAGCACGAAGCTGACGCCGTCGCCGGTCGAGTGGACCGAGCCGTCGACCACGTTGCCCTGCACGCGGATCCGATCGCCCTGCAGGCTGGAGCGCTTCGCGACGACCTCGTCGACGTTGTAGAAGAACGTCGACGCGTCTCGGAGTCCGTTGAACAGCACCAGACCGAGACCGATCACGATCACGCCGACCGCACCCACCGCCACGTAGGCACGGGTCCGTGAACGGCTCGGGCGGCCACCGGGCGTCGTGCCGGATACGGCGCGGGGGGTGATGTCCAAGCGGTCCGTCGGCTCGACCGTTGCTGCGTCGGCGGATTCGGGATCGTCGTCGGTGTGCCAGGTGCTCACATCCACCTCCGACGCTCGGGCGGGACCGCCTTGGACAGCTTGCGGCCGCGTCGCAGCACCCAGAGGGCGTACAGACCGGTCGCCGCGAACGTGGAGATCCACGCGGTGGCGATGTAGGCGTCGGTGCTCATGAGCCACCTCCAGGGTCGCCGTCGGGGCCGGGGTTCGAGCCGACCGCCACCTCGGCGCGCCGCTCGGCGATCGCGGCGTCCACACCGAGGTCCGCCGCACGCTCGGTCAGCCACGCCACCCGGAAGCGATGGATCAGCAGCCAGGCGAAGATGACGAGGAACACGGTCAGGCCGAGGTAGGCGGTGAACAGCTGCAGGCCCTTCATGTCGGGGTCGACCGTGCCGAAGATCGTCTTCTCCTGGTGGAGGCCCCGCCACCAGTCGACGGCCTTGTGGGTGATCGGGATGTTGATCACCGCCATGATGCCGATGGCGGCGCTCACCGTGGCCCGCGTCCGGGTGCCGGTCGGGATCTGGCGAACGGCCAGGTAGCCGATGTAGGTGAGCATCAGCACCGCGGTCGACGTCAGCCGAGGCTCCCAGCGCCAGAACACACCCCAGGTGATCTTCCCCCAGAGCATCCCGTTCAGGATCGTGAGACCGAAGAACAGCACACCGAGCTCGGCCGACGATGCAGCGAGCAGATCCCAGAACTCGGTCCGCTTCCAGAGGTACATGACCGAACCGACCGCAGTGATGACGAAGGCCAGGTACGCCGTCGACACCGTCGGGACGTGCATGTAGAGGATGCGGATGGTCTCGCCCAGCTCCTTGTCGGGCGGGCTGAGGACCAGGCCGAACAGCAGCAGGGCCGCGGCACCGATCAAGCCGATGACGCCCAGGACGCGGGTGACCGTCGACGACGTCGACGTCGCCGCATCGCCCGCGCTGTCTGGCGCTCGGTCGGGCGCGTCGGTGTGCTCGGTGCCCGGCGCAGGGTTCTCCACTGTCATGCGTCCTCCAGGAGCGGACGGAAAAGGAGCGCTCCAAGTGTCAAGTAGACCGCTGCAAAGATGCCCAACAGGGCGAGCCAGGGCCAGCCGGGACCAGCTTCGCGCCCCAGCGCCACCTCGAAGCCGCGGGTCGCGCAGATCAGCACGGGGGCCAACAGGGGCAGCAGCAGCAGCGGCAGCAGCGTCGATCCGCTGCGCAGGCGGGCGGCGATCGCGCCGTACACCGCCCCTGATCCGGCGATGCCGAGGGTGGCCACGACGGCCACGGCGATGCTCAGCGCCGGACCGCGGAACGTCGTGTCGTAGAACACCGCGACCGCCACGGCCAGGACGGCCTCGACCACCAGCAGCTGCAAGGTGAGGGCAGCGACCTTGCCGGCGTAGATCGCAGCGGGCGCCATGCCCGACAGGCGCAGCGCGTCGAAGATCCCGTCGTGGGCCTCGACCGAGAACGCCCGCTCGATCGTCAGCACCGACGAGAAGAGGACGACCACCCAGAACAACCCGGAGGTGACGCTGTCGAGCACCCCGCGGTCGGGGTCGAGCGCGAACGCGAACAGGAGCACGACGAGCAGGCTGAACGGCAGCACCTGACCGATGCCCACCTTGGACCGCCACTCCAACCGGAGGTCCTTCTGCATGACGAGCAGCGCGTCACCCATGAGTGCCATCCCCGCCGTCGGGGCCCGGTGACGTGCCTGGCGCGCGCCTCGACGACGAACGCATCGCGGAGCGGGTACGCGCCGGTGGGGCGAGGACGGTGCCGGCGACGACCTCGACGGTGCGGTCGGCCACGTCACCAGCCCGATCGAGCTCGTGGGACGCGAACAGCACGGTGGCACCGACCGACGCCGCCTCGCGGACCAGGCCGTCGACGATGTCACGCCCCGCCGAGTCGAGGCCGGCGTGGGGTTCGTCCAGCAGCCAGAGCTCCGGACGGCGGGCGACCATCGCCGCGAAGGACACACGGCGACGCTGGCCGGCCGACAGCGCGTGGACCGCCAGGTCGTGCAGCCGGGCCGGGACCTCCAACCGGTCGAGCGCCCGTCGCCCGTCATCGGCGTCGGCCCCCGCCGCACGGGCCCAGAACTCCACGTTCTCGATCACCGACAGGTCGTCGTACAGGAAGGTCGCGTGGCCGAGCAGCCCGACCCGGCGACGGATCCCGGACCGGTGGCGCACCAGGTCGACGCCCAGCACCTCGACGGTGCCCGAGCTGACCGGTGCGAGACCGGCGCACACCCGCAGCAGCGTGGTCTTGCCGGCACCGTTCGGTCCCCGGAGCAGCACGACCTCGCCGGGGGCGACGTCGAGGTCCGCCCCGGCCAACGCCGGGAACCGGCCGAGCAGGGTGACGGCCTCGCGGAGGTGGACTGCGTGCTCCAAGGTGCCAACGGGGTCGTGCAACGGTACCGGTTGGCATGGGACCGGGGCCAAGCCCCGGTAGCGTGGGCGCTCGTGCTGTCGAAGGTCCTCGGGATCGTCGGGCGGGCGTGCATCATCGTCGGCCTCTTCATCCTCGGCTTCGTCGCGTTCCAGCTCTGGGGCACCGGCTTCGAGGAAGGCCGCAGCCAGTCGGACCTGGCCGACCGCTTGGCCGCCTCGGTCCGCCAGACCGCGAAGATCTCCGGCGACGCCGATGCGGGCAAGATCGCCGATGCGCTGGAGAAGGCGACCGCCGAGTCCGGTGCGGCGACGGCGCCGGTCACCCCCGCGCCGGCCCAGGGCGAACCGGTCGGCATCATCGAGATCCCGAAGATCGGCCTGGAGCGAGTCATCGTCCAGGGCGTCTCGAAGGCCGACCTCAAGAAGGGTCCTGGCCACTACCCGGGGACCCCGCTCCCCGGTCAGGCGGGCAACTCGGGCATCGCCGGTCACCGGACGACCTACGGCGCACCGTTCAACCGGATCGACGAGCTGGTCCCGGGCGACGAGATCACGATCACCACACCGCAGGGCCGGTTCACCTACACGGTCATCAAGGCACCCGATTCGGATGCGGCGCCCTACATCGTCAAACCGAGCGACGTGTCGGTGCTCGAGGACAAGGGCGACAACCGCATCACCTTGACCGCGTGTCACCCCGAGTACTCGGCCCGCCAGCGCATCATCGTGAACGCGGTCCTCTCCACGTCGCCTGCTCCGACCTCGCCGCCGTCGAAGGTGGTGTCCGAAGCGGTGTCCGCGTCGAACACCGCGCTCGACGAGGGGATGTCGGGCGACGACTCCGCCCTGCTGCCGGCGATCGCGTTCGCCCTCGGCGCCCTTGCTGCTGGGCTCGCGGCGTGGTTCATCGGCAAGCACTGGAAGCGCTGGCCGATGTGGGTGATCGGCACCCCCGTCGTGCTCGCCCTGGTCTGGTTCAGCTACGTGTACCTGGACCGCTACCTTCCATCGCTGTGATCTCCAGCCGACCGGGGCCGGCGCGACTGGGGATCGTCGGTGCCGCGGTCGTGTGCGTGTCGCTCGCAGCCGTCGTGGGCGCGTGCTCGGGCGGAGACGACGACACCACACCGACGACCACCACGACCCAAGCGGCGACCACGACCACCACCGGCATCCCCGTCGACGCCGAGGCGACCGGCCTCCGCGACCTCGAGGTCGGGCAGTGCTTCGAGCTGCCACGTGACGACCCGGGCGCCGAGGACCGCGCCGTCTGGGTCCTCAGCTGCACCGACCCCCACACCCACGAGGTGTACGCCGTGCTGACCTACGACGGCACGGCGCCGAAGGGCGGCGCCTACCCCGGTGCCACCGTCGTGCAGGACTGGGCCGAGCAGAGCTGCTACGCCGGCTTCGAGGCCTTCGTCGGCGAGGCGTGGACGGCTTCGGACTTCGACATCGAGACCTGGTGGCCGTCCGCTGAGTCCTGGGCCCGCCGGGACCGAACGGTGATCTGCACGACGTACCCGTCGAGTGGCGGGCGGACGACCGGCACCGCCCGTGGCTCGGGCGCCTGAGCCGGCTCAGAGGCCCCTGAAGACCGGAGTGCGGCGCTCACCGAACGCCCGTTGACCCTCCACCAGGTCCTCGGAGGACCATGCCGCTTCGAACGCGGCCTGGTACTCGCCGTCGGGATCGGTCTCGGCCGCCGAGCGCTGGAGCAGGTCGAGTCCGAGCTTGGATCCGGCCAGCGCCATCGGGGCCAGGGCGGCGATCTCGACCGCCAGCGCGTCGGCCGCGGTCGCCACGCTCATCCCCGGAGAGTCGCTGCTGACCTCGACCAGCTCGTGGACGAATCCGATCCGGTGGGCGTCGGCGGCGGTGACCGGACGGGCCGTCAGCACCATCCACCGTGCCGTCGAATGCCCGACCAGCATGGCGAGACGCTGGATCGTCCAGTGGTCGACCATGAGGCCGAGCTTCGCGACCGGCACCGCGAAGCGGGCGTCGGGCGTGGCGAGCCGCAGGTCGCAGCTCAACGCGATCTGGGTGCCGAGGCCCATGCACGCACCGGCGATGGCGGCGACCGTGGGGAACGGCAGGGCGGCCAGGTCGTCGAGCGCGGCGCGCAGCGCCCGGGTGAACGCCAGGTCCTCGAGCTCCTTGAGGTCGGCACCGGCGCAGAAGTGGTCCTGGTCACCGGTGATCACCAACGCCCGGGTGTCGCCGTCGCCGGCCCGCCGGACGCCCTCGTGCAGCTCCTCGAGCGCCTGGTGGTTCAGCGCGTTGCGCCGCTCCGGGCGGGAGATCGTGAGTCGGGCGACGAAGCCGTCCCGGGAGTAGCTGACGATGGCCATCGGTGAGCGCCGACCGGGATCGGACTCAGAACCCCGGCTTGAAGATCATCAGGTACAGCGAGATCACCAGGCACAGGTGCAACCCGCCGGTGAGCATCGGGACCATGTCGGTCTTGCCCGACTGGTAGCCCCTGGCCACGAGGAACTGCAGCACCAGGGCGATGATCCACACCAGCATGGCGATCGACACCCACGTCTGGCTGAAGGTGAAGACCTTCTCGCTCATCCCGAGGGCGCCCATCCCCGCGACCCACAGCACGACCAGGGCCGGCAGCTGGACGAACATGTTGACCTTGCCCAGCGCCTCGTCGTCGGCTCCGGCCCGGGCCAGCATCGGCTGCACGAAGTTGCCGCCGAACGCCACGACGGCGGCGAGGATGTGCACGAGGAGGAGGATCTGGAAGCCGGTGGAGAAGACCATGCGGGCCGACACTACCGGTGGGTCAACGTCGTCGACGACGATCCGAGCCGGACATCCGCGACGGGTGCAGGCCAGGGCCCCGGCGTGGTGCCGGGCCTCGGCCGAGGGCGTCGAGCGCGGAGCGGTAGTCGCCCTGGCCTCGTCCCCCTCCGCCGACGGGGCGACCGACCTCGTAGCGACGCAGGACGCTGGCGACCACGAGCGCCAGTCCGACCAGCACGAGCACGTCACCGATCGAGATGACCTGACCCCACGGCAGCGGGATCACGTCACCCAGGAATCCGAGCAGGGCCCCGTCCGCGGTCCGCCCGCCCGTGAGCACCACCTCAGCCGTGTCGGCTTCGTCGAGGACGCCTGCCGACACGAGGGCCGATGTGCTCACCGGCATCCCCCAGTTGATGACGGTCACGAACAGGTTCAGCCCCAGCCCGGCGGCCACGAGCACCATCCCGCCGATCCGGATGTTGACCACGGCGAAGGCGAGCAGCGCGCCTGTGGCGATGATCGACAGCAGGGTCATGACCGGTCCCGACCACGGCACGACGTCGAGGAGCACGGTCACCACCACACCGGCCACGAGCGCTTCCCACAGCGGCGGCACCCACTCGAGCAGGTTGGAGACGCTGCCGCCCCAGTACAGGCCGAGGCCCACGCCGATCCCGAGCGCGAGCAGCGTGGGGACGAGTGCCATCGTCGGAAACTAGCGTCACCCAGATGTCGGAACTGCTTTACCACCTGACCGACGGGGTGGCGACGATCACGATCAACCGGCCGGAGCGGCGCAACGCGCTGAGCTGGTCGGTGATCGAGGGCCTGCGCTCCCACGTCGCCGCAGCCCGTCGTGACCCCGATGTCCGGGTCCTGGTGCTCACCGGTGCCGGCGACCGGGCGTTCTGCGCGGGAGCGGACCTGACCACGATGCGCGCCGACACCAGCTACGCGGAGCTGCACCACGCCCGGGGCGAGCTGGCCCGATTGTTCGACGACCTCTGGAGCCTGGGGAAGCCCACGATCGCCCGCGTCCGCGGGTACTGCCTGGCCGGCGGGTTCGGCCTGGCGCTGAGCTGCGACCTGGTGATCGCAGCCGACGACGCGACGTTCGCCACCCCCGAGATCGACGTCGGCCTGTGGCCGTACATGATCACGGTTCCGCTCTGTCGGTCGATGCCGCCCAAGCGAGCGCTGGAGCTGATGATGACGGGGCGACGCATCGACGCGCAGGAGGCCGATCGCCTCGGCATCCTGACCCGGCTCGTGCCCGTCGACGGCCTCGATCGAGCGGTCGACGACCTGGCCGCCACGCTCGCCGCGAAGTCGCCGTCGGTCATGGCCCTCGGGCGTGACAGCTTCTACGCCGTGTGGGACCAGTCCGCCGCCGACGCGCTGGCCCTGCTGCACCCGATGCTCACCGTCACGACCGAGCTCGACGACGCCGCCGAGGGCATCGCCGCGTTCGTCGAGAAGCGCCCTCCGGTCTGGCGCGGCCGCTGAGCTCCGTCTCGGCGAAGGGCTTGTACCGCCGCGAACGCCCCTGGTCAAGGGTTCCCCACCGGGGATCGGTCCCCGATGACAAGCGGACCGCGCGTGTTGTTCCCTCCTTGGGTCCACGGATGTCCCGTCGGACGACGCACAGGAGGCGAACACCATGGCAAGGCTCGGACTGGATCCGGAGGCGATGTCGGCGCTGCAGAAGCAGCTGCAGACCGACGCCGGCACGATCTCCACCCTGACGAAGAAGCTCGACGGCCTGCTGCGCTCGGCGTGGTGGGAGGGCTCGGATGCCACCAAGTTCCGCAGCGAGTGGGACGGCGGCCACAAGGCGCAGCTGGCCAAGGTCGCCGCCGCGCTGGAGGCCGCGGCCCAGGCCGTCGCCGCCAACGTGAGCCAGCAGCACCAGGCCTCCCAGTCCTGACGGCTGCCGGTCCCGACGGGAGGCAGCGACGATGGCGGAGCTGACGTACCGGATCCAGCACGACGGCACCACCACCGACGTGCAGGTCGAGCTCGCCGACGGGACCACCGTCGGCGAGCTCGCCCGGGCCATCGCGGCCCACGTGGGGGCGTCGGTCCCCGAACCCGACCCGACCCTCGTCGAGCGACCGGGCCCCGACGACGACCGAAGTCGGTCCCGACCCGTGCCGGTCGATCCCGCCCTCGCGGCATGTGAGGGCGCGCCCCGCTGCGGCGCGACCATCGAGGTCGTCGCCGCCCGCGCAGAGGAGCTTGCGGCACCGACGAGGTCGCCCGTGGTGCTCCGGCCCCTCGGTGTCGACACCGACAGCGACGGTGTGCGACTGGCATACGGCTCGACCGATGTGGGCGCGGCGCGGATCCGGGTCGACACGGCGTTGACCGTCGCGGCGACAGGGTCGCTCGACCGCCTCGAGGTCGACGGCACGCCCGTCCGTGGCAGCGTTCGGGTGGGCCACGGGGCGCTGCTGCGCGTCGGAGCCGACTCGTTCGCAGTGCGCGTCGACGGTCCGTTGGACCCGCCCGCCGACGGCGGTCCGTGGCGTGAGCACGGCAGGACCCCAGCGGTCGTCGAGTCCCACGAGCCGCACCCGATCGAGCTCCCCACCCCGCCGACAGCGGATCGACTGCCGGGATTCCCGTTCTTGTCGGCCGCGGTCCCGCTGCTCATGGGCGGGGCGATGTGGTACGCCACCGGCAGCCTCGCCGTTGCCGGGTTCGTCCTGTTCAGCGTGGCGTTCGTGGTGGCCTCGGGCATCGAGGTCCGTCGGGAGCACCGCAAGGAGCGCCGGTTCCGCGAGCAGCAGTTCCGGGACGACCTGGCGACGAAGGTCGCCGACATCCGAGCGCTGCGGACCGATGAGCTGCGACGGGCCCACCGGGACCTCCCCTCAGCCAACGAGGTCGCCACGTGGGCACGGGGCGACCAGGGTCGCCTGTGGGAGCGGTGGCCGCAGCAGCCGATGCCGCTGCGCGTGTCGCTCGGGGTCGGACCGGCGCCGAGCATCGATCCCGTCCTGGTGCCCGACGGCGGCCGGGCAGACCTGCGGTCGCTGCTGGTCGCAGCGGCAGAGGACCTCGCCGAGGTCCTCCTGCCCACGGTGGCCGACCTGGGGGCGAGTGGGCTCGGGATCTGCGGGACCGGCGACCGCCCGGCCGCGCTCGCCCGGGCGGTGCTGTTGCAGCTGGTCGGCACGCTCGGTCCGGAGCACCTCCGGTTCGTGGTCGACGTCGGTCCCGACCGTGCGCCGTCGTGGGACTGGATGCACTGGCTGCCCCACGACGTCGCCACGGGCATCGCGTCGCTGGTCGACGGCGACCGCTCCGACGACCGGTTCGCCGTCACCCTGGTGGACCGAACCGACGGCCCCGCAGCGGTGCCCGACGACCCCGACGGCGTGGCGACCGTCGCCACGATCTGGATCGCGGGCACGCCGGCCGAGCTGCCCGACGGGATCGGGACGGTGGTCGAGCTGCACCACGACCGGGGGACGCTCCGACGCCACGACGGCCCGGCCGGCCCGTTCGAGCCGGACCGAGCGACGCTCGAGGAGTGCATGCCGGTCGCCCGGTCGCTCGCTCCGCTGCGAGCGCGCGGCGACGGCGCCGCCACGGCGTCGACGGTGACGCTCCGCGAGGTCCTGGCCGATCCGACGATGCTGGATCGCAACGACAGCGTGGTTGCGGCCTGGGCTCGCAGCAGGGCCGCGGGCCCAGGACTCCCCGCTCCGGTCGCTCGCAGCGGAGCCGGGGTCATCCACCTGGACCTCCGCGCCGACGGTCCGCACGCGCTGGTCGCCGGGACCACCGGGTCGGGCAAGAGCGAGCTGCTGCGCACGCTGGTCACCTCGCTCGCACTGCACCACCCGCCGGACCGCCTCACGTTCCTGCTGGTGGACTACAAGGGCGGCGCAGCGTTCCGACCGATCGCCTCGCTCCCCCACGTCGTCGGTCTGGTCACGGACCTCGGACCGGCGGAGGCCCGGCGTGCGCTCGTGTCGCTGAGGGCCGAGGTGCGCCGCCGCGAGCGCATCGTCGCCCACGGCGGCGTCACCGACGTCACCGAGATGCCCGGGCCGGACGCTCCACCGGCGTTGCTGGTGGTCGTCGACGAGTTCGCCACCCTCGCCGCCGAGCAGCCGGCGCTGCTCGACGGCCTGATGGATGTGGCACAGCGAGGCCGCAGCCTGGGAGTCCACCTCCTGCTCGCCACGCAACGTCCAACCGGCGTGATCACCGACGCGATCCGAGCGAACGTGAACCTCCGCCTGGCGTTGCGGGTGGCCGACGAGCAGGACAGCCGCGACGTGGTCGACCTCCCCACCGCGGCACACCTGCCCACCGATCGACCGGGCCGCGCCGTGCTGCGCCTCGGCCCACGCCACGCGACGACGATCCAGATCGCGACCACCGCCGGCCGAGCCGATCCCGGACCCCGGGTCCGGTGCCGCTCCCTGCACGACGACGGCACACGCGGTGCCGACGACGCCTCCGAGGAGTCGATGGCCGGGGCGCCGACGGAGGTGCAGGTGGCCGTCGAACGCTGCATCGATGCGGCAGCCGTCACGGGCCTGGCCCCTCCTCGTCGACCGTGGCTCGACCCGCTGCCCACCCACCTCGAGCCCGGAGAGCTGTCGGGGCCAGCCGGGCGGGACGGCGTCCTCGTCGTCGGACTGGCGGATCGCCCGCACGAGCAGTGTCAGCCGCCGGCCCGGATCGACCTCCGGGAGCGCGGCGGGCTGCTCGTGCTCGGCGCACCCCGCTCGGGCCGCTCGACGGCGCTGCGGACGATCGCGGACGCCGCGCTCGGGGATCGGCTGCATCCGACGACGGTGCACGCGATCGACTCGACACGTTCGCTCAGCGACCTGGTGGGCCAGGCGGGCGTGGGTGGACCGGTGGCGTCGGTGATCGGGACCGACGACGTCGAACGGACGCTCCGGCTCCTGCGCTCGCTGCGGGCGCGCTGCCGCGACGGCCTCCGGACCATCGCCACCGACGGCACCGGTGCCGAGCCGGGACGGGTCGTGGTGCTGGTCGACGGGATCGGAGCCTTCGCCGACCGCCACGAGCGCCTGAACAGGGGGGAGGCGATCGAACTGCTGACCTCGATCGCGACCGAGGGTCCTCGGACCGGCGTGCACGTGGCCGTCACGGCCGGTCGTCTGGCCGAGCTGCCACCGGGACTGCTCGCTGCCCTCGACCGCCGCCTCGTGCTGCGCTGCGCGACCGAAGACGGCGCCGCGGCAGAGCTCGTCGACACCGCTCTGCCACCCGGTCGCGGGATGCTCGACGGTGAGCTGATCCAGCTGGCGCTGCCCCGTGCCCGAATCGCAGCCCGCCGGGACGTCGGGACGGACCTCGTCGGCGACGGGCGCCTGCCGAGCGTCGTCGAACGCAGCTCGCTGCCCGCCTCGTCGGGATGGCAGATCGTCGTCGGACTGCGCCACGACGACCTGGGGCCCGCCTCGATCGACCTCTCACGCCACGGCGCGCTCGTGCTCGGGCCACCTCGGTCGGGTCGCAGCACTGCGCTACGGCTGTTGTCGGATCAGCTGCTCCGATCCACGGAGCGATCCGACGACGGCGACGTGTCGCTCGTGGTGCTGGACGGCCACCGACCCGACGGCGCAGTCGCTGCGCTCGAGGGCGCGCTGGCCGACGCCCGAGGTCGCGTCGATGCGCGCAGCGCTGAACCCGACGACGCCGACCGGCTGCGGGCGATCGTCGCGATCGATGACCTGCCCGAGCTGCTCGACACGCCCGACGGGACGACGGCCGATGAGCTGCTCGACCACCTCATCCGGCTGGCGCCCGCAGCCGGGGTGCGGGTGCTCGCCACCGGCGAGGCCGACGCTGCGGCACGTTGCTACGGCAGCTCGATGCGTCGTCTGCGTTCTGGACGAACCGGCATCCTGTTGCGCCCGGACCCGGACCTGCACCCGTCGCTGCTGCACACGTCGCTGCCGTTGCACGACGAGCTGAGCCCGGCGACCGGGCGGGGCTGGGTCGTCAGCCCCGACGGTGTGCAAGCGGTGCAGCTGGCGAGGTGAGATCCCGTTCGAGCGCTCGATCCAACAGCGCTCGATCCACCAGCGCTCGATCCAAGAGAGCGTTGCGCACGACGTGGTCGATGAGGTTGCGGCGGCGATCCAACGCGCTGAGCCCCAGGTCGCCGTGAAGTCCGCGCACCCCTGAGCGGGCCAGCTTGTTGCACAGGTGATCGAGCTTGCGGTTGTACTTGGCGAGCGTCCAGCCGAGCGCAACCGCGCACTCCCGATTGGACGGGATCGTCGCCCACTGGTCCGACGGGCGCTCGAGCCGGGCTGCGCAGAGCACCGCCAGCAGCTCGATCTGGTCGGAGCTGAGCTCGACATGACCCCATTCGAGGGTCACGAGCGGCCCGTCGGGCTGCACGCCGAGATCGGCCAGGCGCTCGGCGCGCTCGTTGGTGATGGCCAGCTCGTAGTTGGCCGGACCGGCGGTGAACGACACGACCGACTCGACCTGCAGGACCGGAGCGGACGAGCCAGGACCGAGCGTGGCCGAGCTCAGGTCCTCGTTCGACAGCAGCGTCAGCGTCAGCGAGCTTCCGACGTTGTCGAGCCACCACGACCGGCCGTCGTGTCGGAAGCGGCCGAGCACGCGGTGCAGGTACGGGTTGACGTCGACGACCAGATCCGCGGCGCGACCGAACGTCAGGCCCCTTCCGACCTCGACGACGTGGACGTCACCGCAGTGCTCGACCAGCAGCCGTTCGGCCGACTGGTGCGCCGGCGCGGTGGTTCCGGCACGTCTTCGGGTCTCCGCACGCTTCGCACCCATCCCGACGCCTCCCATCGAACGACTTCCGCCATGAACCTTGCTACCAGATCATGTCGTTTCATGTCATCTCGAACAGTTTGAACACATGTCACGCGAGGTGCCGATGGGCGTGCGCGTCGGGCAGGCTGGAGCCCGTGAGCTCTCCTCATCCGGACCCCACCGACCCGGTCCTGATCCGACGCGCCGCGATCCTTCGCTGGAGCGATCTGGGCCAGCGCGTCGCCTACCTGTGCTTCGGGGCCTCGGTGGTGCTCTTCGTCGTCGCGTTCATCGCCCAGTTCCCGACCTGGACCGTCACCGTGATCGTCGGACTTCTGGTCGTCGGCTCGGTGATCTTCATCCCTGCCGTGATCCTGGGCTACGCCGCCAAAGCCGCCGACAAAGAGGATCGGGGCGAGAAGTTCGGCTACTGAACCGCCCGGCCGTCCGGCTCGACCTCGTCGCTGCGCAGGACGCTCCAGACCGTGTCGGTGCCGTACTCGGGACCGTCGACGATTCCGCATGTGGGTGACGGGACCTGCCCTGCAGGCACCGACGTCACGTCGAAGGCCCGCATCGACCCGTCGACCAGCAGCCCGGTGATGCGCACCGTCGTCGCCATCGACGACCGGTCGAAGCCCACGACGACGGCCTCTCGGGCGCCATCGGCCCAGTCCCAGCCGACCGCGACGAGTGCCGCCCGGTCCGCCGCCTGCTCCGGAGCGCCACCGACGAAGCACGCGCCGCGGCAGTGGGAAGCGAAGTGCTCCGGCGGTTCGGCCCGAGCCACGATGAGGTCGAGCACCTCAGCGTCGACGTGCGCCCAGGCGTAGCCGTCAGGAAACGTGATCGCCGTCGGGGCGAACCGGTGCCCTCCGGTGTGCGAGATGCGCTGGCGTGACGACACCACTCCCGACGACATCGCACCCGACGCCTCGAACACGGCGCCGAGTTGCTCGTAGAGCAGCGTCCCCATGCTGCCGCAGCACTGGTCGCGTCGACCGTGGGTGCAGACCAGCACGTCGATGCCCAAGGCGTCGAGCGACGGGTCCGGATGCGGGACTGCACTGGATACGGACACGGCACCGGATACGGACACGGCACTGGATCCGGACACGGGACCGAGTCCGAGCACGGACCGTCCGAGCGCCACGACATCGCCCTCGGGCACGATCCAGGACCGCCGGCGGAACGGCCCGCGCAGCTCCACGTCCCCGTGGGTGCGCCGCACCAGGCGGTGCTCGGTCACGGTCCGCATGCCGGCCGCGACCTCCGCGCGGTCAGGGACGCGGGCCAACGGTCGCCAGCGACTCCCGTCACCTGCTGTGACCGATGCCGTCGGACCGCCGACCATCGTGACGAACGGCTCCTGGGCCGTGACCTCCGACTCCCACGGCAACGCCACGTCGACGACCAGGAACCCGTCGTAGGCGGGAGCGGAACCGATCGGGTCGACCCGCTGCCCCAAGTGGAACTCGGCGCAGCGGATCCGTGGGAGGTCCATGTGGAACGCGCCGGTGCGCCGGGTCGATGAAGAGGTGGGGTCGGCCACGTCGGCAGGCTACGCACGCGGAGTCCCTTGCACGCGACGTCCCTTGCATCCGGCGTCCCTTGCATCCGACGGTTGTTACTGACGGGTAACCTGTAGCTCATGTCACCGGTCGACGTCGGAGTGCCGCCGCGATGAGGATGCCGGCGGCGCAGCGGCGCACGCAGCTCTTGGAGACCGCCGTGCACGTGTTCGCCGAGCACGGTTTCCACGCCACATCGATGAACGACGTCGCCGAGGCGGCCGGTGTCACCAAGCCGGTGCTGTACCAGCACTTCCGCTCCAAGCGTGAGCTGTTCGTCGAGCTGCTCACGTCGATCGGCGACGAGCTCCGGGAGACCATCGCCAAGGCGACCGCCGATGCCGCAGGACCGCGCCAGCAGGTCGAGCAGGGCATGGCGGCCTACTTCCGCTTCGTCGACTCCCACACCGACAGCTTCCGCGTGCTGTTCGGCGCCGGTGCCCGCCGTGACCCCGAGTTCGCCGGCTTCACCCGTTCAGTCGAAGAGGCGATCGCGGAGTCGATCGCCCAGCTCATCGTCGTCGACGGACAGCCGGCAGCGCATCGCGACGTCCTCGCCCACGGCATCGTCGGCATGACCGAGACGGCGAGCCGGCACTGGCTGGCGCACGACCGCCAGCCCGATGTCGACACGCTGGCCGCGCAGCTGTCCAGGTTGGCGTGGTCGGGCATGCGTGGACTAGACGGCTGACATGGCGACGATCCCCGACGGTGAGTGGTACGAGGTGGTGGTGGAGATCCCCCAGGGATCACGCAACAAGTACGAGCTCGACCACGAGTCGCACCGAGTGTGGCTCGACCGCCACCTCTTCGCCGCAACGGTGTACCCCGCCGAGTACGGCTTCTTCCCGGACACGCTCGCGGAGGACGGCGACCCGCTGGACGCCCTCGTCCTGCTCGAGGACCCGACGTTCCCCGGCTGCCACGTGCGAGCCCGTCCCGTGGCACAGCTGGAGATGACCGACGAGGCCGGCCGCGACCTGAAGGTCCTGTGCGTGCCCGCAGGAGATCCGCGGTGGTCTCAGATCCAGGACGTCGGCGACGTCGACCCCTTCCTCCTCAACGAGATCCACCACTTCTTCAGCGTCTACAAGGATCTGGAGCCCGGCAAGGGCTCTGAGATCGGCGACTGGACCGGACGATCCGACGCCCTCGAGTCGATCGCAGCAGCGAGGGCCGCCTTCACCGGTTGAGCGCCCGAGCGAGTGACGCACGGCATGAAGATTTCTTCACACCGACTCTTCCATTCGACGTGAGCCGGCCGTAGCGTCACCCGCCGCATGGCATCGACGCTCAAGCGTGCACTCATCGGTCGGCCGCTCGCGAACGACGAGGCAGACCACCAGCGGATCTCCAAGACGGTCGGACTGGCGGTCTTCTCCTCCGACGCCATCTCCTCCACCGCGTACGCGACCGGCGAGATCCTGATCGTCCTGGTCGGTGCCGCAGGCATGGTCCAGGCCAACGGCGAGCCGACGACCGATCTGCTCAAGCCGATCGCGGTCCTGGTGGTCATCCTGCTGGCACTCGTGGCGAACTCGTACCGCGAGACCATCCACGCCTACCCCGACGGCGGCGGCGCCTACGTGGTCGCCCGGGAGAACCTCGGCGAGACCCCATCGCTCGTGGCCGGCGCCTCGTTGCTGATCGACTACGTGCTGACCGTGGCGGTGTCGATCGCCGCGGGGGTCCTGGCGCTGTACTCGCTGTTCCCCGCACTCCGGCCGTACCGGGTGGAGCTGTGCCTGCTCTTCCTCATCATCTTGACGGTCGGCAACCTGCGCGGCGTCAAGGAGTCCGGCGCTGTGTTCTCGATCCCGACCTACATCTACATCGCCATCCTGACCGTGTTCATCGTGTGGGCGACGGCGAAGCACCTCGGCGGCAGCCTGGAGGTGTTCGACCCGACAGAGCCCGAGTACGCCCGGTCCATCAAGGCGATCCAGGAGGACCACGGACCGTACGTGGGCGGGATCTCGCTGTTCATCTTCGCCAGGGCCTTCGCGTCGGGCGCCGTCGCGCTGTCGGGCGTGGAGGCGATCTCCAACGGCATCCCCGCCTTCCGCAAGCCGACGTCGAAGAACGCGGCGATCACGCTCGGCTGGATGGCGGTCATCCTGGGCTCGACGTTCTTCATGATCAGCATCATCGCCAGCTGGATGCGGGTCGTCCCCGACGAATCGAAGTCAGCCCTCGCGATCATGGGTGAGCAGGTGTTCGGCGCCGACAACCCCCTGTACTGGATCCTGCAGTTCGCCACGATGGCGATCCTGATCCTGGCGGCGAACACCGCGTATGCCGACTTCCCACGACTGGCCGCGATCATCGGGAAGGACGGCTACCTGCCCCGGCAGTTCGCCAACCGCGGCGACCGTCTGGTGTTCTCCAACGGCATCCTCATCCTGGCCGGAGCGGCAGCGATCCTGCTCGTCGCGTTCAAGGGCGACGTGACCCTGCTGATCCCCCTGTACGCGGTCGGCGTCTTCACCAGCTTCACGATCTCGCAGTCGGGCATGGTCCGCCACCACCTGAAGGAGCGACAGCGCCGCTGGCGGCTGTCGGTGTTGAACTCGGCGCTCGGCGCCATCGCCACCTTCGTCGTGGCCGCGGTCGTGATCGTGTCGAAGTTCGCGATCGGGGCGTGGATCATCGTCGTCCTCATCCCCTGCATCGTCGTGGCGTTCAGACGTGTCAAGCGGCACTACGACCACGTCGCCCGCAGCCTCCGCGTGCCGGCCGACCTCCGAGTGTCGCAGTCGGTGCCCCGGCACGGCGTGGTCGTCCTCGTCGGTGGCGTCACCCAATCGTCGCTCGCGGCGATCCGCTACGCCCGTTCGGTCGGTTCGGCCGACGTGGTCGCTGTCACCGTGGCGATCGACGAGGAAGAGGCCGCTCGGGTGCGCGATGCGTGGCAGCGCATGGCGCTGCCGATCCCGCTCGAGATCATCGAATCGCCGTTCCGAGACCTGACCCACACCGTCGTGGACTACCTCGACGAGCTCGACGCCCGCTGGCAGCACGACTACATCACCGTGGTCATCGCCGAGTTCGTGCTCCCCCACTGGTGGCAGGGCGTGTTCCACAACCAGTCCGCGCTCGCACTGAAGCTGGCGCTGAAGTTCCGCAAGGACACCGTGGTGGTGAACGTGCCGTTCCTGCTCGCCGACGAGCAGGGCGACACGTCGGCCGAGGCTGCTGCCGCGCTGGGGGTGAGCTTCAGCGAGGAGAACGGACTGGCAGGCGAGGGGCCCGACCAGCAGCCGACGATCGACCGCATCGAAGCGGCACCCGCTCACGACGGGGACTGAATCGAGGCTGAACCGTCACTCCGAGGACGGGGGTGGAACCGGATCCCGAGGGACGTCGATCGTCATCTCGGTGCCCCTGACCCGCACCTCCCGCTCGGACACGCCGGCGAACGCCTCCTGGTCGGCGTCGGTGAGGTTCCGTCCAGTGAGGCTGCGGGGCCAGCGCCGCTGGTGGAGCACGGAGCTGAGCTCGTTGCCGTACAGGTACAGGGTGCCGAGCAGGTAGGCCCACGACATGATGCCGAAGACCACGACGAACACGCCGTAGGTGTCGGAGCTCTGCACCACGAAGCGGCGGATGTACCACTCGCCCAGGGTCAGGAGCGCGTACCACGACAGCCCGACGAACGCCGCGCCCGGCAGCTGGCTCGCGAAGGGCACCTTCCGCGAGCAGAGCAACCAGTGCAGACCGAGGTAGCAGAGCGCGCCGGCAAGGAACGGCATCAGCACCGCCGCAACCGTGGAGAGCAACGACGGCAGGTCGAACCAGGCCGACGACCCCGACAGCATCAGGCACCCACCCAACAGGACCACCGCCGGCAGCGACCGGGCCCGCCGGACGAACCAGTTCGGACGATCGTAGAGCGGCACCTCCCACACGGTGTTCAGCAGCTCCTGGAGCGTCTCGAGCAGGCCCAGGCCGGCCCACAGCGACACGAGCACCGAGCCGACGACGACCACCACGCTCCCGCCGGTGTCGGCCTTGAGGACCTCGGTGCCGATGATCGGCACGCTGCCCAACGTGGAGTCGATCAGCTGGTCGCGCAGCTCGTCGTCGTTCTGGACGAGCAGCCCCACGACGTTGACGAAGGCGAGGAGCAGCGGGAACGCGGCGAAGAACCCCCGGTAGGTGAGGATCATCGCCAGCTGGCCACCTCGGTCCTCGCCGTACTTCTTGGTGACGGCGAGCACGACCGCAACGGGCGGTGTCCGGCGCTGGAGCCCATCCAGCCGGTCTGCGGTGCGGTCGATCAGGTTGGGCCGGCCCCCCGGATCGACGCGTTCCTCGGTCGCCATCGCAGGAACGTACCCGCCGGCCGGTCGGTCAGATGGGTGCACCGGAAGTCACCTCCTGCGGGTGCGAATCCGCGATGTTCCGGTAGCGTGGCTGCTCGTGCCGCCGGGAGCCGGCGCACGGATCGGGCCGCGTCAGCGACCCGGTGTGGAATTGCCCCTACGGAACCGGGCCCGATCAGCCGATGATCGTGGTCGGGACCTGTCAGGTCCTGCAGTGGTGGGAATCCAGGTGGTGGGAGACCGTCCGCGCGTGACCGAGAACGACGACCAGGTGCCCGTCGACATCGTCGACGACGAGTCGAGCGCCGACGGCCCGCGCCCCGGCGCTGCCGTCGCCGTCGCCGTGGCTGACGTGACCGAGGTGACCGACGAGGCCGACGACCCCGGCTCGACCGACGACCGGCCGAGCGGGATCGGCCAGGACCGCGCGATCAACTCGTTCCTGTCCGGCGAGGCGACGATCGGCGCGCTCCGCGAACGTCCGTGGTCCCGGGTCGCGTCGATGGCCCGGTACGCGTTCCGCGACGCGTTGCGCTCCATCCGCCGCCGTCCGGCGTTGGCGGCCTCCGCCGCGCTGACCGTCTCGTTGTGCGCGCTGCTCGCGGGGGGCGCCGCACTCGCCCGTGCGGGAGTCGACGCCACGATGTCCCGCTGGGCCGACGGCGTCGAGTTCGTGGTCTACCTCCAGCCGGGGGCGAGCCACACCGACATCGAGCGCGTCGGCGACGAGCTGCGCTCCGCCGACGGCGTCCGCGAGGTCACGCCGGTCTCCCAGGAGCAGGCGTACGAGGAGTACCAGCAGCTCTACGCCGACGAGGCGACGATGGTCGAGGCCGTGACGCCGGACCTGCTCCCGCCGTCGTTCCGGGTGTCGCCCGACGACGCCGACCCCGGGCTGATCCAGCGCATCACGAGGCCGCTCGCGTCGGATCCCGACGTCTACCAGGTCGTCACCGCCGACGACGCTGTCCGCGACGTGCGCGAGCTCTCCGGTGCCGTGTCGGGCTACGGCACCTGGCTGGCGATCGTGCTCGGAGTCGTCGGCGTGGTGCTGTCGGCCACGATGATCCGTTCTTCGATCGCTTCGCGCCGCGACGAGATCGAGATGATGCGGTCCTTCGGTGCTGGTCGGGCGTACGTCGCCGCCCCTGTCGTGATCGAAGGCGTGCTGATCGGCGCGGCCGCCGCGGCCGTCGCGGCCGGAGGCCTGGGCCTGCTCGCCGCACGGGCCCGGTCATCGAGCAGCCAGGTCGTCACCTCCCTCCTTCCGCCAGCATCCGATGCGCTCGCGGTCGCACTGGTCGTCGCCGTGGCGACCGTCGTGGTGTGCTCGGTGGTGTCGGTGCTGGCCACGGCGAGCACCCTGCGGTCGGCCCGATGAAGCGCGCCGCGTCGATCGCCTGCCTGGTCGTGTGCCTCGCCGGGTTCGTGGCCAGCGCGTCGACGAGCTCGGCGCAGGACACGACGACCAGCTCGACCACCTCGAGCACGGTCCCGCCGGACGGCACCAGCACGACGACCTCCACCACCGCTCCGGGCACGCCGACGACGGTCGACCCGACCAGCACGACCACCGTCCCCGGCGGATCCACGACCACCCTTCCCGACGGCGTCACCGTCCCTCCGATCGACCCCCTCGTCCCGCTGCCACCCGACGGCGGCCTCCCGCACGAGGACGAAGAGCTCGACGACCCGACTGCCCTCATCACCCCCAGGGGGCCGTGGGACGGCGTGGGCATCACCAACCCGGTGCTCGCCGGGCTGCGCGCCCAGGTGGACCTGACCCAGAACAAGCTGATCGCCGCCCAGACGGCGGTGTCGCAGGCCACCGACGCCGTCACAGCGGCGCAGGAGGCCAGGAGCCGGATCGAAGGGGCGCAGAAGTCCGCTGCCGACCGCTACGCCGCTGTGCGCGACCGCTTCTCCCGTCGGGTCGCCGCCTCCTACATCGCGGCCGGCCAGCCCGAGCTGCGACTCCGTCCGGGGCGGGACCTCTCCGCCGAAGCCGACCGCGTGGTCCTGCCCGGTGTGGTCACCGAGTCGGACCGGTCCCTGGCCGACCAGTACCTCGCCGAGCGGGAGCAGGTCTCCGAGCAGCTGCGGACCACGATCGAGTCCGAGACCGCCGCCACCCAGGCACTGGAGGGCGCCCGACAGGCGCTCGCCGCCGCCGAGGCGGAGGCGAGCGAGGCCGAACGCCAACTCGCCGCCACACCCGCGACGATCGCCGGATTCGTGTTCCCGGTGGCCGGCCCCACGAGCTTCGTCTCCAGCTACGGGTACTGCCGCGACGGATGCAGCCGGTCCCACCAGGGCAACGACCTCTTCGCCCGGGCCGGCACTCCCGTCGTGGCGGTCGAGGACGGCTGGGTGGAGAAGGTCGGCACGAACCGCCTGGGTGGTCTGACGGTCTGGACCCGGGGCCGAAGCGGCTATCGCTACTACTACGCCCACCTGCGCGACTGGGCGCCGCTCGTCGCCGGCCAGCCGATCCTCGCCGGCACCGTCCTCGGCACCGTCGGCGACACCGGCAACGCCAAGGGCACGTCGCCGCACCTGCACTTCGAGATCCACCCGGGTGGCACCTCGGCGATCGACCCGTACCCGATCCTGATCCGGGCACCCCGGGTGACGCTGACCCCCGAACAGGTGGCCGCGGCAGCTGGATGGTCGCTCGCCCAGGCCGAGCTCAACCAGGTCGCCCCCGCACCGCCCGGCGGTTGACCTCCTGTTCTTCCCCGGTCCCCGGCCGACGGATCCACGACTGATGGTACGCTGCCACCCATGATGGTCACCATCGACCGCGCTGGGCGGATCGTCATCCCGAAAGACGTTCGCGACCGCCTCGACCTGACCCCGGACACCGAGCTGTCGCTGGTGCTCCACGGTGAGCAGATCCAGATCGAGCGCCCTCGCCGGTCGCCCCGTCGACTGATGTGGGCCGAGGACGGTCGGCCGTACTTCGCCGCTGCCGACGAAGGACAACGGCTCAGCGATCTCGACGTCCAGAAGCTCCGCGATGCCGACCAACGCTGAACTGGCAACGAGAGGGGTCCAGCCCGCGACCGCCGAGCGCAACGACACACCGATCGCTGTCGACACCAGCGTTGCGGTCGCGTTCCTCGACGCCTCGCACACCGCCCACCGGGCCTGCGTCGAGGCGCTCGCGGGGAGAACCCGTGCGCTCGCCGGTCACGCGGCCTTCGAGACGCTGTCGGTGCTGACCCGACTCCCTGGGCCGACGGCCGTCGCGCCCGCCGACGCGCTGATCGCGCTGCGAGCGGCGTTCCCCGACCCCTGTTGGCTCAGTCCGGATCAGCACGAGGCGCTGCTCGCCACCGTCGGCAACACCGGCATCTCCGGCGGATCGGTCTACGACGCACTCGTGGCCGAGGCAGCCCGCGTGAACGAACGCATGCTGCTCACACGCGACCGTCGGGCGGTGTCCACCTACGAGTTCCTCGGCGTGTCATACGAACTGATCGGCTGAGGATCGGTCCGGCTCGGTCGGGAGCCGGACGGCGAGGCTTCAGCGACGCACCTCGACCAGCAGGACCCACACCTGGGCTGTCCCACCGACGATCGCAGCGATCACGAACGGCACCAGCCACAGGAGCCCTCCGATCGCTCCGGTGGCCAGCCCCACTCCGGCGAGCAGCAGCGCGGCGACCGCCAGCAGGAACGGCCCGCAGATGCCCAAGTACCACTGCTCCCGCGTGCGCTGGCTGTCCGGGTCGTAGCGACCGAGCTGCCGGAACAGCACGACGCCGACCAACGAGGCGAACACGGCGAGCTCGATCCCGACCGCCTCGTCCGACTGGCCCGGCACGAGCACCAAGACCGCCACGATCAGCGGCGTCATCAGCACGACGAGCGCCGACATCGCCCGCCGGGGCAGGTACGCGAACCGCACGATCTCCTCGATGTTGATCGTCAGCGCGACGATCAACATGCCCGCCAACGCCGCAGAGGCTCCGCCGACCATGATGGCGTAGTCCTTCCACGCCTCGATGTTGTACGCCTGGTCCATCGACGCAGTCTCGCCCAACACGGCGCGTCAGCTCCGGATGAGCAACGACGCGAGGAGCGCAACGATCACGGAGTTGTAGAGGAACGTCAGGACCGTGTGGAGATTGACCACCTTTCGCATGTACGGCTTGGTGATGTCGACGTCGGTCGCACCGAAGGTCGTGCTGACCGCGATCGAGAAGTACAGGTAGTCGCCGTAGGCGCCGGTGCGATCACCCGGGAAGTCCAAGCTGGGATCGTCGATGTCCTTCTGGGCGTAGTGGAGCGTGTAGCTGACGATCGACAGCGCCCAGCAGCACAACAGGATGCTCACCGTCAACGGCACCAGCACCCACTCGTCGATCCGGATGGCATCGATGTGCGGCACCACCAGCACGACGAAGAACGACACCGCGGTCGCCTCGATCGCGAAGTTGGGGCCGTCGCCGTGGGGGCTGACCCTCGCCCAGAACCTGTTCACCAGCACCGAGCGCGCCGCCATCCGCGCAGCGAACTCACGTCGGTCGACCCGGGCGAAGGTCCGTTGGGTGTGGATCACGTACACCACGCAGAACACGTTCCAGCCGATGAGGACGAGCAGGACCCACCGACCATGGCCTTCGATCCCATCGATGTCGTGCGGGAGCAGGAACCCGAGCACCGTCGGGACCACGAACGCCGCACACGTGGCGAGGAACGCCCGGAACGAGTCCGCGCAGGTCCGCATGCCGGTCCGATCAGGCAAGGGCGGCTCGGGTGCCGCTGGACTCGATGCTGCAGCGTCGCCGTCCAAGGCGAACAGTATGGCCAACGGCGCCAGAGTCCCCGCGCGTCCCGGCCCCGCGCTGCTGCCCGCGCTGGGGGCGCGGGTGGTCGGGTGTGCTCGGTTGGTTGGTTGGTCCCACAGGGTTCCCGCGTTCAGGCGGGGGTGGCCGCTCGCCATCCGGGTCCTCGTTGGTGACGGGTGTGCAGGACGGCGCCGGTGGGTGTGGTGATCCGGTAGAACCCGAGCGTGTCAAGTGTTCTGTGTGAGTAGCTCGTGGTTGGTTGGTCAGATTCGTCCGGCGAGGCGGTCGGGGTAGGCGATGGCGAGGGCGCCG
>JACDJC010000439.1_pt1 | contig 48927 bp, 41 predicted proteins | sample 7454191 | NCBI WGS metagenome assembly JACDJC01 (sample SAMN14253291, study PRJNA609438) | sludge metagenome | isolation source: sludge after 25d culture with pyrite and EDTA | collected 2018-12-20 | reverse complement strand
ACTCAGCGCACTCCGCGGTTGCTTTTTAGTTTAAAAGTCCGGAGCCTTTGTGGTAAAAAAATTAACCACGAAGTCACGCATCCGGCAGCTGCCGGACACGAAGTAACACGATGGAAAAACTTTGAGCGCCTTGGTGAAAACCCTTCGAGCGCCTTTGTGGTAAAAAAGAAACCGCGAAGTCACACAAAGGATAAAATATAACATCGTTTGTCTTAGTGGTAAAAAAAAGCCCGGAAGCAAACAATTGTAGAATATCGTTGTTAAGATAACAAATAAAACAGATTATGAGAAGCACCAATCACAACATCGGATTATTAATCCTCCGCCTCACTTTGGGCCTATTATTACTGCTTCATGGCATTGCAAAACTAATACATGGTATTGATCCCATCAAAGGAATGGTGGCCAGTATCGGATTGCCCGCCTTTTTGGGTAATGGCGTTTACATCGGGGAAGTTATTTTCCCGTTGCTCCTAATTGTAGGGTACCGTACCCGCCTGGCCGCCATAGGTTTCGCGTTAAACATGGTAGCAGCCATACACCTGGCACATGCGGCGGATGTTTCTCAATTGAACAGCGGGGGTGGATGGGGCATTGAACTACAGGCACTCTACCTGTTTGGTGCTCTTGCCCTGGTTTTTACCGGGGGCGGCAAATACGCCATCTCTCATCGCCGCACCTGGGATTAATGCTCTTTTTACACCAGGGGTATATTATGCCGGGTGCAGACCTCACGCATCTCGTCGCTCCAGATGCTGGCCTGAATTTCTCCGATATGGGCTTTTCGCAAGAAATACATACACAGTCGCGATTGCCCGATACCTCCGCCAATGCTCAGGGGCAATTCACCGTTTAGCAATCGGCGGTGAAACAACAACTCCCGGCGATTGGTGCAGCCCTCCATTTCAAGTTGCCGCTCGAGGGCTTCCGGGTCCACGCGAATGCCCATGGACGATATTTCCAATGCCCGCCCCAACACCGGATTCCAAAGCAGAATGTCACCATTCAGTCCCGTATAGCCATTTTCGCCAGGGCTGCTCCAATCGTCATAGTCGGGTGCCCGGCCGTCGTGTTTCTCACCATTTTTTAATTTATGGCCAATGCCCATAAGAAAAACGGCACCATGTTTTTTAGTGATGGCATCTTCGCGCTCTTTGGGCGAAAGTGAAGGATACATGGCCAGAAGCTCCTCACTATGAATAAAATAGATGTCTTCGGGCAAGAGAGGTGTCAGTTGCGGATACTTTTCGTACACGATAAACTCGGTGCGCTTCATCACTTCATAGATGCTCCTCACCGTCTTCTTTAAAAAGGCCACCGTTCGTTCTTCGGGGCGGATGTGCCGCTCCCAGTCCCACTGATCCACATAGATGGAGTGGGTATTGTCCAAATCCTCATCGGGTCGTATGGCGTTCATGTCGGTATAGATTCCATAACCAGGGTCAATGTCGTAGTCGGCCAGCATCAGCCGTTTCCATTTGGCCAGGCTGTGCACTATCTCGGCCTCCTGATCGCCCATATCCTTCACGGGAAAGGAAACCGGGCGCTCAACACCATTCAGGTCGTCGTTGATACCGGTACCTTTAAGAACAAAAAGAGGCGCCGTAACGCGCCGCAGTTTTAGTTCGGAAGACAATCCGTACTGGAAAGAGTCCTTAACAACCACAATGGCATGTTCGGTCTGTTTTAAATCTATCAAAGGACGATAAGCTTTAGGTAAAAACAATCTATCTTCCATGGTTATGCAATGTTGATAATTGAAATTTTTAATAATACCCTGCAAATTTAGTCCCAATAAATTACAATCAAAAGGATTTTTGGCAGTATTTTATTCAGATTGTAATTTTTTAAATCAAAAATGTATGAAATAAGAGGGAAAAGCAGTATTTCTGTTATAAAACATCATTTAAACAATTGCCTGTTGCCTGTTGCCTGCTGCCTAATTTCCCATATCAATCCGGGAAAATTCGTGAATTTTCTCTACCATGCGCGAAATCCATCGCCTGCTCATTTAATCCTTAATCCTTTAATGTTTCCCACTTCCCGCCTCAACATCTTCGGTCTTCCCTGCAGGCAGGCAACTTCGTGCTTCCGTCTTCCGTCTTCCGTCTTCTGTCTTCTATCTCTCTTCAATCTTTTTTTCTCCCTTCTTCCCTCCCTCACACCTCCACCACCAGCCCGTCCCAGGCCAGAAAAACACCGGGTGGCAGAATGGCAGAGACCTCACGGTGCAACCCCATATTATGACTGATGTGGGTGATGTAAGCTGCTTCGGGATTTATCTGTTCTATCACTTCCAACGCCTGCTTAAGATTGAAGTGCGAGATGTGCTCTTTGACTCTCAGGCCATTAATTACCAGGCATTTGGTACCCCTTAGGAGCTGCATGCTCTCCTCAGGTATTCGGTTGGCGTCGGTGATATAACTAAAATCGCCGATGCGAAAACCCAGAACCGGCAGTTGGTAATGATAAACTCTAATGGGCGTTATCAGGGTATCTCGAAAATAAAAGGGCTTCGTAGTAATTTCATGCACCAAAAATCTGGGCAACCCGGGGTAGTGATGCTCCTGAAAAGCATAAGAAAATTCTTTTTTCAGGGCCTCCAACACCCTGCGCTCAGCATAGAGAGGCATGGAGCCATTGTTTAGCCGGTTAAAGGCGCGCACATCATCCAGCCCGGCGGTATGATCCTTATGCTCGTGGGTAAAAAGAAGCGCATTAAGCTGCCGGGTATTTGATTGCAACATCTGCTGACGAAAATCGGGCCCTGTATCTATCACCAATACTTGTCCGCCGGCATCTATCTTTACAGAAGAACGATTTCGTTTGTCTTTGGTATCCTTGGAGATGCAAACAGCACAATTACAGGCAATCATGGGGACACCCATAGAGGTGCCGGTTCCTAAAAAAGTAACTTTCAATGATGCGTGGATTGAGAAATTCTACTTTGGTTGATTCCTACAAAAGTAACAAATAGGGGAAATCCATCCCATTTTTTGATACTTTTGCGAATAAAATCGCTCAGCAATGGCCGGAAAACTATACCTTATACCCAACACCCTGGGTAACCCGGAAACAACTTATACCATCCCGTCGCAGGTGGCGGCGCTGGCCTGCAGCCTGCGTTTTTTTATCGTGGAAAATGTACGCACGGCACGCCGTTATCTGCGGTTACTGAACAAAGACATGGACATTGACGGTTCCTCATTTTTTGTGTTGGACAAACACACAACGCCCTGGGAGTTTGCAGAGTATCTGAAACCCCTTAAACAGGGTGATGATGCAGGCATTATTTCCGAAGCAGGATGCCCCGGGGTAGCCGATCCGGGTGCAGATATGGTGATGCTGGCTCATCAGCAAAACATAGAAGTGGTGCCGTTGACAGGTCCCTCCTCCATCATTCTGGCCCTCATGGCCTCGGGTATGAATGGGCAGAATTTTGCTTTCAACGGATACCTACCCATCCAAAAGGAGGAACGCATAAAAATGATAAAACAACTGGAAGAACGCAGCAGCAAAGAAGGCCAGACTCAACTGTTTATCGAAACACCCTACCGCAACATGGCGCTGGCCCACGATTTAATTTCGGCCTGCAGGTCCACAACCCTTATCTGCATTGCCTGCAACCTCACACTGCCCGGCGCATTTGTCCAAACCAAAACGGCAGCCGCCTGGAAAGGAAATTTGCCCGATTTGCATAAAAAGCCCACCATTTTTCTATTGGCAGGCCGTTAATGCCATTGTCCATTTGCAGCTTGCTTAACCTTTATTTACCGGCGGATGAGCAATTCTATCTCCCTTATTTGCTTTTTGTAACCCGGGCTGGTCTCCATCATGTTTTTCACCGTTTTACAGGCATGCAAAACCGTAGAATGATCGCGTTTCCCTATCTGGATACCGATGACGGAAAGAGAAGAAGTGGTAAGATTTTTACAGAAATACATGGCTGCCTGCCGGGCTTGAACGATCTCCCGCTTGCGCGATTTGGTCTGAATCACATCCACATCTAACTGGTAATAGTTGCAAACCTTTTTTACGATGTGGTCGATGGTAATCTCCTTTTGCACCTTATTCACCAAACGGTTCACCACACTTTTGGCAATATCCACAGTTATTTCGGCCTTATTTAGTGTGGAAAGAGCCAGCAGGGAGATGAGCGCCCCTTCCAGTTCTCGTACATTGTCGGTAATTTGAGAGGCAATGTAGTGCACAATGTCTTCGGAGATGATGATTCCGTCTTTGTGCACTTTGCTTTTAAGTATCTCTACCCGGGTATCATAGCCGGGCGATTGCAAATCGGCAGGCAAACCCCACTTAAACCGGGTTAACAACCGCTCTTTCATGCCCTTAAGCTCAACAGGTGGCTTGTCGGAGGTGAGCACCAGTTGCTTACCCGATTGATGCAAATGATTAAATATGTGGAAGAAGGTATTTTGCGTGGCATCTTTCCCGGCAAGTTCCTGGATATCGTCGATGATCAGTACATCTATCATCTGATAAAAATGCAAAAAATCGTTTTGCGCATTGCGCACCACGGCATCGGTGTACTGGATAAAAAACTTATTGGCACTTACATACAACACCACCAGTTCGGGATGAAGTCTTCGCACATCCAAACCAATGGCCTGTGCCAGGTGGGTTTTGCCCAAACCCGAGTTGCCATAAATGAAAAGCGGATTAAAGGCGGTTTTACCAGGACTTTTGGCCACTGCTTCGCTGGCCGACCGCGCCAACCGGTTGCAATTGCCTTCAATAAAATTCACAAAGGTGTATTCTCCGTTTAGCTGTGGGTCCACATTAAGCTTTTTAACACCGGGTACCACAAATGGGTTGCGAATGGCCGTGGCTTCGTGTGTACCATACTTATTGTTTGACGACCGCCCGTCTTTGTACAAGTGAGCACCCATAGCAGGGTAATTGACCGTAAGAGAAGGTTGAGAGGGCGACTTCTTCTTTTCCATCACCACGCTGTACTCCAGTTTGGCGCCTGGTCCAATTGTTTGTCTGAGGGCCTTTCCCACCAGATTGATGTACTGCTCTTCGATAAATTCGTAGAAAAAATAGGTAGGCACCTGAATGGTCAGGACTTTGTTCTCCAACTTAACGGGAACAATAGGTTCGAACCAGGTTTGAAAATCAACCCGGGGTATCGACGACTCAATGTAATTTAAACATCCTTTCCAGATTTGTTTACAGCTTTGATTTAATACTGCGCCTTCCATTTTGTTATTATGTTAAAAGAGAATTTTCCCGCGGAGAGACAAAAGTTGCAAAAAATATCCGTAAAAAAAAACGGGCAACCTCTTGACTTTTCTCAAAAAGGTATATCCGGCTAATAGTCAAAGGATTAATATGAACTATGCTAATTTGCTAAATATGAGCTAATTGAACATTAAGAAGGGATGTTAAGCAGGGTGTTCAATAACTTGTTATAAAGTCTATTGAGTGCCTTCCTGAAAAATAAACAAGAATTTTGGCAAATATTTTTTTAAACCCGTTAGGTTAACCAAATAATCAGTTTTTTATATTAACTTTTTTAAGAGCCCGTTTTAATTTTACAGGCTTTCCTTTTTCCAGCGCTATGACCCGGGCATCGGGAAATTTGTCTGCAATTCTATCTTTAACAGAGAGTATTTCGCGATAAGAGGAGGTTTCGCCAACAGTGTAGATGTAATCTTTACCATCGGTATCCTCAAAAATTCGATGGCTTTCGTCTATCATCTGATTTTTAATTTCGAGAGGGGTGGAAGAACGGGCTACCTGTAATTTAAAGACGATGCCATGGTCCTCCGCTTTTTGATCGTCAAGCGACACAAACGTTTTGGGCGAAAGGTCAATGGCCGAAAAGCTCAAATACCGCCCTGGGTTATGGCGAACATCGGCCAGCAACCGATCGAGATTGGCTGAGGCATCCATCAGATTCAGGTAGAGGGTATTGTCAGAAAGCAACAAACCCAGACTGCCCTCTCCATCCTCTGCACTTTGCAGAAGCCTGTTGATGGTATTGAGGCTTGAGTCGACACTTGCAGCCATTGCCTCCAGTTGTAAATCTCTTAACTTTACACTAAAGGCGGTCAGATTATTCATGGCGGCCTCCAGGTTATCTTTCTGCATCTTAGCCGCATGGGTAAGCGAATCGATGTTGGCAAGTGAATTATTTATGGAACCACCCGGCGCGAAGGATAAACTCAGGTTGCGTGTAGTCTCTTCCAGGTTTTCCATAATAGCGCTGAAATTTTTTATGCCATAATCCAGGTTCCTGTTATTCTCTTCGGAAAACACCTTTCCAATATCTGTTAAAACCGTATCAAGCTTAACCAGCAATCGTTCGGTTTTATCTTTGAGCGGCAACACCTCCATGCTTACCTGATCCTTTAAATCACCCATAACATTGGTGTTAAGCGTATCACCGGGCTGAAGCATCTCTACGCTGCTGCCGGGCAAAATCTGAACCCCTTTCGAGCCCATCAAATCGAGGCTATATATTTGGGCTATCGTGTTGGCTGGGAGGTCCAATTTCTTTGTTACGGAAAAAGATATCAGGAACTGACCCTTCTGGTTGGGGTGGAAATCTATCCCCTTCACGGTGCCAATTTTATAACCCTTGTAAAAGATGGGACTGCCCTCGGTGAGACCTTCTACACGAGAGTAAACGCCATAATAACGCTCGCCTGAATCGAACACATTTTTCCCCTTTAAAAAACCAACACCCCATACTAAGATGGCGATGGCCACTATTACGGTAAAACCTATTTTTACTTCGCGTTGTATCTTCATGTGATTTTTTTTTTATAATCGTGCTTCGAGGGGCAAAAATTCGTGAGTTATTTAACCATGCGTGATGGCGTGTTGCCTGTTTTCAATTTGAATTGGAGAAAATTCACGAATTTTCTCTACCATAATGCCGCACCGCTCGTGCTTTTCTCCCGTCTCCGGTCTTCCCTTCCGATAGCTATCGGAATCGTGCTCCCCCTCTCCCTCACCTCTTCACTCTCTCCCCGTTTCGAAACATCACCACAAAACAGTCGGGCACTTTTTCCCTCACTGCGGGCAACAGTTTTAATATCTCCTTTTGAGAATAGCTAAGGCCTGTAGTATATTTATAATAATCGCCCTCCCGATACTCCCACACGTCATCGAAAAGGGCAAAGGGTCCCTTGTCCTTTCCAAGAGGTTTTTTAGCAATTGCCACCTGAATGCGGTATTCGAGGGCACCTTCGGGCTTTTTATCCTTTGCAGCCTCAGCCTCAATGGTGACCATAACCTCTTTGGCATCCACCACTTTTTGGGGAACTGCTATCGTTGGAGGTGGTTCCGGTTTTTGTACCAGAGAAGAGTTACGGGCTTCGTATTTAAGCTTGTAATCGCGAATGGCTCTGAAAATGGCCGAAGCCAAATAAGTCTGCCCCTCACCTGAACTGAGAAAGCGCTCCTCGTCGCGATTGCTTAAAAACCCAACTTCCACCAAAATACCGGGCATAGCCGTCTCGCGCAGCACCAGAAAACCGGCTTGTTTCACACCCCGGTTGCGGCGTCCTACCCGGCTCGAGAACTGATCCTGCATCAGGGAGGCTACCTCTATGCTTTGATCGAGATAGACATTTTGCATCAACTCGAAGATGATGTACGATTCAGGAGAGTTGGGATCAAACCCCTGATAAGTCATCTTATAATTGTCTTCCATCACAATCACCGAATTTTCTTTTTTGGCTACTTCCAGGTTTTCTTTGGATCGATGCAAACCTAAAACAAAGGTCTCGGCACCGGCAATACGCGGGTTCGAAATATAGTTGGCATGTATGGAGACAAAAAGATCGGCATTCACCCGGTTGGCCAGTTCAGCACGCTCGTTGAGAGGCACAAACACATCTTTGGTACGTGTATGAACCACCTTTACATCGGGCAGATACTGATTCAGATACTCTCCCACTTTAAGTCCGATGGCCAGCACCACATCCTTCTCGCGGGTTTTGGAGCCCGAAGCACCGGGGTCGCGTCCGCCATGGCCTGCATCGATAACCACCGTATTGATGCCTACTCTCACAGAGTTTTGATCCGGCGCATTTTGGGCCAAACCGTTGACAGCCGCCAAAAGGCAAAAAATACAAACTAAATTCACCCATTTCATGATTTCTCCCGAGCCTCTTAACCGTTTCTTTAATTGCATTTTAGATATTATTTAGCTGCCTGCCGACAGGTGGGTTTGAAATTCCAGGCATAAAGTACGATCCCGAGCCATCGGGACTAAACCATACTATGATGTTTGATCCCGATGCTTCGGGATTGTGATTTTATTTTTGCTATTTGTTATTTCTGGTTTATCCGGGTTTACGGCAACGTACAAATATGGCTGTTTAATTTACAAAATTCATCCCAAAAATATAAAATATACACGGGATAGAGGTTTATTGGTGTCAATTTTGATGCAGAAGCTCTTCAAAGACCGTTTTTTTGATTTATTTTTGTCCTTCCCGGCGCCAGGAAGTTGGCCCAAAAATATAAAATAACCGACCATTTTGGCACCAATAAAACACCTCTCATACCTGCCCTTCACTTTCAGAAGCCTCCTGCTCGCAGGGTTTCTCCTGCTATCGGGCAACCTCCTGGTGGCCCAAAATACGGTAGAGTTGCGCACCGACACCCTTGAACAACAAACCGATACCCTTTCGCAACAAACCGACACTCTCTCACAACAAGCTTCGCGTCAGGCGGTTATAGATGCTGAAATCAAATACGACGCTTCCGACTCTATAAAATTTACCAAAGGCAAAGTGTTTTTGTATGGTGATGCTCAGGTGAGCTATCGCGACATACTGCTGACAGCCCATTACATCGAACTCGACCTGGATAGCAGCCTTACCTACGCCAAAGGCCGCATAGACTCCACGGGCACCGAAATCGGACTTCCGGTTTTTAAAGACCCCAGTGGTGAGTACACCATGCGCACCATCCGCTACAATTTTGAAACCGAAAAAGCCATCATTGAGCATGTGGTAACAGAGCAGGGCGAAGGATACGTGGTGAGTGACCGGGCTAAGAAACTAAAAGACAACGTCTATCTGCTCAAAAATGGCAAATATACAACATGTACCAACCACGACCATCCTCATTTTTATATGAACCTGACCAAGGCGAAAATTGTGCCAGGCAAAAAAATCATCTTCGGACCGGCTTATCTCGTGGTGGAGGACGTAATTTTACCGGTTGCCATACCCTTTGGATTTGTTCCCAGCACCTCGAAATACAGTTCCGGCTTTATACTTCCTTCCTACGGGGAAGAGAGCAACCGGGGCTTCTTTTTGCGCGAAGGCGGTTATTACTGGGCGGCCAACGACTATTTCGACCTCTCCATGACGGGCGATATATACAGCAACGGCTCCTGGGGGTCGCGCATTGGCACGCGATATAAAGCCCGCTACAGGTTTGGGGGCAACTTTAATTTTCAATACATCACCAACATCAACAGCGAAAAGGATTTACCCGACTACAGCAAAACAAAGGATATGTCGCTCACCTGGTCGCACCGGCAGGATGCCAAAGCACACCCTTTTCGAACTTTTTCGGCCAGCGTAAACTACTCCACCAGCTCGTTCGATCGCAACAATGTGGGGAGCATCATCAACCCCCAGATTTTGGCTCAAAACACCAAGCGCTCCAGCATCTCTTACTCGCGTCGCTGGGCCAACAGTCCTTTTAATCTTTCGGCCAACCTGTTACACTCCCAAAACAGCCGCGATACCACCATCGATCTCACCCTGCCCGACCTTACCCTTACCATGAACCGCATCTATCCGTTTAAAAACAAGAAACGGCTGGGAACCAAAGAACCCTGGTACGAAAAAATAAGCCTCAGCTATACCGGAAATGCTAAAAACTACATCTCTACCAAAGAGAGTGAGCTGATGAATTCAAGCATTACCGAAGACTGGAAAAACGGTATGCGCCACTCTATCCCGGTAAGCATGAACCTGAAATTATTAAAATACTTTACACTTTCCCCCAGCTTTAACTACACCGAAAGATGGTATTTTAAGTCCATCCAAAAAGACTATGACCCTGACAAACAGCAAATTGTAGTATCGGACACCACTCAGGGTTTTAACCGGGTGTACGATTACAGCTATTCCATCGGTACCTCCACCAAGATTTACACCTTTTTCCGACCCAGCCGGTGGCTGTTTGGCGATAAAATAAATGCCCTGCGGCATGTAATGACTCCCTCGGTGAGTATGTCGTACCGGCCCGATTTTGGAGACCCAAAATATGGCTATTACGACTGGCTGGAATATTACGATCCCCAGCGCGGTGAGATCGTGCGACACGACTACTCCATTTACGAAAATTCGCTCTATGGCGTGCCCGGACGTGGCGAATCGGGTTCCATGGGCATTAGTCTGGGCAACACCCTGGAGATGAAAGTGAAGAGTCAGAAAGATACCACCGGATTTAAAAAAATCCCCATCCTGGAGTCCCTCAACTTTAGCACCTCCTATAATTTTTTGGCCGACTCGATGAAGTGGTCGAGAATTTCGATGAGTGGCCGTACCAAACTCTTTGGTACCTCCATAAATTTCGGGGCTTCCTTCGACCCTTATGCCATCGACACTACCGCCCAGGGAAGACCGGTGAGGGTGGACCGTTTGTTGTGGAACGAAAAAAGACAGATCGCCCGAATGGAAAACGCCAACCTGAGCTTTGGACTTAATTTTGGTTCCGAAACCTTTAAGAAAAAGAAGGAAGGGGCTCCCGCCTCCGACGAGCCTCCCGAACAACCCCCCATGGACGATCCCTTAAACCCGGATGACATGGGGATGGCCACACAGGAGCAAACCTCTCCCCAAATGGCTGCAACAGAGGAGGGCTACGCTCAATTTTCCATCCCGTGGAACATCTCCCTCAACTACAATATGCGCGTTATGCAAGGCGAGTTCGATAAGGAGCGTATGAACTTTAAGAAAAAATTCACCGCCGACATAAATATCAATGGCAACCTGGAACTCACCCCCAAATGGTCGATGAACTTTTCCACCGGTTACAATCTTGAGCGGAAGGAGATATCACACACCAACCTAAGAATTTCCCGAAATCTGCACTGTTGGAACATGAGCTTTAACCTGGTGCCGGTAGGGGCTTACAAGTCCTATTTCTTCACCATATCGGTGAACAGCAGCCTGCTTAAAGATTTGAAGTACGAAAAGCGCAGCCACCCGCGCGACAACCCCAATTTTAGGTTCTAATTTTATTTTGTTGGCCTTAAGCTTTGTAAAAACTGCAAATTTGAGGTATTATTGCAAAAAATAAAACCATTTATCAATGAAAAAAGTAGCAATAGGAGTTGACATCGGAGGAACCAATACCGCCATTGGCGCTGTGGACCATGATGGTAACATATTGGTTAACAGATCAATAAAAACCTCTAAACATGGCGAGGTGGACAAGTACATAGAAGAACTTGCCCATGAGATTAAGGATATGGACAAATCGCTGAAGCTGATGAACGAGGATATAGACATCCTCGGCATTGGCGTAGGAGCGCCCAACGGCAATTACTACAGCGGCACCATCGAGTATGCACCCAACCTGGCGTTTAAAGGTGTAGTTCCTGTGGTGGAAAAACTCAGGAAAAAGTTTCCTCAATCGTATGCCATTGCTCTTACAAATGATGCCAACGCCGCTGCAATTGGCGAAATGGTGTATGGCGGCGCCCGTGGCATGAAAAACTTTGTGATGTACACCCTGGGCACCGGCGTAGGTAGTGGTGTAGTGGTAAATGGCGACCTGGTTTATGGCCACGACGGCTTTGCCGGCGAATGCGGACACACCATGCTTATCCCCGAAGGAAGATTGTGTGGATGCGGCACCAGAGGCCACCTGGAAGCCTATTGCTCGGCACCCGGCATGAAGCGCACGGCAATGGAGTTGCTGGCCAAATACAATGCCGAGGAGAGCTTGCTTGCCGACTTCTCATTCAATGAACTCAACTCGAAAAAGATTTTTGAGGCCGCCGAGAAAGGGGATAAAATTGCCCTTGAGGTATTTGAGCTCACCGGCAGATATCTGGGTCAGGGACTGGCCGACACGGTTCATCACCTCTCTCCGGAAGCCATTTTTCTATTTGGTGGTCCCACCGCAGCCGGTGACTACATCTTTAAACCAACCATCAAAAGCATGAATGAGTACCTGTTGCCCATTTTTAAAGAAAAGATAAAGGTGCTGCCCTCGGAATTGAATTTCGGCGATGCAGCCATTGTTGGCGCCAGTGCTTTGGTTTGGAAAGAGTTGGACAAACAGTAATAAGCTTTTACCGCTATTAGAAGAAAAGCCGTCCTTTTTTCGGGCGGCTTTTTTTTACTACCTCTCATTCAACATGGGAAAGAGAGCGCGTATTTCACTCTCAGTGGGCTGGTGGCCATACTCACATATCTCAAATGCCTCAGCCATCTCAATTTTGCGGCCTTTGGCTTCTCCATACCACTTTATGAGACATTCGCGTATTTGATTGTTCATCTTTGGCTTCCGTAAGCTCCCAACCCACTCCAGGCGTTCAGCCTCACTTTCAGGCACCTGATCCAAGACCCCGTTCAGCCAGGGCAGCCACTCAAAAACCTGCGACTCGTGCGCCGCTATACCTCTCACCTTGCGTGGATAAACATCGGTAATATCTACAGCTATTTCAGGTATAAACGGATAGGGCTTTTTAAATCGGTCGCTGACATATAAAAAAACCGGATTCTTCTTTAAGGCGGGCGTATCGGAGGCAATGTTGGGCACAATAACCATAAAAGCAGCATCCTGCAAGGCTATGGCCGTATTGCGGTGGTCGGGATGATAGTCGTATGGGCGCGGACCAATCACAATATCGGCGTTCCATTGGCGTATCAGCCTTATCAAACTGCGACGGACTTCAAGCGTGGGCATCAATTCGCCATCGTGATAATCGAGCACCACATATTTCACGCCCAATCGCCGTCCGGCCTCCTGAGCCTCGGCACGCCTGATGGTAGCCAGAGCGCCCCCTCCTTTCTCATGGTGCCCGGCATCACCATTGGTTACCGAAACAAACAGTACATTGTGTCCTGCATCGGCAAACCTGAGGGCCGTACCACCGGCGTGAATATCACAATCGTCGGGATGAGCACCTATAACCACTACATTTATCTTTTCCTGTGCAGACACAAAGGCTACGCAAAGAAAGAAGAGCGAAATCAATAAAATATTTTTATACATAGCTGATTGTTTATAAGTTTATTGTAAAAGTACTACCCCTTTTTAAAACAATCAATTGGTTTGAGAAAAATTGGAGAAGCGGGTGTCAGGTAATGGAGTAATAGGCAATAGGCAATATGCATCAGGCAATAGGGTGAAAGGTGAAAGGTAATAGGTGAAAGGTGAGGGTAAAAAGGCAAAGGGTAAAACATCTATCTTTTTTTTCTTCGGTCTTCAAACTCCAAACTTCTGTCTTCCCTGCCTGGCGTCTTCCGTCTTCCGTCTTCCGTCTTCTGTCTCCCGTCTTCGTGCTTCCATCTTTTCCTACAACTCCTTCTCCAAAGCCGTAACCCCCTTCTCCATCCATGCCGGTGCAGACTTTCCTTTAAGATAATGGTCGAAGAACTGCATCATTCTGCGGCTTAAATCTTTTGAGTTGGCCCTTCGCGTGAGGTTATGCTCCTCATTGTTGTACACCAGCATCCAGGCGGGTTTATTGAGCCGGCGCATGGCCGTAAATAATTCTATGCCCTGATACCAGGGCACTGCACCATCATTGTCGTTGTGCATCATCAACAGGGGCGTCTCAATTTGAGGCACAAAAAAGAGAGGTGAATTTTCAATGTATTTGGGCAGAGCCTCCCACAAGGTAGCCCCTATCCGGCTCTGAGTATGTTCGTACTGAAACATGCGGCTCATCCCCGTTCCCCATCGAATGGCGCCATAGGCACTGGTCATATTGCTCACCGGGGCGCCCGCCATAGCGGCTTTAAAGCGGTTGGTACGGGTTACCATAAAGGCCGTTTGATACCCGCCCCAGCTCTGCCCCTGCAAACCCATGTTCTCAGCATCTATAAAAGGATATCTCTCCAGCATGGTTTGGGTGCCGCTCATGATGGCTTCGTAGGCACTTAACCCGGGGTCGCCTGTACGATAAGTAATATCAGGCACAAAAACAACATATCCGTTGCTGGCATAAAACGTCCAGTTAATGGTAGAGCGGCTGGGAGCGGGAGCATAATAATTATGCAAGCGGTCGGAGGAACGCTCGTAAAAATATATAATCATGGGATATTTCCGGGAAGTGTCCATATCTTCGGGTGTAACCAGCAACCCCTGGTGTGCTTCGCCATTAAAACCATCCCAGCTTACCAAACGGATGTTGCCCCAACGATACTCCTTTTGCTGAGGATTGGTGATTGAAACCGAGGTTATATCCTCCAATTTTGTATTGGTCACATAGAGTTCGGGATAGTGCTCAAAATCACCTTTTTGCACCAGCATGGTTTCACTTTCCCGGGCCTTCACCGGCCTGCCGAATGAGGCATCTTCCATTGTCAATACCGATAATTGAGCATCCTGAAGCCGGTAAAATCCCGACCGCTTATTATAAATATGAAAGGCTGACAAAAGAAGGGGCCCGTCCAAATCTATGGCCAACTCATCCGTATCGAGCCTGAGGTATCGAAGTTGAATGGATTTTTGACGCCCAACGCCGTTTGTCAACTGTAAAGGCGCCTCCTTGCCCTTGGCATCGAGCTTCCAGATGTCGAAACGGTCGTAAACCAGCAGATACCGGTTGTCGGTACTCCAACCGGCCACACCAAAGGGGCGTGGGTCGGAAGGTGCATCGTGCCAGTCATCGTAAAGGGGAACGTCAATCTCGCCGGTCAACAAACGTGTTTTTCTCTTTTTCACATCCATCACGTAGTAGTTGCTGTCCTCTGGGGCATACCAATAAAAATGCCGGCCATCGGGTGAAAGTCCATGAGCACCTTCCACTGCCTGCTGCAACAGCGATTGCTCTCCGGTGTTAACATCTGTCAGATAAACATCACGCAATCGTTTCCCGGTCCAGGAGGAGGCTCTCAAATAGGGCGTTGAGTCGTAACCCAAGGCGTAATCTCCATTGCCATGCTCCATGGGTGTTACCGGAAAGACCTGTTCGTGAGCCAGTTGAATCACCTCTTTGTGGCGGGGCTGATATACCGATAAATAAGTTCTCTTTTTATCGCTCTTTAATTGCTTTTTCTGCATGGGCTGAAGTCTTAAATCCTTCCAGTTCCAGATATCCACATGTGCCTTTTCGTCATCGGTGAGGGTATCTTTGGGTTCCGGTACCGGCCTGGCTTGAACGCCAAAGAAGAGCCGCTTCCCGTTGCGGCTAAAATAGAGCGTGCCATGTTGGCTGGCACAATAACCCGAATCGAGGGCGGCATGCATGGTGTCAACAATCGTGGAAAAACCATCCGATTTGTCATCCCTGTACAAAAGACGATAGGTCTTGACTTTGGCGGTATCGGGCGAATAGAGCAGAGCTGCCTGACCGGCCTCACCTGAGGAGGCAATCTTAGCTGCATTCCCGGGTCGTTGAAACAGCTGGGTCAATGCCCATCGATTGGCATCGAAGCCATGCACCCGGGTCACTTCCACCGAGTCGCCCACCGACTCCACAAAAAAGCCGCCTTTGCCCTCACGCGCCAGGTCGTAATGGGTAACCCGCTCAAGCCGCAGGCTGTCGCCCGTAGCCGGACGAAAGAGCAACATGGGCGTCCCTTCCGACTTGAATTTGCGCTTCAAAGTATCTTTGGCCAGCGTTGATTTGTCAAATTTAATGGCCAGCCAGTTGCCCCCTTTGTACGGAACCCTGAAAGAGTTTACCCCGGCAAAAAAAGTCCTCTCCTCTGTGTTCAATTTCCAAACACAAAGGGAGTCTTTGGGCATTTCCTCCTTTTTTTTGCCTGCAAGCTCCAGTGCACGCAGGGTATCGGCTGGCGGCACCAGCCGGAAGGCCACAAAGTCATTTTCGGGACTAAACAGAGCCGACCGGCCCCGGGATACCGAATCGAGCTGACCACTTAAGGTATTGTAAAGATAGAGATAACCATCTCCCTCCTGGGGATTAATCTCGTAAGCCACCCAACGACCGTCGGGGGATATCTTGTAATCTTTTATGCTCTTCCAGCCGTCGTAGTCGGAAAAATCGAGAGGACGTTTTTCCGCACCAAACAGTGCTGTTGACCCTATTGAAATCAAAAACACCAAAACAAATATTCGCCTCATTTGCAATATTTTATAAGTTTAAAACAGGAGCTTAGGTAGTTAGAGAATGCAATAAAAGAAAAAATTCCCTGCTTTGCAAGGTTCTTTCACCTCAGCCTCCTGCATCATTCCATGAAATAATTATTGAACGCTCCAAAATAATTGCTTACTTTTGGGAAATTTTTAACAAAAACGATTTTTCTATGATTCTTGGCTTACTCAAAGAGCCCGGAGATGAAACGCGTGTGGCGTTGCTTCCGGAGTTGGTTAAAGAGCTTGTGGCTGCTAAAGTGGAAGTGCTGGTAGAACAATCGGCCGGTGCAAAGGCATTTTCTGCCGATGCAGATTACAAGGCCGTCGGCGCCAAAGTGCTTTCAAGGGAGGCGGTTTTTAAAAGTGCAGAGGTATTATTGCAGATTCAGCCTCCTGACAATAACGATTTGGCTCTCATAAAAAAGGAGCAGGTTTGGATCAGTGTTTTTAATCCGCTTTGGGAGACCAAACTGGTTAAGACTTTTTTGGAGAAGGGTCTCACCACTTTTAGCCTCGATTCCATTCCGCGCACGACGCGCGCCCAGGCCATGGACATCTTATCCTCAATGGCAACCGTGGCGGGTTATAAGGCGGTATTAGAAGCAGCCCTGAAGCTTCCCACCTTCTTCCCCATGTTTATGACCGCTGCGGGCACCATTCGCCCGGCCAATGTTTTGATACTTGGCGCAGGCGTGGCCGGCCTTCAGGCCATTGCCACCGCGCGCAAGCTGGGTGCTCAGGTTCAGGTATTCGACGTGCGCTCGGCCGTAAAGGAGGAGGTGATGAGCCTGGGGGGAAAGTTCGTGGAGGTAGAGGGAGCTGTTGAAGATAAGGCAGCAGGCGGCTACGCCGTAGAACAAAGCGAGGATTACAAAAAGAAACAGCAGGAAGCCATCGACCAGCAGGCTGCAAAGGCCAATGTGATAATTTGCACGGCTCAAATTCCCGGGAAGAGAGCACCCCTGCTTATCTCCAAAACTGCGGTGGAGACTATGAAGCCGGGCTCTATCATCATCGATCTGGCCGCTTCCACGGGTGGCAATTGCGAACTGACCAAAAATGATAAAACCATTGTTCATCAAGGCGTTACCATCATTGGCCAGTCAAACTATCCGGCGCAAATGGCGGTTGATGCCAGTCGCATGTTTGGTAAGAATGTGTTCAACTTTTTAAAGCTCCTCATAGGTGAAGAGGGTGCCCTCAACCTCAACTTCGACGACGACATTGTAAAAGGCACCTGCATTACTCACCAGGGTGAGGTTTTCAACGAACGGGTGAAATCAGTCATCGAAAACGCAAAATAAAACAATAAATAAGGATATGGAAACTGTACTACAATACTTCTTTACTTACAAAGAAGAAATATTTATTATTGCTCTATCCATTTTTCTGGGTATCGAAGTGATATCAAACGTTCCCGCGGTTTTGCACACCCCACTCATGTCGGGGGCCAATGCCATTAGCGGGGTCATTATCATAGGGGGCATTATTCTGGTTGGTCATGCCGACCTTTCTACCTTCTCAATCGACCTGGTACTGGGTATTCTGGCTCTTATCTTTGGCACCTTAAATGTGGTGGGCGGCTTTGCCGTGACCGACAGAATGCTCGAAATGTTTAAAAAGAAGAAAAAATAGAAATCATGGATAAAGTATTAGGCGTTCTTAACGGGTTGGAATACACCGTGGGCATTACTGTGCTGGAATTAAGCTACCTCATTGCCGCACTTCTGTTTGTATATGGTCTTAAATTACTCTCTCATCCCGAAACTGCCCGCAGAGGCAATCTTTGGGCTGCGGGTGGCATGGGACTGGCCATGCTTACCACCTTGCTGTTGCATAAAAATTCCGCCGGAGCAGGCATCTCATTAACCAATATATGGATCATCCTGGCAGCCATTGCCGTGGGGGCCATTGCCGGATGGATCATCTCCCGCCGGGTTAAGATGACCGCCATGCCGCAACTGGTGTCATTGTTTAACGCGTCGGGTGGTGCCGCATCGGCACTGGTGGCACTGCTGGAGTATCCCAACGCGGTAGCCGGCGACGTGGGCTCCATACTGGTTACCGTGCTGGGCCTGATTATTGGCTCGGTGGCTTTCAGCGGCAGTATGATTGCCTTTGGAAAGCTGGACGGCAGAGTGGGCGACATCATGAAACCCTTTATGACCTGGCTGAACCTGGTGCTGCTGGCAGTGGTTTTAGGACTGGGAACCTGGGTTGTGGCTTCTCCTACCCCGCCTGCACAAATGATTTGGATAATCTATTCTCTTTTTGCACTGTCGCTGTTGTACGGTGTAATGTTTGTGATGCCCATTGGCGGGGCCGACATGCCCGTGGTCATCTCGCTGCTCAACGCCTTTACCGGTATTGCAGCCGCCATGGCGGGTTTCATTTACAACAACCAGGCAATGATATTGGGGGGGATTTTGGTAGGCTCCGCAGGTATGATTTTAACCATACTTATGTGTCATGCCATGAACCGCTCTCTGCTTAACGTGATAATTGGTGCCTTTGGTGGTGGCGGAGCTGCTGCAGACGGTGAGCAGGGCATCATCAAGGAGATCACACTCAGCGATGCCGCGGTGCTGCTCAGCTACTCACAAAAGGTGGTGGTTATTCCTGGTTACGGACTGGCAGTCGCTCAGGCTCAGCACATTGCGCACGAGCTGGATACTTTGCTGGAGAGCAAAGGGGTAGAAGTGAAATATGCCATTCACCCTGTGGCCGGCCGTATGCCGGGACACATGAACGTACTGCTGGCCGAAGCCGACGTACCCTATGAAAAACTGGTAGAGATGGACACCATAAATCCCGATATGCCTCACGTGGATGTGGCTATTGTCGTGGGTGCCAACGATGTGGTAAACCCGGCGGCACACACCGATCCCGGCAGTCCCATTTATGGGATGCCCATCATCGAAGCCAGCCAGGCCAAAAACATCATAGTGATGAAAAGAGGAATGGGCAAAGGCTATGCAGGCATTGAGAACCATCTGTTTTTTAACGATAAAACCCGCATGCTCTTTGGAAATGCCAAGGATTCTATTCAAAAGCTGGTGGCAGAGATAAAGAGTTTGTAACAAGGGAGCCTCCCCTAAGCCCTCCGACGGAGGGGAACAAGCAAGCAACATCCGCCTCTTAAGGGGGAAAGATGGAATAGTGGAACGGTGCCTGCCTTCCGTTGATACCCGTGGACAGGCATCATTCCCTCATTCCCTCATTCCACCATCCCGTCACGCCACCATTCCCCCACGCCCATGTCTACCTCTCCTGCCGAACACTACAATCAAAGAATCCACAGTCTGGAAACAGAATTGAAAAAACTCGCCAGCTATTTCCGACTTTTTTTTGCTCTACGCTCTCTCTTTTTCCTGGCATTCATCGCCTTTTTAATTTTTTATATCAAAAGTGATTACCGCTCCATCTATCTTTGGTTTTCCGGAGTTTCGCTGGCCGCATTTCTGACCATTGTAAAATGGGATCTGCTCTACCATGCCCGTGAAAGGTTGGCAAAGACAAAGCTGCTACTGAACAACAATGAATTAAAATATCTCGATTATCAGTTTACCGGCTTTGAGGATGGAAAGAATTATGAAAGTCTGAATCCGGCACTTGCGGGAGATTTTGATCTTTTTGGAGAAGGTTCTCTTTTTCAGTATTTTAACCGTTGTGTTACACGAACCGGAACGGCGAAATTTGCTGAAGCACTCTGCACACCCTTGCAACAGGTTCATTCCATCCGGGAGAAACAGAAGGCCGTTGAAGAACTCTCGGAGAAAGTTGATTTTTTGGAAGACTTCCGTTCCCGCGGGATGCTAACCCCGGAGAATGGTGATGAGGCCATAAAACTGGAGCAATGGCTCAGCCAACCTATTGAAAAACAACTGAAGCTGAAAATTATATCCTACCTTTATCCCTCAATGCTGATTCTATGGATAACTATAATCACAACCGGCCATTTTTCCCTCTCCTCGATTATTATCCCCTTGGTTGCTGCCTACTTTATTCTCTACATTTTCAAAAATAAAATAGAGAAGGCACACGATCAATTAAACAACAGTGCTGCCATTTTTGAGAAATATGCTGCCCTGATAGAACAAATCGAAACGGAAACATTCAAATCACCACATTTATCTCAATTGAAAAACCAATTTTCTGTCCATGACCTTCCCGCGGGTCAATCGTTGAAAAAACTCTTCAGGTTACTCGAGTTTTTCGACTACCGGAAAAATATGATTATCTCGCCGATACTTAACAGCCTGTTTGTCTTTGATTTACACACATACAGTGCTTTACAAAGATGGAAAGCAAAACATAAAAGCGTGGTTCCCGGTTGGTTTAGTTCCTTATCCACTCTGGATGCCCTGTCGGGATTTGCCGTTTTCCGATTTAACAACCCGCTAACCACCTTTCCAGAGCCGGAAAAAAACGCTTTTATCTTTGAAGCTCATGATCTTGGTCATCCACTGATTCCGTCAAAAGCCCGGGTTAACAACGACCTGGCTTTACACAAAAACCCGAAGGTGATGGTAATCACCGGTGCCAACATGGCCGGCAAGAGCACCTTTTTGCGCGCCATGGGCGTCAATCTTGTGCTGGCCATGAATGGGGCTCCGGTTTGCGCCACCAATATGCGATTCACACCCTGCCCGCTGGTCTCGAGCATCAATATACGCGACTCGCTGACGCATAGTGAATCGTACTTTTACGCCGAACTGATAAGGCTCAAAAGCATTATCAAGCAAGTTGAGAATCAGCCCGCAACACTGATATTTCTGGATGAGATATTGCGCGGCACCAACAGTCAGGACAAACACACCGGAACGATGGGACTGCTCGAAAAATTAATCGCATTAGGCGCCATTGTGGTAATTGCCACCCATGATCTGGGAGTGGGTCAATTAGCCGGAAAATATCCCGCCATTGCAACCAACCATTGCTTTGAAGTTGAACTCGAAAACGACCAGCTGGTATTTGATTACAAACTAAAACCCGGCATCAGTCAAAAACTCAATGCTTCGTTCCTAATGCAAAAAATGGGATTGATTGAATAAAGCATACGTTTTGAAACTATCGAATTTATTTTTATCTTGTGAGGGAATTGTTGGTAAAAGGGCGAGCGGTGAAAGGTAAAAGGTGAAAGGGAAAAAGGATTAAAGATTAGGGATTATGAAGTTCAAAGGTAAAAGGTAAAAGGTAAGCGGTGAACGGTAAAAAGAAGCCGAAAGGAAAAATGAACAAAGTGTCTGGCAAAAGGTAAAAGGAGCATTTTTTCTCAATCTCTTCCTTTTCCTCAATCTTTTCTCTGCAATCTTTTCTCTGCAATCTCTTTCTCTTCAATCTCTTTTCTCAATCTCTTTCGAACTTCGGACTTCGAGCTTCGTGCTTCCATTCCGATAGCTATCGGAATCGCTCTTCGGTCTTCAAACTCCAGACTTCTTCAATCCCTCTTTTCAACAATAATTTTAAAACCATATAACCATGACTACAAACACCAAGAATGGCAAAACAATTGGAATCCTCACCGGAGGCGGTGATGTGCCGGGCCTGAACCCCGCCATACGTGCCACCACATTACGCGCGCTGCGCGAAGGCTACCGCGTAATCGGCATCCGCAACGGATGGAAAGGCGTCATCTCCATTGACCCCACAAAACCTTTTCAGGATCAGGAGTATTGCATGGAACTGACACAGCCACTGGTAGACAAAATTGGCCGCACCGGCGGTACTTTTCTGCATTCAAGCCGCACCAAGGCCGACAAAGTGCCCTTGAAGGATGTGCCCCATCACCTCAAGCAAAAATACAAAGACCAGGTAAACGACCTGACACCCGATGCATTGGAAAATCTCAAATATCTAAAAATAGACTATCTGATACCCATAGGCGGAGACGATACACTTAGCTACGGCCTCAGGCTTCATAATGAGGGAGTTAAAGTAATAGCCATCCCCAAAACCATGGACGGCGATGTGCCCGGCACCGAATATTGTATCGGTTTCAGCACCTGCATCACCCGCACCATTGAGCTGACGCACGCCCTGCGAACCAGTGCCGGCTCTCATGAACGTTTTCTGGTATTGGAAGTTTTTGGGCGAAACGCCGGCTTTTCGGCGCTTTTACCTACGGTTAGCGGAGCTGCCGACCGGTGCGTAATTCCCGAACACCCCTTTAACATGGATCAGCTTACTCAACTCCTGGTGGAAGACCGTAACCGCAACCCCAGCAAATACTCGGTGGTACTGGTATCCGAAGGGGCCCGTATCGAAGGTGAATCTGAAGTGTTTGAAAGCCAGGAAACCGATCATTTTGGCCACAAAAAATTAGGGGGCATTGGCGAACTGGTGGGCAGCCAGCTTAAAAAGATGTCGGCCAAATACAATCATGGTCACGAAATCAACATCATTAACCAAAAACTGGGCTACCTGGTGCGCTCGGGTCAACCCGATGCTTTAGACTCCATAGTGCCCACAGCTTATGGTAATATTGCCATGGACCTGATAGGCAAAGACCTGCATGGTAAAATGGTGTGCGTACGCGATGGTAAATTTGATTACGTCTCCATTGAAGCTGTGAAAAAAGATGAGAAAGGGCAGAGCATTAAAAAAGTGAATGTGGCCAAATTCTACGATATCATGCGCTATCGCCCCATCTACCAAAATTTGATTGGTGACCCCATGCTGATTATGACGGGGGAATAGGAGAAAGGAGAAGAAGAAGCCTCCCCCATCGGGGGAGCCGGAGGGGCTGTTGGTTGGGGGGAGGCTTCTTCTTCCTCCTCCTCAAACGGCGAAGGTGGCCTGGAGGGCCCCTCTTTGCGAAATACAATAGCTGTTACCACCCCTGCCAGCGCTCCCCACATGTGGGCTTCCCATGAATACTCCACCAGCCAGTGAACCGGAAAGAGTCCCCAAAACAAACTGCCATACAAAAAGACCACCAGCAGCGACAGTGCCATCAGGGGGATGTAGTTTCTTAAAACACCGCTTAAAAACAGAAACGCAGCCAATCCATAAACCAGTCCGCTGGCGCCAATATGCCAGGCATCGCGGGCACCGAACCAAAGCCATGCCCCGCCCAAAAGGTATATCCATAAAAAAACCTTAAGGGCAATGTCGCGGTAAAAGAAAAACAAGCCTGCACCCAGTACCAGAAAAGGCACCGCGTTGGCCCATAAATGGCCCCAGTCGGCATGAATAAAGGGGGAGGTAATGATTCCGATTAAACCTTCCACCCTCAATGGCCTAACACCTAAGAAATACCAGTTGGCATGTTCCAGCGACTCAATGCTGCGCACAGCAAACATCAACAGCAATACAAAACCGGGGAAAACCAGGCTGTACATCATGCGTTTCCACTCTCTTCGGCGGTGTTCCTTCTGTTCGATAACATCATACATGGGCCAGTAATTCTTTCAGCCGGGCAACAAATTTTTTAATATCCTCGTGAGTTGTATCAAAAGAGGCCATCCAACGCACTTCATTAAGATGCTCATCCCAAACATAGAAGAAAAACGCCTCCTGCAACGGCTTAATAACCGCCTGTGGCAAACGGGCAAATACGCCATTGGCCTCCACTTTCTGAGTTATTTCAACACCTTTCACATCCTTTAATTCCTGATAGAGCAGCTGAGCCATGCGGTTGGCATGAAGGGCGTTCTTACGCCACAACTCACCGGAAAAATAAGCCATAAACTGAGCGGCGATAAAGCGCATTTTCGAGTGGAGCTGTGTGGTTTGTTTGCGAATATATTTCACATCGGCTGCCAGACTGGAGTTGAGAAATACCACCGCCTCGCCAAACATCATTCCATTTTTGGTTCCGCCAAAGGAGAGCACATCTACGCCTAATTCCGTGGTCATGGCTTTAAATGAACAATTCAGTGAGGCCGCTGCATTTGAGATGCGTGCACCATCCATGTGCAGGAACAACCCCTGCCGGTGTACAAATTCGGCCAGTCTCTTTATCTCTTCAAGCGAATAGACAGTTCCCATTTCGGTAGTTTGCGAGATGGAAACCACCTTTGGCTGCGCGTGATGCTCAAAACCAAATCCATGTAAGTGCATTTGAATTAATTGGGGCGTCAACTTTCCATCGGGGGTGGCGACGGTTAATATTTTACAGCCTGAATGTTTTTCAGGCGCCCCACATTCATCCACATGGATGTGGGCTGTTTCGGCACAAATAACCGCATTAAAAGAGCGGGTAAGCGCCTGAATAGCAATCACATTGGCACCCGTGCCGTTGTAAACCATAAATACTTCGGCCTGTTCGCCAAAATTCTCCTTAAACAACCGTTCAGCAGCCTTGCTGTGCGCATCTTCACCGTATGCAGTTACATGGCCCTGATTAACAGCCACCATTGCCTCCATAATTTGCGGATGCACACCCGAATTATTATCACTTGCAAACCCTCTTTTGAATTCCATAAATTGCAGAATTTATAAAATTAAATCTACTCCCAAATGTAGACTTTTTATTCCGGTAGAAAAATAATACACCAAATCCTCAACCCTTTCATGTTCAGGAATTGAGAATTCTCAAAAATAAATAAAAACCCTCAAAACATTGATTATAAATGCCTTTTTATTTTATCCGACCCCCAAAAACAAGCCCCAAGTCTCCGTACCAGTTCGGGAAATACAGATATTGAAAAAACAGGCATCCTGAGCCATCAAGTTATCAGGTTATAATCCCCTTTGTATTAAAATTTATGCTACCTTTATTCATTAAATAAACTATTCATTAAACGTAAGTAGTATTTTTTTAAAACGCTAAAAAAATTGAGAGTCCCGTTAAGCATTTCCTTCAAACTAATACTTCAAAAACTTTGTTCAGACGGCTATTTAAAAAAATAAGGGGATGACAAAAGATGTAACCATACCGGAATCAATAAGCTCAAGAGTTGAATTTAAGCGGAAATTCAGTTTATGGGAATTGTATCGCGCATTGGTTTTTGTTCCACGGGCCATGTCGAAGTTGATTGGAAATAAAAAAACCAAATTAGTGGATGACCATTTTGTGGAGCGTTTGCAATTGGCAGTAACCGAAGTAAACGGTTGTCCTGCCTGCTCGTATCAGCATACTAAAATGGCTTTAAAACAGGGCATGAGCAATGAAGAAATAAGCAGTTTTCTTAGTGGAGGTGACGTTTTCATTAAGCCTGAAGAAGGCAAGGCGATAATGTTTGCCCAACATTTTGCCGATTCGAGAGGACATCCCAGAAAATACACTTATGACGCGATTGTAAATGAATACGGCAAAAAAGAAGCAGCTATTATTCTTTCGGCTTGTCAAGTAATGATTGCAGGCAACATGTATGGAATTCCATACAGTGCATTTTTATCAAGACGTAACGGAAAACCTTACAAAGACAGTTCATTGTTTTACGAAACAGGAATGCTATTAGCCGGTATCCTTTGTTTGCCCCTCGCCATTGTTCATGGATTCCTTAGAGCTTTGATTGGTTTGTCCAACACCAGACTTGACAAAAGCACGGCGGACGAATAGTATGAAATTTAAAGACGTTTATGAATTATTAAGTTGGGAACAGACTCTATTGTTTAACTAAAAAATATTTGACATGTTTTGTAATCAATGCCAGGAAGCATCCAAAAATACGGGCTGCACAGTAAAGGGAGTTTGCGGTAAAACCGAAGAAACATCCAACATTCAGGATTTGTTAATGTTTGCTTGTCAAGGACTTTCGTATCTAACCATAGAAGCCCGAAAGCAAAACATCGACACCAATGCCGAAAGTAAACACATCACCAATTGCTTGTTTACCACCATCACCAATGCGAATTTTGATGATGCCTCGATTCTTCGGGACATTAAAGATTGTATCGCTTATCGTGATAAGTTGAAATTGCTGGTAAACATCTCAGAGACACACGCTTCAACCAGCTGGAATGGAAATTCTGAAGCTGAATTTTATGAAAAAGCCAAAGAAGTTGGCACCTTGACCTTCGATACCAATGAAGACATTCGGGGCCTGAAACAATACGTGTTGTTTGGGGTAAAAGGAATGGCTGCTTACGTGGAACATGCCTTTAATCTTGGATTTGAAGAACAGGAAATTTATAATTTCATGGAAGAAAGTCTGGTGATGATTACCAAACCAATTGAACTGCAAGATGCCTTAAATTGGGTTGTTCGTACCGGCGAACACGGTGTAAAAGCAATGGCTTTATTGGATAAAGCCAACACAACTGCTTTTGGAAATCCTGAAATTACAAAGGTTAATATCGGGGTAGGTAAAAATCCGGGAATACTTATTAGCGGTCACGATTTAAAAGATTTGGAACAACTCTTAATACAAACCGAAGGCAAAGGAATTGATGTTTATACACATTCCGAAATGCTACCCGCCAACGCTTATCCCAACCTGAAGAAATACAAACACCTCGTGGGTAACTATGGCAATGCCTGGCACCGTCAGTTAACAGAATTTGAATCCTTCAATGGCCCTGTTCTGTTTACCACCAACTGCCTGGTACCTCCCCGTAAATCCACCACTTATAACAACAGGATTTTTACAACCGGAGCAGCAGGCATGCCCGGGTGGAAACGTATTGACAAGAGATTGCCAAACGGACACAAAGATTTTGCTGAAATGATTGAAATGGCAAAATCCTGTCCTCCCCCTTCTGAAATTGAAAATGGTGAAATAACAATTGGTTTTGCACACAACCAGGTGCTTGCTCTGGCCGACAAAATTCTTGACGCTGTTAACTCGGGAGCTATTAAAAAATTAGTGGTGATGTCGGGTTGCGACGCGCGCCATAAAACCCGGGAGTATTATACCGAATTTGCCAGACAATTACCCAATGATACCGTCATTCTTACCTCAGGTTGTGCAAAATATCGTTACAACAAACTCGAGTTAGGAGAGATCGATGGAATTCCAAGGCTATTGGATGCCGGTCAGTGTAACGATAGCTACTCCTGGGCTTTTGTTGCATTGAAGTTAAAAGAGGTTTTGCAATTAGATGATATCAATAAGCTTCCCATAGTTTTTAATATTGCCTGGTACGAACAAAAAGCCATAATTGTGCATCTCGCGCTGTTATATCTTGGCATAAAAAACACACATATTGGACCAACCCTTCCGGCATGGCTTACGCCCAATTTATTAAAAACGGTTCAGGAATTGTTTGGCGTTCAAACCATAAAAACCGTTGAAGAGGACATGCGGATTTTTGAATTGGTTTGAAACCAAAATCATGGAGGAAAATATAATGATTTGAGCTTCTATGGATAGGATATCCGTTTGGGGGATGATGAAATTTCAATCATTCGACCCCAAATAATCGTTTCTTTTTTGGCACACATAAACTCTATCTGGAGTGGTACAACCTGTTTAAAAAGCTGCTTTGGCTGATACACCGGTAAAAATCGGGAGATTGGTTGATGAAATAAAAAGTAGGGCCCCAATCGTGGGTAACCTCCAGAAAAACCGATCTTTTCCGATCCTCTTTGAGAATATACCGGTAAATAATTTGCCGGCCAATCCGAAAGGTGTCGGTGGTAATTCCCTGTGGATAAGATGATTCAAAACGGTAAAGCTGCTGGTATGCCAAAGCGGGGGATTCCCGGGGAGTATCCATATTTATGGGCGGGGTAATCAAAAGAGTTGAATCTGACCCCGATGGTAAGTCCCGCTCTTCCTTCACCTTTTGGGATGAATGGGTATTTTTTCCGCCCAAAGAAGAAGTGGTTTTTCCGGATTTAGCATCACTCTGGCTGTACTTTACCAGAAGGTCGTAATCGGTTACCGGTTCAAAATCATTAATGGCGGCATTGTACCGCACATAACCCACCGGGTTTCTGAAATAGGCGGTGTCCACATCCTTCATCAGCGGCCTCAGCTCAACCAGCAAAAGATAGGGTTGCAGATGTTTTTTCGCCGACTCATTCGACACCAGGGTAGAAAACCGCACCGATTTGGTGATATAACCGGTTTTCTGAAACTCGAAGAGGTATTCGTTGTCCCACTCCAGCTTAACAGCAAACTCCCCTCTCGCATTGAGTGAAATGGCCCGGTGGCTATTATTCATTACATATTTAGCCTTTACCCCCAGGGGTGAACCCGACCGAATAATCACACGCCCCTTCACCGGATATAACTCCTGACTATGCACGTAAGAATTGCCCGCAGCCGTAATCCACAGAAAAAGAAGCCCACACCGGATAAGCCGGCGGGGCCAATTGGCTCTGCAAAGCCAAACCTTTGGTTCTATGCAACCATGAACGTTGTTATGCATGAAACACCAATAGAGGAGTAGTGGTATGAAAAAGCATTTTTTTACCCACACTGGGATTGAACAAACGTGCAAAAATATTTCGGCGGTGCGTAGTGAGAGATATTATGTCGATGTTTTTTTGCCGGACATAACCCTCTATACCAATCCAGAAATCCTCATTCTTTATTAAATCGCACTCAATGGCAGTATTGGGAAATTTTTCGGCCACATGCTCACGCAGTCCGTCCATCTTTACTTTGTTCCACTTTTCATTGGACTCACCGCCCACATGTACAAAAAATATTTTTACCTCCAGCGCCTTAACCAACCGTTCGAGTTTTTCGAGCGCCATGAAATCCGAATCATCAAAATTAGTGGCATACAATACATTGGCCATATCCTGGATGCCTTTGTATATAAAATCTTCGGGCACCGCCAATACCGGTACCCGGGCAGCCTCCATCACTTCGGCAGTAACACTGCCAATAAGGTCGGATGCTTTGCGGTCTTTTCCCCTCGTGCCCATAATAATTACGGTGGGATTGTAATCGATGCTGAACCGTACAATCTCTTCTTCGGCCACACCGCGAATCATCTTTGTTTTTATAGGCAGGCTGGCAGCACCCTTGTCTTCCCGTCTTTTTTTCAGGAAAGCCACAAAACGGTCCATGTCGTCGCGTGATTTCTCTTCCAAATCGATGAGCATCTCGTCCATGCTGGTGTCGTAAATATAGGCTTCGGCAAAAGGCAGTGTATTGATTACAGGATTGTAAAAAACGTGAAGCACCATGAGTTCGGCGTTGAGACGTATGGCCCAGTCCATGGCCATAACCGCGGCTTTTTCCGAGTAGTCGCTAAAATCCACCGGCAACAAAACACGCGCTTTAGAGGGCCGGCCTTTTCGATGTTCCCGGGCTTTTTGAAGCTCCTTTTTCTCCATCGATTCCATAATTTTAACCGCACGCTCCAGGTCCGATTCGCGAATGCGGATTTTAACACCGGAGGAAACAGCGCCCTGAAGGAGGTTTACATTCTCAAGGAAGCACTCTATCCCTTCATGCTCCAGTACCGACTGAACAACCTGGGCATGTTCATAGGTGCGTGTAGCCAGGGTAATAATTTTTTCGTCTGCCATGGGGTAATAATTTAATTTAAAGTATGAAAATAGGAAACATCTGCGAAAAAATCAAGCAAATTTTCAACAATCGTTAATCCTTAACCTTTATATCACTGCATCCACCCGCGAAACCGAATAAACGCCCTTTATATTTTTTATTTTCTTTATAAGGGTAGTGAGTAACTGCTTATTGCTCACAAAAACCGAGAGTGTGCCTTCAAAAACCCCCTCACGGGAGTTTACATTTATAGACCTCATTTTTAATCCCATCTCCTTTGAAACCACTTGCGAAATATTGGTCACTATCCCAATATCATCAACCCCTGTTATCTTTAGCGAGGCCTGGTAAGAACCTCCGGCCTGGCCGCTCCAGCGGGCATTAATAATGCGGTAGCCATGTTTTTTAATCATATCGGGCGCATTGGGGCAGCTGGTTCGATGAATGCGAATGCCACCACTCACCGACACAAATCCGAATATTTCGTCGCCAAAAATGGGGCTGCAGCATTTGGCCAATTGAAAGTCCACGTTGCTCAGGTTCTTATCTATCAACAGCACATCCTCTCCCAGGCTCACTTCTTCGGCGGCCGGAGCCACAAAATTTTCGGCACTACGCACAGCCTGATCAGCCTCGGGACTCTCTTTACTGCGTTCTTTTTGTAAAAACTCCTTTATAGCCACTACGTCCAACTTGTCAATGGCAATGGCTCTGTACATATCGTGCACCGTTTTATACTTAAACTGTTTAACGAGTAGAGCAATAATATGATCGTTCAATTCCAGCTTCCAGTTTTTAAGCCGACGTACAAGCAGCTCCCTGCCTATTTCGGCTTCCTTGTATTGGATCTCCCTAAGCGCCTGTTTCAGTTTGGTGCGTGCCCTCGAGGTAGCAACAATGTTGAGCCAATCCTGCTTGGGCGCCTGGTTCGAGGCGGTAAGTATCTCGACCTGGTCGCCATTTTTCAATACATGCTTTATGGACACATTTTTTTGATTGACCTTTGCGCCCACACACTTTTTCCCAATTTGTGTGTGAATGTCGAAGGCAAAATCCAGGATGGTAGCCCCTTTGGGCAATCGCCGCAAATCGCCTTTGGGAGTAAACACAAAAACCTCCTCATCGTAGAGATTCAATTTAAAATCGTCGATAAAATCCACGGCATTGACTTCAGGATTGTCCAGCACCTCCCGTATGTTGGTCAACCACTGGTCCATTCCTTTTTCGCCATGTATCCCTTTGTATCGCCAGTGAGCTGCCAGGCCACGTTCGGCAATTTCATCCATTCTCCGGGTACGTATCTGCACCTCCACCCATTTATGGTCGGGGCCCAGCACCGTGGTGTGCAACGATTCGTAGCCGTTGCTTTTGGGCACCGACAACCAATCCCGCAATCGGCTGGGATTGGGTTGGTACTTGTCGGTAACAATAGAATAGACCTTCCAGCAATCGGCCTTTTCATTTTTTAATGTACTGTCTAAAATTATACGAATGGCAAACAGGTCGTACACTTGCTCAAACTCCACATTCTGTTTTTTCATTTTATTATAGATGGAGTTGATGGTCTTGGTACGTCCCTTGATATCAAACCGCAACGACTGTCCGTTCAGCTCCGCTTTAAGCGGCGCAATAAAAGCGCTGATATACTTTTCACGGGCCCTTTTGGTTTCGTTGAGTTTACGCGCGATCAATTTATACATCCCGCGATTGGTAAACTTCATCACCAAATCTTCCATTTCCGATTTAATGCTGTAAAGGCCCAGCCTATGTGCCATTGGAGCGTATAGATAGCTTACTTCGGCAGTAATTTTCTGATGACTTTCGGGGGAATAGAGGTCCAGCGTGCGCATGGTGCGAAGGCGGTCGGCTATAATGATAAGAATCACCCGCACATCCTCCGCAAAAGTGAGGAGGAGTTTCCGGAAATTTTCAGATTGTATAGAGGCATCCCTCTCGTAAAGCTGCGCCACCTTACCCAAACCCGACATGATATCGGCCACATGAGTGCCAAACAAGGCCCGTATCTCGTCGATGGTTATCTCACCGTAACGCAACACATCGTATAACAAGGAACAAATCAGCGAGGTGCGGCCCAGCCCTATCTCTTCCACAACAATACGGGCAATTTCCAAAGAATGCAAAATGGAGGGCGTGCCCGAAAGGCGCCGTACCTGGTTGGATTTTTGAACAGATAACGAGATGGCCTGACGAATTTGCTTGATGTCCTGATTGTTTATAAAGCTGCGCGAAGCCCCCAACAAGGCTTTGTAGCTACCTACAATCAACTTTTGCTCAACAGGCGTTATAGGTTTATTCAAATCTGTCATCACGGTTACTCGGGTTTAATGGTAAAGATAAAATAATCTGACGAGCTTGCTTATAAAAAAATGTCAAATAAATATTTTCAATCTTCCCTTTTTTTTATATATTTGTAGAACAACCTTTCGATTGAACATTTAATGACCCATGAAAGTTTGATATTAATACGATGGATGTTATATTATAAAAAATTAAAACCATGAAAAATACCGGATCATTTTTAGCAGGCATCATTTTAGGTGCCGTATTGGGTGGAGCTGCAGCTTTGTTATATGCTCCCCAAACAGGTGAGGATACCCGCAATCAGGTAAAGTCGAAAATTGACGAACTGCAGGAAGAGCTTGAAAAGATGCAGGCAAAACTGAAAGATAAGGGAAGCGAACTGAAAGAGGATGCCAAAAAGAAGATGGAGGAAATGGAAAAGCGCATTGAAAAGCTGATGGAAAAATACCGGAAGGCCGATGTAAAAGCTTCTACCTGATAAAACGGCAGCATGAGTAATAAAAAAGTTGTTCTTTTGCAGAACAACTTTTTTATTACTGCCACTTTTATTCCATCATTCCCTATTTATTCCTACTCCCTTAATCAACACACGATGAAGGAAAATATTTCTGAGGAGCTTCGCGGGTTAAAGTCTGAAATTTCCGACTACATACAAAGTCGGCTCGATTTAATCAAGTTGCACATAGCCGGAGAATTGTCGAAATTTTTCTCCGCTTTCATTACCCGAACCATTGGATTGTACCTGCTCTTTTTTGTGTTGCTGTTTTTTTCATTAGCACTGGCATTTAAACTGAGCGATTGGCTCCAGTCAAGCAGCCTGGGTTTTGTAGCTGTAGGATCGGGCTACCTGATAATACTTCTGATTTTTTGGTCTCTGCGAAAACGGATCATACAAAGACCCATTATCAAACGCTTTTTGTCATTATTATTTCCAAATTTCGATGACTATGAAAAATAAGAGACCCGACTTTAGCCAAATACAATCGTTTTCCGACCTTGAAGAAGAAAAGACAAAGCTCTATTATCAGATGCGTTACTCTCAAAAAAAGATTGAGCTCAACCTGTTGGAGCTCGGGTACATCCTGCATCCTGCGCGGCTCATTCCTTCGTTAATATCCGATTGGACCCGCCCTCTGATTAAAGAATTGAAGCTGAAACTGCGTGACCTTATTTTTAGTCGAAAGAAACGCCGCAAGAGCTCGAAAAGGGAAGAGGGATGATGGAGCTGAAAGCTCAATTGCTAAAAAGGATGATGTCATTTTTTCTTTGAGCTATGAGCTATGAACTTTCAGCTTTCAGCTTCATCAACCTAATCTCTTCTGTACGGCGGGCAAAATTGATCTTTGTATTTATTATTTTTTCAATGCTCAGTTACACATCGTGGGATGGAGCAATTTCTTTTTATCCCGGCGGCGACCGACCTCTGGGTGAGATTGGGTATTTTGGTAGCCGCATTTATTTATGCAGGCATGCTGCCTTATAGTATTAAAAAGTCGATACAACACATCGATATTGATCTGGAGAACAGCACATTAAGCTTTTTGAGCAATCCCAAACTTTACGATGCTAAATATCAAAGTGGCTACAAAAAAATGCTTTTTGTGGCCGCCATTTCAAACTATGCTTTTTTCTGGTTGCTCACCCTCCATTATAATCTGGGCACACACGAAAAATTAATGAGATACCTCGATTACAGCTTCGCCTTTCTAACGCTTTTGGCCTTTGTGCCACATAATCTTAAGCCCTTAACATTACAAACGTTAAAGCCATTTTTACAGCGAATGCTGCATAATCTTCTCGCTGTCATTGTTTTCCTGCTTCTGCCCACACTTATTATCCTTTTTCAAATAGCTGTTTTGCCCGATGAACCGTTTCTGGGCATTTCGGGTCTTATTATTGCCGGTCTTTTTATCACTATCACCCTTTTATCCATACTTTTCAACGGCATCAATGGCCTTACCGAAATGTTGTTTATCAACGGAATCAGTATTTGGTGTATTTGGGTGGCCACCATAGCCATTCTCTTTTGATTGGGCGATTGGTTTTGGAATTACGGGTTATGGACTAAAACGTATATCCAAATCCGATATTAAGATAAATGGAATACATATCGAATGTAACGGTTTCAAACCCTTTTTTAAAGAGATCGTTTATCCCCCAGTTTAACTCTCCAAATAGCTTGAGGTGATTTTTAAGAGTCGCCTCCCCCCCACCCATAAAGCCCCACTGAAATTTATTTAAGTCCTTCGAAAAATCATAAGGCCCTTTATTGCCGCCCTCAAACACCACTTTGGGACCGGCGGGGTTCCCCTCCCGCAGATACCCGTCATACACATAACCTGAAAAATCCTTTTCAATTAAAGCTGAAAAATAGGGGCCTGCATATAGGCTCCACTCTTTTGATAGGCTAAATGTGGCCAGCACCGGCATGGTAACATAAGAGTTTTTTACGGTAGTTTGCACCATCCCGGTAAAGTTTCCCTTCACCTTTTCTCCCTCATCACCAATTACTTCTGTGTAATAACTTTTTACTCTGGCTTTGGTTTTCATCCCCCGGCCTTCAACCTTCAAGCCGGTGCGAATCCCCCAGATGTTATTGTCGCCCAACCATTTTGTCAGGTTTGCCTCCAGGGCCAAAGCCAGGGTAGGATTGTAACTTTCAATACTTCTTATCTCTACCGGAAAGGGAATGGGGGCATTTCCGCCAATGCTAAAACCCGCACGTATCTGAAATCCGGTATTATCTCTGAAAAATGAAGATTTAGTGGCCTGTGACTCCTCCTGTGCATTTGCGTTTGCAAAACAAAATATCACGGCTAAACTTATAAGAACTCTTCTAAAAGTCATGGTTTTATATGTATAAAGGGTTGTTTTTACTTTTTATAAATAATCTCCAAATCATCAATCAACAAGGTGCTGTTTTCTGCTCCTTTGAAAAAATCACCAGCAATGCTCGAAGTGATAACAATAGATATATTATAACCTCCATTGGATAATTTTTGTGGGTCGATGGTTTTGCCCGTCATATATTCAAAGGGTATCTCAAATTCGCTCCATTCGTCGGTTTCGATGGCATCCTGCTGATCAATATGTGCAATGGCCACCAGGTTGTCGTGGGTAAACTTATTGGTGCCATCCAAAATAAGCTTGCCATCGTTGTTGTCGTAAAAAATGGCATAAATATCCCATTGGTCGGGTATTTCGCCATTTTCAAACTCTTCAATCACCGTTTCACCCTGCTCATTTTCCACCACCTGAATATAGACATCGCCCGACTTGTATTTAAAATACCCCCTTAATATTTCCGGCACCTGCTCAAAAGGTACACCCATTTTAACGGCCTTCAGCGGACTACCAAGAGCCGCCCCAACATCAAAGGTTCCCATAAAAATATTACCTGCCGCAATGGGTTTTTTAAACAGAGCACCCAGAGGGCCTGTTCGTTTCGTGCTCAGCTTAAGAGCATGATTGCCGTCGCCGGTTTCGATATAGGTGGTAGGATATAGACCGGCCGGAGTTTCACCCGCGGTAATTGCAAATCCGGCATTTCCACTGGCCCAGTCCATAATTTTTTCGCCTGCACCATCCACTTCGTAAAACACATGGTATCTGCCACTCTCATCCAGCCTGAAATGCTCAAACCCGTAACGAAACGACAGCTCTGAGATGATAAAGGTGACCGTATACTCTTTTTTCCATTGCCCATCCTGTGAGGTAACGGTATAAATCTGGGGTTGGGTAAAGTCCCTTACGGTTCCGCTTTCGGGTTGAATGGTGGCTCCCACGGTCAAAGTGAATACAGGCGCCTGCTGCGTTAAATCGGTATTGGATTTTACCCGGAAGGTGACGCGGTTGTTTTCCACCACCGGGTCCATTTTTAGAATTTCCTGAGGCACCTCCGCCGTAAGAATGTCGGCTTCGGCATTCAAAGCTTCGTCTTTGATACACGACGAAAAAGCCAAAGAAACCATCAGGAGCAAAAACACATGTGCAGATTTCATAAGTAATTAATTTACAGGTTTATAATATCCTTTCCTGGATGAGTATCGGGCCAGGTTACACCATATCGGTTTGATTATTTTTGTGTTCAGCAAAGCTATATAGTAAAACTGAATAAACCATTATAGTTTTATTGGCGCCAAATTCCACCGCCCATGCGGATGAATGTACACTTGAAGAATGATAATACACACTTGAAGCATGATAATGTGAAAAGTCCTTTTTTTACCGTAAAGTTTTTCCTACTTTTGACGAACTTGTATTTGTAAACCGCAAGAGGAATGTTTCAACTGGGAATTTTTACCACTCACCTGCCCTACATCCTATTGGTGTTTTTCTATTTGCTATCGTTTGTAATACAGCATAGCGACGAAAAAGAGACCACCCCTAATGATGTATCGGTTTGTTGTGACAGAAATTATCCCATTACACCCGATGGAAACGCATCCTCTTTTTCACGGAACAACCCCTACGCCTATCAAAAGACCGCACGTAAAGCTTTTGATGATTTCCTCACCGATGCGAAGCACCTTTTACAAACACCCTTACTGCGGGGTGCGCCTAAAATATTGTTACTCAGAGACAATTATCTATTCAGCAGCTCCCTCTCCAATCGTCCCCCTCCCTCAGCTTAAGCTCCTGTTTATTAACGCTCAACCCTCTTTTGAAGGGAAGAGTCGGTATGTGCCTTTGACCAAAGGTACAAATTATACACAGGTTTTTACGCAATTTTTTCGCAAGCACCCCCACCTTACTCTTAAACTCTTGTTAAACAGATGATTTAAATCATCTGCCGTACAGGAATAACAGCACCTTTCAACCCAAAAACGATGAAAAAATCAATTCAATACAGTCTATTCCTGCTGTTTCTACTGTGTTGGCGAATTTTTCCACTTGCAGCACAAACCAACAGCGACGATTACAACATTCTTGTTTCGCTCGACAGCATTAACTTCCCCACGGTACATCTGGGGGAAGTGGTGATTAAGAGTGCACGCGACCACCGGCCATTGCAGGAATTGCCCATCTCCACATCTCTGGTGCCATCGGCCCAGGTGGAGCAGGAACAGATACTTGGCCTCACCGACCTTACCACCAGAGTGCCGAACCTTTACATGCCATCCTACGGAAGCAAACTCACCTCGCCCATCTACATCCGCGGCATCGGGTCGCGCATCAACAGCCCGGCCATTGGCCTCTATGTGGATTACATTCCGCAGTTCGATAAATCGTCGTTCGACTTTGAGTTTTTCGACATCGAACGCATAGAGGTTTTGCGGGGCCCCCAGGGCACCATGTACGGACGCAACAACCTGGGCGGCCTTATTCACGTGTTCACACAAAGTCCCGACCCCAAAAAAGCACCCAGTGTAGTAGCAGGTGCAAGCCTGGGCAATTATGGCGCCCGAACCTATAATTTGCTCCTCAACAAGCAAATGTCTCCCAAAAGTTCCCTGCAGGTGAGCGGTCGCATGAACCACCGCGACGGATACTTCAAAAACCAATTCAGCGGACAAATGGCCGACGAACTGGATGTCTATAACGGGAGACTAAGGCTGATTCATAAATGGAATAAAAAAATCAGCAGCGACCTCATCGTAACCTACGAAAACAGTGAGCAGGGCGGTTATGCCTATGGCCTCATCAACCCCGAAACCGACGTGCTTAATCCTGTAAACTACAATGAACCCAGCTCTTACCTGCGCGATTTGGCCAGTGCCGGCCTGGTAAACTCTTTTAATATGGGAGACTTAAATCTGCGCTCCACCACCAGTGCCCAATACATCGACGACAAGCAAACCATCGATCAGGATTTTACACCCGAAGCGCGGTACCTGGTGAAACAGCCCCAAACACAAACGATTTTCTCACAGGAATTATCCGGTACACTCAGCAAAAATAATCTGGAACTGGTGGCGGGCGTGTTTGGTTTCGTACAAAATCTCGACAAAGATGTGAGGGTTGAAATAGGCCCTTCAAAGTCCACCATTTCGCGCAAAGACTACGAGCATACCAATGCAGGTGCAGCCGCATTTAGTCAGGCAACTCTCAAAAATTTCGTGATAAAGGGACTTTCGCTTACTGCCGGCCTGCGTTTAGACTATGAAGAAGCTACACAGGATTATTATTACGACCGGGTGAAGAATGACGTGGTAACACCCGTGGACAGCACCGACTCAAAACTCACTTTTTCGGAACTCATGCCGCGCCTAACCCTCGACTATCAGCTAAGCCGGCATCTTAACGGCTATTTGTCGCTTACCAAAGGATACAAAACAGGCGGGTTTAACAGTACCATTGAGCGCCCCGAAGACCAAACCTTCGATGCCGAACAGAGCTGGAATTACGAAGCGGGCCTCAAATCGAAATGGCTCTTTAACATGCTGCGCTTCAGTATCACCGGATTTTACATCGACTGGAAAAACCAGCAGGTGTACCAGCCTGTTCCCAGTGGGCAGGGCTCTATGCTCACCAATGCGGGACGCTCCGAGAGCCGCGGCCTTGAAGCCGAAGTCACCTTCAAGCCATCTCCCATGTTGGAAACCACTGTAAATGTGGGCAGCACCAGAGCGGTTTTTACCCAATACCAGAAGAACGACTCCACCAACCTGGACGGTAATTTTTTGCCCTATGCACCCCGCACCACCCTTCATATAGCTCAGAACATATTTATTCCGGTAAAAAAGAGATGGCTCAACCGGGTGGCCCTTAACATCAATTACCAGGGCATCGATAAATTATACTGGAGCGACGAGAACACAACATCGCAGAGTTATTATGGTCTCTTGAATGCCACAGCCACACTGTCGACTAAACATGTGGACCTTTCATTCTGGGCAAAAAACATTTTCAACACCGATTTCCGGGTTTTTCAATTCACGGCATTGGGCAACAATTATGCACAACAGGGCATTCCCGCTATCTTTGGAACCCGATTAAAAATGACCTTTTAAACAGCTGAATGAATCTTTCTGTAAAAAAATATGGCACTCTGCTCAGCTTGTACCTGGCCCAGTCCATACCCATGAGTTTCTTCTCCACGGTGGTGCCGGTTATCATGCGGCAGGAGGCCTATTCGCTTACTTCCATCGGGCTCATTCAGCTAATAAAAATTCCCTGGATACTCAAGTTTTTGTGGGCGCCCATGATCGACCACACCAGCCCTACGCGTAACCACTACCGCCGGTGGATTTTGGGAGCCGAAATATTTTATGCCCTCATCATCGTCTTTATCAGCTTTTTCGACCTGCAAACCGATTTCAGCACCATCATTGTACTGGTGGTGATTGCGTTTGTGGCATCGGGCACGCAGGATATTGCCACCGATGCTTTCGCCATACTCACTCTTAAAACCAGCGAACGAAGCCTGGGCAACAGCATGCAGTCGGGTGGCAGCTTTTTAGGCACTATGGTAGGAAGCGGTGTGCTTCTGATGGCATACTACTACATTGGCTGGCAGGCACTGCTGCTCCTCCTGGCATTTTTAGTAACCGTGGCCCTGCTACCGGTCACTCTTACCCACCTGCCTCTGGAACAAACCACCACCCGTCCTAAACGCCGGCCACACTGGAACGACGGATTCAGTTTTTTTCTTCAACGGAAAAAATTAAGACTCCTTTTGTTGCTCTCCACCTATTACGCGGGCATCATTGGCCTGCTCTCCATGTTTAAACCTTTTATGGTGGATCAGGGTTATTCCATAAAGGAGATAGGTGTTATATCAGGTATCTTTGGCACGGCCGTGGGCGCCGCTTCTTCATTAACCGCTGGTTTTTTTATAAGACGGGTTCCGAGGCACCTCAGCCTGATTTTTATAACCTGTATGATGCTGGCTTCTGCACTCTTTTTTGTGTGGAAGATGCACGGACAGGTCCCTTTGTGGGCTATTTATGCCGCCAGCACCCTGGTGTGGGGAACCTACGGCATGGCTTCGGTGTTTATATATACCCTGGCTATGGACAAAGTGCGGCCCGGCCTGGAAGGCACCGATTTTACCATTCAAATTGTGGTAACCCATCTGAGCAGCCTGGTGTTAACCATAGTGCTAAGCAAAACAGCCAATACGATTGGCTACCACGGCATGTTTATGATTGAGGCCGCCATCGCCCTTGTTATGATAATACTTGCTGCCACCATTTTCAAAAAAGTTGCAACCCGATGATTGACAAAGCCCTTCTCGAAAAATACAATCAGGCACTGCCACGCTATACCAGCTATCCGCCTGCCAACTTCTTTCACGACGGCTTTACCGGCCCCGATTACATTAAAGCTGTTGAGCAATCCAACCGGGAATCCCCGGCAGCCATCTCCCTTTATCTTCACATTCCCTTTTGCCCGCAACTCTGTTTCTACTGCGGGTGTAACATGCATGTGTCGCGCGATAAAGGATTCATCGAACAATACATTGAAACGCTCATCCTTGAGATAGAGATGATTGCCAGGCACATCGACACCACCCGCCCGGTTACCCAAATCCATTGGGGCGGCGGAACGCCCAATGCCCTTGAGCTAAAACAGGTGGAAAGAATAATGGCCACCATTTACCGGCTCTTCGATGCAGGGCCTTCCACCGAAACGGCCATGGAGTGCAACCCGGCCTATCTCACGCTCAATTACATCGAAGGGTTGCTCAAATTAGGATTCAATCGTTTGAGCCTTGGCATACAGGACTTTGCCCCGGAAGTGCTTAAAACCGTAAACCGGCTGCCTTCGGCACTTCCCGTGGTGGAGATTGCCAACCTGCTAAAAGAAAAGGGTGCTTCGGTAAACCTTGACTTTATTTATGGCTTGCCCCACCAAACGCCTGCCTCTTTTTTAGATACGATAAAGGAGGCGATTGAGATTCGGCCCCACCGGCTGGTCACCTTCTCATATGCCCATGTGCCCTGGGTAAAAAGTCATCAAACTGTGCTGGAAAAAAGCGGGCTGCCCGGCCCCGATGAAAAGATGGCCATGTTTACCAACGCCTGGAAGGAGCTCACACACGCCGGTTATGTCCCCATAGGTATGGACCATTTTGCGCTGCCCGACGATCCGCTAAGCATTGCCCTGGAGCAACACCGGCTTCATCGGAATTTTCAGGGATACTGCACCCGCGAAACCACCGGCCAGGTGTATGCTTTTGGGGTATCGGCAATCAGCCAGTTGAACAGTGCCTATGCTCAGAACACCAAAAAAATAAAAACTTACATGCAACTTATCAACGGAGGAGAACCTGCTATTGAAAAGGGTTTCCATACCAGCGATGCCGATATAGCTGTGAGAGAGGTTATTAACGAAATCATGTGCAACAATCGTCTCAACTGGAACGAGATTGCCGGGCGCCTTGGTATGGAGCCGGAAGCGTTGAAGTCTCTTACCGGTTATGATGCCTCACGCCTGGAACCATTGGTTCAGGATGGCCTGCTCTCCCATTTTAACAATACCATAGAAGTCTCACAAACAGGTCGTTTCCTGATTCGAAACATTGCAGCGTTATTTGATCCTAAACTAAAAGGTGCCGATAAACGTTTCTCAAAAACGATTTAATAGCATTTTTTTATGAAGCATGCAGCTATCATTGGTGCCGGACTTACCGGACTCACCACCGCACACTATCTTAAAAAAGCCGGCTGGCAGGTCACCCTTCTGGAGCGAGACAACCGGGCAGGCGGGGCCATTCATACTTATCGCGAGGATGGCTTTGTATTTGAGAGCGGCCCCAATACGGGCATGGTCTCATGGCCCGAAGTTACCGAACTGTTCGAAGAGCTGGGCACCGACATTACCTTTGAACCCGCCAACCAGGCCGCCAAGCGCCGTCTTATCTGGAAAGACTGCCGATGGCATGCTCTGCCCTCCGGCCTTAAGGAAGGAATTAAAACGCCACTTTTCTCGTGGAGAGATAAATTTCGCCTTCTCTTGGAACCCATACGCAGGAGGGGCCGCAACCCCGACGAAACACTGGCCCAAATGGTAAAACGACGCATGGGCAAATCGTTTCTCGACTATGCCGTGGACCCCTTTATTCTGGGCATATACGCCGGTGATCCCTCACGTTTGGTAACCCGGTATGCCCTGCCTAAGCTCTATAATCTGGAGCAGAATTATGGAAGTTTTATTAAGGGAACTATCCGTAAGCAGATGACCCCAAAAGATGAGCGGGAGAAAAAGGTCTCCAGGGAGATGTTCTCTATGACCGGTGGCCTCGACCAACTGATAGAGGCTCTCACTGCCCGGCTTACCCGGGAAGAGTTACTTTTGAACTGCCACAATCTTGTCATAAACTCTGTAAACAATCATTTTAAAATATGTTACGAACAGAATGGCGAGACCAAAAAATTAGAGAGCCGGGTTGTAATCATCACCACCGGCGCCCAGGAGATGCCCAAATTATTACCGTTTCTTCGCCACGACGAAATCTACAGTCTCTCTAATCTCACTTACGCCCGGGTGGTGCAGGTGGCCGTAGGCTATAAAATATGGAGGGGCATTCCTCTCAATGCATTTGGTGGTCTGGTGCCCCATCGCGAACACAAAGATATCCTGGGCATCCTGTTCCTTTCGGCATTTCTGAAAAACCGGGCCCCAAAAGAGGGCGCACTGCTCTCGATATTTCTGGGTGGTGTTCGAAATCCCGCCATGGTAGAAAAAACCGATGATGAGATAAGAAAACTGGTGCTTCCCGAACTCGAGCGCATGATGCTGGTGCCGTGCTGCAACCCCGATCTCTTTAAGATATTCCGCCATCACTATGCCATTCCTCAATATGAAAGAAGCACCGGCCAAAGGCTTAAGGCAATTGCCAATGTTGAACAACAATTCCCAGGTCTGATTATTGGAGGCAACCTGCGTGATGGCATAGGCATGGCCGACCGCATAAAACAAGGCGCGAATATAGCAGCAGCGCTGGAAAAACAATTCGGAAAGGGTGGACTGCAATAAATTGAGAACCACGGAGCCAATTTCCTTACAAAAGGTTTTGAGAATCGAATTAAACCCCTAATTTTGCCAGCGCTTAAGAAAGCAGGAGAGATGGCAGAGTGGTCGAATGCGGCGGTCTTGAAAACCGTTGACCTTCACGGGTCCGGGGGTTCGAATCCCTCTCTCTCCGCAAAAATAGACTCAAAAACCAATGGGAGTTTCTCATTGTTTTTTTTTGCCCGAAAAGCTTAAACACCGACCACATTATACAAAGGAGAGATGCCGGAGTGGTCGAACGGGGCGGTCTCGAAAACCGTTGTGCGGGTAACTGCACCGGGGGTTCGAATCCCTCTCTCTCCGCTGAAGAAACCATCCTCTTTGAGGGTGGTTTTTTTATGATCCATCGCCAAAAAATTTGTCCCCCGACCAATTAACCGGATTGTTTACAATGTAATTGGTGATTCTCTGATACGATTGTTCATCCCTAATGATATGTTCGTAATAATTGATTTGCCATAATTTTTTATCGAAACGCGTCCACCCATATTGTTTAACCCCACGAATGTATTCATTGGTGGTCATGGTTTTAAACCAATCCATGGCGGCTCCAATGGTGGCACCGTGTTTTTTGTTATTGCGGGAATATTTGCCCTCGTCATCGGGATGGTAATAAAATATAACCCCGGTTGTGAATAATCGTATCCTTTCAAACGAATTGACCGTCGGTGGTGTTTTTTAGGGTCATAAACCATGATTTTGTGATAATAAAATGGATAATTTCATGTGTTTATAATTTGATTTTCAATTGCCACATGGAACTCGCCAGATATAATCATTCTCGTGTGTGATCCGGCAGCTGCCGGATCATGGCTCGTTTCATCTCTCCCATCTGTACACATTTGTCTCCCTTCGTTTAAAGCCCAGCTTTTGATACAATTGATTGGCTGCCTCCCGTTCAGGAGCCGAGGTTAAATCAATTTTTGTATAGCCCTGTTTTGTCGCATAATCCATGGCAAACTGCATCAGCTTTTTACCCAACCCCCGGCCCCGGGCATTAGTGTCTACCACCACATCTTCGATCCAAACCTTACCTCCGGTGGGAATCCTGTAAAAAACAAGGGTCAGTGAACCAACAATCGCCTTGTCTTTGGCTATAAACAGGGCTGTATCTTCATTGGCCAGAATCTCTTCCAACTCTTTTCGAGTGGGTATTTTTGCATAAGGCGAAAGCTGCGGAATTAACGATTTGAAAGCGTCAACTATTTCTTCAGTTATTTCGGCAGGTTGAAAAATTTGCATTTCATTTATTTTTAAAATTCATCCCTAAAATAGTTTTTAAAGTGCAATAAACAATACAGTTCTGTCTTAAAACACACCCCCATATCCAAACAACCTGCACAATAACAAGTAATTATATCAAAAACACATGGGTGTAAGACAAAATTCCCGAAACCCAAAAATTCTCCAAAATTTATGTATCTTTGAAAGAGCAAGTTTCACGAAAAGAATTTATGCACCCCAATAAAATTAATGAGCTATGACAAACAAAACCCACCTCACCATCACAGCCATTTTCACTACCGCTTCACTGCTGGTCTGGCTGTTGCTGTCCTCTTCCTTTTCCAGTGGATGCAGTTCCTGTACTTCGAATACCCAAAACAACAAACCACGACAGGCAAACGTACTCTACGAAAATTATTGTTCCAGTTGCCACGGCATGTACATGGAGCGATTTGCCGGCATCGACCGGCAAGCCATGTTCGCCATGCCTCAGGCCAAAATGGAAGGCATCATACAAAACGGTGTGCTGGAAGCCGGGATGCCCGCCTTTGGCGATGCCTTCAACGAGGAAGAGACCAAAGCGCTGGCCCAATACATCCTCACCGACATTAAAGAGGCCGCCTCCAGCCACGAATATCGTCCCGGATTTCCCCCTGTGGTAAAAACCAATAAGCTGGCATTTCGACTCGACACAGTAGCTACCGGCCTGAGCATTCCCTGGGGCCTTACCTGGCTCCCCAATGGCGATATGCTGGTGAGTGAACGAAGCGGAGAACTGTTCCGTTTCAGAGACGGAAAGCTGGCAGGCATTATCGAAGGTGTACCCAAAGTTTTTGCCCGTGGGCAGGGAGGCCTTCTGGATATCACCCTGCACCCTGACTATGAAACCAATGGATGGCTCTATCTGGCTTATTCGGAACCCAATGATAAGGGAGATGAGGGCAACACCGCCATCATGCGCGCACATCTTAACAACGATAGGCTGACCGGCCAGGAGCGCCTGTTTAAAGCCGAGCCTAACAGCTCTACCGGCGTACATTTTGGCTGTCAGATGGCCTTCGACGACAAGGGATACCTCTTTTTCTCAGTGGGTGAACGGGGCCGAAGAGAAAATGCTCAGGACCTGACCAACCACTCGGGTAAGATACACCGCATCTACGATGATGGACGCATACCCCCCGACAACCCGTTTGTAACCACCGAAGGGGCCATGCACACCATTTGGTCCTACGGCCACCGCAACCCCCAGGGCCTGGCCTTTCATCCCGAAACCGGGGTATTATGGTCTACCGAGCATGGTCCCAAAGGAGGCGATGAGCTGAACATTATTAAGCGGGGTGCCAACTATGGCTGGCCCGAGATTACCTATGGCATCAACTACAATGGTACCATCATCACCAACGACACTGCCAAAGCAGGTATGGAACAACCTGTCATTTACTGGACACCTTCCATCGCGGCCTGTGGAATGGCCTTTGCCGATGCAGAACGCTACCCTCAATGGGCAAATTCCATCTTTTCGGGTTCACTGAGTTTCAGGTATGTGGTACGCACCCAACTGGCCGGAAACAGCGTGGAGAACCACGAGATTATGTTGCGCGAAGCCGGCAGGGTGCGCGTAATTGAAACCGGGCCGGATGGATATCTTTATATTGGCGTGGAAAATCCGGGGGTTGTGTTTCGGCTGATACCGGAGCAGTAACCAACCCTGTTATATATTGGTTGCAAGAAAACGTCAATAACTGCGTTATGCTCGCCCTGATTGACAGTCATTTACAAAAAATATATAACTTTTTAATTGACTAATCACTCTTCATACATGCCCCTTCTTCTCCTTCTCTCCCTGCTGCTTTCATTTTTTTCAGCAGAAAGAGGGCATGCACAGATAACCGGCCGCTGCCTGGATGCGCAAACAGGTGAAGGTATCAGCCATGTGCACATCAGGACTGGTGACACGATAATTGCCACCTCGGATGTGGCCGGTTTCTTTGAGCTAACAAAAGTGAATACGAGCATTCGGGCTCTCTTTTCCCATGCTGAATACAAAATCACCCGGCAGCAGCTAATTCCCGGCACCGACAACATGGTGCTTCTTATGCCCACATTCCGGGAGCTTGACGAGGTGACGGTGGCGGCGCCTTTCATTGTCTCCAGGCGGAAAAATGTACCCGGAAGCTTTACACTCCTTATGACCGATACCCTCCACAGCCCCGCCACACCTTTAGAAATGCTCACCAGGGCACCCGGCGTAATCATGCAACAGGGAGCACTCAATACCAGCCGGATTATGATCCGTGGCATAGGCAGCCGTTCGCCCTACTCCACCACGCGCATTCGAGCTTATCTCGACGATATTCCGCTCACCACAGGCGATGGAAACACCACCACCGAAGACCTGGAAATGTTCGATATAGCACGCATCGAAATAATCCGCGGCCCGGCATCGGCTCTCTACGGCAGCGGGCTGGGCGGAGCGGTAGTCTTTCACCCCGACCATACCTTGGCAGGGTCTGCAGACATTAAAGCCATGCTGCAAAAAGGCCCCTTCGATATGACCAAAGGCGCAGTGAGCGGAGGCATTAAAGGCAACCGCTCGGTGTTAAAGGCAACCTCCTCCTTCACGCAAACCGACGGGTTTCGCGAAAACAGTCACTACCAGCGATTCAACGGTTCGGTAATGTACCGCGCTCACTTTAGGAACCACGCGCTCTACATTTCGGGCAATTACATAGGTTTAAACGCGCAAATCCCCAGCTCGCTGGATGAAGAGACCTATCTGAAAACGCCCGAAAAAGCGGCTGCCAACTGGCTCGCCATCAAGGGATACGAAAAATACGACAAGTGGCTCTCGGGGCTCACGGTAAAATCGAGGGTAAGCGCGGCCATTCAAAACAAAGCCGTCCTCTACCTTACCCACAACAACGGTTACGAGTCACGCCCCTTCAATATTTTAGACGACCGGTCGCTGACTCTGGGCGTTCGGGACGAAGTGACTTTGAAAACCAACAACCTCTCTGTGACTGCCGGTGGCGAATTTTTTAATGAACACTATACCTGGCGCCAGATTGAAACTCTCGATGGCGAGGAGGGAGCATTGGAGGCGCACAACCGCGAAGACCGCCGTTTCATGAACCTGTTCGGGAAGGCAGACTGGATGTTCCAACCCAACTGGCGGCTCTCGTTTGGTGGCAACCTGCATTTGTTAACCTATACGCTGTACGACATTCTTGAAGATGATACCGATGTAACAGGAAAATACCGTTATAATCCTGTCTTTTCGCCCAGAGTGGGCATAAATGGCGCCCTAAACAGTCAACTAAATCTGTTTGCCGCGGCAGGTCACGGCTTCTCGGTGCCCAACGTGGAAGAGACCCTTTTGCCCGAAGGCACCATCAATCCCCACCTAAAGCCCGAGGAGGGTATCAATACAGAGGTAGGACTCCGCGGCACCGCCTTGCACAAACATCTTAATTTCGACGTAACGGCCTATCATATATTTGTAAAAAACCTGCTGGTCACCAAACGGGAGAGCGAGGCTGTTTTTTATGGCATCAATGCCGGAAAAACAAGCCACACCGGTTTGGAGATTGAATTGAGTGGGAAATGGCCACTCGCCCGGAACAATCAATTAGAAATTGACCTGGCACACACCCAAATGAGAAACCGCTTCAGAGCGTTTACCGACGATGAGCACGACTATTCGGGGAACCGGCTGCCCGGCATTCCCAACCAACACACCCGCCTGGCCATTACCGCTATTGTAAACAATCATCTTTCTGCAGTGGCCGAATGGACCCACACCGGAAACCAGTATCTGAACGACGCAAATACCGTAAAATATGACGGGCACGACCTGTTCCATTTAAAAGGGTCGTACTCAATAAAGAGTGGTACCCGGTGGAGTTGGAAATTGCAGGCCGGCATCCACAACTTACTGGATGCACATTATGCTTCCATGGTGCTGGTGAATGCCCCATCGTTTGGAGGAAGGGCACCACGCTATTATTACCCCGGCATGCCCCGGAACGGTTATGTAAGATTAATAATTTCAAATTAAAGGAACAATCATGTTAAAATGGTGCAGAAACAAGTCTGAACTCAACCTAATCATCGATGCCTTGATGTATATATTGGCTGCAGGCATAGTTGGTATCGGTTTTCTTATTAAATACGTACTGCTTCCCGGAAGGACAGCCCGTGTAGTTTATGGAGAAAGGACAGAGGAGGAAAAGGGAGCGGACGACCCTAACCCCGTTAAATCTCTAATGGAATCCCGGGAGGTAATTCCACCTCCCCCTATTTCAAAAAATCTTCGCGTGCGGGGTTAAAAACGTCGATAATTGCACCCTCTTCGATGCACAGCACCCCGTGACGAATATCGGGCTCAACATAAAAAGCATCTCCCCTTTTCAATACTTTTTTTACACCATCGATGGTTACTTCAAATGCACCAGAAGTCACATACGAGACCTGACGGTGGGGATGATTGTGTGCATATCCGATGGCACCCTGCTCAAAAAGAACCTTCACCATCATTATTTCATCGTCGTAAACCATTATCTGACGGGTGATGCCTCCGCCCAGGTCGTCGAAAGGCCACTTCTCAGAGGTGTAAAAAGCAATTTTCTTTTGACTCATCATTTCTATTTTTTATGTTCAAGGTTGTTACATGTGCTGTCAATAAAATGAAGATAAATAAGGTTCTCAAATATACGCATTCAATCGACAAATGGTTATGGGGTCGGGGCAGGACCATGAAATTTGCGATAGCAGATGGGCGATT